>Ga0315899_10000010_pt1 | contig 315133 bp, 215 predicted proteins | sample LakEriMetagenome_2_FD_203518 | JGI IMG/M metagenome (GOLD analysis project Ga0315899, IMG submission 203518) | Freshwater fungal communities from buoy surface, Lake Erie, Ohio, United States - Buoy 4 MA112 | ecosystem: Environmental > Aquatic > Freshwater > Lake | place: USA: Lake Erie, Ohio...
CGGCGTCATGCCTCAAAAAATCCCGGGGGTTTGGGGGCAGAGCCCCCAAGCAGCATGGGATCGAATTCGAAAACTTTCAGATTTTCGAATCGGCTCTCTTGCCTTTCCCCTAGACGGTCGCTTCTCCGTGAAATCAGGATGCGTTTTCAAGTTGATTTTTTCAAACTTCACGTAGTCCATAGTTGTATATTCCAGTCGATTTCAAGTTTCAGTGTTCTCGTCAGATTGACCGTAAAACTGCAAAAACTTCCCATATTCCTCAGAAAAGGAACACACAAAGACAGGCGTTGGAACGGCAAGCAAGGCGATGAGCAGTGAGGCGATGATTCGGTTCATCCGAGAGATTCTAGCAGGCTTGCCCATGTGCGCAACCTAGGTTTGCTCAACTTTCCACTCTCTCGCAGCTACATTCTGTCTGCCTCCGGCGACTGGGTGATGCCCTGGATAGACCACGAGGAAATGAAAGCCTTTGCTGGAGAGGCGGTCCGACAGGCAGAGCCAGTGTGGGTACGATGCGAGGCTTTGCTGAACCGACGGCCTCGACGGTTGCGTCTACCAATCGTGCAACTGCCACGATGTCAGTGCCAGATAGGGTACACCCTATTTGTTGCGTAGCGGGAACTCGACATCGCGGTAGAATTTAGGGTTGCGGCTAGGCTGATCCCCGAACACTAGTAACCTGACTGGCTGCCGCTTTTCTTTCCTTAGGTCACTAACAGAAGGTGAGTCATGGCGAGCGACGCTGAAATGCGAGTCAGATTCGGGCGTGTCATAAACGCAATTCGAGCCTTGATTGATTCGCTCACCGCTCGGAATGCAGCGTGGGGGGAAGTTTAAAAAGTGTACTGTTGCAATCCATGCCGACTCAGCTATGGATTGCGGAAATGCGAGACAGAGCTTTGTGGAGTACCTTATTCACAGATTCGCACAGTCGACGGTTGGTGCCATCAGTCTACCAAAACCGAGAAGCTGGTAACATAGAACCCATCCGAGCAAAGTTCGCGATTTGCGAAATCTGTGACAGCCCGGGACTGAACTATCGAAATACCGAACCGCTGATGGACGCTAACCAGACGCTGATGGAAGAAAGGTAAGCCGATCTAGCGTTCCGCAAGTTTGGAGTGTGGATGGGGCTTAGTTGCTGATTGGGATCCGATGCGATAAAATATTGGTGTTTTGTGAATTCCAATACTGCTCGCCGTATTCATCCCCCGAAAAACCAATCGCCATGGCCCCGAAACCGCTGGCTCTCGAAACGGAACTGTTTCGATTCCGTGACAAATTGCTCGACTCGAGCCTGCGGAACCCTCTACTAAACTACCGTGTCAGCAAACGGAAAACGGTCGAAATCGTCCCCGTCGCTGCCGATGACGCTTACGATCGTTTGGTCAATAACAGCAACTGGCTAAGACTCCTTCCGGAAGCGACCAAGCCAACATCCGCTTCGGCAAAACAACCTGCAGCGAAAGAGCTGACCGAACTGCCGCTGATCTCGGATAACACACTCAATACGATGTACTCAGCCGAGAAATTCGAAGCTCTACTTCGTGGGATGCTACGCGACGCAAAAACCTCTATCGAAGAGACCGGAATCAACTATCTGCATCTTGCTCTGGGTTTCCTTCATTGGTCCGAGTCCAACAACGATGAATCGGAGTTGCGCCGAGCCCCATTGATCCTCATTCCTATCCAACTCGAACAAACGATCTCCCCGCGTGGTGGACTGGACTACAAAATCCTGTGGAACGAGGACGAGATTCAGTCCAACGCGAGCCTTCGAAAAAAACTCGAATCGGATTTTGCAATCAAGCTTCCGGACTTCGACGAAAACGCTCGTCCCTCCGAGTATCTGCAGCTTGTTCGCAAATCCATCAGCGCTCGTCCCGCTTGGAAGGTTGACGAAAACATGCTTCTAGGATTCTTCTCATTCCACAAACTCTCGATGTTCGTGGATCTAGATCCAAAGCTCTGGAGCGAATCCAACGCGATCAGCGAATCTTCCCTCGCCTCTAGACTCATCTCCGGAAATGAGGCAACCGGTGGCTCTGGGCTGTATGCCCCGGATTATCAAATCGACGAACATCCAATCGCACAGACGATCGAACTGCCGCTCGACGCCGATAGCTCTCAAATCTCGGCCCTGGCTGACATCGCCGCAGGCAAGAGCCTTGTCATCGAAGGCCCCCCTGGAACGGGTAAATCCCAAACGATCGCCAATGCTATCTCCCATGCAATGGAACAAGGCAAGACCATACTGTTCGTCGCAGAGAAACTAGCAGCACTTGAGGTGGTCCACAAACGGCTGGCCCAAGCCGGCCTTGGGGATTTCCGTTTAAAAAACACGGGACTGTCCCCGTGTTTTTTCAGCAGACCAATATTGAGATGATCTACCAGTACCTCGCAGGGCCACACTTCCGTCACCGAATACACGCAAGTGTTGAGAAGTTCGCTGATATGCAGAAAGATTTTGACAGAGAACGCAAGACGATGACCAAACTGTGGGCCAAACGCCAAAAGCAAATTCGTTGCGTTGTTGATTCAACGGCGGGAATGTATGGCGACATGCGAGGAATTGCGGGAAAGACACTTCAGGAAATTGAAGAACTCGACATCAAACTTCTTGAGACAAATGAAGACACGTGATTGCGAACCAACAGACCACTCCAACAAAACGTAGAGGCAACGATGGCAAAAAAGGCTGCGACTCCAACTGGCAACGACGGTGCAATCCCTACCGACGTTCATACTAAACTTCGGAAGTTGATCATTAGCAACCTCGGATGTATCGGGACGGAGCCAGTCACGATTGACCTCGATGACATAGTTGTCCTTGTCGGCAAGAACAACACAGGAAAAAGCACCATTCTGCGGGCCTATGAGGTTCTGTTCGCTTCGTCGAAACCCGCCCTTACACTGGAGGATTTTCCCAATCGCAAAATTGATCCTGATAACTTACCTACAATCGAACTTCATACAAAGGTAGATGCCAATCCGCCTGGCAACAAGTGGATCGGAGTCATTGAAGGAGAAAACATTGTTCGAGAACGGTGGACATGGACTGAGCCGGGTGAAGCAAAGCGACAGGGATTCGATGTGACTTTAGATGAATGGTCGGAAAACGTACCCTGGGGTGCCGCTAACGTGGCAAACTCTCGCCGGCCGCGACCACATCGCATCCAAGCATTCGCAAGCCCCGAGGAACAAACGCAAGCTGTCGTGAAGCTATTGCTTGCAACGCTCCAGAATACTGTCAAATCTCTGCCTACTGCCATCAAAGATGCCGAGGGAAACGAGATCCAGTCAGACTACGGGAAGTTGCTCCAAAATCTAGCAATTGTTCAGAAATCTGTGGTCGAACAGGCGCAAGAGCAAATCGAACACGCTCAATTGCACCTCACAACTCTAATCCAAACCGTTTTTCGCGGATACCGCATTAAGTTCGACGCACAGGCGGAAGAAGACCTGACGACGTGCCTGAATTTCTTCAAACCTGGAGCTGTGCTCCGAATGGGACCTGAGAACGGGCATTTAAGTGCAGCCGAGAAACAAGGCAGTGGTGCGAGACGAACTTTGATGTGGGCAGCTTTGAAATATGCGGCTGAGAAGAAGGCCGATGATGGCGGAACACGGCCGAACCTGCTCCTCTTGGATGAACCAGAACTCTGTTTACACCCGGATGCGATTCGAGAAGCATGCAGTGTTCTATACAACCTTCCTGCGGGCGGTAACTGGCAGGTCATGGTGACGACGCATGCGCCTGCATTCATTGACCTATCCAGGGACAATACGACTGTGGTGCGTGTCGAACGAGATACTGATGGTGACATGATTAGGGGAACGACCGTCTTTCGGCCGTCGAATGCAAACTTGAGCGCGGATGAAAAAGAAGAGCTGAAGATGCTGAACCTCTGCGACCCACATCTCTGCGAGTTCTTCTTTGGCGGCAAGACGGTCATAGTGGAAGGCGATACAGAGCACACCGCCTTCAAATACGCCATCAATTCTTTTCCAGATGACCCGCGATTGAAGGATGTGCATATCATACGAGCCCGTGGAAAGGCCACGATCTGTCTTGTGGCGAAAATCCTCAATCAATTCGGAGGTAAATATGCCGTTCTCCATGACAGCGACTCACCAACGATATTCCGGCGGAAGAAGGGGTCGAGCGAAACAATAGAGGTCACGAACGGGGCTTGGACCAGTAATTCGACCATCCGAGACGCTGTGGCTGAGGGAATCAAAGCAGCGAGAGTGCGACTTGTCGCATCGATCCCGAACTTTGAGGGGCCGTTTTTCGGTGAAGAAGTCGACGAAGACAAGCCATTCTACGCCTGGAACCAAATGAAGGAGAATAACGCGATATGCACTAACGTGAAGGCACTCCTGTATTCCCTGCTTGACCACACGGTAGAAGTTCCAGTTGAATGTGCCGAGTGGGAGCAGGAAGATGTGCTCCTTAAACGGTGGCAGGCATATCACGCACCCGAAGCCCCCTCCGAATCGTCATCGGAAGCCATACCCAAGGCGAAATGATCGCCCGCGCTACTCGACCAGGTTGGACATAGTGAAAGCCGTAAAGGCCGCTCGGCGTAGCTCTTGACGTAAAGTCACTGCGAGCCGAACATTCCGTCGTCAATCCGCCGCCGAAGCCCCGCTTCCCAGCCATTTCGCCCCGGACAGAAAAAGGTCGATAGCGGTCCTGTTACCCCGAATGTAGGTTTCAGGTCTGTTGGTCGGGCTGAACATCGGAATTCATGACTAAATATTCCTTCGTTTTTCGACCTTCTATCATTTTTGACTCTGGAAATCATAGCACCGGCACGATAAGCTCTTCTAGAAGAGCTTATCGTGCCGGTGCTATGATGCAATCCACAGTATTTTGTCATTTTGACTCACATTCCTAAAAAACCTTGACGGTGGACTTCTTGTCGACCAAGCAAACCCTACTTGAGAAAGAAAACGCGTTCCGGGAAGCCTTTCTAGCTCGACTTAGCCAAAAACTCGCTGCCCCCAGCGCTCAATGGCCGACAGTTCGCTGCTGGACCGAGTCGGCCCTCAACAAGATCTTCAGGCAAGTCCGAGACGAACTGGCCACGGAGGACGTGAAGTCTGATCTTTCGCACTCCTCGTTACTAGAATGGCTCTGTAGCCTTCGCCTAGCCGCTGGTCTTCCAATCGAAGGAGAGTCGGTCTATCTCCTTGAAATTGGGGCGAGCGCAGAAGCAGAAATTTCTCCTCTAGAGTTGCTAATGGCGCGCAATCCGTCAGGAATCGTCTGCTACTTTAGCGCCGTGGCGTTTCACGGACTGACGACGCAACTCGTCCAGCACCAGCATGTTGCCGAACTGCAACCCCAAGCCTCAAGGACGGGAAAAGAGCATTCAGAGACAGACCTTGCCGATCAGCCACAGAGCCCAACGCCCTCGAAAATGCGCAGTCCCCGCGGCCTCGGGAAACTTCTCTTTCGATTCCAAGGGCTCCCATTCTACAGCACCCGCCGCTCGTCGCGACTGGTACCAGGAATCCAGATGCGCGCTTACGGTCCACGCGCTCAGGTCCGCATCACCACCTTGGAGCAAACACTCCTGGACAGTCTCTACAAGCCGTTCCTCTGCGGCGGCCCCGAAGTTGTGTTCGAGGCCTGGCAAGAAGCCGTCGACTCTCGGCGCATTGATGAAGAACGACTCGTAACGTATCTGCGGGCCATGAATTATCCAGCTACGACGCGCCGCCTTGCCGTCATGCTGGAACTCGCAGGCGGGACTCCAAGTGCCGAGTTGCAGCAGTTCCTCCAAGCATCCCAGGAGGCTATCGACCGCCAGAGTCCTCATGCATGCATCTCCTTGCTACCCGGTGTCGACTACCAGAACGTAAACGAATCCTGGCTGGTGAGCACCCCATGAACCAAAAAGACAGAGAACACTGGAAGTCCTGTGTGCTTGACGAAATTTTCGCCGCCTTGGCCGCCTCAAAGCCACTAGACGAGGCACTGGTTTACAAGGGAGCACGGGTGCTTAACCTGCGACTGGGAAATGGACGCCAGTCGCTCGACCTGGACTCCAACCTCGCCTTAGCATTCGTCCAGAGATACCCAGACCGCGACGCACAACGGGATTTTCTGGAACGAGAGATTACCCAAGCAGTCCGTCGATATTTCGAGCGGCAGGAGCCTGTTGTGTTTGAGTTGACCGCCCTCACGGTCCAGACCTATCCGCCGAAGAGTGGTCACCCTATGGGCTGGGATGCCTTCAAGGTAAAGATGAGCGTGAACGATTTGAGTAAGACCGTCACAGGCTTGCCGGCACTCGAGATCGATGTCGCCGCCCCGGAAGACCTTAAGTCGACCTCTGTCACGACCATCGAAGTCGGCGGGCATTATGTCCACGCTTACTCGCTGGAACGCATCGCCGGCGAGAAGCTTCGGGCCTTCCTCAGTTCGCTTCCGGCATATCGCGCCAAAGTAAAGAAACCTGGCGAAGCGGTGCGGGCTAAGGACCTTTACGATATTAGCCGCATCCGCAGGCTCTATGGACTTGAGAAAGTCGAGTTCTGGCGAATGGCCGGAGAAGAGTTCTACGCCGCTTGCCGGTCCCGATATCTCGATTGCCAGGGATTGGCGACTTTTCAGGAACAATGGACCGTGACGCGAAAAACGTACGCAGAAGCCACCATCCCGAAGGATATTTCATTTGATGAAGCCGAGGCAACGCTTGGTGCCGTCGTCAGCTTTCTGGAGACGCAGCGGATTGTACCGTTCACCTTTCCCTTGCCGGAATGATCCCTAGAGCTGGCGCCCAACCGCTTTCACCCCCCCTCGGCTTGCGCTGAAATACACTCAAATGGTATTTGGCTAGAGGCATATGCCCTTCTGCCTATGTTGAAAATCTCCAGAAGATTTGAGGGTCCGACGTTGGTCGTAAAATCGCGGTCAGGGGAGTTAATGAAGATCACAATAGCTATGTGGCAGTCAACCGCTGCTTGATGCATCAATCGAGATAAGCATGGACGGTCGTGGTCGGGCAACAGATAACGTGTTCATTGAGAGACTATGGAGGACGGTCAAATACGAGGAAGTTTATCTCAAGGAATACGCTTCGGGAGTCGTAACCTATAGTGGCCTAAAACGCTTCTTTGATTACTACGATTACGACAGACCGCATCAGGGCTTAGGTAATGGGGTCCACTTCCTATCGAGCCGAACTCGGAGCGATGGAGTGTAGGTACCGCTGTGACACCTCTGGTCACTGAATCGATTTTGCGAAAAAAACTTCCAAGATTTTTATACTTATCGAACAAAGGTCAGATGTGCCCTTTTAAGTGGTGCAGGTCACCGGGGCCTCACGACACCCGGCATAGGGTGTATCAGCCCTCCAGGCTTTGATTAGCCGTGGAGAATCTATGTCTGTAAGCGTTCCGCAAGTATTGAGTGTGGATGGGGCTTAGTTGCTGATTGGGATCCGATGCGATAAAATATTGGTGTTTTGTGAATTCCAATACTGCTCGCCGTATTCATCCCCCGAAAAACCAATCGCCATGGCCCCGAAACCGCTGGCTCTCGAAACGGAACTGTTTCGATTCCGTGACAAATTGCTCGACTCGAGCCTGCGGAACCCTCTACTAAACTACCGTGTCAGCAAACGGAAAACGGTCGAAATCGTCCCCGTCGCTGCCGATGACGCTTACGATCGTTTGGTCAATAACAGCAACTGGCTAAGACTCCTTCCGGAAGCGACCAAGCCAACATCCGCTTCGGCAAAACAACCTGCAGCGAAAGAGCTGACCGAACTGCCGCTGATCTCGGATAACACACTCAATACGATGTACTCAGCCGAGAAATTCGAAGCTCTACTTCGTGGGATGCTACGCGACGCAAAAACCTCTATCGAAGAGACCGGAATCAACTATCTGCATCTTGCTCTGGGTTTCCTTCATTGGTCCGAGTCCAACAACGATGAATCGGAGTTGCGCCGAGCCCCATTGATCCTCATTCCTATCCAACTCGAACAAACGATCTCCCCGCGTGGTGGACTGGACTACAAAATCCTGTGGAACGAGGACGAGATTCAGTCCAACGCGAGCCTTCGAAAAAAACTCGAATCGGATTTTGCAATCAAGCTTCCGGACTTCGACGAAAACGCTCGTCCCTCCGAGTATCTGCAGCTTGTTCGCAAATCCATCAGCGCTCGTCCCGCTTGGAAGGTTGACGAAAACATGCTTCTAGGATTCTTCTCATTCCACAAACTCTCGATGTTCGTGGATCTAGATCCAAAGCTCTGGAGCGAATCCAACGCGATCAGCGAATCTTCCCTCGCCTCTAGACTCATCTCCGGAAATGAGGCAACCGGTGGCTCTGGGCTGTATGCCCCGGATTATCAAATCGACGAACATCCAATCGCACAGACGATCGAACTGCCGCTCGACGCCGATAGCTCTCAAATCTCGGCCCTGGCTGACATCGCCGCAGGCAAGAGCCTTGTCATCGAAGGCCCCCCTGGAACGGGTAAATCCCAAACGATCGCCAATGCTATCTCCCATGCAATGGAACAAGGCAAGACCATACTGTTCGTCGCAGAGAAACTAGCAGCACTTGAGGTGGTCCACAAACGGCTGGCCCAAGCCGGCCTTGGGGATTTTTGTCTTGAATTGCATGGACACGCAGTTTCGCCAAAAAAGATCTACGAATCGCTCGGGGAGCGTTTGGCCCGTCAAGACGAGCGCACCCAATTTCACTCACGCGATCGATCGAACCAGGAATCTTATCGAGCTAAGCTATCCGATTACCTCAAGGCGTCCAGCAAACAGAGTGGCCCCTACGACGAGCCGTTATACAACACCTTTTGGCGTGTCGTGCAACTTCGCCAACGCGGTGTACCATTGCTCAGAGATATCGAAGTGGATTGCTCCGTCGATCAACCGGAATTCGAAGAGGCCGTTCAATCCCTCCAAGCCTTTTCAAAAGCATCCAGCCAATACGAGTTACCCAAGCAAAGTTCCTGGTGGGGGTTTTTCCCAAAGGAGCTTACTCCTGCCGAATCGGATAGGATTCTTGAGCTGCTGCCAAAGCTTCAAGCTGCGGCCAACACGATTGAACAATGTTTTACGAACTTGTCGACGCTCCTCGGTGAAGCCAAGCCGACGGTAGCCAAACTACTCGCGAGTTGCTCGTCGAAAAAACTAGAGCCGTTTCTAGCCAAACCTCCAGCAAGACCAAGCCTGGGATTCGGAAATTTGATCGCTACGGAAACGCAAGCGTTGGCGATCAAGATTCAGAAGCTGGTCAACGATCTGAAGTACGCCGACGGAATTCTCAACGAGCATCTGGACACAAGCCGTCACTCTAGTGAGCAGTCGATCAGCAAGTTTGCTGGAATGCAGGAGCAGTATTGGCAGTCCCTACCGCAGGATATTGAATTATGGAAACTAGCGGAGTTGGCGGCCTGGATCAACCAGCTCGAAAGCTTATTCGGAAAACTCTTTGAGACGATCGGCAAACTTCAATCGTTTGGTTTCCCCGAACCACAGCATCTAGAAGATCTTGAGCGGCTCCTAGGAACCGTCCATCTTACCCAGCATTCGGTTGTACAAGGGATCGGCGATCTTCCGATCGATTGGTTCTCCGACTCCACTCGGAAGTTGATAAGCGAAGCCAAAACCAAGACCGAAGAGCTGCTCAAGAGACGTGAGGAGATCAACGAGTGTTTCCATATACCATCGGCCCCTGCTTCGGATCGATTGTTGTTTTTGATCAAGCAGTTTCGCACTCATGGAAACTCATGGTTCCGATGGTTTTCAGGCGAGTACCGTACCGTTACCAAAGAACTGCGGCAGTTTGCAACGTTTCCCAAAGGGACAGGATTTGCAAAAACCTTGACAATGCTCGAATCGTTCTACTCATTCGACAAGGATCTTAGAGCGCTCGAAAGCAATCCAACCCTGCAGCGAATCCTAGGTCAGAGATTCCAAGGACTAGATACCGATTGGAAAAGCATAGGCTTACTGTGCGACTGGATTGCGACTGCGAAAAAGATGGGGGTCGATCATAAACGAGCCAACGAGTTGCTAGCGGTTCGAGACGAATTCGTCCAGCAGTTCTCGGTGAGAGAGATCAAGCAAACGATCTTGGCTATCGACACCGAGTTCAAGAGCGAATGGGCAAAGCTATTGCAGTTTGGTGAGAAGGCGCATCGAACGGTACGAATATCCGAGCGGGTTAAGATGCTAGGCGAGCTTAAAAAATCGATGAAGGACATCGAAGATTCCGCATCGCATTTGAAGCTCGGTACAAACACGAAATTCGGTGTGCTTGTTCAATGTGTTCTTGCCTCCAAGAACCACGACAGGATCGGTAAGGAAATCGATCACATGAAGCTAAATCCGGATTCCGAGGAGTGCCAACTGCTTCGAGAGGCTCAGGAAGGGAACATCGATTATCAGAAGTTGATCGACTGGGTCAGTGGACTGCGCAAAGCCGGCATTCCCGATGGTATTAGCGTCTCGATGGACAAGCTTGGGAGTGAATCCGTGTGCGAGCAGTTGTCAGGGAATTTGAATGCGTTCGAGCAAGCCGAGAAGGATTGGAATACGATTCGACACCAGATGACAAGTTCCGCAACGGTTGAGCCCGATTGGATGATCACGAGAGATAGCCAAGGTATCCCGTCTATATCCTTACTAGCCGAAGCTCAAAAGCTCGGATCGGAATCTTCACGTTTACCCGCTTGGTTGGCGTTTTGTAGAACGATGGAGCGATGCAAGCGTGCGGGAGTAGGTGACTTTGCAATGGCTGCCGCGACGGACCAGGTCGAAGAGAGCCAGCTCAGCGATGCGTACCAACTTGCACTCTTCAATCGATTGGCGGAGATCGAGCTTCACTCAAACGAGATAGGATTTCATTTTACGACTGCCGAGATGGAGGACATCCGTAATAACTTTCAGAAGCTCGACCGTTTGCGAATTCAGGGTAAGCAATCGGAGATCGCGCTGAAGGTCAGTCAGAGGCAGCCACCTGAAGGGAATAGTCGAGGACGGGTCGGTGAATACACTGAGATGGGTTTGATCCGCCACGAGATTGGCAAGAAAAGTCGTCATTGCAAGACTAGGGATTTGATGACCAGAGCTGGGCGAGCAGTCCAAGCGTTGAAGCCTTGTTTTTTGATGAGTCCGCTATCGCTTGCTCGGTACTTACCGGCCGCCACGATGGAGTTTGACATGGTCATCATGGACGAGGCTTCCCAAATCAAGCCTGAGGATGCGATTGGCGCAATTTTACGCGCAAAGCAATTGGTGGTTGTAGGAGATCCTAAGCAATTGCCGCCGACGAGCTTTTTTGATCAGACCGATGACGAAATCGATGATGAAAACGCGACGCAGTATGATAATGCGGAGTCGGTTTTGGAGGTGGCGCAGCGATCGTTTCAGCCTTACCGTAGGCTCAGGTGGCACTACCGAAGTCAGCATGAGAGCTTGATACAGTTTTCGAATGTGAAGTTCTACGACGAGGATCTAGTGGTTTTTCCGTCGCCATGTGACACACTCGGCGGATTGGGAGTTGTTTATCACCAAGTTGCCGAGGCCACATGCGTCAAGGGAGAGAATTTGCGTGAGGCTCAGCGGATCGTTGATCGCATCATCGAGTTTGCAAAACAACGAACAGGTGAGTCGCTTGGAGTTGCCGCATTCAATCAAAAGCAGTCGGAGCTAATCGACGCCTTGGTAGCCAAAGCGTGCGGCTCGGACCCGGAGTTTGCAAGTTTGTACGCAGAGATGCGAGAGGGGGACGATGGATTTTTCGTCAAGAATTTGGAAAACATCCAAGGGGATGAGCGAGACGTCATTTTCATTTCCTACACGTACGGACGGGATCCAAGCAGTGGGAAAGTATTTCAGCGATTTGGACCCATCAACTCGGCCATGGGTTGGCGACGGCTGAACGTCATGGTGACACGAGCCAGGAAGAGGATGGAGGTCTTTTCATCGTTGATGCCTAGCGATATCCATGGAGGTCCGGATAAAAGCAGGGGGGTAAATGCTTATCGAGATTTCCTGGAATACGCCATCAATGGCATGATGCGGGAGATTGGTTCAGAGTCTGGTCGGGAGCCAGGTTCGCCATTCGAAGAGGCGGTCGCGCGGGTCGTGGAATCTGCGGGCCTTGAAGCGGTATTCCAAGTTGGGGTAGCTGGATACTACATCGATATTGGAGTGCGACGCCGAGACGGGGATCGTTCGTACCTTCTGGGAATCGAATGCGATGGAGCGACGTACCATTCCTCCAAATCGGCGCGTGACCGAGACCGACTCAGAGAGGAGATCATCAAAGGGCGGGGCTGGAATCTTTATAGGATTTGGTCGACGGATTGGTTCCTCAATCAACAGGCCGAGGAGGAGCGATTGATCCGTAGATTGCGTGAGGCGTTGGGATAGTGCGATTTCTCAGGTAACCACTGCTGCATGAATGAGATCGTAAATGCAGCGTTAGTAAGCCTATTCCTTCTGCACCGCAACGCTCTCGGACTCATCTAGCCGGTACATGCGGTCGTCGACAACAACCACGCGATCTCCAGTGTCCCAGAATTCTGCAGTACCGGTGTCAATGTCATCGACTTCCCAACGAGTTCCGTCGTCCATGACGATTATATGCCCATCGTACTTGATTTCGTCGATGGTTCCACTTTCGCTTGAAGCTATCTGAAACATCTTGAAACCCCATTCCCAAATCTGCTTAGCGTCTACCGCGGACAGCTTTGCGATGGGTATCCCATGGATCATCGCAGGAAACCCCGATTGCTCGAGTTGCTGATGGTAGTCAAGTTGCATGCCACCAGATGGAGAGGTTGAATCGAGTAGTATCTCCGGCTCCTGGGAGCTTGGTATCGTTAATCGATTCTGGCAGTTTTTACATTTCGCTAACTTTCCTGCATACTCATCTGGTGCTCGTAACTCTGACCCGCATGTTGGACAACTAAACACTATCGTCATGGTGAAATCCCCAATAAAGACTTTCAGGTTAATGCTCGCTTGTTTCGTCTCGACAAAGTTTCGATCTCTTGTCCCTCAGGTCCTATCATCAAATGTATCGCGTTAGACCTTCAGTGATCAGATCATCGATCTCAGATTCACCGATCAGAATACAGGATGTTCGTGATGCAAGCTCACGTGCAGACTTGGTGAAGGTGCTGTTTGTGATCACGGCACAATGCGAGCAATTGTAGAATATACGTCCCGCAACAGCCTCTTGTACCGCTGCATTCCCAACTGAGCCTGAATAGCCTTTTGCTTGAACCGCAAGTCGAACTCTCGAATACTGGACTATAAGATCAACGCCTTGATCTCCAGAAACCTTAGTCAACTCCACGTTATATCCATGTGCTTTGAAAAGATCAGCGAGAAATCCTTCCCAACCCTCGCCTGTCAGCCTGCGCCAAAAAATCTTTGAGAAACGTCTTCGAATCTTCAGCGATGCGGATACCGATGAATCACTAGCTACCTTTTCCGCTTGTGCTTGTGTTCTCCTTTCTTGCTTTAGTGCTGCTAGAATTCTCCTTGCACCTCTTAGTCGATCACCGGAGTCTAAACGCATCAATCTGGCTTCTTCAAGCTGTGCCATAGCATTGTCAGCGTACATGGCAACGGATCTTGCGTCCTTACGAGCGTCGCGAACGATGATAAGTCCAAAGATTAAAGTCATGATCGCAAGCAACAACGCTGCACTCGTCACGATCGTAATGAGATATTCCGACATGACCGGAATTGCGTGTAAGCTCATCCTCAAAAGCAACAAGCCGACGGCACTGGCAAGGATATACACTACTGCGATCGGCCAAAGCGGAATACCGCGAACCAGACCTGAAAGTTGTTGAGCGATCCCATGCCTGAGGTTCTGTGTCCACGCTCGGAAGTAATTCATGCGTGCATGTCTTGCATACCGCGTGCTGTCGGTCACTTCCAGATAAGCGTCTTGAAGATCGTTTTCGAATGACGCAACAGACTTCCCAAGATCATCGACAAGTTCTAAACCTTCGCATTCGGATGCGAGTTGTTCGGGTGTTTTGTGGCTCATGGCATGTGGAAAAGGTCAATTGCTAGACCAAAGCATCGAATCAATGGTTGTATAATTTCACAGGAAATGAGCAAATCTGATGATTTCAAGCTTTTTTTCAAGTTCGCGCGTTCGGCATTTTACCAGCTCGTGAACCCGTTTCCACATGCGTTGGGTGAAACGGACACATTGTTTGAGGGGAACATCAGGCGGTTCTTAGGACACATGAGTTTTGATTCGGATACAATTCAGCGATTGTTTTCGATTTGTTCGTCATGGGTTGCTTTGAGAAATCGGGGCCGTCATGGGTTTTGTATTCGCAGGTGAGTCACCTGCCTTTGGACCAAACGACACTATCACACCGGTTGATGAGATCCGTATGCATGACATTGTGACTTTCGTTGAGGCAAAGCCTGGAGAGTACCACATCCATGTCGTCAAATCTTCGGAGTACTCGACCTTCAGAGGCGTGATGTACCAGATAGATCGGGCACCCGATCAGCCGGGTATTTTTAGACTAACCCAGGTCAAAATCCAGTTCTGGCCATGGGATGATGTCGATCATAACTGAAACAACCTTCGGAACTGATTCATGACGAAAATTCTGTCTCTAAACGCGATAACCAACTGCTAAAATAGCGACGATTACCGAAGAAGAGCAGTTTGCTTCGTATTCACGAATTCAAACGAGATACCCAGATCATCGATTTACGGACCTACGCTAAAGATGCCCATTCCCGATTTCCAATCCATAATGTTTCCACTGCTCGAGATTATCTCTGATGGTAAAGAGTACTCAATTGCAGGCACGCGGGATGTACTCGCAGAGACGTTCCATCTGACCGATGAGGAGGTTAACCAGAAGCTACCAAGCGGGGTTGCCAATACATTTTATAACCGCCTAGCTTGGGCCAAGATCTACCTTGAGCGAGCTGGGTTGATTACCAAGATCCGGCGTGGTGTATTCAAGATCAGTGAACAGGGAAAAGCGGTTCTTTCAAGTCCCCCAAAGAAAATCAACATCGCCTACCTAGAGCAATTCGAGGCATTCAAAGGGTTTCGAGATAAAGCCTCAAGCGATCCGGGTGCGAATCTGAAACTGAGTGAATCTCAAGAGTCAAAAGCGACGCCGGAGGAGGCGCTGGATCTTGCCTACAAGAATCTTCGAGATGACCTGGCATCACAGCTTTTGAATCAAATAAAAGGTTCACATCCTTCATTCTTCGAAAAGCTGGTCGTCGATCTTATGCTGAAAATGGGATATGGCGGCCCTGGAGATAACGCCGGTACTGTCACTTCTTACGGTGGCGACAACGGCATCGATGGTATCATCAATGAAGACATGCTTGGGTTGGATGTGATTTATCTGCAAGCGAAACGCTGGGAAAACACCGTTGGACGTCCCGATATTCAGAAGTTTGTTGGAGCTCTGGTTGGCAAGCGAGCCCGAAAGGGAGTTTTCCTGACCACTAGCAGTTTCTCTTCGGAAGCGATCGAATACGCTGCGTCGATCGATGCCAAAATAGTTTTGATCGATGGAATCAAGCTTTCCCAGTTACTCATCGACTTCGATGTCGGAGTAAGCTCTTCTCAAACTTATACCATCAAACGGATCGACCACGATTATTTCGAAGGGGAGTAATCTAGGCCGCTCTAATACCGGGGTGTGCTCGGATGGCGTGCCGAATTACCTTTTTCTTCCGAGCGGTTGAGTACATTCTCCGAAGCATTCCCCTCTGAATCGTATCTAGGCGATCCAATTTCGCAAATCTCGAAATTCTCGCGAACCGAATCAACCCCAGCGCGTCTATAACTGCAGCACGCGACGGATGTCGACGCGGGCCAAGTAAACCAAGGCAAATCAAACACTGGATTTTTCCAATCATGTTGTCCCTAAGGCTGAGTAACCAACGAATTATTGGATGCGAGAATAGCATCGTGTCAAAAGACGCGAATGTGCTCCGTAGCGTCCAGTTTTTTGGGCATCCCCATCGGAGGTAGCACTCGGCCTTACTAACGAACCAAACGTTGGCAAACCCGGTGTAACCTCAAAATGACTCCGGGTTTTTTCGTAGCTTATTTCAGACTTCAGGTATCAGGTTTCAGACTTCAGTTGGGAACTTTGACCGCTTTGGCTGAAGCCTGAAGACTGACTCCTGAAGCCTGTTCACGGACTGGTAGCTGAGACGCCGGTTTTTCCCCTTGGCTAACGCGGGCGCCGGCCTGAAGAGTCGGAGACGAGGGGGCGGCAAAGCCGCAGAGTGTAGACGTGAGAAAGTTGAAAGTAGAAAGAGTGTAACAACCCGCGGCGGTCTACTTTCTACTTACTACTCTCATGCTGCGAGGCTCACGAAAACCCACCTAAAACAACTGCGCAAGAGGTGCGCACATCCACGAACAATCGCGGTCTATTCGACTTCTGGTGAGGTCACTAGCCTTTCAAGCTAGGTAGGCGGGATCGAAACCCGTATAGACCACTGGCACAGGCTTCAGGCCACAGGCTTCAGGTTTTCTCTGAAGTCTGAAGTCTGACCCCTGAAGCCTGCTAATGATCTTTGACAATTCGGTTGAGCCAACAAATGCGTCCATGGTGTAGTGGTAACCCACCTCTTTGCCAAGGAGGAATTGCGAGTTCGATTCTCGCTGGACGCTTAGAGCAGGCTTCAGGTTTCAGGTGTCAGGCTTCAGGATCCATTCTTTAGGGAACGGATCAGGCCGTTAAGTACCCTCGCTGTTTCGCTTGCTAGATCTGTAACATCTTTGGATATTTGCTCTCCGAGATAACCGAGTCGCTGGGCAAGGGATAGTTGATACTCCACTTCGCATACTGACCCATAAGCGATTTCAAGAAATCGTTCGTAGTCGGCTTGGGATGACTTCGCACTCCCCTCAACGATGTTTGATGGTACGGAGACAGCTGCACGGCGGATTTGTGATGCAAGGCCAAAGACTTCTTCCCTCGGAAAGCCTTGGGTGCACTTATAAATCTCGAGTGCAAGTTTATCTGCCAACTGAAAGGCACGTAGCTTCCTGTGGTCTCGCATGTTTTTCCTATGAAATCTGAATCCCTTCGCACTTGACCTGGATTGTATCCATTCTCCAACAGGAATTCAAATTCGGATGGTCACGACTTGAGATTCTGAAGCCTAAAGTCTGAGGTCTAAAGCCTGCTGTTCGGGTGTCGGCTAACGGTAAGCCAGCTGCCTTTGAAGCAGTGGTATGAAGGTTCGACTCCTTCCACCCGGGCCTTATCAGACTTTAGACTTCAGGCGTCAGGCTTCAGGAGAGTACAACTGGATCGTCACCAAAAAACTGGGGGCACTTTTTCTAAAGCCCAAAGCCTAAAGTCAAAAGCCTCCTCTGGTGGCCGTCCTGTATTGGTTCAGGAACTTGGATGTGAACCAAGTCCATGTCGGTTCAATTCCGATCGGCCACCTGGGGGCAGGCTTCAGGCTTCAGACTTCAGGCGTCAGGCTTCAGGAAAGCAGCTGAATTCATTCTTTGCGTTCGTCTAAGGGTTGGATTACTGAAGCCTGAGGCCTGACCCCTGGAGACTGATTTGGAAGACATCCGGCTGGATGAGGGGACTGTCTCGAAAACAGTTAGCGTCACGGCGCGTCAGGGTTCGAGTCCCTGGTCTTCCGCTTTAATTAGGCTTTAGACGTTAGGCTTTGGGCTTTAGGCAAACAGCCCCTAACCGCTATGGGTACTCTATCTTCCGTGGATTGCAGTCCTATTTCTACAGCCTAAACCGCTTCAGTTTAATCACCCAGCATAGTCCTGTGGCCTAGCGGCGAAGGCAACTGCCCTGTCTTTAGAAGACACCGGCAACCAGTAGATCGACGGTTCGAGTCCGTCCGGGACTACTCGGGCAGGCTTCAGACAACAGGCTTCAGGCTTCAGGTTTCAGACTTCAGTTTATGTCCTTGTGTTGTAGGGGATAGCATTCAACTTTGCGAAGGTTGCGGACTAGGTTCGACTCCTAGCAGGGACACTTATTTCTTCCTGAAGTCTGATACCTGAAGCCTGACACCTGTTTTTTGGCTTGCGAGTGTGCTGGATTCGCACGACGGTCTTCGAAACCGTTAGACAAGGTTCGATTCCTCGGCGAGCTACTTGGTGACATGCTGCGGTGCAATATCACGATGTGGTGGAACTGGTAGACACGCGATGCTCAGAACGTCGTGCCTTCGAGGCGTAGGAGTTCGATTCTCCTCTTCGTGACTTTTATTTTGCAGGCTAGTTGGTGCTGGGCTGACTCTCATAAGGTCGGTAGCCCGGTTCGATTCCGGGGCTTGCAATTTGCGGATGAGCCAGCGCTCAGCCGAGCCTCATAAGCTCGGACGGCCATTGAGCAGGCTTCAGGCTTCAGGTGTCAGACTTCAGTGTTATAACCTGAGACCTGAAGCCTGTCACATGACACCTGTTCATGATCGCGTGGTCCAGTGGCTAGCGAGAACCTCGATACGTGAATCCAAAAAATAACGATCTGTGGCGAACTTAATCGCAGTTGGGATTGTCGTATCTTCAACAAAAACATCGACTCTGGCAATCGAACTGCCTGTTTGGATTACATCACCAATTAACGAAAGTATCTAAACATACCATTTCGCTCGGTTGCCGGTTTTTAGACTCCTCGCAGTACGAAAGTGTTGCGGGGAGTCTTTTTTGACTGATTGCAAAATCGGAGTCCACAGAAGAAGTTTGAAGTGAGAAGTTCGAAGTTTGAAAGAAGGATTTTAAACACGAGATTTCTTGATGATCGCCGTCAAGATCGCGATGAGTTCATTTGCCTCGGCGATCAAGGGATCCAGCCGTTCCCTGTTGAGGACTTCCGACGCAGCAAGCAATCGTAGCCAATAGTGCGATTCCCGGGCCTCTTTGCATGCTATGGCATACTTATGAATGAAATCCTTTCGACTTTCTGATGCCCCTGCTTCTTCTACGTTGGCCCCCACAGATGTGCCCGACCGAAGCAATTGAGTTGCTAGAGTCGCTGATACTCGGCCATTCTTTTCCAGAAACAAACAAAGTCGAACAATTCGGTCTGCAAACGCGAACGTTCGGTCTGGTAGGTCACTCTTCATAGCACAATCCTTTAGGTGTCGACGTTCCTAATCGGCATTATACCGTTTCAAACCTCGAACTTCTTACTTCAAACTTCTATGGTTCCGTTCGACACGGCGGCTTACGATGCCAAGATGGATCCAAACGATTCCATTTTGAGCATTGCTGAGCGACTGGCAAAGTACGGTGGAGGTGGAACGGATTGTTCGCTACCGTTGGTAGCTGCAAGCCAACAGCATGCGATGCGCAAGTTTGCCGGCGTTGTTCTGGTTAGCGATAACGAGAGCTGGGTCGGAACAGGACGGGGCGGTTCGACTGGTGTGATGACGGCCTGGGAAGCCTTCGTTGCCAACCAGCGCAAGCTGGCAGGTAAGGAAGCTTGCCCAAAGCTGGTTTGCATCGATCTGCAGCCTTACCGGACGGTTCAGGCTTGCGAGCGAGCAGATATTATGAACATCGGAGGCTATAGTGACTCGGTGTTCAACGTGATCAGCTCGTTCCTTGCCGACAACGACCAGCGATTCGTCGCTGAAGTTGAAGCGATCAAGCTCTAAAGGCGAGTTGGACTCCGGTTCAACTTGCAATCCCATTAAACCTAAACACCCGCAGGTCGGTTTTCCGGCTTGCGGGTGTTTTCGTTTTGCAGATGCGTTGGCATCGATCACCAACTGTTTTCAGGGTCACGGCAAGATCTATCTTGCATCTGTGACAAAGTCACAGAATTCTTTGGAACAGGTGTGACTTAGCCGCTTGTAACATGTTGGCTCCTTCTTGTAACTGTCGTGTTATCGCGCAGGCCGTGGGCTTGCGGACAAGAAATGCACGTTGGTTAGAAGGATTCTTTTATGATTCATTGGTGGGAGATCGACATCATAATTCCATCGGCGAAATCACTCCTGATGAAATGCTCAGCGGAAAAGAGAATGCAATCCGGGAAGAAAGTGTGATAAGGCTTGACGATTCCCAGTACGCTTTTGCAAAACACCTGCACAACCAGCTTAGTCGAGATTACAGTAAGGATAACCGATTGGAGGGTAGGCTATGCTCGAAAGGAATCCCCCCAAGAACGCCCAGCACCGGTTTTTTCCTGATTTCCTAACCAAGACCAAACCTAGAATTATACGAACTATGCGAAGCCAAAAACTGCGCAAGGCGTGTATCTTGGGCATCCATTTTCCTCTATGCAAAGAATTATCAACGAAAACGCGAAAAATCTGCACGATCTCCTGTGGAACGCAGTCTCGCAACCCACCGACGCTTGTGCAATATTTGCTGAAAATCGATTATCAGCTACTTACCAGCAACTGGTCCTTCAAGTCGAATACATAGGCCGCTCACTGAGGCACCTGGGCCTATCACGATCCGCACGCGTGGCTATTGCTCTGCCGAGTGGTCCTGATCTAGCGGTTGCCTCGTTGGGAGTTGCTACCTACGCGACTTGTGCACCGTTGAATCCCGACGGCTCCGCGGATGAGTTGGGATTCTGCCTCGAAGACGCCGGAGTGCAGGCAGTTATTGTTCCGCATGGTGTCGAATGCACTACCAGAATGCTCGCCCAGCGCAAGGGACTATTGATCGTCGATTTGGAAACAATGCCTGACCAAGTTGCCGGGACCTTTCGCTTACAGAATCTTGATGTCAACGCCAAGATTGAATGCGATTGGGGGAAGGGTGAGGATATCGCGTTCGTACTCCATACTTCTGGAACAACAGCTCGCCCCAAATTAGTGCCCTTATCGCATCGGCAGTTATGCTGTTCTGCTCGAAACATAGCAGATGTTTTGCGGTTGTCGCCTTCCGATCGCTGCCTGTGCGTCATGCCGCTGTATCACATTCACGGCTTGAGCACTCTATTTGCATCCATCGCTTCTAAAGCAAGTTTCGTTTGCTCCCAGGAATTTGCAGCGGATCGAATGGGAGAGCTTGCTACGATATTTCATCCAACTTGGTATTCGGCATCTCCCGCTCTCCATCGGATGATACTTGATCATCTTGACATCGATCGGCATGGAAAAGCACTACGAGGTTTTCGTTTTATTCGTTCTGCATCGGCGCCTATGCCAATGGAATTGTTGAATCGGCTTGAGCAAGTATTTGCTGCGCCGATGATCGAAGCCTACGGGATGACCGAAGCGGCACCTCAGATTGCGAGCAACGGGCTTTCGTCAGGAGATCGCCGACTCGGATCCGTCGGACGTGCGGCTGGACCGGAAGTTGCGATCATGGACATGGAAGGCAATCTGCTTTCGTACAATAAAATTGGTGAAGTAGTCATTCGAGGCGAGAACGTCATTACAGCTTATGAAAACAATCACTCCATCGAAGAAAAAGCGTTCGTTCACGGATGGCTAAGGACCGGAGACGAGGGACGGATCGATCAGGATGGATTCCTTTACATCACAGGACGTCTCAAAGACATCATCAACCGAGGCGGGGAAAAGATCTCGCCGCAGCAAATTGACGAAGTCCTACAGAGTCACCCCGACGTGGCGGAGGCGGTCACGTTTACCCTCCCGCATCCTGTCTTAGGCGAAAATGTCGGCGCGGCCGTCGTGCTCAAACGAGATACGCGGCGACTGAATCCCAATGAAATGGACGATGCTTGGTCAGCAGCCAAGATCCGAGAATTACAGCGATTCGCCTCAAGTAAATTATCGCATTTTAAGATACCTCAGCAGATTTACTTTGTCGATCAGATCCCTAAAAGCCTTACGGGTAAGGTGCGTAGACATGAATTGGCCAAGCAGTTGGAATTGCAGTTCAAGACACAAAGCGTCGATTCTGGCAAGCAGCATTCCGCTGTTTCTATGTCGCCGCTGGAACGCTGCATAGCGGAGACTTGGGCCGGTGTTTTACGAATCGATCTTCCAGGCACCCACGACAATTTTTTTCAACTCGGTGGGGAGTCGTTATTGCGCCAGTCGCTCCCTTCTGATGATTTCTCGTCCGGGTTAGAATCTGGCTATGTCGAACCCAGGAACCCGATCGAACAGCGACTTGCATCTATCTGGAGCGAACTCCTTGGGATCAAGCAGGTAGGTATTCAAGACAACTTCTTCGCACTCGGTGGACATTCGCTGCTTGCCGCACGGCTAACGAGCAGAGTCTCTGACGTATTCGGCTTCCGTATGAGCGTTCGCCAACTCTTCGAACATCCCTCGATTGCCGGGCAAGCTTTGCTGATTGAAGCAACTCATTTATTAGATAACAATGGTCCCTCGATCCGACTTGTACACAGACCCCATGAAGTTGGTAAAGCAGCGCCGCTTTCCCATGCGCAGCAACGCCTGTGGTTTCTTGAGCAACTCGAGGGAACTTTAACGGCCTACAACATCCCGAGGGCTTGGCGGATTCGCGGCAGTCTAGATATCGAGTCACTCCGAAAAGCACTCGAGGCCATCGTCCTGCGGCACGAGCCACTTCGAACTATTTTCAAGCACGACGGGACGATTCCGGTTCAAATCGTCAAGCAAATCGGTCGATTTGATTTGCCTGTGCTCGATCTTCTAAATTTCGATCCTCGAGTCAAAGAAACACAACTCGAGCAGAGCATCTTGTCCGAAATCAGTAGAGCATTTGACCTAACCTGTGATGTAATGCTTCGAGCGAAACTCTTAAAGCTCGGAGACAACGAGCATGAGCTCCTTCTGACGATGCATCATATCGCCAGCGACGGTTGGTCGATCGATGTGCTGTCGCGTGAACTTTCCGTGCTCTATCATCATTTTCTCGAGACACCCGACGGCCCAACGGACGATGTAACAGGCCTGCTTGATCCTCTGCCTGTCAACTACATTGATTACACCCTTTGGCAACGAGAGAACCTTTCAGAACGTCGGATCGAAGGGCTCTTGGAATATTGGCGAGAAGAGCTCCAAGGACTTCCCGCCTTGGAGCTACCCACGGATCGGCCAAGGCCTTCTACTACCAGCTACCAAGGATCCTCTATTGAGGTCAAGCTACCTGAAGGCTTGATCTCCAAACTCGAATCGCTTTGCAGCAGCGAGCAAGTTACCCTTCAGATGCTACTGCTAGCGGCATTCGAGTCGCTTCTTTATCGCTATAGCCATCAAGAGGATTTCGCTATTGGAATTCCCTTTGCAGGCCGCGAGGATAGCCAGCTAGAAGACCTCATCGGCTTCTTTGTAAGTACGCTGGTAATCCGAGCCGATCTATCAGGCGAACCGACGTTCCAAGAGCTTCTCTCGCGAGTACGGCAGAAGTCACTTGCGGCCTACGATCATCAAGCACTACCGCTACAAGTGTTGCTAGCAGAGTTGCAACCAGAGAGGCATCTGAGTCGTCCACCGCTATTCCAGGTGATGTTCCAATTACTGAATCGCAACGAAGCGGGTCTAACGCTTCAGGGATTAGAAGTTACCGATGAGGATCACGGATCCAATCGGGTCAAGTTCGATTTAGAGTTGCACTTGAGCAGGCACACTGGGGATATCTCCGGAGCGTTCTACTACAGCACCGATCTCTTTGATTCCGAGTCAATTCAGAGGATGGCATTGCATTATGTTCGGATTCTTGAATCAATCGCAGCCAATCCGAACCAAAAGGTAAGTCAGCTAGAGATTCTTACCAAACAAGAGCGAACGGAGTTGCTAGATTCGTTCAACGATACGGCTAAGGACTACCCAAGAGACTTGTGTGTCCATGAACTTTTTGAGCAGCAGGTTCAAAGGACACCCGATGCGGTTGCATTGGTCTTCGAGGATCAGCAACTGACTTATGCAGAGCTTAATGCTCGGGCCAATCGACTAGCAAGATATTTGCGATCCAAGGGAGTTGGGATTGAGACACCAGTGGGGATGTGCTTGGAACGATCGCTCGATTTGGTTGTTTCGATCCTTGGAATTCTCAAAGCTGGGGCGATGTATGTGCCGCTCGATGCAGAGTATCCCAAAGAGCGAACTCTGCACATGATAGAGAACACAAACACCTACCTTGTTTTAACACAGCGATCAGTGCTCAACCGTATAAACTATTTGCCAAATCCATTGTGTATTGAGGAAGTCGCCGAAACATCGTGTCGAGGCTTGGAGATTTGCGAATCACTTCCTAAAGTCTCAATTCAATCGATTGCCTATGTGATCCACACCTCAGGATCAACAGGTATTCCCAAGGGTGTAGCAGTCTCCCAATCCAGTCTGGTCAATTTGCTAAGTTGGGCCGATGGTGTTTTATTCACTGACGTAGAAACGGCTTTAATGGGGGTAGCTCCCGCAACGTTTGACATTTCACTTGCGGAGTTTTTAGCACCCCTACTTACAGGAAAAACAACGGTTTTTACGAGCAAGGAGATAGCTAGAGATCCCACGGCTCTGATAGAGCAAATCGCTCTTCAAAACAATTGCGTAGTCCAAGCGACACCTGCTACCTGGGTGTCCCTTTTGGACATTGGATGGAACGGGCGGGGGTGCAGGACGGCAGTTTCTACAGGCGAAGCCCTTCCGGCTTCAGTTCGGTCAAAGCTCTTGCAATTAGACCTCCGAGTGCTTGATCTCTATGGGCCAACCGAAACAACGATATGGTCGACCTATCGGGAAGTCCATGGGACGGACAATTACAGTTGCATCGGTCGTCCGATTGCCAACACGCAAGTCTACGTTCTTGATTCAAGTAAGCAGCTCGTTCCGAGGGGAATTCCCGGAGAATTGTACATCGGTGGTGATGGTTTGGCCCGAGGATATCTCAATCGTCCAGACCTCACTGCCGAGCGATTTGTTCCGAACCCATTTTCGCAGAGTCCAATCAGTAGACTCTACCGAACAGGGGATCTGTGCCGCTGGAGAGCCGATGGAAACCTGGAGTATCTAGGACGTATCGACCATCAAGTGAAGCTTCGGGGATTCCGGATCGAACTCGGAGAGATTGAATCGGTACTTGCAAATCATTCGTCCATAGCCCAGTGCGTGGTGATCCTCCGAGAGGATCGCCCTGGGGATAAGCGACTGGTGGCTTATTACATCGCCTCAGGAGAAACGCTCCCGAGCATCGCACAGTTGCGAGAGCACCTGCAAGCATCCCTACCTGAGTACATGATCCCATCGGCATTCGTACTGCTTGATGCGTTGCCGCTAACTGCTAGCGGCAAGATTGATCGTCGCGGGTTGCCCGCTCCGGATTTAAAGGATATCGACGCTCAGGAACACTACACTCCTCCGAGAAACGGTATCGAAGAGCAATTGGTCGAGATATGGCAAGAGGTCCTCGGCATAAACCAAATCGGCATCCACGCCAACTTCTTCGCACTAGGTGGACATTCGCTGCTGGCGGTCCGATTGTTCGCACGCATCGAAAAAGCTTTTGGTCGTAAGTTACCATTGGCGATTTTGTTTCGGCGGGGCACAATCGAACACTTGGCTGAGATTCTCGCGGAGCCTAGTCGTCAGACGGAAATCGCCACGGTCCTTCCGTTGCAAACTACCGGGGATGGACGTCCTCTGTTTCTTATGCCCACAATTGGTGGAGGGGCTCTCGTATCACGACCCTTGTTTGAGCTACTTGATGGACGTTTTCCAATCTTTGGACTGCAGATTGCACTAGAACTGCAAAACCTGGATCAGGTCAGGGATTTCCGAGCAATGGCTGGTGGCATTGTCACTGCACTGCGTCGGTTTCAACCTCACGGTCCCTATGCGATTGCAGGTTTCTCGTTTGGAGGAATGATGGCCTATGAGGTCGCTTGCCAACTCACCGAGTTGGGGGAACAAGTTGATCTATTGGCAATTATCGATACCGGGCCGAGCCGACGTGGACTTAGGCCACGATGGAGTCATCGATGGAAACAGGCACTCCGCATCGGTGCGAATGTTCCGTCTTGGATTCGAGAAGAGTGCCGTAATTTTTCAGCAGAACAAGTCACTCTCAGAATCCGCCGCAAGCTACGGCAATTCTACCGCCAGTTGGCTTCGCGAGGTCAAGGTAAGATTCAATTCGACGACATCTTTAATTTAGGCCGAATACCGCTTCAAAACCGAGAGCTAGCTCAGGCTCTGTACGAAGGTTTTCGAGATTACATTCCACGCCCTTACTCGGGCAAACTCACGCTCATTCGTGCGCGAACCGGACCGCTTCTACGCGGTCGCACACCGGATCTCGGCTGGAGCCGATTTGTTGGTCATGTTGACATTCGAACAATACCAGGGAACCACGAAACGATTTTTCACCCTCCCCACGTTACTGAATTGGCTAGGCAACTTTCGGTGTTAGTAAAAGCCGAGTTCTGACGCCAAGCCTCGGCGGGCTCCGAATCTGATTCAGGTGGATGGGAGCAACGATGCCAATGCTACGCCCATGGCCGCACGGGCTACTTGGCCACGCCGCTAGCGACTAAGCGAGAAGCAGCACGCCGGATTTTGGTCTTGGTGACCCCAGCATAAGTGCCTTGCTCGCGCAGTGCTTCTTGAAGCAGACGATCTCCGACCCCCGCTTGAAATACAAATCAAGCAGGTAAACAGCCGAAACCGGATCTGATCGAAGAGCGTCCATGGGACATCAATGCACCTTTTGAAGTGTCGGAACGCAAAAAAAGTGGTACGGCCGCCAACAAGCGGCGACTTGTGCCGAGCAGAAAAATAGACAGGGACGGATCCCCTCAAGCTTAGACATGCCCAAGGCGAGGTTTTGGTTCGGGGTGATCTCGGAAAATGATTTCACCGGTGGCCATTTTGTTGCTGAGAGCAATGGAGTCTGGATTTTTGCTGGCGGAGCCTTGATCGTCGTTTACCAATTGGTTTGTGTTACAATCGTTTCCAAATCTAGGTGATTTGGGAAATCACAATACCACTTAGTAACGAGGCCCATTCCGATGTCTATCACGCCACGCTGTTTTGTATCATTCATGGCGATCGCCATGTGCTTGGTCTATGAAACCCTCGGACAAGAGCCAAAGGAGATTTCCAATAGCATCGGAATGAAAATGGTGTTGATTCCCAAAGGAACATTCATGATGGGGTCCCCGACGAGCGAGGAAGGGCGCAATGACGATGAAGTGCAACACGAGGTAACGATTACCAGAGATTTCTATCTTGGAGCTTACGAAGTCACGCAATCCCAGTACGAGCGCGTTATGGGGCATAATGCGTCCGGATTAAATAAGGTGGATTTGATGCTTACGATCGGCGATTGGCAGAGGATATTTTGTTTGGGGTTAGAGCGACTAGCAACTTGTTTACATGATGATTTTCGGATGACCTCATCGCGACCGAGTGCTCCGATCGACATGTTACTTGATCAAGTCAGAGGGTTTTCTTGACTATCACTAAACCGCTTGTGAAGGTCGATGAGTGGTCCATAGTTTCTAAGATCAGCGTGTTTCATAGCAGCGATGTACTCACCTCGAATTGGACTTTCGGTATCGCGTAAGTCCGAGGCGGGCCAAATGATCACGGGCTGGTCGTGTTGCATCAACCAAATGTTTGCGAGAAGTCTTGCCCACCGACCATTGCCATCTTCAAATGGATGTACCCAAACCGCACGATGATGAAACTCAGCGGCAGTCGCAATGACGAGATCGCCTGTTTCCGAATGCCGTTTTTCCGACTCGATTGCAATGACACCAAGTTCAGCCGTAACAATGTTAGCACTCACACCGATGTTTTTTTGAGTGGTTCTGATTTCACCTGCCCAAGACCATATCGATCCCAACATCTCCCGATGCAGCTCCAGGAGCCAACCGAAAGTAAATGGCGCGAGCTTTTGGCTTGGTTTGCTCATCAAATACTTCTTGGTCACTCGCAAGATCGACTCGAACTCAGCTTCATTGAGTTGGCGACGTGTTTTGATGGACTTGATCTTTAAACCCGATCCGTCAAAGGGGGTGTCATCTTTGTTGCCACTTGATCCAAATGGATTCACCTAGGACCTCCGTTACCAACCGACGAGCTAAGAAGCCCAGAGTTTTCGACTTGAGGATACAATTTGCGCTTTGGTTGCTTCCAGGTGCTTTTTCGCGGAGGCTGCCGGTATAGCTTGGGATTCTAACGCTACGTTTCCTTGTGTAAGCGCAATTAAACGCTTTGCCTTCTGTGTGGCGATCGCATCCTTGAACTGCTCGGCTGGCACGGCCGCTAACTCTAATGTCATTCCTAGCACCGAGAGGATCGCTTGTAGATTGGAAACCGAATAGTGTTCATCCTTACCCCCAAGGATACGAATCACGGTTGCTCGGGATACCCCGCTACGGCGAGCAAGATCCGAAATCGATATGTCGAGTTCTTTGACGCGGGTTTGAAGTAGATTGGAGAGCGACATTGTTCTTGGATGGTGAGGGCTTGCTTAATGAAAAAAGCGGCGTAAACGACTCCAATATTGTTGCACATATGACACAAAAAAGCAAGTTGCACAGGATAGCAAATGGTGTCTATCGATAGTAGCCCAGGTGGTTAATCCCAAACTTTGAAACCGCTCAACATTCTCGAAGATCACTTCGAAATTTTCCCAAATTCTTCCCCGCTGTGACCTGACGTGTCACAGACATCCCCATGATGCTAGCAATCGAATTTTTCCGGTTGTAGCGGTTGAGGCCGACAATCAGACCATCGTTTGTAGCGGCGGGACGGGCTATCGGTTCAGCGACTCGGTCACCGTCCAGGACGCTCGAAACACCGTGGCCATTCAAGCACCCGAGGTCGAAACGCCGGCGAGCCGGCGGGAGCTGATCCTGACGCTCCTGCGTCAGTCAGGCAAGATGCGTTCGACGAACATCGCCAGCGAGCTCGGTTGTAGCCTCAAGACCGTCAAGCGCGAGCTCGACACGCTTCGCCTTGCCGGCCACATCGAGTTCGTCGGCCCGAGCAAAACGGGGACGTATCGCTTGGTCGGGGCGTGAGTAAGAAGACGAACGATGCGTGAGCCTAGGGATTCTACCAAACTATTGACACCTTGTTTCCGCACCGCAGACTCAGGCAACTACGCTCGCGCGCATCCGCCTTGGCTCGCTTCTTGCCTACAACCCTAGGCTCCGCTCTACTTGTCCGCCTCCGGCGACTTGGGGATTCCGGATGAACTCAGGGCAAGGCGAAAGCCGTGGCTGTTGAGCCGGATCGACGGGACGTGCCCGCGGCGGAGCGCCGACCGACAAAGCGCGGCCTCGCCGTACCAGCCGCCGCTACGGATCACGCGATTCGAGCCCTCACATGGGCCAGTCGGATCGCTGACGGCACCCTTGGGGTATTCACCGTGCCGGTCGCTGCACCACTCCCAGACGTTACCGTGCAGGTCGTATAGACCCCAGGCGTTCGGCTCCAAAAGTCCAACCGTATGTGTCCGGTTAGAACTGTTGCGTTCAAACCAACCGTACTCGGGCAGCAAACCCTCTTGATCGTCAAATGAATATGCCGTCTTGCTACCAGCGCGACACGCATACTCCCATTCAGCCTCCGTCGGTAAGCGATACACGCGACCAGCTTTCTTCTCCTCAGGCAGGTCCGATAGCTTTTTGCAAAACTCGACCGCATCCTCCCATGAAACTCTATCCACAGGGAGATCTGCATTCTCGTTACCAACTATGGCCCCCTGAAAGTAACTCGGATTCCTACCCATCACTTTTTCGTACTGAGCCTGCGTTACCTCGTACACACCAAGGTAGTAGTCCTTGCTGATCGTCACTTCGTGTTGGTTCTCGTCCTTATCACGGCATTCCTCGCTCTCAGGCGAGCCCATCATGAATGTCCCTTTGGGGATCAGCATCAGTTTCATCCCAATGCTATTGGTGATCTCTTTGGGTTGCTGGGCTTGCAAGTATTCCGCGAGGGATAGAAAGATTACTCCGACAATAAGAAGAAAGGTTGATAGCGGACGTTGCATCGCTTATAGCCCCGGGGATTGTATCTGGCACTCAAGTCGCTTTGGTTGATCGTGGGATTATACAACAACGTGTTGCTGGGATCGCCAAAGCCATGTATTGGCTGACGATTTTTCGAATTCAAACTGTCGAACTGCATTCGTTAGGTCTACCGATTCCAGCGGCCTTGGAAACATCTCACTGCGCAGGTTGGCATTTTTCCAACCCATCTCGCTATAAGACGCAACACGGGAAGGTGGCCCGATGGGTATCAGGTCGAATCAACGGATTAGAAAACCGTGCCGATAACCCTTGTAAATTCTGGTAGTTACAGCTCTCCAGAAGGCATTTGTATAAGGGTTCCATCTCGGTCTAATATATAAATCCAGTCGTCCTCTGGAGACAATCGGATACTGATGGGATTTTTTGTAGTCAATGGGACTTCGATAGTCATTTGGTGTAGCGTGGTATCGAATGCCCTAAGAAATCCATCTTGAGCAACTGTCAAAAGGGTAATCAAATCCTTTGACCAAACAAGGTCAACCGACGGACTTCCGGGTGTTTGGATTGACCATAAAAATCGCCCGCTCAAGGCATCGAAGCAACGAATGGTATTATCAGAAAGTGCAACCGCAAGATACCTAGAATCAGGGGAAAAACAGGTGCTTCTTATCTGCGCCCCAGCAAGATCCCCCAACCATTTTTCCTCTCCGTTTGTTGTATCGACCAAATATAGCTCGCCGTCAAAGACATACGCAAGTCTGCGCCCATCTGACGTAGCCTTAGCCAATCGAGCATAACTAATTCGCTTCTGCGTTTCCCAAATGATCTTTTGATGGCTGATATCCCAGCAAGCGATTTGACAAGATTTAGCGTTACCGGAATATGCAGGTTCATCGGACTCAATCTGTAGTGCCATCAATGATTCAGAAATGGCACCGATAATCGACCTTACTTTAAAAGTCAAGGGAAATTTTGACGTCGCTTTGGATACCCCCGTTGCGAAATCCCATGCGTACAAATAATTTTCGTCCACACCGCTCGATCCACGGATTTCTTTGACAAAGTAAACGACCTCTCCATATTCGACGAAACAAGTCCATTGGACGTGCCCTTCGTCAAAAACCTGTGATTTTGTCATCTCACTGCTTTTTTGTGCAAGCGAGATCACCCTTGAGCGATCATCCGGTGTCGAAAGTACCAAACGCCGATTTTTCAGTGGTATTACCGTGCCAATATTGCCTCCCCCAACGTTTACAGCTTGTACCTCATCGACCATCTTCCGCTTGACATGACCATCTTCACTGAAACTGTAGATCCCTCCTGATGATGCGTCCCATGCGACGCTTGCTACTCGTTTTGAATGATAAGACCAACTGGTTAATCGCCCTTGTATTTGAAGATCATTCATGGTTGACCACCCACTGTGACGATTTTCGAATTGCAATTCGATGCCACTCTCTTTGTAGATTGTGTTGCTCGGAATCTCATTCCACGTTGGCAGGGAATTCCCGTTTTCATCCATCCACTCACGAATGTAATTATCGGATAAAAGTACGTTCTTCATAGGTTTGCTGAATTCGATATACACCCTGTCAACATCCAAAGAAATCCGCTCACGAGCGTCGCTTGGCTCGACTTTGCGAACCACGTCCCATAAAGTCGATGGATCGCCGGTAGGATCTTGGAGCGTTTGTGAATTTTCATCGAGGAAAAACTTCGTAAATCTCAATTTTGAAGTGGTGGGCCAAACCGCCGGAAGCTTTAGTACATGGACCGACCCATTGTTCTCGCCGATCGCCAGGCTCCTTTCGTCTTCAGCGAATGCAATCGAAGTTACAGTCGTTGGGAACCGTAGTCGCTCCACGATTTCATATTCCGATCGGTTTCTCCTGAAGAGAATCAAATACCCATTATCCAGTCCGGAAGCCATCAGTCGCCCGGTATGGGAAAATGCTAGAGAAGAGCAACGGTTTACATGAAAAACCCGGGACATCGTTGCTGCTATCTTTTGATCCAACGCGAGGTCTAAGGTGTCAGCAGTGGTGATGCGAATTACCCCTTTATCACTGCCCACTGCGATTTGACCTTCCCGTCCTATTGCTAGACACTCGAGCAACTCCCCATCCGTTGGAATGGTTCTTTGAAGATCCAATGACGGATAAGTCCAAATTTTCGCGTCGGGTTCGTCGCCGACGGTCACAAAGTGCTTGCCATCGCCTGACCAACCGATTTGGAATACATGGTCTCCTGAAGCATGGAATTGATTGAGTAATTGACCATTGTTCAAATTCCAAAACTTTACGGTACCGTCATCGCCACCTGTGGCAATTGTTAATCCGTCAGGACTCAGCGCCAGTCCATTAATTTCACCTTGGTCCGTAGCAATATCCAATCGTAGGTTTCCGGTAGCTGAATCGAGAATACGCAAATGGGAATCTCTACTACCACAGGCCAATTCCCGATTTATGGCCAGATGAATTCCAAAATAATTCTTCGTCGGGAACTGAGCGAGCGATACCGGCTGGGACGGAACCTTGGATGCAAGGATCCTCCAATCGATACGATGCGAATGCTTAGTGATATTTACATCCGAGATCATATGGTCCGCTATGCGATGACGATCCAACAGGGCTTTCGAGAGCGCATGGTTGCCCCGAGAGGCTACAGTGCTAGCAAGTAGCAAGTCCGAGTCATAGGCCTGTCGTCTTGCAAGAATCTCGGATCGAATGGCCCTTTTTTCTTGGACATAGGACAAAGCCCAGCCGGTCAATATCCCCAAAACCGACAAGGACAGCGAACCAATTAGCAGCTTGTTTCTTTTTGAAAACTTTATGATTTGCGTCAAAGTGGAGCCTCGGTTGGCTTCCACTGAATTGCCGCTGAGATGATTCCTTAGATCGTCATGAAGTTGCGCCACAGACTGGTAGCGCTGCTCAATGTCTCTCTGCATTGCTTTTTGGATGATCGCGTCGAGATCACCACGCAGTTCCCCGGCTTTTTCGGGACATTTTTCACTCGGGCGTCTCGGATCATGTTGATTGATATAGTCCCGCAACTCCGTTATACCCATTCCATCGATGTCTATTTCGTCAAAGGGTGGATATCCGGTGAGCAAGTGATACAAAAGTGCGCCTAGAGAATAGATGTCGCTTCGTGTGTCGATCTGCACAGACTGAGAAGGAAACTGTTCGGGACTCATGTACCGAGGAGTCCCAGGTGATATACCTGTCGATGTGTGCTTTTTATGCACGCGGCTGAATACATCCTCCGATCCCCAATGAACTTCGGAACGATTTTCGGAGTCCGTGGCTTTAGCAATACCAAAATCGATCACCTTGACTACCGGTTCATCATCAACCACCGTCACCATCACATTGCTTGGTTTTATGTCACGATGAATAGTCCCTTTTTGGTGTGCATGCTGGATCGCGCGGCAACACTGTAGCATCAATTGAAGCTTTCCTCTTACAGTAAGATTCGCTTTACTGCAGTAATCGAGCACTCGATCCCCATCGACGTATTCCATCGCAATGTACATGTATCCGGATTCCGTTTCACCCGCATCGTAGATTTTTGCGATGTTCGGGTGATCCATGATTGCCAGCATCTGCTGCTCGCTACGAAATCTCTCGAGCATCTGACGGCTTTCAAGATTCTGCTGTATCAACTTGATAGCAACCAAGCGTTTTACAGGCCTTTGTTGCTGAGCAAGGTACACGGCCCCCATGCCACCAACACCGATCTCCCGAAGAATCTTGTAGGGGCCAACGGTTCGTCCTTCCAGAGTTTCCAGTAGGCGGGTTCCCTCTTGGACAACCTCAAGTGGGGTATCGATGTAGACTGTTTTTCTAGAAGCCTCAATCAGCGATCGCAGTTCCTCGTATTTGGAATGATCGTCCCCACAAACCTTTCTCATCCAGGTTTCTCGATCATGCTCATCGGCTATTTTCAGGGCATGGTCAAGAAGATTCACCAGTGTTGGATCGTAAAACTCCATAGATATATCTCGCTAGAGAAGCCTCGTCTGCATCGACATAATTCAAGACAAGAACGCAAAACGGACCCTATTCAAGGCTGATCCGCTCCATTTCTCGCCCAATCCAAGCCCGAGCAAAATTCCAGTACTTTTGAACCGTTGCAGGGCAGATTTCCAGATACTCCGAACATTGCTTGACGGTCATTCCACCGAAATATTTAAGTTCAACAACCTTGGCCTCGATTGGGTAATGCTCAGACAGACGTGCCAAGGCAGTGTCCAAATCGAGCAAGTGCATCGACAAATCTTCGTCAGTATCGATAACCAGCAATCCATCTAGATCATCCGGTTCCAAGAAGCATCTGGGAATAAGCCTCTTGCGCCTAGAGTGCTTGCGAGCGTGTTCGATCAAGACGCGTCGCATGGCGACGGCAAAAAGTCCTCGCAATTGCCCGATCTGTGCCTCGTGCGTTGGAAGATGTCCGCGCAGACGCGAATAAGCTTCGTGGAACAGATCGGTTGGCGACAACGTATGATCCCTGCGTTCTCGCCTCATGAAACCTTTGGCGAGATTGTGAAGCTCTTGGTAGATTTCGGCGTTCAGTTGGTTCATGCAAGCAGGTTGGTAAGAGTAACTCTGGTCCTTAGGACCCAAGTCGGAGTAGCCCTACTGTTGGGGATTGTAATGAATCTTTTTCCAAAGAGCACCGGGGCTTGCAGCAGAAATCCATATCGAGTTAGGAGCGGAATAAAAACCTGATTTCCGATGAGATTTTTTAGCATGACGGTCTCTTCGCGTCGCTTTTGAAGAAGCAGTTTGTTAAGAGCGATCCTCGAATGATCTGCGGCGATGATAGGTGAGCCGGCTCGAAGAGGAAGTGATTCGACGCATCGCTGTCTTCATGAAGATTTTGTCTGTTATTCCGAATTTCTTGCTATTGGATCAACTCTCGCATCGCATTAATAGCTACAGGTGTTGGTCATTGCCAGGAGGACGCATCGTTTTTAGCTTTGGAGGTTATGCAGATGAAGTATGTTTTAAATGCGAAGTGGCTTATTCGGTCAATCGCCGGGATATTGGTCGGCATGACAACCTCGCTCGCGGTGCAAGCCGCAGTCGTGAGTTTTGGATCTGGTGCCAATCAGTTCAACATGGATTTTGTACCCATCGGCAATCCGGGGAATGCACCAGACACAACCGGTAATCCTAGCCCAGCGGGTAGTGTCGCGTACACCTACCAGATGGGTAAGTTCGAGGTTAATCGAGATATGATAATCAAGTACAACTCCAGATACGGGAATGCTAACTCGCTGGCTATATCTTTAGCCGATATGTCGCCTTATGGTGGGAACGGGATCAACAAACCGGCAACGGGTGTTTCCTGGAACGAAGCCGCGAGGTTCGTGAACTGGCTCAATACAAGCACAGGAAATCAGGCCGCTTACAAATTCACAACCAGCGCGGTCAATGACAATATCGCATTGTGGACCAGCGGAGATGCGGGTTACGATGCTTCAAACCCGTATCGGAACAGTTTAGCAAAGTACGTTTTGCCGAGCTACAACGAGTGGTACAAGGCTTCGTACTATGATCCTTCCGCGAACAATGGCGCTGGTGGTTATTGGTACTATCCAACAGGAAGCAACACTGCGCCGAATGCAACTACATCAGGAACCGCATCGAACACTGCAATTTTTAATCTAAGTGTTTCACAGGGACCTGCTGACGTTGATCAGGCAGGTGGTTTGAGCCCGTATGGGGTGATGGGACTAGGCGGAAATGCATGGGAGTGGGAAGAAAGTTCGTTTGACCGCTTAAACAGTAATATCGTTTCTTCACGTGGTATTCGCGGTGGTCAGTGGGGTAATGTAGCATCAAGCTTGTCATCCGGACGACGGGATTATAACTTAACCCCGAACTCTGAAGCTGACGATGTATCGTTTCGAGTAGTAATGATGAACGCCTCTGCCGCTCCTGTTCCTGAGCCGAGCATGATGGTGATCGGGACGCTGTTTGGGCTAGGTGGACTTGTGGCCAAGAGGCGGATGAAGAAGTAACTAAATTCTTCATTCGCAGAATGGCAGCGCATCGTCTAGAGAACCTCAGCCGATCGCTACACAACCACCTTGGTGGCCAACGTTCTATCGAAGGTCTGCTTCTTGTTTCTGTCGCATGTGATAGCGAGCTAATGTACCTTCTTTTCTAAAAAGCACCGACGATTGCAGGGGAAACCCACATTGAAGTAGCAGCTATAAAAACCACTTTTTAAGTAGTTTTTATAGCTTGACGGCCTTTTCGAGTTGCTTTACCCAGAAGGCATCCAGTGATCGCTACTAGAGCGGTGTGCATCGATGATAGCCGACGAAGGAAGCAGAGCGGTATGGAAGAGAAAGGGATTCGACGCATCGCTGAGTTGATGACGATTTTGTCTTTTACTCCATTTAATATGCTCGTAGATCGAATCTCGCGTCGCATTAAAACCTAGAGGAAAGTTTTATTGCCAGGAGGGCATGTTCTTTGGTTCCTTCTGGAGTTTTAGCTGATGAAAAGCGTTTTTAGATTTATGGGAGTGATAGGGTCATTCGTAGGTGCGTTACTCACGACAGCCAGTCTTGTCGCTCCAACACATGCCGGCACGGTCACGTTTGGAGCGGGTGACAATGCATTCAACATGGAGTTTGTCACGATTGGCAATCCGGGGAACGCGGCGGATACAACTGGACAACCGTAATACACAGGTAAAGTAACTTACGAATACGGGATTGGAAAAACGGAAGTTAGTCGTGACATGATCGATAATTACAATGTAAATTTTGGAAATGCTAACGCTCTCCACATAAATCTTGCGGACATGACATTTTTGGGTGGTAATGGAGCAAACAAGCCGGCAACAGGTGTATCATGGAATCAAGCGGCAAGGTTCGTAAACTGGCTTAATACCAGTACGGGTAGCTTTGCGGCCTATAAATTCACAACAGGAGGAGTTAATGATAATATTGTTGCTTGGACGGAATCCGATACGGACGATTACGACCCACTAAATCTTTTTCGAAGCAGGCGTGCAAAATTTGTGTTACCGAACTTGAACGAATGGTATAAGGCCGCGTATTACGATCCCTCTAATAATACTTACTATACTTTTCCAACTGGTAGCAACTTGACTCCAATCTCAGTGGCAAGCGGTACTATTGCGAATACAGCAGTATACGGTCAATCTGTAACTGCAAATGTCGATGAAGCAGGTGGCTTAAGCCCCTACGGTGTCATGGGACTTGGAGGGAACGTTGCAGAATTCCTGGAAAGTAATTTTTATCAAGACTTTGACGTAACTGAAAATCGTGCTATACGCGGTGGACACATTTTTAGCAACGATTTCCAGTTGTCTTCGTCATTCCAACATCTTATAAGCTCAAGCCGTACCGGAGTTCAAAATTATGGTTTTCGAGTTGCAAGTCTGTCTTCATCCGCCCCACCTGCAGTGCCTGAGCCGAGCATGATGGTGATAGGGACGCTGTTCGGTTTAGGGGGGCTGGTGGCTAAGAGGCGGATGAAGAAGTAAGTCCGTTTTCATTTGCTCTCATTCACCTTTTTACTCATCTGCTGGCGACCTGCAGGCCGCCAGCAGTGTTCGCTATGGTGAATGATTCGTGTTAAGAGAATCCAGCATCGAGGGATTTAATGAGTCCATCCGAAGCCCCATTTGGTTTGTGGACAGTGTTGACGGCATTGACTGCGGACATTTTTGACTAATGAGGCAGTTGGATTGTTCACCATAAATCGCCTCCACAATCACCTTGGCGACCCCGGTCGGTTTAGCAAAACCATCATCGGTAACTCGCAGATAACTCTTCTGGGTGATATGCGGTTTCAAGCGATAAATGTCGAGTCGTCATTTTTGCTTTAAACCTGCGCGCGTTGGATTTCGCGTCGCGCTGTGTCATGTTTCTTGAGAAGGTTCGAGTTTTTGCTGGTGGTTCGAATCCTACCCCGTCCGTAGGACTGCTCTACTTTCAACTCTCTACTTTCTTTGGAGTTGCGGGTTTTTCCTACTTCTTGCGAGTTCCTCGGGACTTCCAAAAGCTTCGTGCATGTCCATGCGCGGCGCCTCCGGCGTTGCTTTTCGCGTCGCGCAACCCAAATCGAGTCGCCTTTCGAGTCGCGCTGAGTCGCTAAAATATTTGAGGTTTGCATGGCCCCGTCTGGCACCGATCCACGCCCGTGGAGGCGGCAGGATTCGAACTAGGTGAGTGATGTTTTGAAATTCGAGTCCTTGAGACTAGACCGAAACAGCCTATCACTCCACAAAATTCTTGATCCGCTCGCAAGTGCCTGATAGCATTCAGCTTCGGATCGAGTCTAGCTTACGTCATAGACTGCATTGGTGCGGTCTACAGGGTTTGGGCTGATCCGTATAAAAACAAGTTCGTCGGACAACAGGATTAAACTAAAATGTCGATGATTGGCAACTTCTTGCAGCTCTCGTCCGCGCAGCTCGAGTCGCTGATCGCAGATCCATCAAACGTGGACGCTGTCATCTACCCTGAAGACGAAGAGTCCAACGATGGTATTGACATCGACAAAGCATGGCACGGTATTCACTTCTTGCTTTCCGGTGATGCATGGGGTGGGGAACCACCGCTGGCAAATGTCGTTCTTGGCGGCACGGAAGTCGGCGACGATGTTGGATATGGGCCTGCCCGCTACTTGACTGCCGACGAGGTGCGTGCCGCAGCCAATGCCCTGCAGGACATCACACCGGATGTGCTGCGTTCAAGATACGTTGCGACCGCCCTTTCAGAAAACGAAATTTACCCCGAAATCTGGGATGATCCTGATGACGACGCCATCGAATATTTGGTAACGTGGTACCAAATCCTGCGAGACTACTACATTGACGCGGCCGCGAAGAAGAATGCGATGCTAAAATTCCTTAATTGACGCCCAGCAACACACTTGGGACCGACGAACAATCCGATGCACGGGAGCGGCGGAGTCGGGCGGATTCTCAATGGAAAATCTTTCGTCGCAGCCCCGTGATCGGTGGCGTTAGCAGCACACCGATGGGGACGGAGGCTCGTCAAACATGGCTATCAAAAATAAATTCCTCACCGTCGTACTGCTTTTTTTTTCGATAATTAACGCCGTAGACTTTTCATTCTACGGTCAGGATTATCGAAACTTGTTTTGCGCGATTGGCTTCGGCATTCTCGCCTATGGGCACCACAAGAATTTGCAGTCTGCAACCTGGCTCGGGTCCGCCCTCGCATTGGCATCACATGTCCTTAAGTACGTTCCGTGAGTGGACACCTAGACCAAGCAAAAGTCCTGGTATTCGCTGTTTATGAGCTTCGGCATTTCTTGGCGGGACATCTCGGCAGCGATAAGGAATCAGGCCTTTCGAAACGCCGCCGCTATCCTGGCATTTTCGTTACATAACCAAGCCCTGGTGATAATCGAGACCGAGGAATTCGACGCTAAAGCTGAATTTAAGGCTAGTGCCAAAGTTGATGGCGTGTTTGGAGAGAACCTTGTGCGGGTTTCAACGATGTAATGAACCGTGCGTGCTATCGCCAGCGAGCTTGGTTGTAGCCTCAAGACCGTCAAGCGCAAACTCGACACGCTTCGCCTTGCCGGCCACATCGAGTTCGTCGGCCCGAGCAAAACCGGGACGTATCGGTTGGTGGGGGCGTGAATTGTACTTGTTGGGGAATCATCGATCCAACAAAACAACTGGGGTTTGATCGCAACGGACTCTCAAGCAATCAAATGATTGTACGGTTCGGCAGTGGCTGATATCATTGAGTTCGGTCGAGCTTGGCTTGTGGGATAGGCTGCATCGGTGCGGTCTACAGGGTTTAGGCTGATCCTTATAAAATCAAGTTATGCCAAAAGGACAGGTGATGACTACTCCGCAGCAACCCAATCTCGCGCCACCTGGAGCGGGGCTGCCCAGGCTCGAGCTGCTCGTCGCCCGAATCCTGTTTGCCCTGCGTCGAGGGGTAGGAAGTCGCCGATCTTTTGACGCTCGGATTGCGCGTGAGCGTGGACTCATTTGCGAACTTGTCCGCAAATGCAATACCGAGAGCGGGGCGCAACGGGTGCTTATCCCGCGGATTCCCGGGCTTGAGGACAGCAGTCGATATTGGTCAGTATGGATGACGCTAGATCATCTGCGGATCGTCCATGAATCAATAGCACATCTCATTGGAGAGCTGGTGCGTGAAGTCACTCCGCCTGGTGCGGCCAGTACCGCTGCGGTTAAGCCGAATGCAAACGTAGGGCCGGAGGTTGTCGCCGCGTTTGAGGCGTCATGCGATGCGCTTGCTTCGGTCATAGCCGCGTCGACGAATCTCGACACGCAAGCCCGATACTCACATCCATGGTTCGGACCTCTTAACGCCTCTGGCTGGCATGCGTTAACCGGTGTGCATATGAGCATTCACCGCGCTCAAATCGAGCGTATTCTCAGTGGACTGGGCGGCTAGGGCGGTCTACCGAGTGGTTTTCATCGATGTAGATGACACGCTGGTTCGCTCTGTGGGCTCCAAGCGGATTCCGAATCCTCCTCTCATTAAAACGGTGAGGGCTCTGCACGCGGAGGGTGTTGTTTTATACCTTTGGAGCACGGGTGTGGAGTACGCAAAAATCAGAGACTGGAGGGGGGAAAGTAGAGAGTAGCTATATTCTCCCATCCACTCGTTCTACTCTCCACTTTCTACTTTCTTGGCTACTCTGCCCGGTTGGCTTCTCTAAGCTCACTTTATGAGTTTTGCGGTCGAGAAGCGGGTGGTCTATCAAAAGTCAGTCGACTTTGCCGTCTCGATCTACGCAACGACCGAGGAATTCCAACTCGGGTAGGGCCGAAAGCATTTTGCAAAACTCGACCGCAACCTCACTACTGCGGTTTGGTAATTTCAATGGAACTTCGGACAATGCGGAAACCACGGTCGCTGTGACGTCCCAAAGGTGTGCGACTGCCACTTATGTTCGACCAGCAACGCGAGGCTTTGTCGTTCCAGGCACCGCCGCAGTCCACGCGACTTGAAGATGCCGATCCAGTTTGATCCCAACACCATTCCCAGACATTTCCATGCATGTCATGGAGTCCCCACGCATTCGGAAGTTTCTCGCCACTGGGCGAGGTCAGTTCTGATGGAAGCATCTGACAATACTTTTCGATTAGCTTATTAGCGCTACCGATACTCCAATCGGTTGTACTCCCAGCACGGCATGCAAACTCCCATTCCCATTGGCTCGGCAGACGGTAGCCATTTGCTTGTTCGACCGGTTCCCAAATATCAACCTCTATTTTTTCTTTGACTGAATTCTCTTTCATCGTCTTGCCAGTACTCTTATATGCAGGAGTTAGTCCCTCTTTACGACTGAGCCAATTGCAGTAGAGCACTGCATCGTACCAGCTTACATTTTGGACAGGATGTTTGCCGGTAGGACTGCTCTCCTCATACAACGTCAGCCTTGATACATTCCGATCTTTCGGCCTCTGGTTGTTGGCACTCGCGTCGCTGACAAACCTCTCGAACTCACCTCGGGTCACCTCACGGTTTGCCATCCAATACTCTTGCTTAACAACGTCGGTTCGCGGGGTAGCGAGCTTGACAAAACGAGGATCACTGTGGAGCACAAGAAAGTCGGGTTGGCTCCGAATTTTATTGCAATCGAATTCGCCACCGTCGCCCCAAGTTTGAAGTATTTCAATTGCTTTATCTGTCCATTTCCTTTTCTCCTCTGGCGTTGCGATATCATCTGCAGCAAAGCGAGCAAGTGTACGCGCTAGTATGTATTGGGTATTGCGGTTGGATGATTCATCGGATGCAAGTCCCTTTTCAAGTCGTTCCACAGCTTCAGTTTTGCGTCCCAGCCAAAGCAAGATGACGCTTTCCATGTAAATCGAAGAATCGGAACTCGGATTGGTCTCTCGCCATTTGTCTAAGGCCTCATCCGTTTCTTCGGATCGTTTAAGGCGTGCAAGTGTTAGTAAACGAAATCCAGAAGGATGCACTTCATGGAATTCGATGGAGTTGTCCTGCGGCAATTTGAGAACGGCATCAAATTCCTCCAAGGCTTGCTCGTACTGACCGAGTTCGTAAAACAACCGACCAAGCTTGTAACGGTCCTCCGGCGTGTTTCGCTCCTCAGAGGGAACCTCTTGGATCTCCCTCAAACGCTTTCGGTTAAGCCCTAAAAGATCCGGTAGTGGCCTAATCTCGACCCGAGGAGGTTTCATTCGCACGAACGTTACACCTTGGTCATTCACCCACCAATTCCGGTCCTCCTCCATTTTCGAGGCATCCTGAGGCTTTGGTTCTTTAAGTTCCCACTGACGCATCAGCCAAGTGACAGCGCTGTGCGTGGAACTATCAGGAAGCCAATACCATTGAGTTGCCAACTCTGAGATCGCATTCGTTTCCGCATTCGCAAATCCCTTGAATGGTCTTTGACCAATCCCTAAACAAATCGCAGATCGTAATCCTGGAGTTGCGGAATCCTTAATATCTTTCGCTAACTTCTCTGTATCGATTTCCCAACGAGGGAATTCGTCGATAAACCACGTGCGAACTCCAGGGTCTTCGCGATCTTCAAACTCCGTCGCATCGATCGGTAGTTCCGTATCTCCCATTCCTAAGGCAACCAAGGCTAAGCGTGCTTTTCGACGCTGAAGATCGATCGTCGTGCATTCTGCCGCAGCATTTTTCAACTTCTCGACCGAGCGTTGTGGATCATTGGCAAGTGCTCGGATCAAGTTACCGGTATCTCGATCATCGATGGAATCGATCTGGTTGATCAGATAGTCAAATTCAATTCGGTCAAAGTGCGCCAGCGCAAATGCTAAGGATAGTCTTTCTGACGAGCTTTTCGGACTTTCGTATTTCTTCAAAAGATTCGCCTTAATCAGTCCTGGCTGATTCATATTCTTTAGGTTCTGAATAATACCAGGCACCGATGATCCGAGTGTTTTCTCAAGCGATGTAATGGCACCCTCCATAATGATCTTCTGGGCTTCAAATTCCTGTTGCTGGAATTTGACGTTTTGTCGGTGGAGTGCGTAGCCCATCGCCCCCCCGGTCATGAGCAGTCCCAGCAGCGCCGCTCCCAAATTCCACAAATGGACTCGGCCTGCTTTTTGCATGACCGCTTGTTCGGCTACCGTCCAACGCTTGGGATGTGTCCACCTACGAATTTGAAACCATTCGAGCAGTGTTGGCAGTTGCCTGTTCTCTCGGTTGGTTCCCCAGGTTGTGGCGCGTTCGGCGAGTTTGAGTTCCGCACGTCCCTGTTTTGTCTCTCGCTGCTTTCGATTGAGCCATTCGCGCAGCGATGGAACAAGGTAATCGTGCGTCAGTTGATAGGATCGCGATTCCAGGCCAGTTTCTGAAGCGTCGTCAGAGGGTGTGATCAACCGTAGGTTCTTGTCCAGCAAACTTACCAGTTCATCAAACTCTCGTGGTCGATTTTCGTATCCAACCATTTTTTGTAATTCAGAGACCTCGCGCTGGTGGCCTTTGATATTGGTTCCAACGGAAGGCAATAGCGCCCCAAGGAATGTTCGGATTCCTTCTTGGTGCTGGCGAAACTGGATTGGAGCGTGGGCATCGCCGAACGTCTCCTCCAGGAATGTAACACCGACCCCTGCAATACCACCAAGATCGTTAAGTGTCTTGGGTGTCCACGGCTTGGATTTCATCATCTCGGCAAACAATGCCAACCGTACCGAGATGACTTTTTCCTCTTGGCTGAGTCCCTCGACGGCTTGTTGCAAGAACTGTTTATGGTCCTGAGTCCATTCAGACCGGTCTAAAGGCAGTTTGTCGTAGGCTCTCCCGAAGAGCGCAAGAACCTTTTTCGCGTGATCCAAATCGAAGAGATCTACCAGCGCACTGTTTTCACGTTCTATGATCGGGATATCGAGTTCCCTGAGGAATCGACTGACCGACAGCCAGAAATCATCTCGCACCATGACGAGGGCTTGGATCGTCGAGCCGTCACATTGACGAAGAGCATTGGTTAATTCCGCATCCGAGTAATTCTTGTGCGCATAGAGCCACTGTTCGAACTGATCGATCACCAGAAGGAGCTTTCCGCCGCTTGGTACAAGTTTTCGTCTTCGAATGATGCTCAAGGTATCGGCAAGATTGGTTCCTGATGCTTCGGGAATCCGCTTTTGGATCTCGCGTAGCAGTTTGCTCGCTGTGTCGTCAGGGGTGGCTTCGATATAGATAGCTTCAATTTTGTTCGACAAACGGGGCAGTAGACCTGCTTTCATCAGGCTTGATTTTCCGCAACCCGAGGGCCCGTAGACGAGGCCGACGCGAAAGGACTCATCGGCATCGGTGGCTTCAATGCGATTTTTCCAGAACCGCAAACCTTCGGGCAGTCCTGTACGATCGAATGGCCCCGGGAGCAATTCCAGAAAAAAATCGGTATCCTTGTCGTCGAAGGAACGGAGGCCTTTCGGGATGACTTGCACGGGGCCTGAGGGGAGATCCGAGTCCATTTGTCCTGAGGAGTCCAACTGGCTCGGTGTGCGTCTTAGAACTAAACCTTCGGCACTATCGATCCGGTCGCTCTCTGTTGCGGCGTGATTTCCAAAGTTATTAGGGGTTTTCGTAGGCTTTTTCGAGTTGGCTTCGAAATTGCTCGATAGCAGGTGCCGCACTTCGTCGGCAAAGTCTTTTGCGATAGCGAATCGATCCGATGGACGTCGAGCAAGAGCCTTGAGGCATACGCATTCGAGTTCTCTCGTTATGGTCGCATCGAAGATGCGAGGGGTTCGGATCTCGGTCGTTTGAACCATGCGAAGCAGCTCCTTAGCGGTCTTGGCCTTAAACGGACGCCGGCCCGAAAGGAGTTCATAAAGAACGACCCCCAAGCTGTAGATATCGCTTTGATTCGATACCAAGTGTCCTTCGCCACGGGCTTGTTCGGGGCTCATGTAAGCGGGAGTGCCAGTGATTTCCCCTGCTAGCGTTTGATCCGTTTCGCGCAAAGCGACCCCAAAGTCAGCTAAATAGGGACGATCGTTTTTATCGAGTAGAATATTCGCAGGTTTGATATCGCGGTGAATTAAGCCTTTGGAATGGGCATAATGGAGGGCATCTGCGATCGACGCGATGATCTCTAGGGAAAGTTCTCGGCTTGGGCGGTTCCGTTCGATGCGAGTGGCAAGATCCATACCATCGATGAGTTTTGAGACGATGAAGATATCGCCGCGATCGGTGGAGCCGATGTCGAAGACCGGGATGATGTTGGGATGATCCAATTCGGCCAGCATTTGGGCTTCGGCGAGCAACATTTCCACAGCCGCCGGTCCGACCCGCGAACCGAATGTCAACTTGATAGCGACTTCGCGTCGAAGTTGATCATCGATTCCGAGGTAGACTTCGCCGAAGCCGCCTCGGCCCAGGAGTTTGTTGATCGAGTATCGCCCGACTCTTTGGGGCGCTTTACCGGCAGGTTTATCGTTTGGACCTAAGGGGAGAGTATTTAGCGGATTGCCATCCGGTGCATTTGCCGGCGATGTCCCTGAAATGCGGAAGTCAGCCGTTTGATCTTCGGCATCCTTCTTCGAATTTTCGTTCTGAGAAGGATTCGTTTGCTCTGGATCTTTGTTGGGGTCATTATCCCCTTGGAGCGTTTTGAAGTCGTCTTCGTGATTCATAACGGGTCGCGAAAAAAATAGTCGAGCGTCGGTTTGTGAAGGGCGAATTGCAAGGTGTCTTTGTAGCGGTTGGGAGACGTGCTCGCAACTCTGTGCTCTCTACAGTCTCTGTGTTTCAAAGGGATTGCGTTTGAAATTCCCCTGGGCAATGATTCCTTCCAGACGATTCCTACAGAGAGATTGCATCCACAGGGTAAGCAGGTTTGACCTTAACCGCAATAATTCCCGAAGAAACCAGCTAAGAACACTGACGGTTGGCTAGTCACACAGCCATCTCATCCAACTCTCGATTCCAAGTCGTCGATCTGGTCCAATCAATCGCAATACAAAATAGCAGATTGCTAGGAACAAAATCGCCAGAGGCACTGACCAACTTAGGCTCATGGCTTTTCCCCAATAATAGGTCGTCTCATGTCCGGTAGCGTATCCATAGATCCACATCGGCCAAAGATGAGCCATATGATGCAACACATAGATCGTGAACGAGTATCGACTGCACAGCTTGGTTGTTTCCTTCATGCCATCTGTGAAGAGTCGCGAACGATAACGATCGACCCATCGGTGCGTCAGACCAAATAGTAGGGTTGCCATTCCAATGGTTGCTATGACGTATTCCACGGTTGGTGGGAACATATACCATCCCCCCAGAAAGCGGGTCGCGAGACCCTTGGGGAGCCAAGGTTTCGCTGCCAATAAAACACATGAAATTGTTATCAACGTGCAACCCATGAATACTGGTAGTAACCCATTTGAAATCGCCTTGGATAGAAAGGATTCTGAACCATCGCGTGATTCGACAGACTGTTCCAAGCAACTAACTGGTTGCTCGCGGGCAAGCAATGTTCCCGCAACTAGCCCTACAATAGAATGCGCCATCCACGGGAATAGGGGAAAGTAACCCGTGGCAAAAAATCCGATCATGATATCTGGCAAGGTAAGATCCACTTCAAAGTATCCGCTTTTCCAATAGTCTTGGTAGCCTGCCATTTCCCGCAGCAGGGGGCTGACGAGAATAGAAACCACAGCGACCAGTATCGGAATTGCCAGCGGCAACCGACGCAGAACGTTTAAGGCCAACAAAGAAAAGCCGATCATTGTAAGCACGTCCCAATTGTATGTGTCTTCAGGTAGCCATACAAAAATGTTGAAGGCAAATCCCACGGCAAACACAAAGAATCCGCGTCGGATCGAGCGTTTTGAAATTTCTTCTTCGCTGGTGCCATTCGCTTCGAGTCCATCGACCCAAAGACGGTAACTCAGCCCAGACAAAAAGGCAAAAAGAGGTGCCCCAAGACCGGTGATCGGCAATTGGATCCCGGATAGGTTTTCAGCGAAATGGACAAAGACCATAACTACGATGGCGATTGTCCTCAATAAATCGATGGAGGAGTAGCGCATGGACTATTGAGCAACCGTTGTTGGTTCGAGTGTAGTTAGGATCTCGAATCCCCAAATCATGATCTGCAAAACCAACAGCACAATAATGATACATTCCAAAATATGTCCTGTTCGACTTTGGACAAAGTCGCTGATGCGCTGGCCGCAAGTGTCATAGACCTTTTCGAATATTTCTAGTTGGCCGCCAAGAACTTCGTGCCGATGAAACAATCGAGTCCGTTCGCGAAACCGCTCGGCAACCTGACTTGCTAAAGTCGGTGGATGAATATGTGGACAATGCACATGCGAGGAGAGTTTGAGCATCCTCGCCCGGATCGAGACAATTTGCTGGAAGCGGCGTTGGAGTTCCTTTCGCCTGGGGAGCGATTTTTCGTCAAACATAAACGCTAAAGGAATATCATTTTGCATCTCGGGCCACGCAGATGCTAACTCACGTTCTAGACTTGCAAGTTCGGCATCAAACCAAGCGGTCTCTATCAAAGCGTTTCGCAGTGTTTCCAATCGTTCGGACGCTGCCAGAATTGCGATGCGTTTGTCGCTCCAATAGATTTGTGCACCCTGCAAGGTCATCATTTGCCTTGTGGGGATCGATTTCGTTGAAGCGTCGACCCAAGTTGCCGCTGCGTTCTGCAATTCCGAAACTTGGTGATTCTCAGCGGGTATTGTCAGAAACTCGATTTGACGTGTTGGGTTGACCGATGGGTGAGCAACCTCTGTATGCAATCCTCTTTCGACGGCAAACGTTTGGAACTCGATCGGTAAAGCATGCAGCAATCGTTTTCCTTTGGTCCGATCTTCGGTAAAGACCACAGCAAGTATCTCTGAGCCGATTGGAAAACCATGGGGTATGTTTCCAGACCCAGTGGAGACGGATTCTAAGGCAGCATTGAAATTCATGTTACACCTCGGAGGTTTCGGAAATAATTGTGGCGATCCAGGCAGCCACATAATTGGCCGAATCCAGAACTCCATTTAGGGTTGAGTCAAACATGTAGTCACCGACCATAAATAGCTCGGGATGGTTTTGTGGTTCGGGTTGATGGCGTCGGTCATGACTTTGGGGGACCAGCCCACCAGGCATGGCATTGACTGCGCCTAACCAGCGATAGACCTTGCCCTCGAGAAAATGCTTTCTTCCATCAGGGAGAAAGGTGGGTAGGGAATCAAGTGCAAGCCCAATCAGTTGCTCATCATTTTTTAAACTGAATTCTTCTGCTGCTGATCCGCTGAGCAACCAGCCCAGCACGCCATACTTTGCTTCAGGCTCGCGAGATGATTCGTCATACAAACAGCAACCGCCGAAATCATCCAGCATCCAAAATGAATCGGTGAGTTTGCCTCTCCAGAAGGGCTGGTCGAACAGGATCGTGACCCGCAAGTAATGAGCCGGATAATGATAGTAGTCATAATGTTCACGAACAGCTTGCGTCAGTTTCGCACCATCAAATGTAACTGACGGGAGATGATTGTGCGGTAATGCAATCACGATGAAATCGAAATCATCATGCTGAGTCATCCCTTCTTGAGCCGTCTGCACGATCCATTTGCCGGAGGCGGATTTGGCAATTCTCGACACAGGATGATTTAACATGAGATTGGCATTGATTCTGGCCGCGAGCGATTGTGGCAATTGTTCGTTTCCACCTTCGATGCTGTACAAATCCATGTACTTCCCATTGTTCATGACATAGTTTTGCAGGCCATACGCAACGCTTGTCTGGCTAGGCTCTGTCGCAAGATCACTATGGATCAAGTCTTCGACGTATTGGCGTGCAGCGGGTTCTTCGATTTCAGCCAATACCGCATCGAAGTGATACAAATCGGGATCGTGGCTAGAGCCATCGGGATAATCTGCCGCATGAAATTCTTGCGGTGTCATCCGGTCACGGGCTTTGCTGTCAAACTCCAGGAGCGACTGATAAGCCTTCTCTCCCAGTTGATCTCTGATATCGTCAAGATTGGCTAGGACTTGGTTTTTGGTGATCACCGCGGATCCTGCCATTCGAGTGATCGACAATCCAAGTTCGGCGATTAGCAAGTTCAAGGGGTCGTCATCGTGCTGTGAGTAATCGTAAAACTCGGCTGCACCGGCCTCGAACTTGACACAGGCACTCTGAAACTGAGGTGTCAAAATTTTGCCACCCAATCGGTTACTGGCTTCGAACAGCGTTATTTGGATAGGCTTGTCAGCAAGTTTTTGCAATGCGTAGGCGGTCATCAGGCCACCTGGACCACCTCCGACAATTCCTACATTCCAGCCCCGCATACAAATCTCAATTGATCTTTCCAAGGTGATTTCGAAAATCTAAGGACGCATAAGCATGATTCATGCCACGGGTGTTGCTACGAAGGGCATCGGGGCCACATCGCTACCCAGCATACAAAGCGCCGTTTACCGTTAGGGAGGGCCAAAAGTTCTTGGGGAATTTCTCGAAGCCAGCGGAACGATCGCTGAACCAAGTGTTTTAGTAGGACTTAGCTAAAAAATCCTTCCTTTACGCTGTTCCTTTTCAGACCCACTTGGCAAACTCAAGACGATCCGTAGGGGAACTTGTTGCACATTCGCTACCGATCCCAGAGACCTTGCGATGGCAATGACTTAGAATGGCGTTTCTAACGACTCGGATCCTTGAGAGAAAACAACCGAATGACTGCGGAAGTCACCAAATTACTAACTGCTTTAGAAGCCGGCGATCGCCAAGCGGCAAGTCAGCTTTTACCGTTGGTTTATGATGAGCTACGGAGACTCGCGACTCATCGAATGTCGAGCGAACGCGCATCGCATACCCTGCAACCGACAGCGCTAGTCCATGAGGCTTATTTGCGTCTTGTAGGCCCACAGAACGCACCAAGTTGGGACGGGCGAGCTCATTTTTTCGCTGCCGCAGCAGAAGCCATGCGTCGCATCCTGATCGATAACGCGCGACGCCGACGGCGGGAGAAGCGTGGAGGCGCTCGGTTGCAAATGGAGTTGCACGATGAGCACTCGATTGCGGTGGAGACTCAAGCGGAGGATCTGATTTCACTCGATGAAGCCCTGACTCAGTTGGAGAAGGAAGATATGCAGTTGGCGAAGCTCGTCGAACTACGCTACTTTGTGGGTATGACGATCGACGACACGGCGCAAGTTCTTGGGGTATCGCCGCGAACCATCAAACGCAATTGGGCGTACGCTCGAGCCTGGCTTAAACGGTACATGGACGGGCAAGAGTGATGACCCAATTCAACGAACGATCGATCTTTCTGGAGGCCATCGCGCTTGACGAAACGGATCGACGCACCGAGTACATTAGGAAAGCTTGTGGCGATGATCTCGTTTTGCTCGCATCTGTTGAGGAATTGTTGGCTGCTCACGAGTCGACTGACTGCATGCTGGATCGCATATTGGTGGATGGTCATCCCATCGAACAGAGCTTAGCATTTTCAGTAGGGCTACCGACACCCGATGTTGCTAGTGCAGATGTCGGCTCGCTTGTTGGTTCCTTTAGGCTGATGGAAAGGATCGGCGAAGGGGGGTTTGGACTCGTCTTCGTCGCACAGCAGGAGCGTCCGGTCAAACGCAAAGTCGCGTTGAAAATCATTAAGCCTGGCACGGGATCTAATGAAGTCGTTGCCCGTTTTGAACTGGAGCGTCAGGCGTTGGCAATGATGGACCATCCGAACATCGCACGTGTTTTCGATGCCGGGGTTACCGATGATGGTCGACCCTATTTCGTTATGGAACTTGTACGCGGATTGCCCATCACGGAATACTGTGACAATTATCGACTGAATCTCGAAGATCGCGTTCGACTGTTTCAGGATGTTTGTGCTGCCGTACAGCATGCGCACCAGAAGGGAGTCATCCATCGCGATTTGAAGCCGTCGAACGTCATGGTCACTTTGCACGACGACAGGGCGATTGTGAAAGTCATTGATTTTGGCGTTGCTAAGGCGATGGGTGACGATCTCACAGAGAGAACCATCTACACGAGGTTCTATTCGATGATTGGGACTCCGCTATACATGAGTCCCGAGCAGGCGCAGATGAGCGGTTTGGATGTCGATACGCGGAGCGACATTTATTCGTTGGGTGTGATGTTGTACGAGTTGCTCGTGGGCACAACGCCTTTTGAGCGCGAGCGGCTTAGCTCGGCTGGTTTCGATGAGATGAGGCAAATCATTCGTGAAGAGGAACCCCCATTGCCAAGCCATCGCGTGTCAACGTTGGGAAATCGCTTAACGACCATTGCCGATGCTCGCCACACCCAACCGAGTCGGTTGGAGTTTGCCATACGCGGTGACTTGGACTGGATCGTGATGAAAGCTCTGGAGAAGGATCGAAATCGTCGTTACGAGTCTGCTTCTGCATTAGCAGGCGATTTACGGCGTTTTCTTGATCAACAACCTATTGATGCCCGGCCTCCCTCGGCGGTTTACAAACTAACCAAATTCACTCGTCGCCATCGTAAAACATTTTTAACACTGGGTATGCTAGCGGCATCCATCCTACTTGGGACGATTGTCAGTTTATGGCAGATGTTCGCCGCGTTTGGCGAGCGGGACCAGAAAGATGCGGCTCTGCGAAAGGCCATTGCAGCCGAGAGACAAGCCACGGAAGCGAGGCAAGAAGTTGAACAATTCGCAAGTCGTTTAACGCAAGCCAATTTGCTACTCACCAATGGGCAAATGCACGTGGAAAGCGAGCATTGGACTTCTGCTCTCGAGGAATTCACTCGAGCGACCGAGCTGCAACCGAATTATTATCTCCCATGGGTTGTACGTGGACAACTTTATGCGCGGCTTTATATGTGGAAGGAGTCGGCTGAAGACTACCAGCGCGCTCTGAGCCTCGGCGCCCCGGTGGATGAACCACAATGGAACGGAGTCACCGCATTGTTCCAAATAATGCGATATCGAAATGACCTTGAGCAACTACAGTCCAAATACCTTGCTATTCTCAAAGAGCCGAATTCAAAGCCCAAGTGGAATGTTTTGCGTAGTGTTTCTTTATCACCATCCGAAAAACAGGATATCTCGCTAGCGCAGTTCGCACAAACTTGGCTAGAGCAAAATGGTCCGCCCTCGCGTCGACCGATGGAAGAGTTTCCTCCAGGTATGCCTCCCCACGGTAGAAGGCCGCCACGTGATTTTTTGGCCGATCGTAATCGAGTCGAACGCTTGCCACCGTTCGAGTGTCAATACATTTGTGGTTTGGCTTTTCTGAGAGCTGGCCGCGACCTAGAGGCCGTGCGTTGTTTGCGTTCTGCTGCTTCCCGCGAGTGGCCGGCTCGCGGCCTAGTCGATGCTCCACTGGCAATCGCACTCCAGCATCAAGGAGGATCGCCCGAAGTACCGGCATTACTCAGTCATTCCGAGCAGCAGATCAAAGATTGGATTGATCAGGCGATGGATATCGATACCGTGGACCGCAAACTGCCATGGTTTTATCTAGCCGAAGCCATTGCAGTGTACAGTGATGCAACATACCAATTGCATGGCATATCGATGGATAACCAATCACAGATCGCGTCACTCAGAACGGCAGGGATACGAAAGCTCAACACGGCTGGAAAGTGATCGAATGCCTGCGTGGCTATGGTGGCAATCGCTATGCTTCTTTGGTGACTCACTCCATCGAAATCAGCGACATACGATGCGAGAATGGAATCAGTGACTCGCCAAGGACCGCTAACGTCGTTAACGCTTGGGTTGTCGAATTTCCAAATAGCGAATAATCGCTACAAGGAGTATACCATGGACAGACGTACGATATTGACATCAGCTAGTGCCCTTGCGGCTGCTGGAGTACTTGCTGGAGTTGCACAAGCACAAGGAAAAGAGACTTCATCAAAAACATCTGCTGGGTTGGACAAGACCCATGCCGACTGCCTGAAGGCTTGTCAAGATTGCGCGGCGAAATGCAATGAGATCGTCCATTATTGTATGGGGCATTTGTCTCAAGGCCAAAAAGACCATGCGGCGTGCGCGGCATTGGCGATGAGTTGCCAGGAGTTTTGCAGTTTATCAGCACAGCTCATCGCCAGATCCTGCATGCTCGCTCCAGCAGCTTGCAAAGCGTGTGTGACGGCCTGCGATGCTTGCGCCAGCGAATGCGAAAAGGCCAAAGCGGACGAGCAGATGATTGCTTGTGCGAGAGCTTGTCGCCTATGCGCTGAGTCTTGCCGAATGATGATCAAGTAGAGTTGTCGATAATCGCGGCACACTCTGAACCATGAGCAGGCGGAGGAGCTTCGATCAAAATCGAATCTCCCTTCACTGGATGGTTGAATCGAATCCTATGTGCGTGCAAGTAGTAACCTGCGTCTCCTGGAAGACCAGGGTTCTTTACGATCCCTCCTCCAGGGGCATAGATAGGATCACCCACCAAAGGAAAACCAATCGATGCCAAGTGGATCCTGATTTGATGCGGCCTTCCGGTCAGAAGCTCCACGGAGCACACCGTCGCATCCTCTCGGCGCTGCAAGACACTCACGACACTGCGTGATGCCTTGCCCGCCCACGAGGCGCCATAGATTAAGCCAAGGCGCGGGTGTGGGATCAATCCAATGGGTGTATGGATACCGATTGAATCAAATGGGATGTTCCCTTGGGCTAACGCCAAGTACTCCTTCTGTACCGATGTCCACTGCTTGGACATCGTCGCCGCAGTCATGCGATCCAAGGCAAATAGGACCACACCTGAGGTGGCTCGACCTAATCGGTGAAGAGGCATGGCCGTTGAATAGACGCATTGCACCTGTGTGAGCAACGTATGTTGATAGAACCCTGCACCTGGAAGTGTCGGTAATCCGCTCGGCTTATGAACCGCAACCAAAAACTCGTCGCGATATAGTAACTGATAGTCGGTCGGGACATCCTGTTCGATCCAACCGGGCCGATCCCAGATCAAAATTCCGCCGGGCTTAAGCTGTTCATGACCGGTTGCGATAGAGTCATCGAGTCGAATCTCTTTGGCGTTTATTCTCTCGATCCATTGATCAGGACCGGAGTGATCAAAGCGCTCTATCAAGTAACTGAGAGTCGTATGGCCCGCTGCAGATGGACCAAGAACATGTCGATATCTGTAACCTGCGTTTGTGGGCTTCACGAAGCGTCAATCGGTGCGGAAAGTGGCATCCAAGTTTCTCAAACCTTATCGCCGACCACCCAACAAATCAATAGCTTACAGATCCCGTGTACTGAGATGATTCTTGCACCTAGCCGATTCGGGGCGAGTCCCATTATAGGAATCTAGAACCTTCCTTCGCTGACGCGAAAAAACACCGTTTCGCTGAGCATGGACTGCGCCTCGTAATGCGAATGTTTTACTCTAACGAATTTACGATACCACCGACACCTATCTCTTTGTGAGTTTTGTACCCTGAATGGATCGGATCGGTCGCAGTTATTGACTATCGGCAGTTTGAAATTGGACTTATGCTCGAGCCTCGGATCACGTAAAATTGATCAAACGATGTGATTCAAGGCTATTATCCTCTAGTTTGCTGGAGGTTTATCAAGGTATTGGTCTCCATGATTTTTTCCGAACTTCCGATCATCCCGGAGATCCAGTCCGCTCTAAAATCCCTCGAGTACCAGACCCCTACACCGATTCAGGCAGGAGCTATCCCGCCACTTCTCGAAGGTAAAGATCTGCTAGGGTGCGCCCAAACGGGCACAGGAAAAACGGCTGCCTTCGCCATTCCCATCCTTCAAAAGATCCATCAGAGCGGGCAATACGCGCTTAAGATCCAACCTATCGGTTTGATCATCGCGCCGACACGCGAACTCGTCGTCCAGATTTCTGAAAACCTCAGGGACATCGGTCGGCATACCAAAGTCCGACACACCACCGTCTTTGGTGGTGTGGGCCAACGGCCGCAAGTCGCGGCCCTTACCAAGGGGGTTCACTTAGTCGTCGCCACCCCCGGCCGATTGCTTGATCTGATCGATCAAGGCTACTGCTCGCTGGCCAAACTCCAGTTCTTTGTTCTCGATGAGGCCGATCGCATGCTCGACATGGGATTCATGCCCGACGTGCAGAAAATCGTGCGGCAACTTCCCAAGCAACGCCAATCGGTATTCCTTTCGGCGACCATGCCACCACCGATCCAAAAGCTCGCTTCGACTCTCTTGCATCACCATGTCACGGTGATGGTAACCCCGCCGGCCAAGACTGCAGATCGGGTCAAGCAATGTGTGATGTTTGTCGACCGAGGCAACAAACGCAAATTGCTCGATCGGCTATTGGCCGACCCCGAGAGAAGTCGCGTTTTGGTTTTTGTAAGAACCAAACACGGTGCCGATCGGCTCTACAAATCACTCATCGACGATGGGGTTGCAGCAGAGGGGATCCATGGAGGACGATCGCAAAACGCTAGGCAAAGGGTCTTGAACGATTTCCGCTCGGGGAAGATCCGTGTGCTCATCGCCACCGATATCGCCGCCCGAGGGATCGACATCGATGAGATCAGCCATGTCGTCAACTTCGATGTGCCGCTCGAAGCCGACGCTTATGTTCACCGCATCGGACGGACGGCAAGAGCAGGCGCTAGCGGTGAGAGTATCACGTTTTGCGCGGCAGACGAATACAAATACTTCAAGCAGATCGAAAAGACGATCGGCATGCGCATCGAAATCGACCGGGAGCATCCATTCCACTCGGTAGATGCCCAAGACGGGGAGCTAAGCGAGGTTGGCGACCTGCATCGACCGAAGAAATCACCGAATGCGAGAAATTCAACTGCCGAGCCCACCAAGCGACGCAGATCGATCAGTGGCAAGGTTCGAAAAGTAAAGCCCAAGCCGACTCGGCCTTCGACCAAATCCTACAAGAAGAGGTCCAGCCCGAAGTCCAAGCGGCGTTAGATGAAGAGCGTCATTTCTTCTTCGTGGCAGGTTCTTTAAGGTTGGCTTGAAGTTGTTTAGGAAGCTTACCCTTTTGTTCGTCCGTAAGCAGCTTTCCGATCTCGACTCGAGTCTTGGCGAGCATCTCTTCGGTTTCCAGCAGTACCTTCTTTTGTTCTTCGGTCGCATTCATCGCGTTTAGGCCGATCTCACGTACTTCCTTGGGCTTTTTGCCTTCGTCGCGGGCTTTCTTGGCAGCCTCGGTTCTACCCTTGAGCATCTTTGGGGTTAGCATCGCTTCTTTGCGCTTGGCGACCACCTCTTTGGCGGTTTTGCCAAAGATCTCTTTCATTTTATCGGTGGTTGCTGAACTCAATTCAGCGGGCTCGAACTGCTTGAGAAACTGGTCGACCATCGCGGTCTCTTGGTCCGCCTTCGCTCCTTTCTTCGAAGCGTCTTGAGCAATCGCATTTGCGCCTAGTAGGCTGACCAGTAAGCAACAGGCAAGTAGGTTTCGAAACATCATTCGGAGATCTCCATAGAGTTAGGAACATTGGACGAAGAGTGATTCATGGCGATCGCATTTCGCCTGGGCCATCAAAATACCATAGCTTCATTTCTAAAGGGTTGCTCTCTAGAAATAATTGTGGCTAGGAGTATATGCTACTGGTTTTCATCGTATTCGTACTCAATGAGATTGTACTGAGTACCGCTTCGCTGAGTTGCGAGTTAGAAAGGGAGTTGATCATCTTCCTGGTCATTGCCCAGGGGGTTACTTGCAAAGATCCACTCCTTGATCGGTTTTCCTGCGACGAGTTGCTCGTCGATGAATCGATCGATTTTGTCTTCCGTCATTCCGGCATACCAGTAGCCTTCGGGGTAAACGACCAAGATCGGTCCCCCTTGGCAGATTCTCAAGCACTGGACTTTGGTTCGGTAGCAGGCTCCGGGATCGTCGGATAACGAGAGGTTGCGGGCTTTGAGTTCGTCTTTTAGTTTTTTCCAAGCTGCTCCACCTGTGGCTTCGGTGCAGCATTTGGGACCCACGCATAGAAAGATATGCCGGTTGTAGCCCCCGATTTTCAAACGAATCGCAACGTCTTCGAGGTCTTCGTTCATCGAATTCACACAAAGGTTAAGAAAAAGTATCCTTCAAAAGGCATTGGGAATCCAAGGACTCAGATGCCCCCTGATTGTCGCAGACTTCCTACCAAGCTACACTGATTGCAGTTTGGAAACCAGATGCCTCCCTGAAACCCACCTATAAGTAGCGAATCCTCGTGTCCGACGAAGTTGCAACCCTAAAAATTGGCGATAAATCCCTCTCGATGCCCGTGCATGTTGGCACCGAAAATGATCGGGCGATCGATATCTCGAAATTGCTCAAGGAGACCGGCCATATCACCTTGGACGAAGGCTACGCGAACACTGGTGCGACGACCAGCGCGATTACCTATCTCGACGGTGATCGAGGAATCCTAAGATACCGTGGTTATCCGATCGAGCAGTTAGCCGAAAAGTGTGATTTCCTGGAAACCAGTTACCTTTTGATCTATGGCGAATTGCCAACGCCCGAGCAACTTGCTGCATTTCGATCGGCGATTTCTCATCACACCATGCTGCATGAGGACATGCGTTCTTTCTACAACGGATTTCCAAGGGATGCCCACCCTATGGCAATCCTATCGAGCGTCGTCAGTGCCCTCTCGACGTTCTACCAAGACTCCCTCGATCCTCACGATCCTGAAGAAGTAGAAGTCTCCATCCATCGGCTCATCGCCAAGCTGCCAACCATTGCGGCTTACAGCTATAAAAAGTCGTTTGGTCAGCCATTCATATACCCTGATAACTCCTTGGATTATTGCGAGAACTTCCTTCACATGATGTTTTCGGTACCAAGTGAAAAGTATTCGGCCGATCCCGATTTCGTCAAAGCCTTGAACCTGTTGCTCATCGTTCATGCCGATCACGAGCAAAACTGCAGTACCTCAACGGTACGTATGGTCGGCTCGTCGGATGCGAATCTATTCGCAAGTATCTCTGCGGGGATTTGCGCTCTGTGGGGACCACTTCATGGTGGTGCCAATGAAGCTTGCGTGAACATGCTCAAACAGATCGCAGACGATGGCGGGAACGTTAAGAAATATGTCGACATGGCCAAGGACAAGTCGGGCAATTTCCGACTCATGGGCTTTGGTCACCGAGTTTACAAGAATTACGATCCTCGCGCTAAGATCATCAAGGCGGCCTGTGATATTCTGTTGAAAAAGCTAAATCTCAACGATCCGCTGTTTGAGGTGGCTCAGGAACTCGAGTCCGTGGCCCTGAAGGATCCTTATTTCGTCGAACGTAAACTCTACCCCAACGTCGACTTTTACTCCGGTGTGATTTATCGAGCCATGGGTATCCCGGTTCAAATGTTCACCGTATTGTTCGCTATGGGACGTTTGCCCGGTTGGATTGCCCATTGGGTCGAAATGCAACGTTCACCCAACACGCGAATCGGAAGGCCCAGACAGGTTTACACCGGTCCGCTTAAACGGGATGTGAACCGCTAGAGCAAGCCTCGATACTCAGTGCATTCGAGTACGAGGAACTTGCTGTTACCGTTTGTGTTGCAGATGCTCTGCGAAATGCTGCTCGAGGAGCGACAGAGCGAAGAACTCTCGATCACCTGCGGTTTTCTCGACGATGGTCGCATGCCTTTGAAACTCCTCTTGGAGGATCGTCGATTCCAAGAGTTCTCTTCGACTCCATAGCACGGCCAATTCGAGCAAGCTGTGATTTGCACGATTCCACCCCCAAAAAGGCCGAAGCTCCATGCACTTGCCAACCATGCATTTCGCGACAGCACGCGGTTGGCCGAGATCCCAATCGATTACCCGCAAGGGAAACGCCCTACAAGCTTCTTTCAAAACCCATCCTACGTCGTCGTGGTAGCTAGCTTCGGGATACGCATCACCTTGATTGCAGATACCGAGGACCGACTCTACTAACAGCAGGCCATCATCGACGATGTGAAACACACCTCTTGGGTTGCGATGGAGATTGGAAAAAGTCGTCGAGGTTTGGAACGGTTTGAGTACCCAGGATTCGAGCGGTCGATCGACATGGGGGCCGATCGGAGCCACGTGCATCCGACCGTCGCGATCTTCCGTGGTGATGATTCCTTCGATGATCATTGCGAGGTCTGCGGATGTAGAGGGAATCAATTGCCGCGGAAAAGTCTCTCGCCGAGGAAGTTATCCAACTCGGGGATGGCAAAAATCTTGTTCGCCGTCGTGTTGACATCGTACTCGATGCGTCGAAATTCAAGATAGGGTGGATCGAAAATCACGTAGCAACTACGCCAATCCTCATCACGAGGTTGTCCGACGCTTCCGACATTGATCATCGCCTTGGGTTCAGTCAGACGGTATTTGTAGTTGAAGGAATCAGGTGTGAGGAATGTGTAGTCTGGGGTGAAGATTCCGGGTGTGTGCGTGTGGCCTTGAAAGCAATACGTTTGGATCATGTTGAAGAGTTTTTCCATTTTGCGACGATTGTAGATGTCGTCGGGAAAAACATACTCGTTGATCGGTTGGCGAATGGATCCATGGACGTAGAGAACTTCGTTCTCTCGATAGATGCGAGGGAGTTTCATCAGATAGAGGATCCGTTTGCGTGCATCCTCTGGATTGTCGCTTTTCTCGACTTGCTGTCGGGTCCAAAAAATCGCACGCTCGGCCGAAGCGCTGAACCCCTCGGGGTCATTGACGGCACCGTAGTCGTGATTGCCGATGACGCAAACATCCATCTTCATCACAAGATCGAGACACTCGCGGGGGTTTGGACCGTATCCGACGACATCCCCTAAACAGAAGATTCTTTGAACATTCTGTGCCTCGATGTCCTTGAGCACCGCTTGGAGAGCTTCGAGGTTGCCGTGAATGTCGCTAATGATCGCAGTTCGCAAGATTTCCTCTTCTGATGCTTCAGCTCTGTAGCATAATCATTTGCCAGCACGCAATCGGTCACCGAGTTGATTATCCAATTCCGGAATTTTATAGATTTTGGAAATCGTTGTTTCCAAGTCGTATGCGACACGTCGGAAAAAGACCTTCTTCGCGGCATGATCAAGAATCGTGTAGCAGGCTCTTGGGTCCTCGTCGCGAGGTTGGCCGACGCTGCCTATATTGATCATCAGTTTTTCGCGACCCAAGGTAAACGTGTGGTCGCATTTGTGAGCTTCGATGAAGCTCGGGTCCGGAGTGAACACCCCAGCGATGTGCGTGTGCCCTTGGAAACAAAACAAAGGAACCTTGGCAAACAACCTATCCATCTTGTTTTTGTCATAGGCCGTCTCGGGAAAGACGTATTCGTTGGTCGCATCGCAAGGCGATCCATGCACGAAGAGAATCTTTTCAACCTGATGCTGCTTAGGTAGTTCGTTGATGAAATCCCAACGCTTGTCGACAGCCTTTCGACTCCCCTTTTCTAATTCATTGCGAGTCCACAAGATCGCTCGCATGGCGATGGGGTTGAATCCAGTTGGGTCAAAGACCGTCGCAAGATCGTGGTTGCCCAAGATCGTCAGCTTGGCCTTTTTCATGATCAATTCGAGGCACTCGACGGGATTCGGCCCATAGCCGACGATGTCGCCAAGGCAAATGATCTCATCGACCGATTCTTTGGCGATATCGGCTAGAACCGCGTTGAGTGCCTCGAGATTTCCGTGGATGTCGCTGACGAGCGCCTGTCTCATGAATCCCTCCGGGCGCTACCGATCATCACGGAGATCCTTAAAAGAGGAACTCTAGACCAAGAGCAAAGAGCAAACTTCGGAGTCGGGACAGGCATTCGAAATCAATCGTATAGGTGCGAAAACGAGCTAATTCACGCAGAAGTGTATCCGGCAAATCCGTTTTTGGGCAGGGATTTTTGCCTAGGGGCTTCTTTATCGGTCCGGTTTGTCAGGCGAGCGATTCTCTTTTCGATAATCCCAGGGAGCGATTGGATTCTCGGCCTTCCACAATCCTCTTTTTTCCTTCTTGGCCTCTAGCTCCAGGTCGGCCAAGGCTTGGGATTGGTTGTATCGCTTGAAATGCCAAGCATTTCCCGAGCGGATCATCTCGGCATTGATGTGTTTTTCGCCCCGGTAAACCTGAGCCAAAAGTCGCTCAAAGTTATCCTTCTTTTTCCAACTAACCCGTACATCCGAATCAAATAGCATCTTTTTGAGTGCCTCCGTGGACTCCTTGCCATACTCTTGCTTGAGCTCCGGGGCATCGGTTCCTTCGATCTGCACTTCGTACTCCTTGCCATCGGCCCCTCGAACCTTGATCGAATCTCCATCGATGATCTTGGTCACCTTGGCCGTAATCTCTTCTTCAGTCTCTTTGCCTTTGGCTTCTTTGGTATCGTCTGCTTGGCTTGTTTTCTGCGAAGTAGGTTTGTCAGAGTCGGTGCTTTGGCCCCAAGAATGGTTGATGGAAATCGAAAGGACACAGACAAAGACAATCAGACAACTTGATTTTCGCGTCATAAGGCACCTTGAAGGCCAATTCAAAAGGAATTTATCAATCGGTTCACAAGCCGGTCGGCTTGAGGCTTATAATATATCATTCACTGGCTACCCGACGGCGAGGGTGTCCATTTTCTGTTTAAAATACGAAAATCAACCCCATGCAAGACCCCACCTGGACCGAGCCGAATTCCAACAAGCCTGGTCGGGATCCTCAAAGTGCATCCCCCGCTGCGGGGCAATTCATGGTGCGAAGAAACCTCGAAGGTTTCGAGTACAAGCCCAATGCCTGGCGGGACGCCCGAGCTTGGTTGGTGAGCTCCGTCCTCCATACAGCTCTCTTTATTCTCTTGGCCTTGTTCTGGCAACCATCGCGACGAGGAACTGGCGATTCGATCGATCGACCTGTAGGGATCGCGGTATTCCACGAAACCAAAAACGGTGAACTTTATGAACTGAGCGATGCCGGACAGCCTCAAGACCAAGCTGCTGATAGTTCTTCGAGCGCCTCGAATATGGCAGCACCGCTGGACCTGGCCGAACTGACCAAGGACTTGATCGGTTACAAGGCCGAGTCGGGAAGTATTGGAGCGGCAGTTGGAAAAATCGGCGAGGGAGTCTCTGGAACCGGTGGCAAGGGAAATAATGGGAATCAAACCGGAGGATCAACTACAGCTTCCTTCATGGGCCTGCAAGGCACAGGTTCGAATTTCGTATACGTCTTGGATCGATCCGCCTCGATGGAAGAGTTCCAAGGTGCACCGATGCGATTCGCCAAATCAGAACTCCTCAAAAGCATCGCATCCCTTGGTGACCGCAATCAGTTTCAGATCGTCTTTTACAACGAGTCCCCTGGATCTTTGAGCAACGGAACCTCGGCAGGTCGTTTGCTGGCTGCAAATGAAATGAATAAAGAAAAGGCCTCTCGATTCGTCAAAGCGATCAAACCCTCTGGGGGCACAGAACATATCCCTGGTTTGAAGATGGGATTATCCTTTGCACCCGACGTCTTGTTTTTCCTAACCGATGCTGCAGAACCTTCTTTGACTGAAGCCCAACTGATCGAGATCCAGTCCCGCGCCGAACGATCCTTGACAACAATCCATACCATCCAATTCAATCGCGGACCTGCACCGAACGACGGATCCTGGATCCGAGAACTGGCCCAACGCAATCGCGGTACCTACCGCTACATCGATATCTCAGGATTAGAATAGTGGACTCTTCTTGATAGGGTAATTTTTTAGAGGCCACTGGGAGATGATTTGCGTTACGCCTACACTGGCGTCAAACTTGCGTTAGGCTGGTTGCCTGCAACAACATACCCTTCAAACACAAAAAAAGCCTGAAGAAACAAAGATGCCAAAAATCGTCGAACTTCATCATCCGTTAGCTAAACATCATTTAGCAATCCTGAGGGATCAAGCGACCGAACCGGTCTTGTTTCGCAATCAGATTCGATTGCTCTCGATGCTGCTTGCCGTCCGCGCCACGGAGGACTTGAGTCTTACTCCAATCGAAATACAGACGCCGTTGACGCGAATGCGGGCTGGGAAAATCGCTCAGCGCATCGCGATTATCCCGATCCTACGCGCTGGACTTGGACTGGTCGAACCGATCCTCGAATTGATCCCTAGTGCGGAGGTCTGGCACCTAGGCATGTATCGCGATGAAGAAACAGCGAAACCGATCGAGTACTACTGCAAATTGCCCAAGGACAACCCAGCTCAAGTCGGTTTCGTCTTGGATCCGATGCTCGCGACCGGTGGCTCGATCCGAGTTGCTGTAGCAGCCCTTAAGCGTTGGGGAGTTCAAGATGTACGCGTCTTGAGTGTGATCGCAGCACCCGAGGGAATTCGCGCTCTACACGAAGAACATCCCGATGTTTCGATCTACGTCGGAGCTGTCGATCAGGAGCTCAATGATCAGAAGTTCATCGTTCCAGGTTTGGGCGATGCAGGTGATAGGATCTTTAACACCAAACGATAAGCCTTAGCTGTATGACTTTTCAGAAAGACCCCGCCAAGCTTCGTTCCCAGCGATGGTTTGGCCCCGATGACCTGCGAAGCTTTGGGCATCGATCCCGCTTCAAAGGCATGGGTTACGATGACCAAGACTTTCGAGATAAACCGATCATCGGGATCCTCAATACCTGGAGCGAAATGAACACCTGCCACTCGCATTTCCAAGAGCGAGTCAAGGAAGTCAAACGCGGGGTGTTCCAAGCAGGCGGATTCCCGGTCGAAATCCCCGTCATGAGCTTGGGTGAAATGCTCATGAAACCAACGACCATGCTCTATAGGAACCTACTGGCGATGGAAACCGAAGAGGTACTTCGCTGCCATCCTATCGATGCGGCGGTCCTCTTGGGCGGATGCGACAAGACGGTTCCAGCAATGCTCATGGGTGCCATCAGTGCCGATATACCAAGCGTCTTTCTCCCCGCTGGCCCAATGCTCAACGCCTATTGGCGCGAAAACACACTTGGCAGCGGTACCGACGCTTGGAAATACTGGGCCGAACGATGCGCGGGCAATCTCTGCGAGAGTGAATGGAAGGAGATCGAAAACTGCATCGCTCGCTCCGCAGGAACTTGCATGACGATGGGAACGGCTTCGACAATGGCATGTATTGCCGAAGCTCTCGGCTTTACATTGCCTGGTGCTAGTTCTGTGCCGGCTGTGGTCTCCGAACATTGCCGATTGGCAGTCGCCTCCGGTCGCTTGGCCGTCGAATCTGCTTGGACGAATCGAAAACCATCCAAGCTTCTTTCCCGAGGCTCCTTCACCAATGCGATGATCACCCAATTGACGATCGGTGGATCGACCAATGCAATCGTACACATCATCGCTATGGCCGGTCGTGCAGGCATCCAAGTCACCTTGGACGATTTCGACGCATGGTCACGAAGAGTACCCATTCTTGCGAATATTCGCCCAAGTGGAAAGCACCTGATGGAGGATTTTCACCGAGCGGGAGGTCTGCGAGCTCTCTGGACGCAACTGACCGATTTGTTAGATCTTTCCGGACAACAAATCAACGGAAGAACTCTCGGGGATTCTCTCGAACAAGCGAAAATCATCGATCAGGATGTCATTCGACTGCGTAACAATCCAATCGTCGAGCATGCAGGAACATGCGTTCTCAAAGGGAATCTTGCACCAAACGGATGTGTTATCAAATCGTCGGCCACCGACGGGCAACTCCTTGAGCATCGCGGACCTGCCGTTGTGTTCGAGAACTATGCCGACTTGAAAAAACGGATCCATGACCCGAATCTTGATGTGACACCTGACTCCGTCTTGGTTCTCAAAGATGCTGGTCCTAACGGTGCACCGGGTTTCCCGGAGTGGGGGATGTTGCCGATCCCTGAGAAACTGCTGAAACAAGGAGTTCGCGATATGGTGCGGATTTCCGATGCAAGGATGAGTGGCACGAGTTATGGAACCTGTGTGCTCCATGTCTCACCCGAATCGAGGCTCGGTGGTCCACTAGCTTGGGTCAAAACCGGAGACATCATCGAACTCGATGTCCCCGCTCGGCGAATCTCTCTGGCAGTCTCCGACGACGAACTGGAATCTCGTAAGAAGGCTTGGACGCCTCCCCGCGAACACGCCTCACGCGGTTACACTTGGCTATACACCAAGCATGTAACCCAAGCCGATCGCGGGTGCGACTTTGATTTCCTCGAAGGTGGTGACTATGGTAAAGAGCCCGATATCTTTTAGCCCCGGAATCGACACGCTATCCTGCTTGTACTTATTTCAACACTAAAACCCCTCTAACCTCTCAAAGACTTCCCACCAAATGAAAACCAAGTTTCTCACTCGTCGTGTGTTGATCCTGATCGCTTCGGCACTGCAGGTTCCCTTTGCTTTTTCCGATGACGTGCATGCGCAGCGATCGGCAGACACGATCACACTGCCAGAGACCGACGAGGGACTTCCGGGAGTAGGCCCGATTCGACGCTACGACTGGTTCCGGAACCTTTGGAATGAGAAAAGAAAAACTTGGTCTGGTCGCACCCAAGCCGATCAAGGGGCGTTGGTCTTTCTCGGAGACTCGATCACTCAAGGCTGGGGCGACGATATGGGGAAATCCTTCCCTGGAATCCAAGTTGCAAATCGAGGGATCAGTGGTGATACGACCCGGGGGATGTTACTACGACTCAAAAAGGATGTGCTCGAACTAAATCCTAAAGGGATCGTGATGCTCATGGGCACCAACGACTTAGAGGAAGGTGCCGATGCGAATGTCGTTTCGAAAAACATCGAATTGATCCTTACGGACATCCAAAAGCACAACGCGAAGATCCCGGTCACTCTCTGCAAAGTCTTCCCCGCTTCAGCATCCAAAAAGCGGCCGGCTCAGCAGATCAAAGACATTAACGCAGCGATCGCTAGTGTTGCGAAAAACTTTCCGCAGGTCACCTTGGTCGATACATGGACCCTTTTTGCAAATGAACAAGGAGACGCGAAAGAATCCGAGTTTCCTGATCTACTTCATCCAAATCAAGCCGGATACACCAAATGGGCTGGTGCCATACGACCTGTCTTGGCGACCCAAGGGCTCATCGAAACACAACCGGATGACTTCAATCTCGAACCTGGCTTCGTTTCCCTCACCAATGGCAAAGATCTCTCGGGTTGGAGGCTAGCCGAGTCGAAATCAGCACCGGCACAAGACGATCTCGAAGGCAAGAGATCGACCAACGATGGTCGCTATGTCGCGATCCAAAATAAGATCGTTGTGACCACACCTGCCGAAGGGCGACGCATTCAACAACTCTACACGAAGAAAGAATTCCCGAACGACTTTACCCTGAAACTTGAGTTTCGTGCGACCCCGAACGCCGATAGCGGAGTTTTCGTCCGGCAACCCCAACTCCAATGCCGCGATTATCCGCTGGCAGGACCGTATAAGAACCTCAAGAACTATCGACCAGGAGAATGGAACGAATTGATCGTCACAGTAAAAGACAATGTCGCTCATTGTACCTGCAATGGAGAGGTCATCGAGGAAGCGCTCAAGCTACCTGCAACAGGCCCGATCGGACTCGAGGGTGACCATGGTCAAATGGAGTATCGTCGAATTCGAATTTCGACCACGCCGTAAGACTAGGCTCAATGCCGATTAGAGTTCTTCGATACTCGTGACAACGCGATCGACGATCTCATCGGTTGTACGAGGATTAAAGAAGACCGCTTTCCACGCGGGGATATCGATACCGTTGGGGCAATAACCGAAACTTGTCGTGAAACCTAATCTTGCGTCAACAGCATTATCCATCGTCTTGAGCCGCTTGTCGAACAAGTGCCGGATCTCTTTGCTGTACCGTTGGATTTGTTCGGTGGTTAGCTCATTGCGAACCAACCTCTCGAAGATCTCCTCTGCGTTGCGGCCTTTGGGCAAGACCCACCAGTTTACCGATGGCCCGATGGTTTCGGCATTGAGAACCTTGCAGTATTCGATCTTGGCCAGTCTCTCCTTGAGACGCTGAGCCAATTCCAAACTGCGAGCTACGAGCATCTGCCAACCTGCAAGCCCGATGCCGTTGAGCGAGGCGATCACTGAATAGGGACCGATAGCAGGTCTCGAACATTCCAGCGTGATCAATGCTGGATCCCTGCTGGCATCGGCATCCGAAAAATAAGGGGTATCGCTTACCGTTCTTGCTAAATACTTCAGATCCTCGCGCTGATTGACAATAAAGGCACTCGATGGGTAATGCCCACGACCAAATTTATGGAAGTCGATCGTAACGCTATCGGCATAACGCAAACCCACATTGTGGGCTTGGGCTTTTCCGACGAGTTCAAGCAACTTTGGGTCAAATTTCAGTGGGTTGGTCTTACGATCGTAGTCGGTCAGCACCGACATGGTCCAGCCGACGGCTGCATCGCAATGAATCTGGGGCATCGGTTCGCTGTACTCGAGGCATTTGCGTTCCGCACACTCGCGAATCGCTTTTACATCATCGATTCCAAAACCATCGGTGGTTCCAAAGGTTGCGCAGATGTAGGCAACCTTGGTTTTTTCCTTGTAGAGTCGATCGAGCGTGGACTCCAGCAGATCGATGCGCATGCTCAGATTGGCATCGGTCGGGATTTCGATCAAATTTTTGGTTCCGATGCCGAGCCAACCAGCGATGGTTTGGTTGGAGTAATGGCCAGCTTGCGAACAGATACCGACGACTCGGCGGCCATTGATCCCTGTTTGCATGGCTCCGGGCAAGACGCGTTCGAGTCCGATTTTTGCTCCGTAGAGGTTGGAGATAGTTCCGCCGATCGTAAAAACACCCCACGGATCGATGGTGTGGTAATAGATCAGATTCGCTAGGGCCGTGACGGCTTTCACTTCGAGTTCATTGGAGCGTTGACTGTATCGATCGGTACAGAGATTTGGGTTTTTGAGCAAGCAAGCGATTGCACCGACGAGGGATGCTTGATTGGCCGGTCCTCGAACGTTTTCTAGGTGGAGTGGATTGTTCCAACCATCGGTTCCCCAGAAGTAAGGGAAAATCGCGTCGCGGGCATCCTTGAGATTTCCCGGTAGCTGATGAATCTCGGGATTTGCGCGAGCCGTCTCATAGTTTTGGCTCATAATCTGCGCGGGAGTTAAAGCTTGCTCGGCGGCAGCTGTTGCGAGTAGCTCCGAAAAGATTTTGATGAGCTCATCTTGATTCCATTCAAAGAAGGTACTCATCAAATCTTGGTATTTCTGGCGATCCATTACCTTTGCTTCCCCTCCCCGCGTTCGACCATATGTTGCTGATGCTCTATATCGGCAGGCAAATAGCGTTTATTGCTATCGACCAACCAATGTGCGGCATTAAGAAGTAGTGCCGAAAACGCATCATTTGCAAAATCGCTTTCGTGCCCCAACGAAGTGTAAAAGGAACGCCCTGCGTCGGCTCTTACAAAAGTCCAAGCCACGGGCTCGGCGGGTTGATTAGCGATCTGCCCCATCCACAACACATTCGTACCTGGCCTCAATGGAGATACCTTATACAACGATCCACCGCTTTGAAAAATCTCCGAACCAAAATCCTTGCTACTAACCAACGGATGGTCGGAGTGTTTAGCAACGCTTACTGTCGCGATCAAATCGTTGCCATGATGATTGGTGTAGTTGCCGCCAAAAACCTCGGCATCAAACTCTGGCCAATCGGAGAGTCCATCCGTCGCCGCTTTTCCTCGTAGGCTAAATGCATGGCTCGCTGTCCTGATCCCCAGAACGGGTTTACCTGAAGCGACAAAAGCACGGATTTGGTTCAAATCATCGGCCGGTAATGGCCTTCTTCGGACACTCACCAAGAGCGCATCGGCCTGCGAAACCACGTCGATTCCAACAAGTGAATTGAGGTTGTCTGCCTTGTTGAATACGAAGGAAACTCGAAAGTCTCTCTCTAACTGCTCTTTAGCCCATCGAACCAAGGTCTGATCCGTCTTGTATTCATCTTCAGCAATCAACACAACCCAATGCTTACGAGTATCGCCCGGGAACCGGTAGTCCCGTTGGCCGAGCCATTGTTCGCTGCTGACGGTTGGACACACGACTCTTTCAATGTGATCGATCACTCGATCGGTTCCACTAAAGTGGTTGATATAGGGCCATCGAAGGGGGTTGTACATGGTATCGGTCAGATCTCGAACCAGAACTGGATCGAATCCATGCTGCTTGAGTTGACGAAGTCCGAATGGTCTACCTAAAACACACATGTTCGTATGCACTCCACATACGAACACACGTTCGATCCCTCGCGATTTGAGAATATTCCAAATTTCCTTTCCTGAATCGCTCACAAAGTCCAAATCGGAATCAATTCCAATCGACTCAATCTGTCGGATCCATGGACGCTTGGGGTCCCTACCTAGGCTCGATAATCTTGCAGCCCACTGGGCATGTTCGGCCGGATCGTCATCCTCCCCCCCGTCGGACTGATCGACGGGATAAGCGTCCGAGGATTCGCCTTCGATTTGATCGCACCACTTAGCGATCTGATCAGGTGTGTCGCTTCGGATCGGGATGGCCATGGCACGTTTTCTTGCCGGGCTATCTTTATAAAAGTCCATGCAATCGCTCGGTGCGTGGATCACCGTTGCACCTTGGTTCCGGAGTTCACGGGCCAACTGATCGATTCTCGGGGCAACTTGACCAACCCTACGAACAGCATTGAGGCAGTGATGAGAATCCCATACATCGCAAATCACCAAAGCCGTCTTCTTGGCATCCCATTGCACTCGGTTGGTAACCCGATGGTAGTTCGTTGAGCCTTCTTGGGTCGGAACTTGGTGGCGAAGTTCCAGAGCCCACGACGGGGGATCGCTAGGGACTTGTGCAAGCCCAAGCGAGTTCATGCCTAAAGTAACAAAGCTGACAAGAAAAACAGTTTTGATATTCATTCTTTATTATTTCTTGAGTGAGCAAGAATCCATGGAGGATTGCCAGGTCTGTAGGCATCTGCAATGTACCGCTTCATCTTCTCCACCGCATCCCTTGTTGGCTGAGCCGATCGATATTGGGCGTGCGCAAGATCTTTTGACCATAGCATCCGCAATCCCCGTACCCAAGATCATCGGCCAGGATCAAAACGATGTTTGGAGGGCGTTGTGCGGCATCAAGGGATGCCGCGATCAACACAAATGAAGTCTGAAGCAAGAGTCTAAGCAAGTTTATCCAGCGGAAGGCCGCACAGGATCGAGTTTCCAAGATTTCCATTTTCGGAGCTTTTCCAAGCAGGTCTAGAAGGGCTCACAATCGTTTGAGTTTTTAGTATAACTGGAAATCGTTGATTGATGCACTTTGCTTTACTTTGGGAAGAGAGTTCGAACGGAACATGATGCCTTTGAAATCGGAAACTTGTCGCTGGGGAATTTTGTCGACGGCAGGGATTGCAAAAAAGAACTGGCGTGCAATCTCGCGGAGCAAGCGGGGCCAGGTGGTTGCAGTCGCAAGCCGCGACAGCGCATCTGCACAACGATTCATCGATGAATGCCAAGCAAACTGTCCTTTCGTAACCAGCCCCAAAGCTTTTGGCTCTTACCAATCCTTGCTCGAGAGCAAAGATGTCGATGCAGTGTACATTCCTCTTCCGACAGGATTACGCAAGGAATGGATCATTGCGGCCGCCAAACATGGCAAGCATATCCTTGCGGAGAAACCAGCAGCACTAACTGCATCGGATCTTCAGGAGGTTCTCGATGAGTGCAGACGAAACAACGTCCAGTTCATGGATGGTGTGATGTTCATGCACAGCGGAAGATTGGTTCAACTTCGCGAAACATTGCAAGATCCATCCACCGTCGGTGCGATCAAGAGGATCGCGACCCATTTTTCATTCAATGGAGACACGGAGTTTAGAACCAAGAATATTCGTTCAAATTCTACCTATGAGCCTCATGGGGCCTTAGGCGATTTAGGATGGTACACGATCCGCATGATTCTTTGGGTCAACGGATGGCGGATGCCAACTGCGATCAACTCGCGCTGCATCTCTACTTTGCAAGGGGATGCGAGTCCCAAACCTGTGCCTATGGAGTTCAGTGCTGAAATGCAGTTCGACAACGGCGTCTCGGCGAGTTTCTATTGCTCGTTTGCAACAGAGCACCAGCAATGGTGCCATATCAGCGGGGAGAAAGGGAGCATCTGGATCGATGACTTCGTTTTGCCGGTGTTTGGTTCCAACGTCGGCTACGATTTGAACCAACCGCAGTTTGTGACCAATGTTTGCGATTTTCACATGCATCGCCGAACCAAGCGGTTTTCGATCGCTGAATACGATTCGGGGCACTCACCGAGCCAGGAGATCAACATGTTCGACACCTTCCACGAACTGCTCCGACGCTCCAGCCCCGATGAATCTTGGGGCAGGATGACCCTCCAAACCCAGCAAGTTCTCGATGCGGTTTTCCAAGCGGCCGGATGCACGCTCTAGACACCAGGGTAGCGGCATTCTCGAAAATACGGACGGGGCGAGGCACTGAAAAGCTCGCCTAGTTTTACGAAATCGCAGGGTAAGCGGTTATGGAAAGCTCGCGAGGAGCGGTTTTCATCGGTTATAATCCGGTCGGATGAATCCTACGCTCTTTCGAGGTGATCATGAGACTTTTCTACACTTGTCTTGCCCTTCTTCTCGTCTCTTTTTGGACGCTCGATGCGGCCTTAGCACTCGAATCCGAAACGCAAGGAAACGCCGAGAGCAATTGGCTTGTGGGAGCATCCAAAGTCGATATCACTCCGGATGAACCGGTCCGACTCAGCGGATACGCTAGTCGTTTGATCCCTTCGGACGGCATCGAGGACCGGCTTTCGGCGCGCGCATTGATCCTCTCGCCGCAGATTCCACAGGCCAAGCCTCCTGCAGAAGGACTTCATCCAGATTCCCTTGTGATCGTTTCGATCGATGCAATCGGTATCTCAGCGGTGATGACCGAAAAGATACTCGACAAGGTTCTCCCAACCCTCAAGATTCCGCGTTCAAGGATCGTCTTTTGTACAACCCATTCGCACACGGCTCCCCATCTAGAAGGACTGATTCCTAATCTGTTTGGCGTTCCAATGTCCGACGCCGAGCAGCAAGCGATGTTGCGCACGACTCGAATGAACATCGACCGAATTGCACAGGTGATCCTCGATGCAAAAACAACACTACAGCCTGGAACGGTCGATTACGGTCTAGGCCGAGCCGAATTTGCGATCAACCGACGGATGCTTAAAGACAAGCAATGGGTTGGCATCGGGACGGTGGACGAAGGTCCGGTTGATCGGAATGTTCGTGTCTTGCGAGTTCGCGACAACGCTGGAAAGCTCGTCGCTGTGTCGTACCAGTACGCATGCCATAGCACCTCGACCAGCGAAAACAAGATCAGTGGAGATTGGGGTGGTATCTCTGCAGGAATCATTGAAGGAAAGAATCCTGGCTGCGTCGCCTTGCCTATTATAGGTTGTGGAGCAGATGCGAACCCCAACCCACGAGGAAGATTCGAGCTAGCCCGCAAGCATGGTGCTGAGATGGCCGAATCGGTTCAGACAGTCCTAGGAAATGAACTCAAACCTCTCCCTCGGCCAACCAATGCGGCATTCGTCCTTGTGGCACTGGCGAGCGAACGTCCAAACAAACAGAAACTCGAGACGATGCAGAAAAGCGGTTCAGCCCACGAGCGGAGTTTCGCAAACACTTGGTTAGAGCTACTGTCTCGCAAAGATCGAATCCCGGAAACTTATCCTGCTCCTGTTCACCTATGGAGCTTTGGAAAAGACCTTGCTTGGGTCTTCATGGGAGGCGAGGTTGTCGTCGACTACCAAATCCGACTCGAAAAAGAACTCAGCCAATTCAACAACGTTTGGGTCGCTGGATATGTCGATGACGTTTTCGCCTACGTTGCCAGCGAGCGAGTTCGTGGAGAAGGTGGCTATGAAGTCGACGGTTCCATGCTTTATTACGGACAGCCAGGACGCTGGGAATCCGGCAGCGAAGATAAGATTGTCGATCGCGTTCTGCAGATGACCAAACAGCAACGCCTTGCAGACGAACCACGCAGCCCCCAAGAGTCACTCGCCAGCATCGAAGTTCCAGAGGGTTACACGATTGAACTTGTCGCTAGCGAACCCCTGGTGACCGATCCGGTAGGAATCGCCTGGGGAACTGACGGCAAGGTCTGGGTCGTGGAGATGGGAGACTACCCTCTAGGGGGTGGTAAGACCGGGTGCGTCAAAACTCTCACAGACACCGATGGCGATGGTGTTATGGACAAGAGCACGGTGTTTCTCGATGGTTTGAATTATCCGGCTGGGATCTATGCCTGGGGCTCTGGCGTGATGATCGCATGCGCACCGGACATCTTCTACGCAGAGGATACCGATGGGGATGGTAAGTGCGATCGCAAAGAGGTCTACGTAAGTGGTTTTCCAGAGGGGAACCCACAGCACCGCGTGCACGGTTTCACCTACGGTTTGGATCACCGTCTTTACTTTGGCCCCGGTGGAGGAGCCAACACGGTGACCGTGACCCGAAAAAATGGAGAGCAAAAACCATTGCGGATCTCTGGCTCGGACTTGAGCCTAAATCCGGTCGATGGAGACCTACGATTGGAAACCGGGGTCACTCAGTTCATACGCACAATCGACGAGTATGGAAACTGGTTTGGAAACGAAAACAGTTTGCCTATGTTTCACTATGTCTTTCCCCAAAGTTGGATCGACCGAAGTGGATATCGACCCAAACGACGGTATCAACTCATTACCAACCCACCGAGTATCCCACCGGTTTTCCCGATCAGTCAGCAAGCCGATCGATTCAATGACTTGTATGCCATCAATCGTTTCACTTCGGCTTGTAGCACGGTGATCAACCGAGGGGAGGGCCAAGGGGAAGAACTGCGCGGTTTTGCGATGGTATGCGAACCTGTCCACAACATGGTGGTTCGCTACGAGCTCAAGCCCTCCGGAGCAACTTGGGCAGCCAATCGTATTTCCACCGATAGCAAGAGCGAGTTTATCCGAAGTACCGATCCGTGGTTTCGACCGGTTCGGATCGAGAATGCCCCTGATGGCACGATGTGGATTGTTGACATGTACCGTTATGTCATTGAACATCCCGAATGGATTCCCGAAGAGTGGCAACGTCGGATCAACCTACGTGCCGGTGAAGATCGTGGTCGAATCTACCGTATTCGTCGCAGCGATTTCACACCTAAGCCGATGGACAACTTCTCAGAAAAAAGCACTTCAGAGCTGATCGCAGAAGTCGCGGGCCTGAATTCTGCAAGGGCAGATCTAGCTCAGCAAGTTCTACTTCAACGTGTCAATGCAAGCAGCAAGTCAAGCAAAGAGGAAGTCCTGACCTCGCTACAACGATTGCTGATCGAGACCAAGCGATCTGCCGTGAGAGTACGAGTGGCCAATATCCTTATCCAACAGGATGCTTTTCCGAAGGACAAACTCGATGCGATCGTTCGATCCTGTGACGCGCAGACGTTGCGATTTCTCGTAGAGAACGCTGAAAAACTCGGACTGACTCAAGATGACAGGGCACGACTTTGGTCGGCGATCGATCCAGAGTTACTCAAAACCTCGGCTGCTTTAGCAATGACGGTGGCCGTCGAGTCGAGCCAAGACAGCCAGCCACCAGTAGCTCTCATTGCTCAGGCTCTGGTCACTTTTGCTCAGGATCCCTGGATGCTCGATGCCTCGAATTTTCTTAAGTCTACGAGCATCGATGGAGTGCTTCGAGAGGTTCTCAGTAGCAAGCTAGAAATTAAGAACCTACAGAAGGTGGCCGAGAGGTTGGTACCTAAAGTATCGAGCGAGTTTCGTGCAGAGCTACTGAGCTCTGTTGCAAATCACCAAGGCACAAGGCCCGCTTGGCATTACTTGCTTGCGAAACAGTTCGCAGCAGGCGATGCGTCCGGTCTAGACGAGGGTTCGATCGAGCGAATCATTGACTCTGCAAGAGAATCCTGGAGGAGCTTTTCCAAGGACACCTTGACAGGCGAACCAGCGACGTTGCTAGCGGGCTTGAACCTATTAACATCCCGAATGGGATCGGCTTGGACCGACGATCACGATCTGCTCTTAGGAGCATTAGCCAGGGGTGAGCAAACATCGATCGATAGTGAGTTAGCACTAGCACTCATCGGACTTGGTGGATCGTCAGGTACGAAGATGCTCGAGCGATGGAAAGACCTCTCGCTTGTCAGCAGATCGGTTGTTCTCAATAAGCTCGTGCAGAATGAGGAAGGCGCACGCGAAATCCTTGGGCAGGTCAAACAAGGAAAGCTGCCCATTGCAGACATCGATGCAATCACAATACAAGCCCTTCGAGGCAATGCAGCCGAAGATGTATCGAAATCAGCAGGCGAGATCTTTGGCCCTGCACCCGGTGCGGATCGCCCCGCGATTGTCCGCGAATCGTTGTCACGTTGGCCGAGCAAAGCCGATACGAGCCTTGGTCAGATCGCTTATCAAAAGCATTGTGCAGTGTGCCATGAAGGGAGAAAACTCGATGAGCAGTTTGAAGAGAGTCTCGCGCCCAATCTCCGTGGCCTCAGCCACTGGACCAACGAGGCTTGGATGAACGGAATTCTGGATCCGAATCGCTCGGTCGAGGAGAAATACTGGGTATTTCAAGCCAAAACACTCGATGGAGAATTGCTCACAGGTCTGAAGCTTCGCGAAGACGAGACCAGTATCCAGTGGGTCAGTAGCAACGGAAAAATCGAGAGTTTGGACAAGTCCCAGATCGATGAGATCAAAACGTCAGAACGATCGTTAATGCCAGAAGGATTCGAGCAATTGCTCACGCCCGAGGAAATCGCTGGTATCATCAGTTACTTGCGAACGAGTAGTCCAGCCAAAGAGGATTAGTGGATGGTTCACCCAAGTCCAGAGTATCTAGGTCCATATCGTGTGGTACGTCTGCTTGGGCGTGGTGGCATGGGCACTGTTTACGAGGCGGTTCATGAAAAGAACCAGCAGCGTGTGGCGGTCAAGATCATTGCGGAGGAACTCGCCAGGGAGCCACGCTTTCAGCGCCGCTTTGAGGCTGAGATACAGACGCTCATCAGACTCAAACATCCGAACATCGTAAAGCTCATCGGAATCGGAGATCACGATGCGATGCCCTACTACTCGATGGAATTCATCGAAGGCATCAACCTTCACCAGAAACTCAAGCTCGAGCGGAAGCTCGACTGGCACTTGGTACTCGATTGGGCAATCGATATAGCAAGTGCCCTCAAGCAAGCCCATGATTTTGGGATCATCCACCGCGATTTAAAGCCAGCCAATCTGATGGTCACCGAAGACAACAAGGTCAAGCTACTGGATTTCGGAATCTCTCGACTCTTTGGAAACATCAATGCGACGATTCCTGGATCGACCGTAGGTACTGCGGACTTCATGCCCCCGGAGCAAGCCGAAGGAGTTGTAGCCACCCCGCGAAGTGATTTGTATGCACTGGGTGCGATTTGCTATGCATGTTTGTCTGGTCGGCCACCCTTTATCGGTAACAGCATACCGGAAATCCTCTTTAATGTTCGGTATGGAATTTATACACCACTGAGCCAACTGGCCCAAAGCACCCCCGAGGATTTCTGTAAGCTGATCGATGAGTTGCTGAGCCGCGAACCGAGTAAACGACCAGCCACAGCCTATCTCACCATGAATCGCCTTCAGGCCATGCGTGCTGGTCTACTTCGACTCGAATCCCAAAAGTCTAGCACCATGGCTGACGAAGTTGTTGCTCCCGATTCCAAAAACAACAAGAGTCAAGAGGCCACGAGTGTCGATCTAAACGCCTTGCAATCAGCAGCGGATTTATCCAATTCCCCCTACCATGATGCCACTCGCTTTGATCCACCGATCGAGCGAAATGATCGACCCAAGCTCGACTCGGGCACCACTCCCGACATTCCGCTCGTGACCCATGGGGATCCAAAGAAAATCGCAAATTCCTCCGACGATGCAACCCAAGAGCACGTCACTGGGAAATCGTTAGTCAAACATCCCACAAGCGAGGGGATCCCGACTTCCAGGAGCTCGACGTTTAGCGAAGTGACCGATCGAGATCGAGCCCGCGCTACGATTTTCGAATCGGTCGATCCGGTCATCAAGGAGAGGGAACGATGGTTCGAGATCGGCTTAATCACCTCCGCGTTGCTTGGTTGCTTGGGAGCTTTCTACTATTTCTCGAGGCCCGTGGATCCCAGCAAGCTCTTCGATCCGATTCACAACGCGATGGCAAGCGGCGACGAAACTCGACTCCTGGATCTTGAGGAGCAGATCCTTGCCTTCAAAGAAAAATATCCAGCCGATGAGCGAATCAGCCAGATCGAAGCTGCTGCCGAAGAGGTCGACTATCTAAGGCGACTTCGGCATCTGCAAAGCTCACAGAAAAACGGTTACAAAGGCCAAGAGGCCATCGTTTCTGTTCTTCGTCAAATCGTACGCCGCAAGGAGAGCGACTTTGCTCAATCGAAAGCCCAGCTTGCAGCGTTCCTCGATGCATACCCAGAGGATCTGCTTTCGAGCGAAGAAAAGGATTGGATGCGCTTTGCAAGGAGGTTGCAGGGTGATTTTGAGGCCAAGCAGGATCCGGAATTCGAAAAAATGAAAACGTCGCAACTTGAAAACCTCTACAACCGAATTCTGGCGACCGAACTGCCCGTCGATCGCCAGCGAGCACTTCGGGGTCTGATCGACCTTTACGGTAAGGAAGTTTGGGCCGAGCCGATTTTAACGAAAGCAACAGCGGAATTAAAAAAAATGATGCCTGCGAGTCAGGAGTAAGCATTGGGAATCTGTTGAAGTCGTCTTGAGTGCGGGATACAATCTTGGTTTGGCTTGGACCGACTCGATGGGTTGGGTGTTCTGAGGTCTGATGTCCAAAATTGCTATTTGGATTTTCCCATGAATTAGGATTCGCCGGCGCGTGCAAGCGTGTCGGCGTTGTTGTTTTGGTATTTGAGTGACAGGAACAGACGTGGACGACCAATCAAAAGCGGTACAAAAAGCCGACACCTTGATCGAAGCGATGGGATGGATACGTCGTTTCCGTGGAAAAACGACCGTCATCAAGCTTGGTGGATCGTTGATGGCCAACCCGGATGCGATGCGTCATACGCTTATGGACATCATCTTTATGGAGACCGTGGGGATGCGTCCTGTGGTTGTCCATGGTGGGGGGCCATCGATCAACAAGGCGATGGAAGCCGCTGCGATTGAACCTGTGTGGATCAAAGGGCGCAGAGTCACCGATGCTAGAACCTTGGAAATCGTCGAGCAGACGCTCGGATATGAGCTCAACACGTTTTTGACCGACGAGGTCGAGCGTTTGGGTGGCCGGGCGATGAATCTGAATTTCCGGACGACGAACGTTCTGTTTGGCGAAAAATTGCTTCTTGAGGAACCTGGCAGTGAACCGATTGATTTGGGTTTTGTCGGCCAAGTGACTCGAGTCGATCGACAAACCATCGAAAGCTTGACCTACACGGGCCAGATTCCGTTTATTCCGTCGATGTGCATCGATCAGCAGGGGCAGAAATACAACGTCAATGCCGACACAGCAGCGATGGCAGTCGCAGAAGCGTTAGGTGCTGAGAAATTGATCTTTATTAGTGATGTCAATGGGGTTCGTCGCGACAAGGACGATCCAAGCAGTGTGATTCATTCGATGACGGCGGCCGAAGCTCGAGCGCTGATCGAACAAGGAGTGATCAGCGGAGGGATGATTCCCAAGGTAGAGGCTTGTTTAGGAACACTCAATCGAGGGGTTGGGAAAGTCCATATTATCGATGGCCAATTGCGGCACTCCTTATTGCTTGAGATCTACACCACCGCAGGGGTTGGTACAGAGATCCTACAGCAGCGAAACTCTTCCGCATCCCGCATATAAGACTTTGAAAGATGAAGCATTTACGATCGCTAGTCGATTTGCGAATCGATGAATTCAAAACGATCATGGAATGGTCACATAAGCTCAAGAGGTTGCTGAGCCAGGGCAAGCGTCCGGATTTGCTCAAGAATCGGACTTGTGCGCTGGTATTCGAGAAGGCGAGTTTGCGGACCCGGGTGAGTTTTGAAACCGCCATGGCCCAACTCGGGGGAACCGCACTGTATCTAACCGGAGATGCCGGTTGGCGCGAGCGTGAGACGATAGGCGACTTTGTTCGTGTGCTTGGGGAATATTGCGACTTTCTGGTTTGTCGAGCTTTTTCTCAATCGACCATCGAAGAGCTGGTCCGTTTCGATGCCGTCCCAACCATCAATGGGCTCACCGACGAATCGCATCCTTGCCAAGCATTGGCCGACTTCATGACGATCGAAGAGTCGACCGGTGGCAAAATGAAGGGCAAGCAGTTGACGTTTGTCGGGGATGGGAACAATGTCGTTCGGTCGCTGATCCAGGGAGCAGCGATGACCGGAGTCCGGTTCCGTTTGGCTTGTCCTAAGGAATACCAGATTCCGGATCAGGTCTTGGAGCAAGCTCGGGGACTTGGACCTCTGGATTTCGATCAAAGCGACGATATTCGCAAGATGGTTCACGACGCGGACTTTATCTACACGGACGTTTGGACAAGCATGGGGCAAGAGGCCGAGAATGAGGCCAGGAAAAGAGCCTTTGGGCCTTATCAAGTCAATAGCCAACTGATGAGCGTCGCTCCGAAGACGTGTAAGGTGATGCATTGTCTCCCTGCACGACGGGGATTGGAAATCACCGACGCGGTGATCGATTCGGATCAAAGTTTGGTCTTTGCCCAGGCCGGTAATCGCCTGCATGCCCAAAAGGGCCTGCTGATTTGGCTAGCTTTGGGAAACGGATATACGACCATCGAGCAGGTGGATCGGTTGCTGTAAGGCTCCGAGCGATCCAGTACAATAGGGCTCTGACTTGCGATAGGTAGATCCGCCAGACGGATCCAAGAGGAGCCCAAGTTTGTTTAAGAGTTTGTTTACAGATTGGTCGCTAGAGAAGAAGTGTCTTTTCTTTCTTGGGCTGGCGTTACTGTTCTCATTGGTTCTTGGAGCCGTCGCGGTTCAATGGGTCGCTGAACGGCTCGTGAGGGAAACGATTCGGCAATCGTCTCAGGATGACGCCAACGAAGCCGTCCGGCGCAAACACATTCCGCTAATGCGCAAGTTAAACGACGGCCAATCGAGTCCAATCGTCGATGATCTCCTGGAGATGTTTGATCAAAACAAACCCGGTAGCCAACACGAATCAACACTTCTAAGAATAAAAGATGGGCTCGAGCACCAATCGCTCGGTGGAATCTTCGCTGACGAAAACGAATTAAAGTACCTGACCAAGATCCACGCGAAGCTATCGGAGTTGAAAGCCAAGACAGCCATCCAGCAACTGGCTGCAACGAATAATGAAAAGACACCTGTAATCCTCGAACCCACGTTGAGCCCCCTAGAGGCAGTCTTTGAGGATGCCGGTCGGGCCGAAGGCTATCATGTTTTTTACCATCCGATTATCTTCGGGGATTCATGCAAGAGTTGCCATTCTCGAAACAATCAGCAGTCAGTTCCTATCCAGACGGCTGCTTCTGTCGATCCATTCCGCGCCATCAAGGTGCGGATACCAATCAAGGATACAAGCTACTGGCGAATTTGGAGCTACTCGCTGTTGTCATCGATTGGGATCGCAACGCTGGCACTTTCCCTGTTTTTTATCCATTGGATTTTAAAGCGGCTTGTGATCATCCCGCTTGCCGAACTCAAATTTGTTTCTGATGAGATCACCAGTGGCAAGACAGACTTGGAGTTTCGAGTCGAAACCGACGATGAATTTGCGGAATTGTCCGATTCTTTCAACCGGATGCTCAGGCACATAACTTCGACACAAAAAGAGATACAAGCGGTCAATCAGGAGCTTGATTCCCGGATCGACGAGCTAGCGAGCGTGAATTTGCAACTCTATGAAGCCAATCGGCTCAAAGGTGAATTCCTAGCGAACATGAGTCATGAACTTCGTACTCCGCTCAACAGCATTCTCGGATTCAGCGACGTGCTTTCCGGCATTGAAACACTGACCGACAAGCAGCGACGGTGGGTTGGAAACATCCAAAATTCCGGGCGGGTTCTTCTCGAGATGATCAACGACATTTTGGATCTTGCGAAAATCGAGGCGGGCAAGACCGAGGTGCGTCCGACGGCATTTGATTTGATAGGTTTGATTTATGCGCAGATAGAACTGTTTCGAAAAATGGCCGAAGACAAGAACATCAATCTTCAGGTCGATTCGAGCGTCCAGGAGTTACGGATTGAGCAAGACCAAGGCAAGATCTCGCAGATCCTTACGAATCTGATTTCCAATGCGATCAAGTTCACGCCTGAGGGAGGGCTTGTGACGATTGTGGCTGAAGCATGTGGAGACGGAACTTTCTTTATTTCCGTAGCGGATACCGGAGTTGGTATTGCGCCGCATGAGCATGAGGTGATTTTTGAAAAGTTCCGGCAAGCTTCGGGTGATATCGGAAAGGACTCGTTGACACGTGAACACTCAGGAACCGGACTTGGTCTATCCATTGTACGTGAATTGTGTCGACTGCTTGGCGGCGATATCAGTCTTACGAGTCAGATCGGACATGGCAGCACGTTTCGAGTCGTGTTACCGATGACCTATGGGGCAAAGCAAGAGCCTGCAATCGACTAGAGCAACTCGACAGTAAAGAGCCAACAAGGTCAACCGCTCAGAGAGGTCAACCTCGTCAACGGGGTCCGCGGTCAATACCGTCAATGGCGAGACAAATACTTAGCTATGCCCGCTATCGCTACGGCGATAGCCCGGATGCTTCGAGTCAAACAATTCAGCTTGCCAGCTTGCGCCGATCCCCGGGCGCATAGGCAGTTCCAAATGGCCTGATTCGACGCGCAACTGTGTATCGATCAAATGCGGATAGAGCGTCGCTAAGTGCGCTCGGACCGTCTCTTGGTACGCAACCCCCGTATTCGAACCCGCGATGTGCAACCCCGCCAACAAAGTCAACGGGCCCGTGCAATCGTGCATCAGCGTCGGAACATTGTAGGCTTGTGCAAGCTCCGCGATCCTTCGCGTGCCAGAAATCCCGCCGACCCAGGTCGGGTCGATCATGATCATGTCGGCAGCACCAGCTTCTAATACCCGACGATAGTCATCAATCTTGACGAGCATCTCACTGACCGCTACCGGTACATCAATACTCTTACGAAACTCAACCATCGTCTGGATGCAGTCGGGTCTTAGGATATCCTCAAGCCAAAGTGGTCGCACCTCTTGCATCGCTCTTGCAATCTGCCTTGCTGCCCCCAACGAAAAGAATCCATGCCCATCGAGCATCAAATCGATCTGATCTCCCAACGCCTCTCGAATCTGCCGAAACGGTGCAAGCCCCTCGTCGATGTCTCTGGCCGTTAGCAATTGTCCTCCCTGCCGACGATACACGCCATCAAAGGACCAGAGTTTCATGCCGCGATAACCAAGGTCAATAAGTTCCTTGGCTAGCTCAACCGGTTGATTCATGCTCGCCCAGTTGTCCTCGAGCGGACCCTGCTTACCAGGATCCCCGTGCCCGGGCCAACCCGATGCTCCAGGAACCTGCTTGTTGCTGCGACCATAACTTGGTCCGCCACTACTGTTGTACACTGGGACCGAGTCCCGCACTGGACCCCCGAGCAACCTCCAGATGGGCTCTTGATGAATCTGACCGGCCAAGTCCCACAATGCCAAATCGATTGCCGAGAGTGCTCGTAACTCCGCACCCGTCCCTGCAAAGGCAATCATCCTTTCATACAGAAAGCGCCAATGGCTTTCGATTGCCAAAGCATCCGAGCCGAGCAATCGGGGCGAAAAAAAATCATGGATCACCGAAGCAACCGATGTCGGTACATAATAGGTTTCGCCATGTCCCATCCATATTCTGCCCTCGGCATCCTGAGCATGGACTCTGATGGCCAACAATCCTGGCATGATGTCGTGCGGTACGAGGGTTTCGATCGCCGCAATCCTCGGCCCACGCCGATAAGCATGTTGCTGAGTGACGCTCGATGCCCGATCGGTTCGTTGATCATCCCACTTCTCAAAAGTATTCATTTCATATCCCGCCGTCGCTTTAGGTTACATCCCCGCCGTACAACTCAACCGGTAGACTTCAGCCTCGGAGGATATCTACGGAGCCTGATACACCAGTTTGCCTCCGACATAGGTCTCAAGCACCCGCGTGGAAGCGATTTGATCCAAAGGGCAATCGAGAATATTTCGATCCAGAACGATGAAATCCGCAAGCTTCCCAAACTCGATCGATCCTTTTCGATCCTCCTCGAACGTCAAATAAGCGTTGTTGAGTGTGTATAGTCGGATCGCCTCCTGCCTGGTGATCGCTTGCTCGGGATGAAGTGGTTGCTCCATACCCCTTGGCAATCGCTCAACCGCAACGCTTATGCCAAGGAACGGATTATATGGATTGACGCTCCTTAGGGATCCGATCCTCTGCATATGATCCGACCCTCCTCCGACGATCACGCCTGAATCAGCAAGCGTCCGGTAAGGCTGGAAGTATGCCGTCCGCTCATCGCCAAACTGTTTAAGCAAGGTCTTGCCATCGAGGAACAACCAGGCTGGTTGCAAGTCGGCTACGATACCGACTTTCGCCATGCGCTCGATGGCTTCGGCACTCATAAAATTGCAATGCGTAATGCAAGGCCTTTTGTCTCGAACTGGAAAATCCTGTGTGGAGATTCTCTCATAAGCGTCGATCAACGCATGGACGGCTCCATCGCCAACCGAGTGGGCTGTGAATTGCAAGTCGTGCTGCAATGCAAGCTTTGACATCTGATAGAGCTTGCTCGGCTCGATGTAGAGCAATCCTCGGTAGTTGGGATCGGTGATCGAATAGATCGAGCTGATCCCCCAAGGCTGACGCATGTAGGCGCTGCCGGTGAGCATGCCGCCGTCAAGAAAAACCTTCACTCCTCTGAGCCACAGTCGATTGTCGTAGGTGTGCCTAGGATGTGTTGCCGCTTTCTTAATCGTCGCTTCGATCTCTTCCATCGAGGCTTGGGCATTGACCGAATAGGAGAGAAACACGCGACAGCTAAGAGCATCGCGCTGCAGCAAAGCTTCGTAGAGCCGAATTCCATCGTCGGTAGCAAGCCGATCGCAGATACTTGTCAGGCCGACGCTGTTGTAGTCTTTGAGCAACATTTCCAGTCTAGAGATTCGCTCTTGCTCGCTGGGTTTGGCCCGAGCGTCATCCCATTTGACCAATCGGGTACAACTGCGCAGGATACCGTTGGGTTCACCACTTTGAGAATCTTTTTCGATGTATCCGGGCTGGCCATCGGTGATCTGGAAATCTTTATCAATCCCACAGCGCTTGAGCGCCAGCGAGTTCAGTGCACCGTCAGGTCCTGTTCGAAAAAAGACAGGATGCTTGGGTGCAACCTGATCCAATTCGTAGCGAGTAGGAAAGCGTTGATCCGTAAGCCTTGTGACAAACACCTGGCTAACAAAGATCCACTTTCCTGGCTCGAGCACCTCGGATCGGGATCGAATATAGCTCAACACATCTTGGATCGTCTCCATTTCGGGGATGGGGTGATCCCATTCGAACATCGACGCATCAGGAGCGTGAACATGCGAATCGATCAGACCAGGTAAGACCATCTTCCCCTGGAGGTCTTTCAAGACGGTATCCTTTTGTGCGAATTTTCGCACAAGCGTATCATCGCCAACTGCAACAATTTTTTCGCCTGAGACTGCAAAGGCTTGTGCAACTTTCGATTGGCTATCGACGGTGACAACTTTGCCGTTGTAATAGATCGTATCGACCCGAGCAGTATCCTGAGCTTGGGCTGATAAGGCACTTGCGTTGATGGCCAACAAAGACAGGAGCGTTATTGGCATGCGGCAAGCCGAGATGTTCATGGTGCATTCTTTCGTTTGAGATAGTACATTCGCCCATCCTCGGCTCCCCCGAGAAATTCCCTCACGCCATCGCCATCAAGATCGATCGTCGAGGGACTCACATCGTGGCCTTCGATATTTCTATCGGCAATCGATCCTGTGTCTTCGAACGTCCACATCGTGGTTTCATTCTCATTAGCGACCGAGCTTTGCAACATCAAGTCAGCATTTTTGGAGTTCAAAAGCCAGTCAAATTTCCCGTCCGAATTCCAATCGCAGACAGCTAGTTTACGGCGCCCTGAGCCGCCTGCCGATTTTGGATTGAGTCTCAGCGGTTGGCTATTGGAGTCCAAGAATGCTCGTTGAGGTGATTTCAATATCGGGATCCCGTTTAGCAATTGTCGCTCGAAATAGGCTAAGTAGCCTTCGGTGTCGAGCATCGCGAGATCTTGAAGTCCATCACCATTGAAATCGTGGACGATTGGAGTTGTGCGCCATTGGGTCAGCAGATCATCGCCGAAGGGTTTCAACCAACCCCATGTTAAAACGGGTGGGGCGGTTTGCCACCGAACTTGGATCGGCTGGGGTTTATCGAGCATCGGTTGTCCGGGTTTACCGATATTTCTTAGCCACATCACACGCCCAAGGATGCTATTGAAGACGATGTCTTTTCGTCCATCATGATCCCAGTCGGCAACGCTTAGGGTCGTGTATCCCCACTTGGCTTCCGCAGGACCTTGGATGCTCCCGTTTGGCCCTGCCATGATTCGGAATATTTTTCCGTCCACATTGATTTTTTTGGGCCGATCCCATCGGGGGGAGTCTACAGCGGGGCCGCTAAGATTCTCGAAGAACTCGATATATCCTGCCGTATTGCCCGAAACGATGTCTTCGTCTCCATCGTCATCCCAATCGACTCCGACCGGGGTTGCCAATGCCCCGCATTTGAGTGTGTCGGCTTTTTGTTGGAAGTATTTCGGAGGCTCGAAAACAGGGGCGTGATTCAAATCGAGTTTACCGCTGTTTCTAACCCAAGCAACCCGGCCATCCTCGTCACCGACAATCAGATCCAAGTTGCCATCACGATCCCAATCGAATGCGACAGGGACGATCATCTGCAGATCCATGGTCAGGCGATCGCCATCGGTGTCTTGGGCTCGGACACCCTTTGCATAGATTGGAGAATCTTGGTTCCCGATATTCTGAAAGTACGTAAAACCATCGAGGAACTCACCGCATAGCAGATCAAGATCCCCATCTTTGTCCCAGTCGTTGAGGTTAGGTGACGGGCATCCAAAAGTTTCCAGCGGGACTCCCTGGGCATTCTTCAATTGCTCCGGTTCTGCGAATCTTCCATCTTGTAAACCTCGAAGTACGAATACAAAGCCTCTCAATGGGCCCGCTTGCCAGTTGCCTTGGGAATCCCAAGCATCGTCCCAACCATAGAAACTCCAGTCCTCGACTCCGACGATCAGATCGAGTGTTCCATCTCGGTCATAATCGGCGTATCGCCATTGATTGTGCCGAACTTTGGGCCCTTTGGTTTGTGATCCTTGGGGTTTATAGAAATTCGCTGCTACACTTAGCGAAACAGAGTCTTGTGTTCCTGTTTTGGTGAAGTTCGTGTATTCCTTGCCGGGGCTAAGTACACGCATGCCATCGCTTGTGTAACTAGGCATGACGTAATGGACTGTGCTGCTGATTTTCACTGCAGGCTCGAAGACCGGCATTGGATCCCTAGACGTGTCGCCTTGGCGGTTTTCGAATAGCCACACACCGTTAGACGGTTTATCTGGACAAGAGACGATCAGATCAAAGTCGCCATCGTTATCGGCATCGCATGGGATAGGCCAAGCCCAGAGGCCGACACCGAGGTCAACGACGAGTCCCGGATGGTTGTAGGGCAAGGGAACCAAGCCCGCTATGGGTGAGTTGGGACGTTGATCTTGAGCACCTGCGTTCTTTGCATGCAGCACGATTAGAAAGAGCAATGTCCAGATGCGAAATCGAGTTTTACGCACAACTGTTATCCGAGAAATAAGGGTTTCATGTGGCGATGGTAAAGGTTTTCGTAGACATTTCGACCGATCACCTCGCTGTGCTGCTTGAGCAAGTCTGTGTACTGCGTCCCCTTCTTAGCAGCCAGTTTGAACGAAACGTGTAGCAACTGCCTTACGTTTGCATTGTATTGAGGATGGGTCGGGATGTGACGCAAGGTGTTCGCCCACCGAAGGCCATCCCAGGTCTCCACGGAGCTCAAGTCAGGAAGGTTCGACATTCGAATGTCGATGACACTCGCATAAGGTTCGGTGAGCGCACCGATCTGTTCGAGTGCGGTCGCATAGAGATCTCGAACCAGGTGGGTTCCTTCGTCGCCAGATTCGGCAAGGCCGATAAGTTCCTCAAGCCATGTTGTTCCGGCGGTCTTGATATGCAATCCAGCTTGAGCCTTGTCGACGGCTTGGCGGATGATCGGGTAAATCGAGTATTTGTCGCTTCCGCTGTGCACACTGAGTTTGAGATTATCGGGAAATCCGTAGCGAGTGACTGCGTGAGCCAGTACGCACAAGTCGTCTTGAAACTCTTTAGCGAATCGGTCTAGGTCTCCGACATAGTCGACACCCTTGTTGAAGCGACCCGTAAATTTCGGTGCGATCGTTTGCAACGCGATGTGTTCATCGGCTAGAGCCGCGAGAATCACTAAGAGCTCTTGTGGGGTTTGTGGAGAATCGGTTTCGTCCATAGAAACCTCGGCAATAAAATTTCCTTCGCCAAGTTTGTTGGCAATGTAGCGGTAGATCCGCCCGGCCTCCTGCGTCGCCGAAAGATATTTTGCCGCAATTTGGGCCAGTGCATCTCCTGAGAGGAAGATAGCCTCGTCGATCCCCTTGATATGCAAGTTTCCGAAGAGCTCAGGATGATTCTTGAGGAACCGACTGATCGACTCCTGCGAGGGAGCTAGTCCGATCGAATCGGCAACATCGATCGTGAAGAAGTCGGAGCTATCGAGGAAACGATCGACCGTTTCGAGACGAATGTGATCTGCATCGGTATGCCATGGCAATGACCATCCTGCCTGTTTGATCGCCAGCTCGGCTGCTTCGCGAACGCTCGGAGGTGTCGAGCCGATGAAAGTATGTTCGCGGTTGGACTTGTTCCACACCGGAACAACTTCGACACCCTCAGAGAGAACTTGCTGAAAGGCTTTCAGCTGTGCGCTAGCTTGATGGGCGAATCGATCACCCACACCGAAGGAGAACCGGGAAAGTTTGAGCATCAGAAGCTTTCTTGATTGATTTAGTGAAACGTCCCGAGGCAAATCCTAACCTTTTTCTCAATTTTTTCCAGTTTGGGCGTTTTTCTCTCTGCAAGTGACCAGAGGTGTCACTGCGTCAAGCGATAGTGTTCGTAGTTCGAGCACTAAGGAGAGAAGAAATGGGAAACAGCGAATACGCAATTTTGAAACAAGCGATGTACTCGCCAGATGACTACGCGGTGAGACTACGGTACCGAGCCAAAGATGGGGAGTTGACTGAGAGGGTCATTAGCCCGATCAAGATGGATAACTCGCATTCGCTTCTGGCGCTGTGCCTTTGCAGAGAGAATCCTCGCCGGTTCGAACTGGATCGATGTAGCCATATCGAGCTTGTACCCGCCCACGAAGTCCTCATGCCGATGGATCTGAAGGTCATCGAGGCAGCACCAGTTCGTGAACGAAAGCGCAAGAGCGGGTGATGGGATTCGAACCCACGACTTCCAGCTTGGGAAGCTAGCACTCTAGCCGCTGAGTTACACCCGCTTTCACTAATCGAACAATCTTCATGAGGTTAACGGATCGAATTGGAAAATCAAGCCAGGGCGAGGGTATTAAAGGCATACGGTGTGATTCCTTCGCCACAAACTCTTTTCGAGTAGGAGCACACGAGTGGCTTCACGAAGGATGACGCTCTATCTTTTCGAGTACAAAAAATCAAACCGATGACCCACAAGATTACCTGACGAACCTTAGCATCTTTGCGTCTTGGCGTCTTTGCGTGAGTCCTCCGAATAGTTTTTGATCGAATAACCACAGTTATTCCTGAAGAACCTCTTTTTGAAACACAGAGTCGCAGAGAGCACAGAGCCTTGAGAACCTCGCCCTTTCTCTATGAATCCCTCTCAAATCAATTGATGCATTTTCCAAGACGGGTTTAAGTGGCTTCAGGAAGGATGACGCTCTATCTTGTCGAGTACAAGAAATCAAAGCGATGACCCACAAGATTACCTGACGAACCTTAGCATCTTCGCGTCTTTGCGTCTTTGCGTGAGCCCTCCGAATAGATTTTATTCGAATAGACGATTGAAATTCCGCGTATTTCCACAACCTAATTCCTTCGCCACAAATTCTTTTCGATTACGAGTACGAAGAAATCCGATGCGATGCACGAACTTATGGTTTATCCACAATGATTCCTCAAGAGCCCATTTTATCCAATGAGTCCCCCACTGGTCATCGTGGAAACTGCGCGATGTACTGCTCGCCATCGAGTTCGTAGCTGGCCGACTCCCATCTGACGACCAAGTTCGACTGCTCGTCGCTTAACTCTCGAATAAGATTACCTCGTCGCCATGCCGGAGAATCCGATGGGGGAACCCTCATCGCTTTTTCGATCTCACGGTCGCTTATAAGTGGTGGCAATTGAAGCTTTTCTAGTAGCTGTTGATAGTAACCTTGATCGGATAACTCGTGGTATCGGATATCGATCTTCTTTTTGACGCTCCAGTCGGTGTTTTTGTCGAGCTGTTGAATCAACCACAGTTTGCTGATCCAGTCGATCCTGCCGACAAGTAGCATTGGTGGTTGCCCTTGGTTTTTTGGGATGGTATCGATTTGGTTGAGTGTCATTTGCCATAGCTCGATTATTTCCCACGCTTCCCTCGGGACATCGGGTCTTTTCTCGAGCCAGCTTTTTAAGGACCTAAGATAAACCCGGGATATCTCTCTAGCGCGAAAGTCGTTACCGAATCGATCTGGCACGGAGCGTACAAGCATCCAGTCCCTGGCGAACTCTCGCGTAGCCTCGGTAACCGATTTGAGCTGTATCACATTTGGTTCATCGGTCTGCTCGACCCAGTCCAAGACCAAAGCCGTCGCTCCGAGACGCAACCACTGCGATTGTTGACAAAGCCCCGAATCACCGATAGCGATCTCGATGCGTTGTGTGGGCTTGAACAACGAAGCATACTGGCTTAAGCTCCAGTAGGGGCCAGAAAGCAGCTTTCTCAGGAGTGCGTCGCAGCGGAAGATCGGACGGTGTTGGTTATAGCTACCAAAGCCAATCTGCTTATCAACTACGGCCGCGCGTGCAGAGACCCAAAACCTCGCATCGCTATCCAAATGCCCCGCTCCATCGAGCAGACATCTTGATGCTAAAAAAGCGGAGGCCTTCTTGCGATGCGGACGCAGTGCAACGGCATCCAAAAGTAGGCCAAAGAGCCAAACGATCGGAGAATGGAGCCGACGCAGTCCCGATGCGGCTAATACCCATTGCCAAGGAGCCATCGGAAACCCGAGCAAGCAGTCGGCACTATGTAAATCCCCCAATCTCGGTTGCGGCGTTCTCGACTTCGTTTGGACGCCTTGGATGCTTCGATTACAAACAGACAACAGGAGCATCAAGCCCAGCCAGATGCTCGCTAGAGCTCTATAAACCAGCAGAGGTATTAGCAGCAATATCAAGCCGATCCACCATGCGATCAGCCATGGGCCTTGGGCGATCCGCATGTCATAGGATTCATGCTGTCCGAGTGTATGTCCGTACGCATCGCTATTGGACTTAATGAGCGACCACTGATCGGCGGGGTGGTTCGATGCAAATGCCTCTTGGAGAAGTCTCTCGTTGGCAAGTTCATAGCAAACAACCTGTCGAGGACTGCGTGTTTCTGGCGTTGCGATCTCGATGAGAGCTTTCGAAAGATCGGCTGAGCCACCGAGCTCCAAAGAGACACTCGACCCGTTTGCAAGGAACCAACGCAGAGCATGATTGCTGGGAGCGATCGGCAATCTGCTTTGCACTGCGCGCAGGACATTTGAGAACTCGGCGAGCGAGTTCCTCTGAGCATCTTTGGGATGCCGACAGAACATTTCAGATTCGAGCCCAAGAAATCGATCGAGCAGTTGCGGCTTACTCGCCGTTTTGGCCCGCGTCGCTCTGTTCCAAATACTCTTGGACCTTCTCCTCAGTATCTTTCTCAACGGACTTTACCCAGGCTTGCAAGCGATTCTCGATTGAGTTGGTCTGAAAGTCGGAAGCTGAAGGGTTGGCTTTTGGTGCTTCGGACGTTGGAAGCATTGGGACAGGATCAGCCGATTCACCATCGAACGAATTTCCGATCAGTGTCTTTTTGCTCATCGAGTTACCATGCCGCTTACTGCGCCGCGTCAACAAAACACCGGATCCACCACGAGCTTCTCTGCACGGCTTGCCATTCTAGAGTCCCGATCGGGAGCTTACACCCGTCGGGACAGAAATTTAACCTGAATTCTTGAACGTGAAGTCGGTCGACCGGGAGCGATCAGGCGCTCTCTTTGCGTTGAGGGAGAGATTTCATGGGGGTGATCTTCCCGGTTTGCTCATCCAAATCGACTGTGTAGAGCGTACCTTCGGCTTGTTCGGGAAGATCGAACATGATGTCCATCATGATTTCTTCGACGATGCTTCGGAGTCCCCGCGCACCAACTTTCTTGGTGTGGGCTTTTTGGGCAATCGCCATCAAAGCATTCTCAGAGAATTGCAATTGGCAATTCTCCATCCCGAACAAGGCTTGGTACTGTTTGACGAGAGCATTCTTCGGCTCCGTTAAAACCTTGATCAAGCCAGAGACGTCCAAGGGTGTCAAAGAGGTCACCACTGGCAGTCGCCCGATGAGTTCTGGGATCATTCCGAACTCAAGAATATCGTCCGAATGGACTTGTCCAAGGAGCGTTGCAACGTCCTTTTCCTCTTTGACATTCGACCCGGGGCCAAATCCTAGCGATTTTTTGCCAAGTCGTTTCGAAATGATCTCTTCGATCCCGACGAATGTACCGCCGCAGATGAACAAGATATTCGTTGTGTCCATTTGAATGTATTGCTGTTCGGGATGTTTGCGTCCACCTTGAGGTGGGACGTTAGCAACGGTTCCTTCGAGCATCTTTAGAAGCGCTTGCTGGACACCTTCTCCAGATACATCGCGGGTGATGGAAACATTCTGACTGGTCTTGCCAATCTTATCGATCTCATCGATGTAGAGAATGCCTCGCTGGGCTGCATCGATATCAAAGTCTGCGGCGTGGAGGAGTTTGAGTAGAAGGTTCTCGACATCCTCGCCAACATAACCTGCTTCGGTCAGGGTCGTTGCATCGCCGATGGCAAACGGAACATTGAGCATCTTGGCTAATGTTCTTGCAATGAGCGTCTTGCCGCTCCCGGTAGGTCCAACAAGCAGGATGTTCGATTTTTCAATTTCGACATTCGCACCACCGTCCCAATCGGCACTGAGTCGTTTGTAGTGGTTGTGGACAGCGACGGCCAGTGCTCGTTTGGTCTGAGTCTGGCCAATGACATATTGGTCTAGATGTTCAACGATCGATCTTGGGGTTGGAATCTCACCGAAGAGTTTCTTGGTTGGACCTCGTCGGCGTTGTTCTTGTTCGAGCATCGACGAGCATAGTTCGATGCACTCGCCGCAGATATAGACTTCGCCGGGCCCTTCAACTAATGGGCCAACATCTCGATAGCTCTTCCTGCAAAACGAACAATTCTTTTTTGTGTTTCCACTGCCAGTAGTTCTCCTGCTGGCCATAACGTCCTTACCTGACGACATACTCGACTCCAAATCTATCGCTTACCGAGATGCTTACGGTGCATCGCATTGGGCGACGGGGACACGGGTTGGTTGCTCGATGGTCTAAGTTGCCTTGAAATATCTTTCGCGACAAGCCTCAAACCGGCAGTCCGTGCCTTGGTTTTCGAGCTATGGGTAATATTGACTGAAAGCTTGTGTGCTCCCAGTTACGGCCTCCCAGACCGATCTTGTTTGCTTGATGGAAAAACAACGAACCTTATCGACTGCGGTTTATCTTACCACACGAACAGATCGCTCTGATCACTCCACTCTAGATTTCGTTCCGAAGTATCATTCGGAATCCAATCCATCGCCGGTGCGATCCATTCATTCAGGCATCGGACGAATGTTGATTCGTCGATTCAGGTCGCTGATCGTTCGATGTGTTTTTCGCAAGCAACGCCTCAATCTTTCGGAATTCCTGATCGTTCAAGTCACCTTCGGTTCTCATTTCCTCGAAATTCTTGCGAACGATGTCATCGATTTGCAGATTGTGAGCATTAATACTACGCAAACGGGATAATCCATATAACGCGATCAAACTCACAGCCAACAATAACACCAGTCCGACGATGATCTGCACCACCGGATCTTGCAAAAATACAGGGACACGAAACCAGCTTTGGGGAGATCTATCCATCATCCACTGCGACCGACGAAAACGACTGACCCTCACTGGCCCGAAGACTCCTAAATTCACGTGAACACCGAAGTCATCCACGCGTTCATGATATGCCCAGGGGAAAGAAAAAGTCCAGGCTTTACAGAAGATTTTTTCAGCTTTCGCTCAAGTCCGAGTGCATGGTTAAGCTAGGCCGTAACGTTCCTTGGGATCTTTCAAAGCTTGGTGGAGCCGCTGTAAGGCTTCGGTTTCAATTTGCCGAACCCTTTCACGGGTGAGCCCTAATTCCTGGCCTATCTCTTTGAGTGTATGGGGTGTTGTATTGTCCAAGCCGAATCGCATCCGCAAAATGGTCGCCTCGCGGGGATCGAGGGTGCTGATAAGCTCCAGCGCGGTTTTAAGAACGTCATGGTCCAGAAGCTCTTCATCTGGGCTCTTGAGCCTTTCATCCATGACCATCTCGCCCAAGGACCACCCTTGATCGGATTGATCACCCTGGGGGGTTGCATTGTGGATTTGGATTGCCTTCTTAATGATCGGCAGCTTTTTCTTTGGCAAACCTAGCAAACGAGCTGTCTCCTCCTGGGTCGGCACTCGACCTAGTTCCTCGGACAGTCGATTGGTTGCCCGGCGCCATTTACTGAGCAACTCGACCATATAAGCGGGAATTCGTATGGTTTTTGATGAGTTGATCAATGCCCGCTTGATCGATTGCTTGATCCAATAGCTCGCGTAGGTGCTAAAACGGGTTCCCATTTCAGGATCGAAACCCTCGACGGCCCTCAGGAGCCCGAGGTTTCCTTCTTCGATCAAATCCTGCAAACCTAAGCCTTTTCCGGCATAACTGCGAGCGATGTTGACCACGAGCCTTAAGTTTGCCCGAACCATCCGATCCCGCGCCTCGGCATCCCCTTTGCCAATTCGCCTTGCAAGCGATTGCTCTTCTTCGGCCGTAAGTAGCCGGGTTTCATTGATCTCCCGAAGATAGGTTTCCAAGGGGGACTGCAGATGATTTACCTCGCCCTTGGTACGCCGCTTACTGAGCAAACGGACTTCTTCGTCGACGGTATCTTCCGGGCTGTCGTGCAAGGGACGTGGGTAAGCCATGAGTGAGCCTAAACGCAGAAGTAACTTCGTGGATAAACGACAGAACAACACCGATGGGGTTGGGATCGGCGGATGGGGCAAATAATTGCTAAGAAATCCCAGAGGAACCCACGTGTAACGGATTTGCGGTGTACGTAAAGCGTCGGCAAAATGCTACAATCATGAGACTCAGGGATCTTGCCGAATACTCCGGGTATGCCAGCATCCCCACCAAATCTCTTTCATCACAAGGAACAAAATGCCCTCTTCGACCTACCCCTCTAGGATCTCTACAAGCTGGCGAGAATTGGCCTCGAAAGTCCTCGATGGCTCTCCGGTGACTAAGCCACAGGCTTTGACGATTCTAGAATCTCCCGACGAAGAGCTCATGGAATTGGTCGACGCTGCTTTCGAAATCCGCAAAAGGTATTTTGGAAAAACCGTACAACTCTACTTCCTGATGAATGCAAAAAGTGGACTCTGCCCGGAGGATTGTCACTACTGCAGCCAATCGAAAATCTCCGATGCACCCATCCCGAAATACAATATCCTCAGCCGCGATAAACTCCTCGAAGGAGCCAAACTTGCCGCTGAAAGGCAAAGCAAAACCTACTGCATCGTCATCAGTGGAAGAGCACCCAATGAACGGGAAATGCAAGCCGTAGAAAAGATCGTCCCGGAAATCAAACAGAAATACGGCCTGAATATCTGCGCCTGTCTAGGACTGCTCAACGAATCCCAAGCCCAACGACTCGCCGCAGCAGGCGTCGACAAAGTCAATCACAATCTCAATACGAGTCAAGAGTACTACAAAGAGATCTGCACGACGCACACCTTCGAAGACCGAGTCGAAACCCTCAAAAACGTCCGCAAGGCCGGACTGCAACTCTGTAGCGGTGGAATCATCGGGATGGGCGAGAGTAGGCAAGACATCGTCGATATGGCCTTCTCCCTGAATGAACTATCCGTCGAATCGATCCCGCTGAACTTCCTCCACGCGATCGATGGGACCCCTATGCAGCAGAAAGAGTATCTCTCCCCAAGGGATTGCATCCGAGCTCTTGCGATGTTTCGATTCGTCAATCCCTCAAGCGAGCTGAGAATCGCCGGTGGCCGCGAACGTCATCTGCGTTCTTTGCAACCTCTTGGGCTAATGATCGCCAACAGCATTTTTGTCGGCGATTATCTAACGACCCAAGGCCAAGCTCCCTCGGAAGACTACCAAATGATCGAAGATCTCGGATTCGAAATCACCGGCCAGAGCACCTTGCCTACCGAAGAAAGTCACTGCGAGCACCCCAACTCCTGTCAAGTGACGATGCAAAACCAAAAAAATTCCTGCTGCGGCTAACAAACTATCCTGCTCCAAACACTATCTATAAAGAAAGGCTTCTCATGCCAAAACTAACCGTCGAGGGGATTGGTGAATTTCAAATTCCCGAAGGAAAACGGCTCGTCAATGCTCTACGCGAAGAAGTCAGCAGCGATCAACTCCATGCCTGCGGAGGCAATGCCCGATGCACCACATGCCGTGTCGAGTTCCTATCTGGCGAACCTTCGAAAATGACCCTTGCCGAGAAACAAGTCCTCGAAGCCAAAGGGGTTAGCGGAGCAAGACTCAGTTGCCAAATACTGTGCGAACACGACATGACGGTTCGGATCATCAGCAGGCTCGAAGGAAGTGGGCGGAAGGATTGCGGATCGGTTTGCACTGCGGAATTGGCTCCCGCACCCGTCGAATGGACAACAAAAACTTAACGCATTGTAAGTCATGTTCCTGGTCGACAATCCAGTTCTACAACGCGAACTCCTTTCGAACCTCAGGGCTCCTCGGGCTTTCGTATTGCTCTTGGTGTACCAGCTGGCTTTGGCTGCGGTGATCATCATCGCCTACCCCAGGGAGGTTCGTATCGATCTAACGAGCGAATCGGCGGCTGCTCAGAAACTGGTCGATTTCTTTTTCATCGGACAATTTGCGATCGCCTCGTTGATGGCCCCGAGTTTCGCAGCAGGTGCAATCACCGGCGAGAAGGAACGCAAAACCTATGAGATGCTCTTGGCAAGCCCGCTCAAACCCTGGCGCATCGTCATGGGTAAGCTTATTGCGGCCCTGGCCCATTTGGTTGTCCTGATGTTCGGTTCCCTGCCGATCGTGATGCTTTGCCTACCACTGGGAGGAGTTTCGATTTACGAACTCTTGGCGAGTTATGTTGGGCTCCTATTCTCGATCTTGCTGTTTGGTTCGATCAGCGTTTTTTGTTCCTCGTATTTCAAACGAACGTCTTCGTCGCTGGTAGTCAGCTATGTTGTGATCCTACCGATGCTTATCCTCGGCGTAATCGCTTGGATCACGCTCGCATCAAGGGCCGATATTCGGCTCATCGGTATCACAACCTTCGTTCCGCTGATCTCTGTCCTGTTTGGCTTTTTGCTCCTCTCGGTTGCCGCTCAGCGTCTGCTATATCCCCCGGACATAGGAAGCCAAGGGGAGGAGATTGTCGACGTAGAGACCGAACAAAAGAAAGCCGTCGGATTGGTCATCCAAAGGGATCAATTCCCTGATAATTTGTTCGCCCCACCAAGGCGACGAACGTTGATGAAGGATAACGCCAATCCCGTCTACGACAAAGAGATGCACGCCGAACTCTTTAGCCAAGGCACATTGATGCTGCGATTGGTTATCCAGTTAAGCATGATTCTTGCGATCCCTATGATGGTGGTCATGCTGTTTTGGAAGCCGGACTTGGCCTACCTTTATGTTGACTATGTGCTTGTGTTCAACATCCTTTGCGCTCCGGTTTTTACTGCTGGCACAATCACAAGTGAACGGGAACGACAAACACTGGATCTTCTGCTGACCACCACCGTTTCAACCGGCCAGATCCTTTGGGGAAAGTTGCTTTCGGGTTATCGTGTGTCCGCCGTGCTCACTGCCTTTTTGATTTTCCCAATGCTTTTGGCCTGCACTAATCCAGATGTGCTCAAAAATACGGCTTCGATGATCGGTTATCTTCTGATCATTTTCGTCGCTTCGGTCTTCAATTCTGTCTTGTCCCTGTTCCTTTCGTCGATCGTTCGAAAGACAAGCACTGCATTAATGCTTTCCTACATAACCCTTTTGGTTCTCTATTTGCTGCCCCTTGCAATCTTTTTTCTCATCAGTAGCACTTCGCAAAATCAGGCTGAAATCGCTGCTGCCAAGTACATCGGAGTTACGAGCCCGCTGATGGCAGCCGATAGTGTTCCTTTCCTTAGCGTCGTTTCGGGAACCGAAATTGCCAAGGCAAAATCAGGGGATCTTTACTTGGTAGCTTTCTACATTGCATTGACCGCTATCGCTACAGGGGTCCTATTTCTCATAACGTCGGTGCTACTGCGAAGTCGATGGCGACTGACCGGACGAGGTTAACCTACATTTCCAAAGCGAAATTCTATGCAAATTCCACCCTTTGGTTTCGGTCCCTCCGAAGCGTTCAAGCAAGTTTCGCAGTGGCTCGGCAATCCCGCGTTAAATCACGCAATCAAAGAAGCGGCACAAAAGCTCGGGATCAAAGAGGTTCCATCCACGGCAAGCGTTCAGGAAATCTTGAGACAAGCTGGTAAGTGGCTTGAAAAAGCAGCCAGTCCCTACTTCTCCGAGGATGGATCGCAAACCCAGCGTCCCTTGGAAAATGGAATCAACGCGACGGGCGAACTATTCAATCCCCGCTGGACCGCACAGCCCTTAAGCCCCAACGCTTGCGCACTGGCAGCTTACCTGCATGCAGGATACTCCCAAGATGCGCAAGTGGCCCACGATCTCCAAAAAACAATTATCGCTGCAAGTGGGGCAGCCGACGCACTGGTCATCGCGAATATACCTACGGCTCTACAGTTGGTCGTCAAAGCCTGGATGCATGATCACCCTCAAGCGAACCCGCAAGTGATCTTGCCAAGGATCGCCTGCATGCGTGTCCCGGTCTCGGGCAATCCAAATGGTGTGCAGATCCGATCATTGATCGATGCAACCGGAGCCCATACGCTAGAAATTGGTAGCAATACCGACTGTTTGCACGATGACTATGCCAAGGCTACCGCACTGCACAGCCAATCGTTGATTTTTCAAGCGACTCCGATCGCTACAGAGAACGACACGTTTGCGGCAATCGAGCATGCGAAAAGTTCTCAAAGTACCGTCTGCACGTTGGCCCTCGATGCGAGTATCGTGGATCTGGATTGGGCTGACGCCAAAACACCCAGCATGACTCGTTTGTGGGACGGCGGACCCGATCTGGTCATCGCACCAACTCAATACCTACTAGGCGGTCCGCAAGCGGCTGTGATCCTAGGGAAAAAAGATGCGATTCAACGCATTCGAATCCACGCCGACCAATTAGGTGCTTATGCTGATCGAATCACCCAAGCTCTGTTGCACTGCACGTTAAGCGACTCCTTGAGACCAGATGGTTGGGCCAAATCGCCCGTTGGTGCGATCCTTTCAACTAGCATCGAGAATCTCGAAAACCGCGCTCAACGAATCGCGATCCAAATACAAGGCAACCATACGATCGCCAAGACTGAGATCATCACGCTAAACCAACGCATCGGAACCGGTCTATGGCAAAGCCTGAAACTCCCTTCCTCAGTGATTAAAGTCTACCCAAAATCGATGTCGGTTGCCAAACTTTCTGAAACGCTCGCCGAGCATCGCCCGTCGATCTGGACGCAGGTCTTTTCGGATCATTTGGCCCTGGTCTTGCGCAGTGTCGAACCTGCGGATGACACCCAAATTGTACAAGCATTAACGTCTTTGGAATCTTTACCCTAAGTCCTACACAGGAACCATCTTGACTAACAACAGCGACTCGAAAGCTTGGATCTATCTCCATCCCAAAGATCATTGTGTCGTTGCGCTGAGGAAGCTCGGTAAAGGCGAGTCAATACAAGTACCCCATGGCCCAGATGTGGTATTGAAGAAGGATGTTCCTGCAGGGCATAAAGTATCGGTCGTCTCGCGAGGAAAGGGGGAGCCGGTATTTAAATATGGATGGCCAATAGGTGTGGCAACCTGCGATATCCATCCAGGCGAACATTTGCATGACCACAACCTCAAATGCCACCATGTTCTCGACTACGAAGGGCTTGCGTCTGAGACCCCAGTTCCACCACCGACCTTGTCAGGGAAGAGTTTTCTGGGATACGTGCGGCCAAGTGGTCGGGTTGGAACACGAAACTACATCGCCGTGATCTCGACGGTCAATTGCTCGGCAGGGGTGTCGAAAGCTGTTGCAAGACATTTCGACTCGCAGGTCATGAAAGAGTTTCCCAATGTGGATGGTGTGATCGCTTTTACCCACGACAGCGGATGTGGCATGGCCCTCGATGGAATCAAGCATAGGACACTCGGTCGTGTGCTTGGTGGGATCGCAAAACATCCAAATATCGCTGCGTATGTTTTGATCGGACTCGGATGCGAACAAAACACCTTAGGGCATTTACAAAAATCTCAGAAGCTTGTGACCCTGCAGGGCGTTCGATGGAAATCGAGTCCAAGTCAAAACGAATCCCAAGATGTGCCGGTGCTTTCCATTCAAGATTCCGGTGGAACTCGAGCAACCATTCGAAAGGCTGTTGAGCTTGTTAAGTCTCTGCTTCCTCAAGTGGATGCAATGCAACGAACAACCGTTCCGGCTAGCGAGATTGTCCTCGCAACCAAATGCGGAGGATCCGATGGATATTCGGGAATCACCGCGAATCCCGCCCTTGGGGTCGCGTCTGATTTGCTTGTTGCCCATGGTGGAACTTCGATTCTATCGGAAACCACGGAACTCTACGGAGCTGAGCAGCTTTTTACAAAACGCGCAGCAAGCGTCGAGGTGGCCAAAAAACTGCTCGACAAACTCGTTTGGTGGAAGCAATACACGGACCACTATGGAGAGGATATCGACAACAATCCGTCGTTAGGAAACAAAGCCGGGGGACTTACGACCATCGTCGAAAAATCCCTTGGGGCAGCCGTTAAAGGTGGCCAGACTGCATTGCAGGATGTGATCGAATACGCTGAGCAAACAAACAAACGTGGACTGGTGATTATGGATGCACCAGGATTCGATCCAGTATGCGTCACCGGAATGGTATCTGGCGGTGCGAATGTTGTTGTTTTTACAACCGGTCGCGGCAGTTGTTTTGGCTGCAAGCCCGTACCTAGCATCAAGGTTGCGACCAATACCGCCCTCTATGAGCGGATGAATGAGGATATGGATTTGGATATGGGAACGATCCTCGCAGGCGAAACGATCGAACAAGCTGGCCATCGACTCTTCGATGAGATCTTGGATACCGCCAGTGGTAAAAAGACGAAGAGCGAATTACTCGGTTACGGCGAGGACGAATTCACTCCTTGGTCAATCGGTCCCACATTATAATCTCTTTGAGTCTTTTCCTTTTAGCCGGAAATAGAGCATGTCAAGCGCCGTCTATGAAACCTCTCGGAAAATCATTACCAACGTCGAGAAGTGCATCGTCGGCAAGCGAAAGCAATTGGTCTTCTCGCTGGTCTCTTGGTTCTCCGGTGGGCATGTCCTGCTCGAGGATGTCCCAGGTGTCGCAAAGACGATGCTTGCAAGAGCACTTGCTGCTAGCGTTGGTGGGAAATTCAAGAGGGTTCAGTGCACCCCCGATCTACTCCCGGGCGATATCACTGGCTCTTCGATTTTCAATCAAAAAACATCCGATTTCGAGTTTCGCCCAGGCCCGATTTTTACCAACATCCTCTTGGCCGACGAAATCAATCGTACGACCCCTCGCGCTCAGTCGGCACTCCTCGAAGCGATGGCTGAATCGTGTGTAACCGTCGATGGTCAAACCCACAAACTGCAACCTCCGTTCCTAGTGATCGCAACCCAAAACCCCATCGATCACGAAGGAACGTTTCCTCTCCCTGAGGCACAACTCGATCGCTTCTTTATGAAGTTCACCTTAGGGTATCCCTCGATGGAGGAGGAATTACGGATGCTCCAACTGCTCGAAACGGAGCATCCTATTCAGGCCCTCAAGGCTGTAGTAAGCATCGATGAGCTGCTCGAAGCACAGCAAATGGTCAAAAAGGTTTACGTGGACCCGAAAGTACGCCAGTACATTCTGCAAATTGTGCACGAGACTCGAGCGCATACCGATCTATCGCTCGGAGCAGGCCCTCGATCAACGATTGCATTGTTTCGGGCAGCTCAAGCCATGGCGGCTATTCGGGGCCGTGAATTTGTTCAGCCAGATGATGTCAAACGTATTTTGCAACCAGTGATGAGCCATCGTCTGATTCTGCGTCCTGAAGCCCGGTTGCGTAAAATGACAGCCGATCGAGTCCTCGAAGACATCGTCGCGGAGATCGCTGTGCCGACGCTCGAGGAAAACGGTCGTTAGCCCATGGCGATTCTTCCCCTGATCGCGATCCTCTTGCTCTTTGGAATCCTCACAGGTGCAAATTTCTTTGCGCTCGGCGCAAGCACTTTTTTGATCACGATCCAACTCGCAAAATTCTTCTCGACACGCTGGGTCGAAGCCGTCGAGGTCGAGCGATTTGTAGAGGCACAAGAAGTTACCGTGGGAGTTACGGTAGGGGTGGGAATGAAGATCACCAACAAATCGGGATATTGGATCCCGTGGATGCTCATCGACGATAAGGTCGCCAAAAGGTACACGAAACTCCCACCAATTGCTCTGAATCTTCTGGTGGCGACGGTTCAGCTATTCTCCTTTTCGCCAAAGAGAACAATTTTACATCGCTACGCTCTGCAAACTCAACGAAGAGGATATTACCAACTCGGTCCTACTTTGCTCGAAACCGGTGATCTACTTGGTCTCCACCGAAGCTTTCGGATCGCGAATCAGCCGAGCTATCTAACGGTGCTCCCAAAACTCACTGTGCTCGAAGGGATCGAAGTTTCGAGCCGGCGGCCGATGGGGGAGATGAAGGTAGAAGACAGGGTGCTCGAAGACCCAACATTGATGACCGGTCTACGCGAATACCGAGCCGGGGATCCGATCAATAGGGTGCATTGGAAAGCGACCGCGAGAACCGGAACTCTGCATACGCGTGTGTTTCAGCCAACTTGCGTCCAAGGAGCGATGTTGCTGTTGGATATGCATGAGTCAACCAATCCACAGAAACATGAGCCTGTGCGTACAGATCTTGCCGTCTCAGCCGCCGCATCGATCGCCCATTGGCTCTACCAAAACGCGGAACCCTTTGGGCTCGTTAGCAACGGTCGAGACGCAGCCGAGAGGATGCGGGAGCTCAACAAAAAAGGTCTATACAGCGATCGCACAGCGGCGACTGCGAATATCGAAATGAGATCGCAAAGCGATCGATTAAATCCCGTTGTTTTGGGCGCCAATCGCACCCCAGAGCACTTTGCCGAGATGCATCGCATGCTCGCACGACTTGAACGAACCGACGGTTTGAAATTGGATCAACTGCTCATCGAGACCGAAAGCAGATTGCCCAAATTGCTTTCGCTCATCGCGATCGTGCAAAGGGTTGATGAAGCAGGCTTGCTTGCACTCGAAATGATGCGACGACGTGGATACGCTCTGACCGTGATGCTCAATTGCCACCAAGACGAGTACCTAGACCACGCAGGTAAACTCATCGCAGCACGCCTACCTGTTGTCCCGCTGCACGATGAAGAATCCTTGAGGGAGTACCTTCGACAGCGGTAGTTGGGGATGACTTTCATCCTCGCCTGAGGTTCACTTTTTTGAAACACAGAGACACAAAGAGCACAGAGAAGCCTCTACTGTTTCCCTTCTTCGAATCCCCGATTCTGCGTTCAATTTTCACTGTAAACCGACTGGCTAGCCACCTAACGGCTTTCACCGGGATAAACAACGCCGTCGATGACCACACTGGTGCAATGGGTCGTGTATTCTAAAGGATCACCATCATAAAGAGCCAAGTCGGCCTCTTTACCCACATCGATCGAACCGACACGATCTTCAATCCCTAATATTTTCGCCGCCGACAAGGTGATCGATTCCAAGGCGGCATCTTTGGATAACCCATGGGCCGCGGCCAAGGCAGCTTCAAACAGAACGATCCGCACTTTGGGCACATAAGCCTCAAATCCGCTTTCGATCGCAAAGGGAATACCGCTTTCTTTGAGGATCGATGCCGAACGGAAAGTCATGTTCTCGCGATCACCATTGGCGCGAGCCATCGATGGATGGAGCAACACCGGAACTCCCGCTTTCTTAATCTGCGGGATCAACTGATAAGCTTCTGCGGCACTATCGAGCCAAATTCGGATACTGAATTCTTCGCCTAAACGTAAGGCGCTAGCAATGTCTTGGGCACGGTCAGCCGTGATGAGAAGTGCTTTTTTACCGTCGAGCACATCGACGATCGTTTCGAGCTTGAGATTTCTTGCGACTTTCGAATCGTCACTGGCATCGGTTTCTTTTGACTGCTTGTTCAATTTCGATCGGTACTCGGAGGCTTCGATCAAAAGTGCCCGAAGCATTGCCATCTGTTTACCGCGCGTTCCAGGACTTTGCTTCCCTGTTTTTTGAGACGACTCGGTCAACGTCGCACAAACTGCCTTTCCATCGAAGACCAACGCGTCTTGGACTGTTCCACCTCGAGTCTTGGCGATCATCGTTTGACCCGAGATCAGCTCACCCGGAGCATGGCCCGTATGCACGGTAGTGATGCCAAATCCACGAACATACTCGATGAGCTCTTCTCGTGGATTGTAAGCATCGATGGCTCGGAGCTCTGGTTGCAATGGAGCGGACGACTCCAAATGATCCGAGTCATGATCGACGTTGAGGATTCCTGAGAGACCAACACTGCTGCGTACATCGATCAAACCAGGCGTTACAACTTCCGCCTGAATCACTTTGGCACCCTCGGGGATCACCACCGTTGCGATTTCACCGATCGACGCGATCTTTCCATCGACGCACACAATCGCACCATTGGCGATTGATTTGCCTGAAACCGTATGGATAAGTTTGGCCTTTACCACCAGCGTTTCAGCCCAATTCGGGCTGGCAAGTAGGCAAACCAATATCCCTGGGAGAATTGTTTTCAGCATTATTTCGCCCCCTTCTGCTGCCAAGCTTGTCCGAAACAGCACAGGTAGGGATTGAGCTCGAATCCCGCACCCTGTCCACCTTCGGCATACAAAGCATCGTCTGGGTTCGCTAGATCGAACGCTTTTTGTCCTTCGACCCACGTTTCGAGCACTCGGGTGTAGACACTCAGAGGATCACCGCTGAGGATACAGAAATCAGCATCCTTTCCAGCAACAAGCGACCCGATGCGACTTTCAAGTCCCAGCATCTCGGCACCTGCGACCGTTAATGCTTCGATCGCACGATCTCGATTCATACCAGCCCTGACGGCCAACGCTGCAGAACGACTAAAAACCCTCGAATCGGTGATCCAATCATCGGTGTGAAAAGCAACTCGGACTCCTGCTTGATCCAGGACATGCCCGTTCTTAAACGTCATATCACGAGCTTCGAGCTTGCCGCCGGGTGAATCGACAACGATCACCGAACAGGGAACCTTGGCCTCTGCAATCTCCTTCGCAACTTTCCAGCCCTCACTCACATGATGAAGAACGACCCGGAACCCGAATTCTTGCGACAATCGCAAAACCGTGATGATGTCATCATGCCGATGGGTATGGTGATGCACAATTCTTGTACCTTGCATCGCTTCGATCAGCGATTCAAGATGGAGATCCCGAGGTGGCATTTTTTCCTGATCGCCGTCAGCCGACTGACGCTTTGCATGGTATTCTCGGGCTTTGATGTACTGCTCACGAACAAGAAAGGCAGACTTTCCTCGCGTGCCAGGAAAGGGTGCTTCTCCCTTTGAATTCGTACCGTTGGCCATTTTCAAACCCCCAAGCGGCTTATCCTGGCCATCGCGAATCAGTATATCTTCGATGGTCGAAGGCCCTTTACCGGCGAAACGCAATTTGCAATAGACCGTTTGGCCGCTGATCAAGTGCCCGGAACCGGGCATGATATTGAGAGTCGTTAGTCCGCCAGCCAAGGCTCTTTTGAAACCTGCATCCTTGACATTGATCGAATCCAAAATGCGCACACCTGGTTGAATCGGGGAACTACCGTCAGCAGCCCCCACGCCTCCGATATGACTATGCGTGCATACCAATCCAGGCATAATCCATTTGCCGGTCGCATCGATGACTTTTGCTCCTGCAGGGATCGCTGTCGTATTGCTAGGACCTACCGCTAGAATGGTGCCCTTTTGAACAACAAGCGTACCGTCGTTGATCACCGATCCAGCAGCAGTAAGTATCTTTGCATGAGTCCATGCCAGGGGCTCGGAGTCTTCAAGGGGCTCTAGCCCAATCGCACTCTTTTCCTCTAGGAGGCTCGATCCGATCCATGGGACGATTGCCGCAGCCCCAATCCAATTGCGACGATTCCAGATTACCAAGATTTACTTTGCCGTTCTTTCTGCGACCAGGGTGGTGAGCTCTTCACCGGACATTCGGAATGCTGCCTCGTGAGGACAAGCATACACACAACGAGGTGTACCACCGATGCTCTTGCACTGGTCGCAGGTCGTGGCCCGCTGCCGTACGACCGGAATCTTTCGATTCCCATCTTGTCGATAACCATCCTCATGCCCGTACATCGTAATGTTACCATAAGGACAATTCGTTGCGCACTGACCGCATCCAATGCAGTGGTCTTCAATGACGATTTCTTTATCACCTTCGCGGAAAATCGCGTTGACCGGACAGCCAACGAGGCAGTACGGATCGGTACATGAACGACAAGACGTCGCGACTAAAAAATTCTCGAATCGTAGTCCGTCTCGAACCAAACGGGTCTCGCCATCATGAGCGTCGGCACAGGCCTTGGAACATTCATCGCATCGAGTGCATGATTCCAAATCGAGCACCAAGAGGCTCTGAGCATTGTACAGTCCCTGAGCAACGAAATTTGCCTTCATCGAATTGTCGGAAACATCCCGATTGACGTCTCGACGCAGAAGCATTTCAGCTCGATCCACCAGTGTTTTTCTGAACTCAACGTTCGATTCTGCGAGCTGTTTGATCACATCCCCAGGGATCCGAACCAGTTCAACGTGATCCAAAGCAGTACAACTCGATGTTCTCATCCCCGTTGGGTAATTCAGAGCAGCAAGTTCATCCCCGAGTTCATTCTGGTAAAGCTTTGAAAGTACAGCGACTTCACCAAAAACACCGATGTTGCCGTCGAGACCTCCAGGGCCAATGTAGTTGACCACCTGATCCCTCATGCCTTGCATGCGGGAGACCTTGATATATCCCAAGCGAACCATGAAGACATCGTCCCCCGGCTCCCCTTCTTTAAAAATGGGTTGTCCAGGCTCCACACTCATCAGCTCGACCCTTTGAGCCAAGTTCTTAACTTCCTCCGAGGTTAAAGTTCGACAGATCGGGATCCTGCCCAAGTCGGTGTTCAAAGCATGTCGTCGGTAGGCTTCGTTGAGCACTTTTCGGCTGGCCCCGTTGCGTTGGAGCATGTACAGAACATTGCTACCAATTTCGATGACTTCAGATTCCTCGACGGCGACAACCGTTGCCGTACGCGGGTAGCGATTCAAACAAGCCATTTCCCCGAGGATGACATCCTCTGCCCCTCGAAAAATTTTCGAAGAGTTCGTATTGTTGGCTGTATCCGACCCGGTAGCCAATGTGGGGACTAAGGAACCGGTCGCTGAAAATATTCGATTGAACAATCCTTTCTTTGAAGAGGTCGGCGTAGCAACCTTCGTACCCCGCTTGTTGATTTGAATCTCGAATTTCCCGCGTTGGATCAAGAAGGCGGTCGCACCGTATTCACCTTCACGGCATAGCACATCGCCGGGTTGTAAGACGCGGCGCACGCAAGCACCGCCATTGAACTGCAGAAACTTATAGGGGATCCCAGAGAAGATCGGGATTTCGAGCATCTGTTCAGGAGATAGAATCTCAAACGCCCGGTTTCCACTCTTTTTGTGTTCTGCCTGAATATCGCCCGAGAGTTTCTCGATCTGTTTTTCGATCACCAACGGCCTGAATTGCAGTGCATCAGTCGGACACGAGATCACGCATTCGCCGCAGGAAACGCAAGAACTCTCGAGCATTGATAAATTGGTATCGAAAGCGATCTTTGTCGGGTATCCTTTGCCGTCTCGAGCCATCACGTCGTTGTGTTTGATCTCGTTGCATGCTCGTGTACAACGTTGGCACAACACGCAAGCGTCATGATTAACGGCGATAATCTCCGAAGAAACATCGAGTTTGCGATTGCCTGCCAATTCGCTTGGAGGGTAACGCAACTCGACAGCGTTGGGCACAAACCGGTGAACGAGTTTCTTCAATTCGTTGGGCTCATAAGCCTTAGGGGCTTCGATCAAATTTTCTCGGTCCTCCTGGCTTAAATGCTCCGAAGCCAACAGCTCGACAATCACTCCGACGGAATCCTTCAAGATCTCCACCGTTTTTGGATTCTCTTTGCTTGCAAGCGTGGTGATCACCATCCCCTCTTTGACATGGTAAGTACACGCAGAGACCAAGTCTTTTTTGGTTCGACCGCTTTTGCGAATTTCCTGGATTTCGACGAGGCATACCCGACAAACACCGACCGGCTGGAGGTGTTCGCGGTGGCAAAGGACTGGGACTGGATTAACGTCTTGGACACCTTTGACATACATCTGAGTGACCGCGTCGTAGATCGTCGTTGGACGAGGGATAATCTCCCCTCGATCATTCACGAGCACAACACCTTGCGAGTTTCTCATCGGAAGGGCTTTTTTGACAACGACTGCTTGACCATCGATGGTGATTCGAACATCCGTCTCTAGATCGCTTAAAGAAGCGTCGGCGCGGCGGATAAGCTGACCGTCGATATCTCGTGCAAAGAGCGCTTCTTCGCGAGCACTGATGTACTCGTTGCCATCCATTAACTCTTGATCTGTGGCCATAGTTGCAAGACGCCGTTATGTAAGGTTATTTTTTAGTTTGGTAGAAGAATCGCAAGTAGGTTCTGAACGGCTCGCTGGCAACCTGTCCAAGCCCACAGATACTCGTGGTTCTCATGATGCGAGACAGAAGATTCGCGTGATCGACAAAGCCCTCGACGAGCTGGTCGGCCTGATCCGAGTCGGCCAACTGCTGAGCCATATCGACGATCTTTCGAGACCCGAGTCGGCATGGAACGCACTTGCCGCAAGACTCCCGCTGGTAGAATTGACTGCAAGATATCGCTTGATCAAGCAAGTCCGCCGTTTGGCCATAAACGACAATCCCAGCACCGAGCATGTATCCAATTTCACGCGAAGCGTCGACATCCAACGGCAATAACTTGATGTCCGTCGGTGCCGCCGTTATCGTTGGGTACTTGAACGCATCGGTCTCTTTACCTTCTTTGTCCATAACCTTCGGTATACGGATCGACTTCTCTGGAAGCATTGCAGGTAGGAACCCTCCGGACGGGCCACTCAGCGCTACTGCCAACAATGGAACTCCATCCTTCATGCCGCCGGCGTACTCATCGATCAACTCGCCGAGGGTGATACCACAAGGAACCTCGTAGGCACCTGGCCGATTCAAGTCGCCGCTGATACTAAAGAACCGCCTCCCTTTGGATCGATTCTTACCGGCATACTTGTACCAAAGTCCCGGTATCTCCTTGGTAGCCGAAGGATTGCTCGATTTCTCCTTGGACACACCTTCGTCAGTCGGTTCCCGCAACAAGATCGATGGCACCCATGCGAAGGTCTCGACGTTATTGAGAATCGTAGGCTGATCGTAGAGTCCATTGGTTTGCAGTTCTGGTGGACGATTGCGTGGCTCGGAACGTTTGCCTTCGAGAGCTTCGATCAGTGCCGTTTGCTCACCACAAACGTATCCACCGGGACTGACGAAAACCTCAAGCCTGAATGTTCTACCGCTTTGGAAAATATTCGAACCCAAGGCACCGAATCGTTCCGCTTCTTGGATTGCTTGACGGAGCCTCTCGATTTGTTCTTCGTATTCATGCCGGATATAAATGTAACCTTGTTTTGCACCGCTGACCAAGGCGGCCATGGTCATGCCTTCGATCACCAAATGGGGCGCCGCAAGAAGGATTTCTCTATCTTTAAAAGTACCTGGTTCGCTTTCATCGGCGTTGCAAACGACATACTTGGTGTCCCCTGGGGCTGTGCGAGCTTCGTCCCATTTCGAGAAAGCAGGCGCCCCGGCTCCTCCCATACCGAGTAGCCCAGCATTTTTCAAAGCTTGGATCACTTGATCGGTACTCGGATCTTGTATAAACCGTTTGACTGCAGCGTACTTTTGCTCGATCGTACCACTTCGGTAGCAATCGATTTGGGATCGGTCTAAAGTGACCTGCGCTGTCTTCATATCGGAGTCTGTTTCCGGATGCTCCCCCTCCAAGACGGCTTGAACAATCCGTCGATATTCATCGACTCTGCGGTCGACATACAACGCCTGTCCATGGGCAAGGCCTTCGATAATCATCGCAGGGGCACGATCGCAGCGACCCAAGCATGAGGCTTCGTGAACATGCAGATTTTCATGGCCCACGTGATCAGCCAGTTCCTTGAGCTGCTCGGTTATCTTCACCGAACCTCGAAGACGGCAACTCATATCGCGACAGACAGCCACTCGGCACTTGGCCGGTGCTTGCCTTGAGTAATGCGGAAAGAAACTAACCACATCTTGGATCACTCGAACCGGTTCTCCAACTTGGCCTGCGATCCGATTGATGTCCGTGTCACTGACGTAGCCTTGCTTATGCTGCACGTCCTGCAACATCTTGGCGATACGCGTTCCAACTTGTCTTTCAACGAGTGATTTCATTTTAGGTCATTTCAGGGATTCGATGAGTTCCCGAAGCTGCTGGTTGAACTTTTCCCATTCGAAATCTCTCGAGGCTTCGTAGGGCATAGCTTGCTTTCTTTTCCACATCTCGACGGGTAAGTCCCAATCACTTAGCGGAATTGGAGGATAAGGGCCATCGGATCCTCCATGATAAATCAGTGCTTGAGCGGCTAACTTTAATTGAACGGCTTGCTCCCAAGAGGTGGGCGCCTGGAAGTTTTCAATCCGACGAGCCCATTCGGCCTTGATTTTCGGTATGTCTTCAGCCTCGACAAGCGGGAACTCTCTATCGATGATTCTGTTTAGTAATTCGATCAGTGTTGTGCAAGTCTTTGCAAGATCTTCTTGCATTTTTGCATCATGATGAGCAGGTAATGGATTGAGCAATAAACCCTCTAGTTTCGTGCGATGATCATTCCAGTTACTGATGGTCTCATGGTCAAAGTAGCTTTGCGGTATCGCGGCGGATCCGTCAGCATTGTTTGAGCCAGCCGGAGGCAACTTGGTGATTGCAAGTGCCAAGTCAACTTGTTCGAGATACCAAGCGTCCCATTGGGCGAAAGCCAAATCGCTGCCGTTGCTCTTTTGAATACCGGTATCGAGCGGATGGTGGCAACTCGAACAACGGTGCTCGGTAAACTCCGGCCATTCTTCCTTCCCGATCCGATTTCGGAGCAGTTCAAGGCGTTGTTTAGCATTCACCAATTTTCCAACGCGCCATGTATCGAGCGACCGGGCTGCCGTGGGGCTTGGCAGTTTCTTGTCTGCAGCTTTCGTTGCTTGCGATGCGGCGACATTGTCTTGATCCCACCAATGCTTAGGGTACTTCAGCAAAAAGTGACTGAGCTCGAAATAGGTTGGCGGATGACCGGCGGCCATCAGCTTGTGGGAGACCTCGCGTTGCTCAATCGGGAATTTGGTTTTATCGTCAAATTCGATCTGGCCACTTCGACCGAGCTCACCGATGTGACAAGACCCGCATACTTTCGCCGCGATCCACGGGGATTCCACATTCAGACGCCCTGCGGCCGATGGATCTTGAAACCTTCGGTCACCTAGAGCCTTCCACTCTGGCGAATAATGATCTGGGCCCCAGACGCTGGCCGAGCCATGACAAATCTGACAATCAACACCCTGTTCGCGCTGGGAGATCGGTGCAAATTCGCTTGCGTGGCAGGAAGAGCAGTTCTTCTCTAGAAATCCAATATAATTAAGATAATCTTCATTTTCGAGATCTTTGATCCGTTGCGGAACAGACTGGTCGTTCCCCCAGAGTTTTTGAACGATTGCTAGGGACTTATCGGTCAGAAGGGAAAGATAGGCGTTGCGGTGGGGGTCATTATCTACCCATATATTTCCAGCATGACTCCAAATCGGCGTTGCTTGTACCTTGGATCCATGGCAATTGGCCGAAGCACTATTGCAAGACTGAGTAACGAAGAAGTCCGACTTGTTGACAATCGGCAGCGTTGCTTCTTGCCCAAAACTTAGAGAAGCAATCCCACACGCGAACACTGAGAAAATTAATGCAACGCATCGATTCCAAAGGGTCATTCAGATACCCCTTGAGGTTGCTGGTTGGCGACCGGTGACATGTTGGTGCCTGGGTCGTGATGATAGCGATGGCAATCGATGCAATCGGCGGTTGCAACATTGACATTTTCATCTTTTTTCCTTCGTGCACGCTCAGTCTCGTCGACAACATGGCATTTCTGGCAAGTTTCCACGCCGCCGATAAGAATTTGGCTAGCATGCCCTCCCTTTGGTGGATTCGGGTCGTCAGGAGCCTTATTGCTTTCGAGTTCCATGTTATGGCACTCTTGGCAGTTTACGTTCAGGTGGGATCCATGGTTGAAGGTTGCATCTTTCAACCACTGTGACTTGATCCCGCTTGCCATGACAATGTCAGTGAAGTTAGCACTGGCTACATTATCATCTGAGTATTGATGGCACTTGTTGCAACCGTAAGTACGGAACAATGTCTTCTTTGCTTCTGGATCCTTGTTCTTCAAAAGCTCAACTAGATTCTTCCCCGAACTGGACTGCTCAAAACGTCGATTGTCTTCGTCTTGTAGATCCAATTTGAGGTTTTGCCTTTCTGCAGACTTGATCTTTCTTTGTAATTGCTCGGTCTCGACGATCGAGGTCAATTCATCGATATCTTTGAAGTCGAGTTCATGCGGTACATCGAGTTGATGGCAGGCTTCGCAGTGTTTACTGAACTCAATGGGCTTGTACAGAACGTGTTCATTGGATTGAAACGGAATCGGTTTTAAGTTGCTTTTAGTACCAGTTGGCTTGTAATTCGGAGTGTACGCCTCCATTGCGGTCATTGCAGCGAATCCCGAGACTTCATGATCTCGCTGGTGACAATCACCGCAGGTCAGTTGCACAAACCCGTTTAGTTGACGGGCTTTGTATTGATCTTCGAAACGAATCCCGAGCGATTGAAAAGTTCTTGCGGTTGCGTCTCCGGGTTTTCGCGGTTGCCCCAATCGCATGTGCTGAACGTGACTAAAACTGATCGTGCCAGGATCCTTTGCATTCCTTTTTTCGTCTAGCGTCGGAAACTCGGGGTGACCACCGCTTGGGTCGAAGCTTGTGATCGAAGTGAAATTCTTGGTTTGATCTCGGACATACTGGGACAAGTCCTTGTGGCACCTGACGCAGCTTTCATCTGCGATGTCAAGCAAATCATGATTAAACCCGAGGTGTTCGTGGTGGCATTGCACGCAGGATTCCACAGCAAGTTTGTCACGTTGCATGCTGCTAGGATAGTGATCCGACATCGGATGACAGGAGTTGCATTTACCGTTGTTTTCCTGCACGGCGAATTTTTTATCGAAGACAAAACCCGTTGGCTTGATCGACGTGTAATCCAAATGGCAATTATCGCATCCGGTTTCATTCCAAGCGTGATGGGATTTGGACAAAGTACCTGTACTCATTTGCTTGGCCCCTAAAGGGCTCAGCATCCATACACCGTAGGCCAATCCGGCAAGTAGACCGGCAATTCCAAGCCATCTTTTCCAGCGGATCGATGGATCAACGACTGCCGTGTAGTTTCTATCGATCCGTCGTGAACGTTGCTTACCAGTGATCGCCATCGCTTTATTCCTGAAAACTCTATCGCTTACATGTAGCGCAGGGACTGAATGATATGAACGACCAAAAGCACACCGAGTGTCACGCTGATGCCTGCATGGAACGCGATCCAGCGATGCAACCAAGCATGTGCCATTTTTTGAGCATCAAATTGCAATCGCTGTTCGACGGCTCCCTGAAGCGAATCCAGGATGGGACTCGCAGTAGCCGAACAGGACTCCCGCAGATTTTTAAACCAGTCTTGCGTCTTCTGAAGCGTCCTGATCGGAGAACGTCTAAGGTTTTGGGAATTTCCGTTTACGATGTTTCTAAGCAAAAAAGGTTCGATCACCAGCGTGTATTGCTTCCATATCTCCGCACGGTCTGCAGGGGTCAAATCGTCTGCTAGATCCTTCGAGATGCTGACACGCTGCGGATCTCTCCGCTGCATTGCACCGACGATCACGGCATTGCTCTTGTTGAGCGTAGGGGCAAGTTGCTCAGATAGGTGCATCGAGGGCAGTGAGCCACCTGTCTTTAATGTCGCTAACTGATCCTCTAGAACAACCAGCTTGCCAGTGTTGGGCGGTTTGCCGCCTAACGCAACGGTGAGCATCTGCCGGCTTTCGAGTGCGCTCAGTAGCGAGACATCATCGATCTGGCTCGGGATGGTTTCTTGAGGTAGATTGCCGAGCATCCAACGAGGGATCACCATCTGCATGATCCAACCAAAGACGCCGCTTCCAAGGACAAGGAGAAGCAGAATCATCAAGATCGTGCTGAAGGTTCCCCCAAAACGAAACCCTGAGTGGATAAAAGCAAGTGGTCCACAAGCGAGCCCCAACCAAAGGTGATACGCGACCCAAAACTTGGTCCTACCGAGTTTGTACTTTCGTAGTCGCTTTCGAGGCCACAGAAGCAACTCGAAAAGAATAATCCCAGCAGCGATGCTACCGATGACGAGACCTGGAGTGGAACTTCCCGAAACAGACTGATCTTTGGGCCCCGTCCAAAATTGCCAAGCTGCACCGATGATGATAAGCAAAGTGGCTAAAGCGATCGGACCATAGTGAAGGTGCATTTTACGGACAAGAAGCACAGCAAATACCCTTCACAAATGAAGTCACATCAAACATGTCGAGCAAGTGTTGGACAAGGACGGGCTTTAGGTTAGACAATAAACAACGAAAAGTCAAATTTTACAGGCGGCAAAGGCCTCTTAAGCGGTAACTGAGGATTATTTGCTCGATGCTTCCCAAACAGGCGAGAAATCCTTGACCGGATGCACCAATTGACTAACGGAACGCTCTAACATGATCAGCGAAGGACCGTCATCGGGATATCGTTGCACCAACTCCCCGAAAAGCCTTGCAGCTTGGCGGATTTGGCTTTCGTTCTCAAACATCGAAAGCCCCTCCTCATATTTGGCTATCAGTTCATTGTCGGCTTCATCCTCGCTCATGAGTTGATAAAGAGTCACATCTCCATCGAGACCTACGACTTTGGCTCGGCACAATCGACGCTTGGGTATGTCAGACGGAACGACTCGAGCTGTTGTATCGGCCATCAAAGTCGATACTTTCCATTGTTTGGTAAGTCCTTGAATCCTGCTGCCAAGGTTCACAGTTCTACCCATGGGACCGTACTTGAATTTTTGCCTAGAACCGGTGTTACCCACGCGAGCTTCTCCGGTGTTGAGTCCGATCCCAAAGTCGATCTTGAATGTGATCTTGTCCTTGTATCTCTCGTTAAGGAGTCGTTTGAGTTTCATCATCGCTAAGGCAGCTTGGATGGCGCTGAAACTGTGAGACTCATTTTCTTCGGGCGCACCCCACATTGCAAACAACTCGTCTCCAACGTAGTCAACGAGTACTCCGTCTGCCTGGAGAACTACCTCAGAGAGTTCGCTGAGAGTATCGCTGAGCCACTGCATTGCCGCATTGGCCGCCATCGAATCGGTCGCCTTGCTAAACCCTCGGATATCGCAAAACAAAACGCTCACCTCCGTATCTTTGCCATCGAGAAAGGCGTCCCCTTTGTCGAGAAGGTTATCGATAACCTTCTGAGAGAAAAATTGCTGGTAGGTCGTCAGCTCGCGTTCTTTTTTCACGTTCTCAAGACGATACGCGGTCGCGACGGTCAAAATACCAATGAACTCTTTCTCATCGCTTGTAATCGTCGCATTTCGACGAGAGCCCATTCTCCAGCGTCGGTCTGCGTACAGAACGCCCATCAACTCGCTACTCTTGCTCGTTGGGTCAAATAGAGGACTTGCGATTGCTGTCTGCATCTCCATCAAGCTCTCTGAAGTCTCACCTGGCCCGTCGTCTGGATAAGTAGCAAGTTTCCCTGTTGCCAAAACTTTATCGAGCAATTTCCTCGATGGCAGTTCGGCTTCAGAGTTAGAGGTTTTTAAAAATAGATTCTTATCGTCATAGACCCAACTCCCTGATTGACGCGTGATGATTTGCACGCGATCCATATCCATCACTCGCATGACCGCTTGCGCAATACCATGAAAATACTTTGGCGAATTGATCGGCTCTTGCAATGCAGGAATGATCTGTCGCATGGCTTGCAAGAACAAGCGACTGTTCTCTCCAGCTCCCTCCCATTCCTGAGAAAACACCGTGTGGGATGAACCCATGGCACTCTGGGAGGAAAAACTCGACCCACTGGTAAAACTGCCCGAACTGACAGCACTTCCCAAGATCGATTTGAGCTGATCATCAAACTCAGAGTGCATCCCTTGGATTTCGGAGATCAGCTCCGAACCCTCGATCAATTCGATTGCAACCGCTAATCCTTCAGGTAATTGCAAGGAGACTGGCAAAGATCGCTCGACCGAATCGCCTGGCAAAATCCGAATCTTCGACTCTCCCTCCGTAACCCATAGTTCCTTATTTACCGTGTGAATGTTGGAAATCTTTACGATCCCCGATCCGACCGGATCGATCCCACAAACCTTTCTTGGAACCTTATTTGCTCCCCCTGTATCGGCCACCACCCAACGTGCTTTGCCCTCGCTGCTGGTCAAAAAGGGAACTTCTCCGCCTAAATCTGTCTTATCTCTCCGGCCTAACTCGATGTATTCGTCGGTCCGGAGATCCCCTACAACCGCTCCATCCTTGGTAAGTTCGAGACTCATTAGCATGATTGATTAACTCGCTGAAAGAACGTGGGCCGATACCGTTTGGGGTCGTGCGCACCGCGCATAGCCTGTAACGGCTCAGTATAATCGAAAGATGGTGGGTCTAAACCTTAAGGCTCTCGGGTATCTTCGAGATAATCTCCATTTTGATCCTATAGGTGGCAATCTAGCGACTGGTAGTCCCATGACTCTCGTTCCGAACTCATTCTTGCAAGGTAAGTCAATACTGCTGGTGTGGTTGTGGCTATTTGGGGTTATGGCTAGTACCACCGCGTCCATGGCGTTTCAATCCAACAGCGTTGTTCATCCCATGTCAGAGTCCTGGGGTATCGAACCGTTGGTCTACGACAACTCCCGTTCCACAAGACAACCCAACATGGCCCTCGGAGCACCATCTTGCTCGGCCTCTGCCTGTCATGGTGGGCCAGGAGCAGGTGTTTCCTCAATTGAGGCAGCGCGAGGCTCGGAATATCCTTTATGGCTCGAGAGCGACCCTCACGCTCAATCTTGGCGAACACTCAACACGGAACGATCTGTCGATATCCTCAAGCGTCTGAACATTCTGGTCAACGGTGCTATTGTCGACAAACCCGCCTATCAAAACTGCTTGGCCTGTCATAATACCACCAATGAGCTCCAGCCTGATGGGATTTCCCCTCGATTGACCGAAGGAGTTGGATGCGAAGCTTGTCACGGCCCATCCGAACTCTGGAGGGATTCACACTACCAAGGATCTTTCAGCGTGAGCGACTCGATCGCAAGACTTGGCCTTGTCAACACACAATCGGAAGTGACTCGAGCGAAAGCTTGTACCTTATGCCACGTGGGTGGGCCCGATCGAGACATGAACCACGATATCATCGCCGCTGGTCATCCAGCCCTGTACTTTGACTACCGTACCTACCTGAAAGCCTATCCGAAACACTGGCGGGAAAATCCAACCGATCCTAACAAACAAGCACTGCACCGCTGGTTGATAGGGCAAATCACTAAAGCAGATTCGGAATTAGAGTTGATCAATTCAAGAATCCATAAAATGCATCCTCATTCAACTTGGCCGGAATTCTCAAATTACCAATGTACCTCCTGCCACCAGAACATTACAGGCAAAACACTTGCCCAACTCCTGGATCAATCTCAAATCGCTCAAAGCACACCCCTCGGTCAAGCGACCGTTCGTATGTGGAACCTAGAAGGACTCCAGACTGCAGATAGAGTTCTTGGATTTGATCAACAAGCCACCGACAAGCTGATCAATGCAATTGACCAAGCGGGCTCACGCGGAATAAGCCTCGATGCGAATTCAAAATACTTAGGAGAGCTGATCAAAAACAAACGAGCTGAACTGATCCAAGCTGCAGCTACGGATAGCTTAATCGATCCTCAGCAGCAGGTTGGAGGATGGACTCTAGAACAACAGCGAAGCTTAGTTCGGCAAAAATGGCAGTCTGCCTTCGAGACACTCAATTGGGAACAATCGGCGTTGGCCTACCTAGCGCACCAGTCGAGCCTGCCAATGTCTGACGATGGACGCCCGCTAGAGAGGATGCGAACAAGGCTAATTTTTCCTGAATCGACCCAGTCTCCCGGTTTTCTGTTTCCCAAGGGACCCTCGGAGAGACAAGCTGAACTACAATCACACTCTTGGAAGTCGGATAGCTCCAAAATCCTTGAATCCCTCGGCCCACATTAAGCGGCGTTTAGGTTTCGAAACTGAGAATCTCATTTGGCTCAGCTTACACCATGACTCATACCCCCAAGACGAAAATCACAAACCGGTCTTTGCTCTATCTGTTCGCCTTCGGTTGGGTAGCCTGCTCTGGTCAGGTTCAAGGCTTTCAAACTCAAGCGGATCCAGCATTCGTTTCGGGAGCATCGAGCGCAACGGTCGATTTGAGTTGCGTGTTTTGCCACTCCAACCCCAAAGCCCTCACCGGTGATCGCTCCATTGGGCTCATGCAAGCAAGCACCTTCCTAGGTCGAGAAGACGATATACCACCATCGGAACGCCAAAGCGACGTCCACGCACGAGCAGTGCATAAAGTATGGCAAAAGGACGGACAACTAACGGACGATTTCAAAAAGATTCTCCAAAGTCTAAAAAGTCAAAATTCAGCAAAGCAAGATTCGCCATGGTCGAAATTGGATCTGGACAAACTCAATGATAAAGAAGTGGATTCAGTTTTTCTCAATAATTGCTTGACTTGCCATGCGGGTATCTTGGTCGAGAGCGAAAAGAACTCTTTGGAGCCGAACTCACTGGAGCTAGGGCGACCTTGGAAGGAATTCGTTGCTGACCGATCGACAGTTGCCAGCGGATCGATCGGTTGCGAAGCTTGCCATGGTCGGGGTATTAAATACGCCTTTGAGCATATTGCCCCAGATTGGATTACCTACGATCCTCGAACAAAGAGGAGCAAGGGATTTGCGGATCTTGAAAACAGTGCAATCGCCGCCAAAGTCTGTTTGAGTTGCCATTTGGGTGACCCATCGGAGTCCAAGGTCATCACCCACGAGATGTATGCTGCCGGACACCCGCCTTTGCCTCCTTTCGATTTAGCAAAATTTCCAGATGAGACTTGCAAGAAGCATTGGTTGGAGCTCAATGCCAAGTCAGAAAAGTGGACGAAGGCACCGTCAAGTCCGAATGACCCACGCGTTGAGTATCTGCGAAAGCACTTCAAGGTTACTCAAAATAGTTCTGCCGGGGAACTGGATGACAAGATCCAAGGTCATTTCCGAAAATCGCAACAGTCGCGGGTTGGACAAGTCATGGCGAGTCTAATGAGCCAAGATCTAATGCACTACAATGCGCAGAATAAGCAATTGCATGGTGACTACGGTGTTTATGATTGTGTGGGATGCCATCAAACTTTGTACAAGCAGATTCGTGGGGCCTCAGGTCTTGAGGGACGTGTTCCAGGAAGGCCCATAGGGCTTATGTGGACTCGAACCGCTGTAAGCAACCTTGAGCGTCCAGGTTTAGCTCCGATTGCAACCTTTCAGCAACGTCTGGACAAGGAGCTGAACCAGACCCCTTTTGGATCCCCTTTAGACCTACAAAAGTCGTTTGCGGAGTTTGACCAAAAGCGATCGAGTGCTAAGGAACATTTGATAGAATTTGCCAGCGAACCGTTGGATCAGCAACACGCAGACGCATGGTTGGTTGCGTTTCTGCAGGAACGTCAGGCTTTGATGGGGAACGAATGGGTTGCCAAGCAGGTCTACTGGTCTTTGGGAAACTACTTCGATGATGTTGATCGAGTCGCTGCGCATAGACCTCAAAGCGGGTCCAATGTCTCTGATTATAAAGGTAGATTTTTGGGTCTTGCAAACAATGCGCCACCGATATCGCAGATAGTCTCGTGCGGTCAATCGAATGCTTCAAAAGAAAATTCGGGTCAGAACGAAGAATTCTACAAGCAGTTAAGGCGGTTCGTCGATGAACTGGTGGCAAATAAAGCTACCTCAGTGGCTCAGCCACCTGCCCAGTGAGCTTTAGATTGCGAGCTTCAGATTATTTTGGATGCGATTTGAGAAAATCCCAAATCTCATCCGTTGCCTTCAGCTTGTCACTAGGCTTGCCGACTAGGAGACTGGAAACTTGACTAGCGCCACCGGGCCAGTGGTGACCGAGTCCATCTACACTGACGTATACAATTTCAGGCTCTCGCGATTCGCATTGGTAGAGTCTTCTTCGGACTCCATTTGCCGTTTCGTCCACGATAGGTTCTCGCGAGCATTTGAGAGCGGCAACCCATCGATCAAGGAATAGCTGAACCGGCGGCTTTGACTTCCCACCCTGATCCTTGCCGCCCAGGGTGAGCTTTGGATAACCTCCATCGATAGGATTGAGGGAGTCAGATGTACCAGTGACATAGCATATCGATAGACCGCTTGATGGTTTGGGCGATTCGATCCAGCAGGTGCCTGAGACAGGGGCTATCGCGGCAAATCGGTTGGATAGTTCGGCACCAAGACGGAATGTCATGGAAGCGCCATTTGAGAAACCCGTCACATAAATTCTTTGAGGGTCAATTGGGTGAGCATTGAGGATTTCGTCAATCATTGTATCGATAAAAGCTACATCGTCGATATTTTTTTCCCCGGCGTGAAATCTCCCTGATCCATCGTTCCAAGATTGCGGATTCAATCGGAAACTCTGAGGCTTCGCTGGATCCGGTCTGCTTGCTTCTGGGTAAACGATCACGAATGCTTCTCGATCCGCCTTCAGAGACCAACCTGTTTCTTTCGCAGCGCTCAGCGCCGTACCACCAAACCCGTGCAGCATGATCACCATCGGTGATGGTGTTTTGTTTTCACAGGATTTAGGGATATGGATAACATATTGACGTTCCCCTTGTTTTGTCGTGACCGAAACTCTTGAGTGTTCAGGTGGTAGTTCTTCGGAAACTGCGTTGTTAGCGCGAAACCAAAACGCCAGCCAAACGACTGCGATAGCAATCAATCCTAGGAATCTCGTACGTAACTTCATTTGGCGTTGCTTCATCGGGTTATTTGTAAATGCCTCAGCCATGTCGCTTGCGGTGCCACCTAATCACACACGGTTTTTCCGGCGACAAAAAAAGCTACTTAAGCTAACGTATCGATGTTCGGTTGTCACCTAAACGCACCAGTTTGACTTCCAAAGAACTGCTTAGCTTCTGAACGAGTATTTTCAAGCATGTTCATGTTTTCTCAACCCGACATCGCCATGCCTTTGATGAAGGTCTCTGCCTTTCTGATTACTTGGGCCTACCCATGTTTGCAGATTGCTTTGGTTATTGGGATCTTGTTGACGATGGCCGCTCCCAAGGCTTCTGGTGTAGCACCTTGGGGGATCGGATGTCTGTTGATTACGATAGTAACAAATCTCTGGCCCATCGTCGTCTACTGGTGGGATCTTCCTATGCGCTGGTTAGGTTCGATGGGAATTGGAATTGCACCGTTCGCGCATGTCTATAGTGTAAACCGGTTGATGAGTTCGAAGACAGATGGTTCTATGGGTGAGGACACAAGTTGGAGTCAGATACCTCGGGACACTTTACGTCCAACGATCGTGCTACCGGCGGTTCTGGCCCTGGCATCCTATGGTGCTTATCAGGCGGCTGCGCATTGGCTAGCACCAGGCAATCTACAAAGGCAAATCGCGAAAATGAAACTAGATTTCCCCTCGCTATCGACAGAACCAGCAGCGCCCGACAAGTCGATAGGTACTAAGTCTCCGAATCTAAACATGAAAACGTTGGCCGGCACCCTTTAATCAGGTCGCTGCGATCCCCACAACTTTCATTATTGATGCTCAGGGAGTAATCCAAGAAAAATTCGTTGGATCACGTTCATACCAGCAGTTCCGCACGGCGATCGAAAAAGTTGCAGTTAAACAATCGGAACCCGTCAAGGAACCTTCTACCAACAATTAGATCGATGTCAACCCCTTGCATTTGCCTCTACTCGAAGTGCTCTGCTTGAACTTGAAAACAAGTCTCAATATCGACACGGTCACAAACCCAACAACAACTATCAACTAGGGACAGACCCCGCCCAAGTTCGCAAGATACGCTAGCATTCCCTCGCCTTCCACACCGGGTCTGTCCCTACTCAATATGCAAAGGGGACAGACCCTGCGCATGCACACTTATTTTGCTAGCGAATCTGCCTCTGCAACACAGCGCCCGACGCGATCGCAAAATCGAAAAATTTTCTTCGACCAAATCCAACACTTATTTTCACTTTTGTGCACAATCAAAAACTTCGGTCTCTAGGCAGGGCTCGCCAATCGTTGCGGATGGACACCGCGGATCGCTTTTACCGTGTTTGTTTGTAAGTCAGGAGGGCTATTGCCATGTCACGTAGAACCCGAGGTAGTTTGATTAAACCCAACGAAATCACGATCGCTCATACCGTCGCCAAAACAGCCAGAAATCTGTTCCTGCTCGGTGAGGATCTGGTCTCCAAAACCCATAACTCCCATCGAAAGGACTGGATCCTCGATATCCTGGAATTCCAAAGCTCCCTTATGGCGATCGACCTAATAAGTTTTTCCCTAATGAGCAACCATATCCACCAGATCCTTCGTTCCAGGCCCGATGCGGTCGAGCAGTGGACGGATCTAGAAGTGGCTCGTCGCTGGATGACCCTTTGTCCAAAGTCGAAGAAATGTCTCGCGGAAGGCGATACGTTTGTGCGTGTGCCGATTACCCCGAAGGAAACGCAGATCGAGGCCCTTGCGAAGAATCAGAAAAGGATCGCTGTGCTCCGAGAGCAACTCAGCAGCATCAGTTGGTGGATGCGCCTGCTTTGTCAGAAGATCGCACAGAGAGCCAATATCGAAGACGGTGGTTCGATGGGTCACTTCTGGAAAGGCCGTTTTCATGCGACAGTCATCGAGGATACCGATCATCTGCTCGGATGTAGCTTTTATGTGGACCTAAATGCGATCAAGGCCGGCCTTTCCCTGAGCATCGACGACTACAACTACACTTCGGCCAAAGTCAGATTGGATATGCTCCGATCCAAGATGCAAGAGCTTGAGAAGCAGGAACAGGAGTGCCCACCGGTAGAGCCAATCCCAACACTCGAAGCCCGAGGGGACGGTTCGATCCCCCAAGCCATTGAATCCACGGAGAAATCCCCAATCGAAAAGAAAAGCGAAACGTCTCCGGTTTGGATTCCGAAGATCTCCAAAGGAGAGTTCCTTAGCGTGGTGAAGATCAGCAAGCTATCGAGTGATCCTCAGTTGCACTCGGGTGGTTTTAGGTGCAGTGATAAAGGGTTTTTGGATTACACCGACAAGGAGTACTTGGATGCACTTGAGTGGTGCATCAGGAACAAGATCATCGAGCGGGAAATGAAAACATTGCCAGAGGATATACCGGTGTGTATTAAGCAACATCGATTTGGTGCCGAAGTGGTGATCAAGCAGGCCAAGGAGTTTGGGCAGATGTATCGCTATCGGACAGGGTGCGAGCCGAAGGAAGATCAGCAGCAAGCATGCTCTGCTGACGGCTCATCGCAATCCGAGTAAGCTTCGGGTACAAAACCGACCCCATCTGCATAGAGCCCAAGGGGCTTTTAGGGATCGGTCTGCGCCGAGGTCTTAAAAAATCGGTGTTGATTAGTAGCAAGCCTTGTGAATACCCCCTAGTTTGGGTGGAATCACGCTCAATTCTTCTTTTGAGTGCTAGAAAAAAATGCTGGCATTTGCTTGGCCTTCGGCACAGGGTCTGTCCCCGTGTTCTTGTCCCCGTGTTCTTGAGTAAAACGGGGACAGACCCTGTGCATAAGACCCTATCGTGATGGCGTGGTTTGGATTACCGAGGCCAAGGAAGCAGCAGAGGAGAGAAAGCTTGCGATATTCGATGTGCGAGATCTGTGCAAGAATCTCGCGGATTGTGGCAAGCTACAACAAGCCATCGAAGGTCAAGCAGATCCTGGCAGTTGGGAGACCGCTGGCGGAACAGGTATCATTGATTTTCCTTCGGTTGGTATCATGGTGATTTCACAGCGCGAAAGGGTGATCGATGAAGTTACGACGCTTTTGGATAATTACCGCTCAGCCTTGAAAAATTCGAAGCGTCGGATGTCTCCAGAGCTTGATCCTGAGGGGTATGAGACCATGTACTACAGGATGCCGACCGTCGTGGCTCGGGATCTGCATAAGCTTCTCCCGAAACTTATAGAAAAAGACACGTGGGTCGAAAGCGATACGGCCATCGAGGGTGCGAAAGGAACAATTCAGATATGCCGTTCGGTGAGTTTGCCATTGAAAGCAGTTACTGATACGGAAAAGAAGATGCCATCAGAAGCCTATTCGGTTCTTATCATTCATCAAAAGCGGAGGGTTCATCCTCAAATCACTGAGTTGATCGGTAAGATCGAAAGTGGAGACGCACCGGGTTTCGGCGGCATGCGGAGCATTGGCGGCATGGGCGGCATGTTCTGAGATCCGATGGCTACGGGGCATTCTTTTGGAAAGACCTGTTTGCAAGATCGATCCCTCCAGGAGGATTGGATCACCACAAGGTCTGTCCCCTGATTTTTTTCATGAGCTTGGCGTGCGGCGGCGACCAGTTCTTTCCGTCGCGAAGCATGGCCCATACGGCCACTAGGAGCTTTCGAGAGAGTGGAAAGTTGACTGTCCAATCTCCGCACTCGGCACCCCATCTTTTATGCTAATGGAATCGTTTAATCGGCCGAATTGTTCTTGAGTGTCCGAGGTGAAAGCGTGCGGTCATTGAGGCACTTTTTCATCCGATACCAACAAGGCGGGTTTTCCATCTGAATCAACAAGAGCGTCGATAGGTAACGTGCGTCTCCATTGATGCTAGCTGCCAGACGGGGCAGAGCCCCGTTTTACGGTCAAGCTCAAGATAGTAAGCAGACTCCGCTGTGCCGTCATCCTGGGGTTCGATGTGTAGTTGATTAAATTCAGCGGACGGCACATGGAATGTGCCTGCTACTATGAGCCTTTTTTACGGTCAAGCTCAGGATAGTAAGCTGACTCCGCTGTGCCGTCAGCCTGGGGTTCCATGTGTACTTGATTAAATCCAGCGGACGGCACATGGAATGTGCCTGCTACTATGAGCCTTTTTTACGGTCAAGCTCAGGATAGTAAGCTGACTCCGCTGTGCCGTCAGCCTGGGGTTCGATGTGTACTTGATTAAATTCAGCGGACGGCACATGGAATGTGCCTGCTACTATGAGCCTTGCCACCAGCGATCACTGGACAGTCTTCGATAGAAGTTAATCAAGCCAGCCCGGAGACTTCCAGTCGCCAATATCCACGAGCGGGGCCAAATAATCCCGGTCTCGACAATACCACAATCACTTGCTAACTCATGTGGGCTCTCCCCGCGTCACCCAATGGTGGGGGTTGGCAGACCGCTAAATTGAAGAGAGTCTAGGAATGCCGAAGACCATAGCATTAGACAACCTACTTATAAAGCTCGGGTGTTGCATGTCAAAGGAAACCAGTTCAGTGGCAAATCTTAGAAAGTTGCCTCGTCGTGTATTTACTTCTCTGTTAGCCACCACGGCGATTTCCACGCTCGGCGTGATCACTGGCACGGAGTCGAGGGCATCTGCAGAAGAGGGTCAGCAGTGGTTGACTTGGCGCGGCAACAGCAGGGATAGTTTGGTCAACGATCAGTCTTGGCCCAGCACCCTTACAGAGACGAACTTCAAGCAACTTTGGTCAGTCCCTTTTGGCGACAGTTACTCTGGGCCTATCGTTACCACCAATGCGGTTTTTACCACCGAATCGATTGATGGTAAGGAAAGAGTGACTTGCGTTGACCGCAAAACGGGTCAGACGCGATGGAACAAGGACTGGGAAGGTTCGATGAAGGTTCCTTTCTTTGCAAGTCGCAATGGGAGTTGGATTCGATCAACTCCCGCATCCGATGGTGAAACGATTTTTGTTGGCGGTATTCGTGATGTCCTGGTCGCGTTGGATTGCCAAACCGGCGAAGAAAAATGGCGAATTGATTTTGGCAATAAATTCGGCAAAGTTCCTGATTTCGGGATGGTTTGCTCTCCGCTGATCGATGGGGAATTCATCTACATCCAAGCGGGCAAAGGACTGCATAAACTCAATAAGAAAGACGGCACGATTCTATGGTCATCGCTTGGGGACAACGGCGACATGATGTCGAGTGGTGCTTTTTCTTCCCCGGTGATCGCAACTATTGGTGGTAAGCGTCAGTTGTTGGTACAGACCAGAACTTATCTAGCCGGCGTTGATATGGAAAGCGGTTCGAAACTCTGGAGCAAGGACATCACATCGTTCCGAGGAATGAACATTCTGACTCCTACCGTTTGGGACAATGGGATTTTTACTAGCAGTTATGGAGGTAGATCTTTGCTATTGGATGTCGATTCGTCGAGTGCTAAGGCTCGATGGGAGAACAAGGTAGAAGGCTACATGTCTTCTCCGGTCGTGATCGATCACTATCTTTACATGCATCTTAGGAACAAGCGATTCACCTGCATCGACCTTAAAGAAGGAAAAGAGATGTGGATCACCAGACCTTACGGCGAGTACTGGAGCATGGTCAGCAATGGTGAGAAGATTCTTGCATTGGATCAAGCAGGTAAGATTCGCTTGATCGCTCACAATCCGGCTGAATACACAATGCTCGGGGAACTCAAGATTACCGATGAAGAGGCTTGGGCTCACCTTGCAATCGCCGGGTCGGACGTTGTCGTTAGGACACAGAAATCCCTTTGTATGTATCAATGGAAAGACTAACGCGATGTCTTCGGACGATCTGACAAGAGCCGTTGCGAAATTGACGGAAGTCTTCGGTAGTGCATCACAGAACACTTTGGGTTCAGCGGTATTCCAGAGTGATTCAAAAGTGGACTTAGAGACACTCGATAACTACGCGAAATCTGTGTACCAGCATTTTGTCGGAAAGGCTTGGGAGGACTTCGGTCCTGAGAACTGGAACAAGACTTGGCAGATGCTCTATCGGCGTCCTGAAGGTTCGACAGGGAGCATCCTAGAGGAGCTAAAGAGCCTTGGCGATGCTGCCACCGAACTAGCGGCCTCACAGGTGACCGAGAATCACGATGATCCCACGGCAGCAACTCAAGGGCTAACGGGTGTATTTGATTCACCGTCGTTAACTTCCGTATCGGTGTATCGAATTGGTGATTCCGAGGCTATCACAGGGGTGCTTGTAGCCGGACTGATGCCAACGGAGAACGCCATCGCTTTGGTTTTTTTGATGGATTGAGTCGACACGGCCATTAAAGAGAACTGGTCCGTTTTGGCCAACGGCCATTATCAACATAGTCAGGGCGTTGCCCCAGGCTACGATGAGGATCGCCTTTGACGAACAGATTCGATGATTTTTTTCGAAATTGCCGAGTCCTTACTGATACTCATCGCGTTGGATCTGATAGGTTTCAAGTTTCCGGTACATCGTTGCCCTCGAAATACCAAGCAGTTCGGTCGCTTCGGGGATACTGCCTCGGGTTCTCCGAAGGGCTTCACGGATGAGTTTTTGTTCCCAGTGTTCGAGGTTCAGTGAGTCAAGGTCAGACTCATTGAGGGATTCGTGTAGCGATAATTCGCTTGAAGTTATCTCTGTCCCGTTTGCCAAGACCACGGCGCTATCGATGACGTTTCTAAGCTGCCTAACGTTCCCAGGCCAAGGATATTTTTGGAGCTTCTCGAGAGCTTGGTCTGAGAGTTTGAGTTGAGGTCGACCGTGAAATTTCGAAAAGTGGTCGAAGAAGTGGTGGATGAGTAGTTCGATGTCCTGATCTCGTTGCCTTAATGGTGGAATGTAGAGTTCGAAGACGCCGAGGCGGTAATAAAGATCTTCACGAAACCTCTTCTCCTGAACGAAATCCTTCAAATCCCGGTTGGTCGCTGCAATGATGCGAACGTCCACTTTGATTTCCTTTCGGCCACCGACGGGCAGAAAAGGGTGGCCTTCGAGGATCCGTAGAAGTTTCGCTTGGCCTTCGAGGGTTAATTCTCCGATTTCGTCTAGAAACAAAGTGCTATTGTTGGCTTGTTCGAACCATCCGATGTGGTCTTTTTCGGCCCCGGTAAAGGCTCCTTTAACGTGTCCAAACAGTTGGCTTTCCATCAGTTCCGATGGAATCGCTGCGCAGTTGACACTGAGCATGGGCCTATCTGCGCGAGAGCTTGCGCGGTGGATCGCTCTGGCGACGAGCTCTTTTCCTGAACCGCTTTCGCCTCGAACAAGGATACAGCCTGAGGCTCGAGCCACACGAACAATTTTCTCTTTGAGTTCGGTCATCGAGGAACTAGTGCCAATTAGCTCGTCGAATTCCGCGTTACGGTTTTGTAGTCGATCATGATTGATCTTCAGAACCTGGGATTCCCTGACTCGAACGATCGTTGCCGACAGGATGCTCGAGGCTGCAATTGCAAAGTCAAAGGCGTGTGGTGGAAAGATCTCTTTGTCTCGATAGAGATGAATCGCACCGATCGTTTTTCGGTCATCGAGCAGAGGAACACAAATAGCATCTTTGAAGGATCGCAATGCTCCGTCTTTGCTGGCTCCTTGCTTGTCTTTGTTGGATTCTTGCTGCATCCATACAGCTTTTCCGTGTTTGCAGACCATTTCGGTCAATTGATCGCTGAGTTCAAGACGTCTACTCTTTGGGTTATCTGGATACTGATGACTCACGTCGAGCAGTCCATATTCGTTAGCGACCAAGAAGGCGACCGCAGTGGCTTGGGTTCGAATTCTTAGGACTTCGATAGCGATGCTTGCAACTTCATCGGGAGTCGATAGCGACAGGCAGTTTACGGATAACTGGTGCAGGTCGGCGATATCGTCGCTCCTACCGGCTTCCTTCAGCGATCGGAACGCCGACATCCCAGGTGCGAGGTATCCGATACTCGAATCGCTCTCAGGAGTTGGAACCAAGTCTTGGGATTGATTGAGTACTTCAACCGTTTGTTCATCGACGTTGGATTCGTCGACGAACCGCAAGGAAGTTCCACCTAGGCGGATTTCATCCCCGTCAGCCAAAACCGCTTCGTCGATCTTTACTTTATTGACTTGAGTACCATTTCGAGAACCTGCATCAAATAGCGACCATCGGCCGTTGCTGTACCGTATTTTTGCATGGATCCGAGAACAGAGCGGATCATTGAGTTGAACTTGGCACTCAGCGCCGCGTCCGATCAAGGATTCGATGTGCCGATTCAACGGCAACTTGGCGTTCAAATCCGAACCGCGGATGACTTTGAGATAACTTGACATGACCCTTGGGGGAGGACAGAAGGCTTATTCATCGCTAGCAAAAAAGCGATTATAGACGATCTGTCTCATTTTGCTACAAGCAGACAGGATCAGTTGGTAGTGGATTCACGGGCAATGATATCGCGTCCGATGATCATCATTTCCTGGCAATCGATTGTTTTCGTGTTGCTCTCAAAGAGGCTTGCCACCGATGCCTTATGGATCTTCATCTTTAGTCCTCCTACACCCAGAGCACCGTAATCGTATCGCTGCCCCCGCAAGACGGCTTTATCGGTCAGTGCAATTTCATCGATACCAAGAGGGGGGACGGCATTAAGATCGATTGCGACTCGAAGATCCTTGGCTTGTTTGAGTTGTTCAGAGGTCATCAGTCGCACTCCTGCGGCACCGCAGGCAAAAACCATTTGCGATTCACGGATCGCTTTTTCCGTCCACACCTCATCACCGCTGGAGATCGCTATGAGTCGACTCCTGGGGATACCTTGCGAGACGAGTAGATCGACACATTCCTCGGACCGATCTAAGGATCTTGAGGAGAGATAAACGGTGCATTTTTCGTTTGCCAGAATTTTTGCAACACGTTGTCCAACCGGGCCGGTAGCAGCCAGGACAAGTGCCGTATTGCCTTCAAGACCGACGTGTCTCGATGCGCTGATAACAGCTGCGGCGGCGGTGCTGTTCGAGCCGTTGCAATCGATCATCACAGAAACTTTGAACGGATCGAACATGGCATCGATAGCGTTCCTGAAGACTTGTTCTCCATGTACCACATTGGCACCACCGACGAAAACGGCAGTGTTTTTGAGATCTTGTGGACCGCGGGTATACATGGCCCCATGCACAAGATCCCGAACTTGCTCGGGTTTAACGTTGGCATACTGAAGCAACCGTTCAGCCCCGGCGTCTATCGCAACCACGGCATCGAAGACGCTAGCTTGAGGATCGGTATCGAGTTGGATTAGGATCCTGGGTTTGGACATGTCGGAACTTTCGCGATTGGCTGGATGGAAACAGACAGGTTTGTTTAGATGGCAAGATCTGGACGAACTTCAAGAACCGCTTTGGCAATTTTCCCAGAGTGCATGGTTTCGAAAGCATCATGCCATTCTTCGAGGCTCCAGGATCCGCCGACGATTTTTTTGACATCGAGTGAACCTTCAGCCAGGAGCAATAGAACTCTTTCCCAAATCGCCCAGGTGTGAGAGAAGCTACCTTGGAGCGTAATATTCTTTTGAACCAGAGGATCGATGGAGAAACCGAGTGGATCGCGTCCCCAACCGACTTTGCTGATCCAACCCGCGGGTCGGACGACATCAATAGCTGTTTTCAGAGTTGCCGAGACGCCTGCGGCATCGACGACACCTTCGCAGCCGAGTCCGTCGCGCTCGGTCGCCCAAAGTTTGAGTTGATCTGAGTATAACGGAGTGCACCCAAGTTCTTTTGCGATATTGAGCCGAGTTTGGTCTTGGGGTAACCCAACGACAGCAACCTGAGCGCCTCGAAGTTTCGCGAGTGCTCCACAAAGCAACCCGATCGGTCCGGGCCCAAGCACGGCGATTCGATCACCTGGAAGGATATTAGCATTTGCGACAACGGCGCTGAAAGCAACGCAACACGGTTCGGTTAGGGCAGCGTAGCGAAGTGGCAGATTGTCGGGTACTTTGTGCAAGCAGCGTTCAGGAACTTTGACAAATCGCGTCATGGCACCGTGGGTGCCGTACCCGAACCCTTTGCGACTTGGATCCAAGTTGTATTTTCCGATCCGCGTCATCGGGGAGTTTTGATCGATAATCGCGGCTGTCTCACTGCAGACTCGATCCCCTTCTTTAAAGGCAGTGACCCCTGAGCCTGTTTTGGCGACGCGACCTGCGAACTCATGTCCAAGGGTGACTGGATAGTTCACGGGCCAACTGTGAAGACCTGCCCATTGGTGCAAGTCGCTACCGCATACACCGACGGCGGCGATTTCCATGAGGGTATCGAAGGGACCGATTTCCGGGATCTCGATTTCTCGAAGTTCCACCGACATCGGTTCGGAGGCATAGTTCACTACAGCCGGTTGCTTGTTCATAGGATTTTTTTAAAACAGGATCGAAAACAGATCAAGCACAAAGAATCTCGTGGAATGGCTCTTAGGCGTTCAGAGGCACCGAGGGGTTGTCGGCGATATTGACCCAAACGTGGACGTGGGGATATCCTCTAAAGTGCCAAACGAAGCTCGGGCCTTCGAGTCTCCAGTTGTCCCAGAGTTTATCTCCGCCTGAGTCTTCGTCGGTGAAGAAAGCAAGATGGAGCTTATCGAGTCCGCCTTGTGCATCGAGGCAAGCAAGGGCTTCTTGTCGATCGACAGTTCGGAATGGCTCAACGAGTTTCGCAAGAACCTTTTGGATTTCTTGGCGTTGGTCTTTGGATAGTTCGCTCACTGGGATCCCAGGGAAAGGACCCGAGGGGCGGAATCCAACGGCTTCCTCGCGGGGCGACTCGGCAACTTCTGCCATTTTGCGTTGCTTCCCATCGAGCATTTGATATACGCCATTGGCAGCGATGGATTGTTCCCAGAAAACGTTGCCTGGGTGATCGGTACCTTCGTCATCGGAACCTGCGGCATGGCCGTAGAAAATTGGTCCGCCAAAGGCAACATGTTTTTGCGTGTTGCCATCGCAACGAAGAGTTGAGTGTCGACCCGTCAATACGAACTCGAAGCGGTCAGAGCCGGGTGTGCCGAAGATCGCAAGACTTTGACCTTTCCCCCAACCTCCCATGTCGTCTTTGAACTGCTTGTAAAAACGATCGTGCCAACTCGGATCGATGATCCCTTCGAAAATAGCTTTGACGATTTCTCGCTGATCCGATGTATAGAAATCGCTAAGGAGAGTTGGTTTGGTGATATTCCAGTTGTTTGCTATCCGAGTTCTCAGGAGTCCACGGTCTTTGGTGGAGTGATCCCAGTCGAAGCAAACGGATTGTCGCTGGCTCTCGGAGAGCGAGTCGTAGAGGTTTTTAACAAGTGACTCGGGGGTATTGTATTTTGGAGCATTGGCGATCGGCGAGGCAAGAAGGTCCCTAGCACCGGCGATGCCTGCAAGACCAATGGCCCCGGTCGATGCCAAGAAGGACCGCCTTGGATGTTGCTGGGACTGGGGCTTGATTGAACCAAATGATTTTTCGTTGGAACTCATAGACACACCAAAAGATCGAGGATTGGGGTTTGGCAAGAAAGTTTGTCAGTGTAGTCTAGCAAAAATTCCAGCTATCGGAAAACCTCATTGCCTTCAGGAATCGTTCTTAGAGGTGCTTTTCATGGACTATTCCCAGGAAGGAAATCGCGAGAAAATCCACCTTCTGAGTCGATTTCAATCAAGGGGAATTCTTCCTGCGGGATATGCTATAACATTTCGTAGAGTTGAGCCACAAGCAGTTGGTCGAACCAGCTTTTGGAAGTGAAGTGATGGGTGCAGAAAAGGCACTAGATCTCAATGCGACTGTGATGACGCCGGAGAACATTCAGTTCGAGTACCGTCTGGCTGGGCCATTTCGTAGATTTCCAGCCTTTCTCCTGGACTTGCTCATTCGAGCCGCGACGCTCGGAGGGCTTGGAATACTGATCGCTTGTTCGGGGATCGTTGTTTACTTTCCATCACTCGGTGCAATCGGTTTTTTCATCATGGCCGTCGGGTATTTTCTTTTCGATTGGTTCTATGGTTTATATTTTGAAACGATTTGGAGCGGTCGGACGCCCGGCAAGAAGATCTGCGGATTGCGTGTGATCTCGGTCGATGGAAGACCAATCAGTGCTTACCAGGCGACGATAAGAAATTTTCTAAGGTTAGGCGATCTAGCACCACTTGCCTCTCTCCAAATTTTTAGCGCGGATGCACCTCCGGCGTATTGGATTCCGACCGGGGGTGTAGCGATCTTGTGCATCCTGTTGACGGGTCGATTTCAGAGACTCGGGGATTTGGCTGCTGGTACGATGGTGATTGTTGACGAGCGAAAATGGGTCCCACCGAAACTCAAGCTCAACGAGCCTGCGATCAATCAACTCGTTGAAGCGATCTCACCGAGTTTTCGAATGAGTCGAACTATGCTCCGAACGGTCGCTTTGTATGTGGAACGCCGTATTCGGATATCGCAGGCAAGGCGTAAGGAACTCGCAGCGTTATTGGCAAGCCAAGTCATGCCCAGCGCAGGTGTGCCCCCGACGACTGATCCCGATCTGTTTTTATGTGCGTTGTACAAGAGAGAGTACGACGCTCAATTGAAATCCAATGACAAGCCGGAGTATAGCGGGGGCAATGTTCCTAGAGGCACTGCAAGGGTTAGTGAGGTTCGCTGATGAGAGCTGCAGAATTGGTCGAGCAACGCCGCAAAGCTTGGTTTGAATTGGACGAGTTGTGCGAGCTGCCGTTGGCACAGTGGAGGCCGCAACAGGCGATGCGTTTCGCAGCTCTTTACCGAGCCGCCTGCACGGATCTTGCGATGTCTGACCAACTCGGACTGCCTCCTGCGACCATCGATTATTTGCAAAGGCTCGTGGCTCGATCCCACAGCAGACTTTATAGTTCCAATTCGTTCCCGGTATCGACTTGGTACCGCTTTGTCACCCAGACAGCTCCCAGGGCCGTTTTCAGTGACGTATGTGTGAGAATTGCGTTTTGCGTATTTTTCGGAATGTTTAGCATCGCAGCTTTTCTCGGCTGGGCAGAAGGCATCTTTCCGAATTTTGCCGAGAACATCATCGGTCAGGAGCAGATCGAGCAATTTGAGACCATGTATGCTGCGCCGATGGACGGCAATCAAGACAGATACATTATGGCAGCGGCCTACTACATCCAGCACAACACCAGCATCGGACTCGAATGTTTTGCGCTTGGCACGTTGATTATTCCTACGATTGTCAAGCTTGCTTACAATGCCTTGGTTTTGGGTGCGGTCTTTGGATACATGGCCAGGGCGGACGTTAGCCAGGGGGATAACTTTTTTCAGTTTGTCACAGCGCACGGGGTTTTTGAACTCACGGCGATCGCACTTTCGGCGGCTGCGGGTCTGAGAATGGGATTCGGCTGGATCTTCACCAACGGCCTTACCAGGCTTGATTCTTTCCGAAAGAACACCGAACGCGCCTTGCCATTGATCTTCGTGTCGGTCGTACTTTTCATTCTGGCAGCGTTTACCGAGGGATTTATATCACCCTCACCGTTACCTTATTTCTTCAAGATAATTTGGGCCATCGGCAGCGCCTCGGGCTTGATGTTCTATTTTTGTATCATGGGCTATCCGGTCGAGGGCCCTGGGAATGAGACAAAGGGAATTTAGGCAATGCAACTGGACAAGACCGCCATCGCTATTTCCCAACGCAATCTCGATGAGCTATTGGATTTGAGTCTCTCGGTGCTCAGACGCTACGGATTAAAGCTCTTGGGTGTAGCGATCCTAGGTGTATTACCTTTCGCGATCATCAATGCGCTTTTGCTGAGTTCTCGCATGATGTCTGGGGGCTATAATTTGGACTCGGTCGATCGAGCTGTCTTTGTTTTTTGGATGGCTGTATTGGTTTACGTCGAGTCCCCCTTGGCAATGGCTCCGGTGACGATAGTTCTGGGGAATATGATGTTCGGAATTGCGAGCAAAAAGGGGGATATCAGGGGGACATTTCTAAAGCAATGGTTTCCGATCCTGTGGATTATGTCTCTGCTCAGGGGAGTCATCCCGCTGATCGGAGTCATCTTTTTGATTGAGTTTGTGTCCTATGATCGCAGCTTTGCTACGGGTATCGGCACTTTTTGGATTTGTTTGATGTTGCTCTTGGTGTTTCTTATCCGTGGCTTCCGTCCCTTTACTCCCGAAATTCTGCTTTTGGAGAAATGCCCTTGGTATAGCGGGAGAAACAAGGGTAAAAAACAGGAGCTTTCTAAGTCAACGATCACGCATGCACAAAGATCGGCTCGTATCCATCTCAATGGTGGAGAGTTGCTTTTAGCGACGATCATCGTTGGCTTTGTTGCTTTGTTTTTTCTTGGCTTGTTGATCGTTTCAAGCGTGACATTGGTCGGATCGGTCACTGGAGCTTGGTCCTGGGGTTGGTGGATGGATCTATTCTTTTATCCATTGGCTCTTTGGCTTATCGCATTTTGGGGGACGATCGTTCGATTTTTGCTCTACATGAACATGAGGATACGAGGAGAAGGATGGGAACTGGAATTGAAGCTCAAGGCTGAGGCTCGTCGATTTCTGGAATCCAAGGAGAGACATCTTGCTTAGTCTTACACGCGTCCTATGTCTGATCTGTTTTTGTTGGGCAAGCCATGGGAGCCTTCTTGGGCAGGACGATCCGCGTTTGCAGGGTCAAGCTCTCAAACGCGGAACCGATCCGGTTTGGGCGGATATCAAGCAGGAGGATGTGCAATATGGGGCAAGGCCGCTGGTTCGGGACGATCTGGAGTCTCGAGATCGATGGGCTGATGACGGCACAAGTCGAGGCTTTTGGTCTTGGCTCTTCGGCAGTGGCAATTCTGGTAGGATCCGCACTAGCACGGGCGGTGGATCGTCGGGATCATGGAGAGGATTTTGGGACTGGTTTTTTTTCCTTCTTTATTATGGATTTCTTGTTTTTCTCGCGGGCGCTTTAATCGCCGGGTTTATATGGCTCCTGAAGAGCCAGGAATTTTTCTGGGTGTTGCGAAGGCATCGTCCATTCCAACAAACCGAGGATCTACAAGCACAGCAAGCCAAATACTCGGATTTGCCAGTTGAGCTGGAGCGAGGATTGCTGGGTCTTAAGGCACAAGCCGCGGCACTCAGGGATCAAGGAGACTATTCGAAGGCGATTGTTTATTTGTTCAGCTATCTATTGGTGGAACTCGATACGGCCCGATGCATCGTGCTCTCGAAGGGCAAGACCAATTATCGTTACTTGCGAGAACTGGCCAGAAATCAATCTTTGCAGACGCGGCTCCAACGCGTCGTAATGCTGTTCGAAGAGTGTTATTTTGGACGACGAAAAATAACCAAGCAGCAGTTTGATTCTCTCTGGGATGACCTACCGAGTTTCGAGGAAGAAATCAAACGTGCAGCAAACCTCGTTGATGATCCGTCAGCTTCGGTCGACTCTCGTCTCGTAGGAGCCATATCGTGAACGCATCGCTAGAGAGCCCTTTGGGGATGAGTCGCCTGTTTTTTGCCAGTGCAGCATTGTTGGCAGTATTGGGGTGCAAGTCGGATGTTTCCAATGACTACAGCGGAAGTAGCGGTTTGGTCTCGGAACGCAGCCCGAGCGGATTGACTGTTTTTCGTGAGATGGTCAAGTCCCGGAAGAGACCAACCGAAACGTTGATGAACTTAAGCCCATCGATTGAGAAGAAGGTCCAAACGTTGGTATGGAGTCCGAATTATTTCCCGCAGCACGACAAGGTCACACTGGATCGTATCGACTCGTGGTTGCGTTCCGGGGGTAAAACGCTAGTGTACGTTGGACGCGATTTTTCGCCAAATGCGGAGTATTGGGATCGAGTTACAAGTCAAGCATCGAGTCCTTTGGGCGGCAAAGCCAGAGCGATCGGACAAATAAAAGGATCCAGCGACGCGATCGAATTGGACAAGCTCAGAGATGAGCACAGGCAGCTATTGATAACCCCTTGGTTCTACTGGAGGAAAGTCCCTGGATCGTTTCGAAAGATCGAGAAGTTTCAGGGGGAATGGTCCCAGACCGCTTCGCTTTCCAACCCGGATGTCCAAATACGATCGCCGCTTTTACCTTTCGGTAAAGAGGATTTAGATGCTTTGGTCAAAGATCTTGATTGGAATCCAGCCAACAATCCCAACGCGGTCAGTAAGAAGATACCCACTTCGGTGCCCCCTCCCCCAAGAAAGTGGTCTTCTAGGCTCGTCACCCGAGGCTTTGTTTGGGGCAATAACAATGGTGAGAGAGTGTGGAATACCGACGACGCCGAGCTATTGTCGATTGCAAAAGCGATTCAGAAAAACGATCTGGATACAGAAACCGTATTATTAGCCAGCAGCGATGGCGTTCCTCTTGTTACCGAAGTTAAGTATCGAAGCAGTACGAGCCGCGTATTACTGGTATCGAACATTTCGATGATTGCTAATCTCGGGTTGCTGAACCGTTCGAACCGCGACATCGCCGATAAGATCATCAGTAAATTTGAGAATGGGCCTGTCGGTTTTCTTACAGGAAATATCGACCCGACGCTTCGCAAAGGGCTCGCCCAAGAGGAGCACAAGGGGTTCGAGATGCTCACGGTTTGGCCATTCAACGTCATGACGATCCACGCAGCATTAGTGGCTATTGTCGCTGCGATTGCTGCTTTTCCTATTTTTGGAAGGCCCAAAACGCTTCCTGTCAAATCGAGCACAGACTTTGCCGATCACGTCGAATCACTAGGAGAACTTCTTCGCTCAACCGGTGGGCACGAGTACACCAAGGATGCAATCAGCAAATATTTTAGGATTGTACGACGCGACACCAAATCCGCTTGGGCCACGAGAATAACCGCTGAGCAAAGGCAAGAACGGGACAAGTCTATCGAGGAGTCCTCATCCTACAGCAGTCCGTAGCCCTTAGGGAGCTAGCAGGTGTCTCCGAAAGAACTCATCTCGACGCCGCTTGCAATACGGAGTTGAGCCTACGCCGTGTCCACCTCCGGGAATATACAGAAGCTCGAAGTCCTTGTTTGCCCGAACCAGGGCATCGACCACCTGCATGGTCGAGGCCGGATCGACATTCGAATCGAGTTCTCCGACGACCAATTGGAGTTTTCCCTGCAATCGATGGGCATTCGAGACGTTGGAATTCGATTCGTAATGGGGGCCAACTGGCCACCCCATATAAAGTTCGTTCCACCATACTTTGTCCATCCGGTTGTCGTGGCAACCGCAATCCGCTACCGCCGCATCATAAAAACCGCCGAAGAAGAGCAGAGCCGCAAGTGCGTTTTGTCCTCCGGCTGAGCCGCCATAGATTCCAACTCGTTCGATATCCATCTGAGGATACTCTTTGGCTGCCGATTGCATCCAAAGGATTCTGTCTGGGAATCCTCCATCGCTCAGATTGCGGTAGCTCACATCATGGAAAGCTTTGCTGCGATTGGATGTTCCCATACCATCGATCTTCACAACAACAAATCCTTGATCTGCCAGGGCATGGTATTCCGACAGAGCTGAATAGGCTTTGGGCACAAAAGAGTCTTGCGGGCCGGCATAGATGTTTTCGATCACCGGATACTTCTTGCCAGGTTCAATCGATTTGGGCATGACGATGATCCCGTAGATATCCGTCGTACCATCTCGCCCTTTCGAAGCGAATCGGATCGGCTTATTGCTGTCGCTCCACAAGTCCTTCTCGCTATTTGATTCGAGTTCTAAGATCAACTGTCCGTTGATTGCGGATCTGAGTTCGTGGACAGGAGGTAGATCGACTCGCGAATAGGTATCGATCAGCCATTGTCCATTGGGCGAAAAATCAACTGAGTGATCGCCGTCACCTTGGGTCAATTGGATCAGATTTTGTCCGTCGAAATCCACCCGACATAGATGGCGTTGATAGGGATCTTGTCGTGGCGCGATTCCGCCGGCATAAAACCAAATCTGTCGATTCGAAGCATCGATTCTCTCGACGGATCTGACGACCCACTCTCCGCTGGTGACTTGGTTTATCAGTTCACCATCATCCGCAGAATATCGATACAGGTGGTACCAACCATCTCTTTCGCTACCCCAGAGAATTTCGCGTTGATCTAAAATCCACTCGCGATAAGCCTTGGCGGCATAATCGATGTAGGTCGGGCTGGCTTCCTCGATCAGCGAGCGAACCGATCCGGTGGCTGGGTCGACGGCGATTAGTCGCAGGACTTGATGTCCACGCTGATTGTAAAAAAAAGTGAAACGATGGTTGCTTGAATCCCAACGCAGTTGATCGATCGACCAAGGGTTCTCGAACAGTGTGTTCTCGATTGGAACTAGGGTTCCATTTTCGAGGTCGAAGAGTCTTGGAATGGGACGATCGAGTTTATCGCCAGGTTTGTCGTATCGAATGGTTTTCGCTTTGGGTTGCAATTGATCGCGCGGCGAGGATTCGACAATTGTTATTTCACGATGATCGCCTTGTTCGGTTTGAAGCGTCATCGCAAAACGATTGTCTGCAGAATAGTAGATGGGTTGGTCATAGCGGGACGATTCGCTCCCCTTGGCTTGGCCCAGACCGGCCGTATCGAGAAGAACTTGACCGGAATCAGAGAGGAATCGGATTTGGTGATTATCACGCTCGATCTTGTATTTGCTCGTATTTAAGGAGTCAGAGGCCTTATCGCCCCGATTTCGGTTTGCTCTGCGACGGCCATTGCGATTCGGGATTAGCGAATCAGACTCGATATTCATCGATTGGATTTCGAGCCTTTGGCCTTGGGCCGAAGCCGTCGCGCACCAGATCGCTTTTGAGCCGTCGATCGTCGCGGCCCAGGAGTGTCCCGCAAACGTTGATTGTTTGTGGGATTGGTTCGGGGAAAGCTTGCCATAGCTACGAGGGATGCCTTGGAAATCGATCCAAAAGACTTCGACTTCTTTGTCCAATAGGTTCTTGATTTCGATCTCGATTCGGGCCTCATCGAGCGTCTCGGACGGTTCGATGCGTCCGGAGGCAGAGTTTTGTGCGAAGCTCCAACCGGCGAGTTTCTCGAGTTCTTCGAGCGAGTCGGCGCGTAGGATTTTTTTCTCGGACGGATCGACCCAGACAAATTGTCGCTGCCCTCTGGGCATGGGCTTCGAGTACCAAAACCCCTTGTCATTGACCCATTGAGGCTTGATTTTATAGAGGATTGGATCGGACTGCTGTGCAATTGATTTTGGTAATCCGATGAGCAAAATCGATACAACCGCAAGCAATTGGACGCTAACAAGACATGTCCGCATGAACGACTCCGGTGATGGGGGGGATGATAGGCAGCGCTGTGGAGTTGGATTTTAGCTAGAAAGTTCGGTCTTGTGACTAGCCAACGGGCAAGAGTTGAACAAGGATATAAGGACAGGAAATGCAAATAGAAAACTCGTTTTAGTCCGTCAAGGGAACCGTGCCACCGAATCTTCCACCGCTGGTTCTACCTCTTGTAGCGTCCTTGATTGGATTGGGACTTTCGATTGCTTTGACTCCATTTGTCAGACATTATGCTCTGAGAGTAGGGCTAGTTGATTACCCGGATCGTCGGCGTAAGTTGCACTTGCAACCGGTGGCACGCTGCGGAGGCGTAGTCCTGCTTGCGACGCTTATGCTCAGCGTTCTTTTGGCCTTCTTGATTTTCCCAGGTCAATCGATCCATTTAGTTCAGCAGTCATCGCAAGCGATCTCGCTTGGGGTTGGGGCATTGGCGATCACGGTTTTGGGCCTGATCGATGATAAGTATGGGATGCTCGGAAGGCAGAAATTAGCATTTCAGATCTTGATTTGCTTGGGGATTATCTCCTTTGGGTTTTCGATCGATACGGTTCAGGTCTTTGGATACGCGATTGATTTGGGACTTATAGCTTGGCCAGTGACGTTGCTATGGTTGCTCCTGTGTATCAACTCGATCAATCTGATTGATGGAGCCGATGGTGTTTGCCCGACGGTCGGTTGGATAGCGTTTGCGGCAGTCGCGATTATCAGTTCCTACACGGGAAACCACATGGAGGCGATCATAGCCGCATCTTTGGCGGGTGCTCTCGTGGGATTTCTGGTCTATAACCTCCCACCGGCGAGCGTGTTTCTTGGCGATAATGGCAGCATGCTTATTGGACTGTTCCTAGGTGTCTTGACGATGCGGTCGTGGTTTTCGAAGGATTCTTCGATGTCGATCACGATTCCTCTGGTTTTGATGGCGATTCCAATCTTTGATTCGTCCATGGCTTTGGTGCGGCGAAAGCTGACTGGACGAAGTCTTTTTTCTGTCGATCGAGGGCATCTTCATCATCACTTGATGAGGCGAGGGTTCCATGACCGAGCCTTAGTCGGGATCATCACCTTGTTCTCCTTTCTAACCGCAAGCGGTGCCGTCGCAGGCGTGCTGCTTGGTTCTGATTGGATTTCTCTTGCGACGATGACTTTCTCGATCGGTGCTTTGGTTGTTTTCAAGCTATTTGGATTTGCCGAATTGAAACTGATGTACAAGCGGCTTGAGGGATATTGCACATCTCTCTTCGTCCGACCCGATCGAGTGGATTCTTTTGTTCACCAAGAATCGGTTCATTTACAAGGAACTAGAAATTGGGATGTGATTTGGCAAACTTTAGTGGAATTTGCTGAGAAGCATGGGCTCAGTCGCATTCAAATGAATCTAGACATGCCTTGGCTCCATGAGGGGTACCATGCCGAGTGGCAAAAGGCGGATCTGCCGGAAGTCTCCAGGCGATGGAGTTTAAAATTCCCTCTAATAATTCAAGGCGAGAGCTATGGGGGGCTGGAGTTTATTGGAAAGCAACAAGAAGGCGAAAGTCTTTTGGTATTAGCCCAGTTGACCGAACTTCTCGATGCGATTCACAGCCAATTAGAGGCTTTCCGATACGAACTTGAAGAAAACCGCAGTTCGCAAAGCGGAGCAGACGAAGAAACCGCTTATGGTTCTAAGGTAGCGATGACGGCTGAAAAAACCGGATTTCTTCCGAACATCTCGGGAGCAGTGACCTCAGGTGTCACGGAGGCTGTCGAAATTCCTTAGCAGGGCGGTGTTTTATCGAGGATTCATCGGTAACCGTCTTGAGTTCGTTTTTTTCGCAGAACTAGAAGTTGAATTCGGATGCCAAAGTATTACGTGCAGAGCGGTTCGTTTCGTGGCGTTGTGGTTCGTAGGAATGCGAAAGAAGCAGCTCGTTGGGCTGTAGAATTTGTGATGAAAGAGCCCAAAGTAGCCGAGCATCAAAACCCAGCCTCCGACATAGGCTTGTTCAGGCTCGGAAATTCCATCGGCGTGAGTGAACGAGGATTCTCTCGTAAGGATCGGCAGCGCGTGCCAACTTCCCAGGCCGTTCTTGAGTGGATGATCGCATCTCACGCCGACGCGCAATCTTAGCGATCGTGAGAGTCTAACTCCATAACTCAAATACCGGTCGTCCTCCATCGACGATCGGTGTAGGGCGATTTTGGAAGTCCATAACCCGCATCTCAGGATCGATTCCGATCGCATAATAAATTGTCGCAGCAAGATCTTCGGGCGATACGGGTCGCTCGATCGGATACGCTGCATCTTTATCGGATTTACCAATGAGATTGCCGCCGTGAATCTTTCCACCAGCGATTACGGCGGGAAAGAGCGTGCTCCAGTGGTCTCGCCCCCATTGAGCGTTAGCCGTTGGTGTTCGGCCCATCTCCCCTAGTGCAACGACCAAGGTGTCTTCGAGCATACCACGCTCTTCGAGGTCGAGTATGAGTGCCGAACAAGCTTGATCGAAGGTCGGAAGAAGGTGTTTTCCAACATCATCACTATTTCGGTGTGAATCCCAACTGTAACCATCGACGCAGTCGTATTGAACCGTGACGAAGCGTGTTCCGGCTTCGATCAGTCTTCTTGCCATCAACGTGGACTGGCCAAATAGGTGCCTACCGTATCGATCTCGGATTGCTTCTGGCTCGCGTCGAATGTCAAGTGCTTCCCTTGCTGCGTTGGATGTCGCAAGAGCAAAGGCGCGTTGGCGGAATACATCAAGATCTGATTGCATTTCAGTATCGGCCTTGTTTATTTGCCGATTGAGTTGATCAAGAAGCGATTGCCGATCTTGCAGGCGATCTAGCACCAATCCATCGCGTTGATCGAGTCCGGCGATACGGTAGCTTAACTCCTCGTCGCTACATTCTCGCCAATAAGGATTGTCCTCTTTGGATTTCTTATCGATGCGTGTTGTCAGTGGATTGTAGCGTTGCCCTAGCCAGCCGGCATGTTCGCCCGGTCGGGGGTATTGTCCGTCTTCCTGCAGCCTTCCAAGTGAATTCGGGATCACCATGTAGGAAGGCAACTCGCGCTCGAGCCCCAGACGCTGTTGATCCAAAAACTCTACAATCGAGCCCATTGAGGGCCAGTCTCTTGGCGTCGGAGCGAATCCACCTCCGATTGGTACGTGCCAACGTTTTCCAGTTTGCAGATAATGAGCACCGCCACTGTGATCGTTGAAGGAGTGGGACATGGTTCTGATGACTGAATACTTGTCAGAAATCTGCGCCATTTTCGGCAAATGTTCGCAGATTCTCAGGTCAGGATTTTTCGACTGGATAGGTCGATAGGGGCCTCGAATCTTCTCAGGTGCATCGGGCTTCATGTCGAAGGTTTCGAGTTGGCTCGGGCCGCCAAACAAGAATAGAAAGATGACTGATTTGCATTTGGCACCGAGAGTTTGGTTGGTATTGGCAAGCGACTCGAGCTTGAGAATCTCCTGGAGTCCGATCCCAAAAAGCCCTCCACTACCAGCTTGTAGGATGCGTCGACGCGAATGAATCGTGCGTTCCGATCGGTGCGATCCTAAAATCGTCAGCATGTTGCACCCTCAGGGGCATTGTGAATAATAGGGGGTTCGGCGCTCCGACCCTCGAGTCCTTTTAATTCTAACCCCTGTAGAGAAGCGATGCTGTCACTGAAGAAAAATATCCGTCAATCGATCGTCGGTTGGTGCTATCAAGCCTGCGGAGACCTCTGGTCGATCGATCGACTATGCGAGGTCACTCGCGAGTTGGGCTGCGATGCGGTCGAGATCGTTCCATTCGAAGACTGGGAGACTCTCAAAAAGCACGGCATCATTTGCGCCCTAGCCCCCAATGGCATGCCTGGAGCGCCGTTTGTTAAGGGGCTCAACAACAAGGCTTATCATGGCCAAGCGATCGATTGCATGACCCAGGCAATCGCAAAAACGTCGGCGGCTGGCTTTCCCAATGTCATCGCGTTTACCGGGTACAAGTGGCGAGATGCAGAGGATCCAAGCAGTGGTGAAATATCCAACGATGAATGCATTGAAAACTGTGTCGCGGGTCTCAAACAACTAGCCAGCTTGGCAGAGAAATCGAAAGTCACGATCTGCTTAGAACACCTCAATACCCGCGATGCAAGTCACCCGATGAAAGGACACCCAGGGTATCAGGGTGACGATATCGACTTGGTCGCCAAGATCGTTCGATCGGTAGGTAGCGAACGGGTTAAAATGCTTTTTGACGTCTACCACGTACAAATCATGCATGGGGATGTGATGAGAAGACTTGATGAACACATCGATATCATCGGCCATGTTCACGTCGCTGGAAACCCTGGACGCAATGAGCTTGACGATCAACAAGAAATCAACTTCCCACCCATCTTGCGCAAATTGCATCGCCTGGGCTACAAGGGATACGTTGGTCAGGAATTCATCCCGACGCGCGACGCTTACGCAGGTCTCAAAGAGGCTGTACTACTCTGCGACGTTTAGATCAGATCTACTCCATGAGTGTTTGACGAGTGCGGGCATACGCATAGGGCGCAAACAAAAGCAGTGGAAGCCAACTGACGAAAGTCGGCGTGAGCAATCGGTTTGAGCCGCAAAGCATGGATAGTGCAGTGTGGACCCCGAAAAATAAGCCATAGGTCAGAACGCAGGCGATCGTCAGTTGCACGATGTTTCGTCGACGACTCGTTAGAACGAAGGGGAGTCCGAGTAGCAACTGGGTCGCGTCAGTAAGCGGTTGCAAAAATCGCTGATGGATTAAAAGTTGAAGTTCATCACCGTAGTAGTCGCCTTGATTGCGTGCTCGCCAGACCAAGTCTGCCGTCGATGCGAATTGTTTGGCTGTACTACCCCGCAGCATATCAAACTCGACACTGCTAGGTACGAAGCACTCGTCGGCAGTCAGCCAGGGTGTATCCGAAGGGAGTCTTAGGTAATCGACTCCATCTGAGTGGATCGAAGGTTGAGAAAGGAATTTTGGATTTCCCAATCCTGACAAAAGATAACCCGCAGGTTTAACTGAATCACCCACGTGATAGGTTGCTGTTTCGGCCTGAATTTGGCCAACCAATTGGGATGCTGGACCAAAGAGCACAAAAACTGGGTTTCGTATCGTCTGTGATTGCTCGACAATGTTTTTGCCGGCAATCAAAATTCCAAACTCAGCATCTTCGGTTGGCCGGATAGGTTGTAGACGCTCCGTTCCTTGAAGATCTTGAGGGGTTCGTGTAAGGATGTGGCTGTATTTAGGAATCCAGATTTCTCGAGATACGGCACTGAGCGTGATTACCACCGCACATACAATCAGGATCGGACGGATCACTCTAGCCTTGCTAATCCCGGCGGCGAGCATTGCAGTCCACTCGTTGGTGCGATAAAGCCAGGCTACAACGAAAAGCATAGACAGCAAAGCTGTAAGCCCACATGTGCGATCGAAGATCGTCAAGAGCACGGGGCCGAAGTACTCGGCTAAGGCCAGCGGTAGGCTGCCCCTGATACGACCATATTCGAGGAGTTCGTCTAGGTTGGTAAATATCTGCGCAATGACCAACAGCCCGGCAAGCGTAACAAAGCAAACCAGGAAAACACGAATAAACAAGACCATCAAATACCGGTCGATACGGGTCATAATCTGCGTAGCTTAGCAATTTCGGGAGACCAAACTCAAGGCCAGTATTTCGCCTGTTTGGAGTCCGTCATGTCAATATCGACTTGATGACCGATCCTTCAACGTTGGTCAATCGCCGCTGGATGCCGTTGTGCTCGTAAGTCAACCGTTCGTGATCTAATCCGAGCAGGTGGAGAATGGTAGCATTGAAATCGTAGAGGGGATGAATATTTTCGACGGCCTTTACACCGAGATCATCGGTTTGACCGTGGCTAACGCCTCCGCGAACCCCCGCTCCGGTCATCCAACATGTGAATCCATCGGGATTGTGATCACGGCCTTTTGCGCCTTTTTGGAAAAACGGCATCCTTCCAAACTCGGTACACCAGACCACTAGCGTTTCATCGAGCAAACCGATCGATTTGAGATCTCGAATCAATGCTGCAACGGGTTGATCCATGATCGCAGCGTGCACATCGTACTGGCTCTTCAAATCATTGTGCCCGTCCCAGTTCAACTTGCCCGCACTCGCGTAGGCTCCATTGAATAACTGCACGAAACGAACTCCGCTTTGAATAAGGCGTCTTGCGAGGATACAGTTCCTGGCAAAAGCGGCTTTCTCTTTATTGGACGAATCGTCGGCACCGTAAGCTTTCAGGACATGGGCCGGTTCGCGATCGATGTCGGTGATCTGAGGCACACTTAGTTGCATTTTCGCAGCTAGTTCGTAGCTAGCTATCCGGGCTGCCAGTTGCGCATCGTTTGGAAACTGATCCAGATGTCTGCGCTGAATTTTCTCGAGCAACTTTCGAGTTGCCACTTCCGCCGACTCGTCGCCCCCGGAGACCCTCAAATGCCGTACCGGATCGGTCGAGGAGAATGTGGTACCTTGGAATGCTGCTGGCAAGAAACCAGGGCCCCAATTGTTTGAACCGTTCTGGGGCACACCTCTGGGGTCGGGGATCGCAACATAGGCGGGTAGATTGTCGCATTGACTACCTAAAGCATAAGTCACCCATGCACCCAGGCTTGGGAATCCATCGAGATTGAAACCAGTAGAAAGAAAATTCTCCGCTGGTCCATGGGTGTTGGATTTACTAGTCAGAGAATGGACAAAGGCGATCTCATCGGTGAGCTCTGCCAGATTCGGAACCAGATCACTGACAAACTTACCACTTTGACCACGCTGACGAAACGTGTACTGTGGCCTAGCAAGATTTCCAGCGGGCCCTTGAAAAGTCACCGAGGGCCCGCCAGGCAAGGGCCGGTCGTCCCACTCGATAAGCTTCGGCTTGTAATCCCATGTTTCAAGTTGGCTCACTGCGCCTGCACAGAAGATCACCAAGACATTCTTGGCCTTAGCTTGGAAATGCGGTGGACGCGGAGCGTAGGGTTTAGCAGGGTCGAACTGTATTGCACCATGGGTAGCTTGGCCGTCTGCAAGGAGTCGATCGCTACTGAGCAGGCTTGTCAATGCGATCGCACCAAGAGCGGTTGAAGCTTGGGAAAGGAATCTTTGGCGATTAAGTAAAGGATGCACAGATGTTCTACGTTGAATCAGGGGTAAAAGAGAAACTCATTGCAATTGAACAATGCTCTGCAGAGGATTTCGATGCCGAATTGCTCAACCAACGGTAGTGCTTCGGCGATTTCCTCGGGGGTTGCATTCCTAAGCAAGCAACGTTCGTATGCTGCGTCGATCAGGGATTTCGGGTCGGAACCTATCTCTCTTCGAAGCAGATTGCCAAAGGCTGCGGATTGATCGAGAGTGAACTGACTGTTCAACAGGTTCAACGCTTGAATGGGAGTCGTTGAAGTGCGACGCAGGCCTGTACTTTGTCCTGCATCAGGGCAGTCGAAGGCTCCGAAAACGGCATCGCGTTCTCTGCGAACCTTGTGGGCGTAGATCATTCGCTTAAGCCCATCTCCCTGAAATTTTTCGATGGGTATAAACCCACTCAATCCACCTCGCTGTTGGTACAGATCGAATCCACGCCCAAACATCGAGAGGTTCAGTTGCCCACTGACAAAAAGCATAGAATCGCGGATGGCTTCGGCCTGAATTCTTCTTCTAGGATAGCTCCAAAGGAATCGAGCATCAGCATCCTTAGTTTTACCGGGCTGGTCGCTGCCTATGGCCTGCCGATAGGTACGTGAGAGCACAATCAGTTTGTGAAGAGACTTCAACGACCAATTTTTTTGAATCAATTCGCTAGCTAACCAATCGAGTAGCTCTGGATTCGTCGGTGGAGTTCCATTGAGTCCAAAGTCATTGGATGTTTCGACCAAGCCGATTCCAAAGTGCCCTTGCCAAATTCGATTTGCGATCACGCGTGGAGTTAGGGGGTTGGAATCCGAGGAAATCCAATCGGCGATCGCTAGTCGCCGCTGAGCGTCGGAGGATGATGGATCGAGATTGATTGAGCCAAAAAACGAGGGGATTGCCGGTGCGATGAGTTGCTTGGGTTGTTCAGGATCGCCGCGGTGCAAAAGGTGTATTTGATCTGGCTTGCGAAACTTTCCCGCAAACGCCTTTTGATTTTCTTCCGTCGATCGACGTTGGGCCTGAAGCTCACTTCGCTTGGTATTCAGCCCCTGGATCACTTTGGATTCGGATTCCGTAAGTCCGTAATCGCTGATATGCGCGATGCTCTCTGGTTTTGTCGTCTCCGAGGGTCTCTGCTGCGAGGATCGATCGGTATGGTCTGCAACAGTTCTCCAATGGTCACTTAAGTCAAGCACCTCGATGCGGTATCCAATCGCCAGACGATCCTGGTACCGACCTTCGCGATCCCTTCCCCAGACGATGCTTTCTACCGTTTGTGGAGTTGCGAAGTCGAATGTCAAAGAACCTTTTCCAACCGTGTTGGACATCCAACTTCGGCTGTTTCCATACAAGCCATCGTTGACAAATCTCAGTTCGTGCCTGTCGGGACTAACCAAATCCCCAGACGATGCGACTTTTGTTCCGGAATTCGCTGTAGCTATATTTTCGCCAACCGCGTTATAGATTTCTATTTCATCGATGCATGGCTCGAGGCTGTTGGTTTCAAGCACAGTGAATCGAAGTGATTTGGATTTCGTGGGAGCGATACGATCATAGTTCATGGTTGGCTGAATGGACATACGCGGTGGCAGCACCGTCTGAATGTCTTGAAGATGATCAGGATCGGTTCCAATTTGGATGCGATATGCGGTTGCAGTACGATCGTTGAATTGCCCGAGTCGGTCTCGGCCCCATACGATCTTTGAAATCAACTCCACGTTCTGTAGTTCGATCAACACCCATCCTCTTCCAGGCTGATCGCTCATCCAACTCGACGAATTACCCGTCTTGCCATCATGGATGTGTTGAAGCTTATGGATCTCGGATTCGCGACTTCCAGAGGCTGATGCCTTGGCACCAAGTGATGCCAGAGCAATGTTCTTTGCGTCATCTCCACTGGTCCAAACTTCGAGTTCATCGATACAGGGCTCGATCAGACCGAGTGTTGGATGTAGATTGGAATCCCAAATCTCCAATCTGACATACCGCGCAGCTCTTGGCTCAAACTCGATGATGTTTTCAGAGGAATTTGGGAAGTTTACGGGACTAGATTCAGGCCGTGCGATCGGCTCGTATTTTCGAAGTCGCTGATCGACATCTCGAAGCTCCTTGTCGATAGACTCTTGCAGGGTTCTTTGCGCTTTGGCCCAAGGTGTATCGACAACCCGGTCTTCGTATTCGACTCCGGCAACGAAGGCCTGCATCGCATAGTAATCCTCTTGGGTGATCGGATCGAATTTATGATCATGGCAGCGAGCGCATCCGATGCTTAGTCCTAGAAAAGATTGACCAATGTTGACAACGACTTCATCGATAGCATCCTGGCGCGCAAGTCGTTTGCTTGGCTCATCCGCACCGATTTGTCCCGGCAGCAAAACCGATGCGGTGATGAGAAAACCAGTCGCCGCGTCTTGGCCAAGAACATCTCCGGCAATTTGCTCACGGATGAATTCTTTGAACGGAATATCGGCATCGAGTGCTCGAATCACGTAGTCGCGATAATGCCAAGCGTGTGGTCGTTCGGTGTTCACTTCAAAGCCGTGGGTGTCTGCATACCGCACCACATCGAGCCAGTGCTGGGCCCATTGCTCTGCGTATCTCGGAGAGGCCAAAAGCACATCGACAACTCGCTCATAAGACTCGGGATTTTGGTGATGGTTTGCAAACCATCTAGCCAGCTCTTGGTCAGGTGGTAGTCCGTGCAAATCGAGCGATACTCGACGCAACCACTGCATCGGTTCGGCCAAAGGAGCAAACTCAAGGCTGAGATCCTTTAGTTTCGCGGCAACAAGATCATCCATAGATGCGCCCGCTTTTTTTTGCCTAAGAGGTAGGAAGCTCCAGTGAGCTTTTGGATCGGGCAATTCTGTTGTGTCGATTCCATCGGGCCATGAGGCACCTGATTGGATCCACTGTTTTAGTTTCTCGATTTGGTCGGGGGATAAAGCTTGGTATCCAGAGTCACTAGGAGGCATTCGCTCATCGGGATTCGGATTCGACACCCAGTCAAGAAGCGGGCTCTTTCCTGGATTCGTTGGATCGATCAGTGGCCCATAATTGTCCCCCCCACGCAAGGCGCGGGACTTGATGTCCAAACGAAATCCAGATTTTTGCTTGGTTTGTCCGTGACACCCGTAGCAGTGATCCTCAAAGATGGGGCGTACATCGCGAAGGAAATCAACAGCGGTCGATAACTGCAATTCCTGGGCTTGTAAGTTACGTTGGAAGGGGCTTTGGAATGGATTCCAAAGCGCAGCGAGGACAAATGCAATCGCTGCAAACCGATGGGAAACCCTGCAATTTATGCTAAATAATGTATCGGTCGATCGCCACATAGGCCAAGACTCGATCGGGAGCGTAAGGGGGAATTGAAAATAAGGTAGGGTTTTGGACTTTAGAGAAGTATAACTTGGTCTAAGCGATTGGAGTTCTGGAAATGCCGGTTCTGCCGTTTCTTTCGAAGGGTAAAGCTTGGATGACGCGGGCCAAACCAATAATCGGCTAAAATATCCGAGTTACATCGGTTGTTTGCTTAGAATAGCACGAAGAGTTGTCGGGTCCGATCCACCGAACCTTACACGAACCATAGGAAGCATGAGTGTTACGTAAAGGACGCATACGAACGATCGCAAAGAGGCTCACTAGGCAGAGTTTCCGGAACGCTCATGGCTTTGGGTTTATGGGCAAAACTGGTCGGCTCATGATTGCGCTTTTGGCATTCGTTCTGGCGATGTTTCCCTTTGAGACATGGCATCCATTGAATGCGCAGGATCCTTCGCCGGCACCATCTGGAAGTATGATGCCTCCGGAAAATCTGCCACGTGTTGTCGGGCCTGGCGTGTTGCCAGACTTGATGTACATGAGAAACAGCAAGGGAGAAGAAATTCTCGTCCCTCGTGCCCGATATGAGGATTTCGAGCGTCTGCTGATGGAGACAGAGCTTGGTGGAGAGGGGCTAACGGCCACACCGAGTCTCAATCAGTTGGATCTTGTGATCGAGCCGGTAACCGATTACGCGAAAATTCAAGTCCGGGGAATGATTTCGCTAAAAAAGGCCAACAGAACCACCTGGACGGTTCCGATCGCATTGAGCCAGCTTCAGTGGATTCCCGGTGGTAAGGAAGGCTCTGGGGTAGCGAACAAGCAGAACGATTCGAATTTGCAGGAGACTCAAGAGAGCCTCGATGGCCTCGAAAGCATCTCGGCAACGGCCCAGGCCAACGGATATCTTTGGCGAGTTGGACCAGGCAAATCGCTTCAAAAGAGACTTTTCGTCGATGCGGTTTGCAAATTCGTTTCGACTCCAAGCGGCAACACACTAAGGCTCGATCTTCCGCCGGCTGCGACGGTCGTTAAGCTCAAGCTACCCAAGGGAGACTGGGACCTCAATGCGACTGGGGGTGGGAATGAGGTTGTCGAACCATTTCAGATTCAGGGTGAGCATTCGATCGCTATTGTTCGAACCTCGGCTAACTCGATCAATCTAACATGGAGTCGCAAGACAACTCGTGATGCGATTGCAGCAGTTGAGATTCGCAGTCAAACAAAATTTTCACCTTCTGGGGATACGAATCGGTGGCGAGCTGATTCAGCGATTGCGATTCGAGGCCCTGCAAAACTCGGAGGCAAGCGAATCCGTTGGATATTACCCCCTCAGGCGATTCTTCGAGAAGCCAACTCCGACAGGATTGTTTTTTCAAACTACCGCTTAGTAAAAAGCAGCACCACAAGCCCTTCTGGAAATACTGATCCTCCCACGTTGGTCAGCGATCAACCTTCTGACTTTTGGTGGATTGAGATCGATGAAGCCTACGGCAGAAGTGAACTTGATTTGAACCTGGAATGGGAACTGACAGGCTTGCCGAACGACTCGCAGGTTCGATTCGAGGCCCCCAAGCTTGAGGGTGTCGATCGTCACAATGGCACTGTCGAGTTTTCCATACCGCGGATCAATTCCATCGATTGGAGCCCAATAGGAAATGTCCAATTGGTTCGGCAGTCTCAAGCGTCCGATGGTAGCGAGTCGATCGTCTATACATTTCAATTCGAGGGGCAAGCCGCAGGAATATCAACGCTATGGACGACCATAGCCGATCGCCCAAAGATCACTAGTCAACAAAGGATAGAGATACGTGAGAATCAATTGATTCTTCGTGGTCTGATCGAATTCGGAAGCGACCCGATACAATTGCCGCTTTTGCAATTCGAAGCCGAGGGTTGGAAACCCGAGCGGTTAGCACTGTATCCGTCGGACATCGACGTTCCACTGGATTCCATTCCTGATGCTGGTAAATCGACCGCAGAGAATCCACTTGGAGGATGGTCGTTGCCAATCAGCTCAAATCTTTGGATTCGCAGTAGCAGCAAACCACGAGCAAACGCTTCGGATTCGAGTCGAAGCGACCGGCCCAGCGAGAGCAGTGCTGTTGGGACTGGCCTTGGTAATCCATTCGAGATCCTTGCGAACTCGACGGATAGAAAGGAGTCGACTTCGAGTTGGAAAATGGAATATCTTCTGAGCCGAACTCATTCGAACGAATCGAAGGAGTTGAGTCTGAATTTACCCCGTCTTTCTTGGCTATCCCAGGAGTCACAACAGAGAGTTTCCCGAACGATACCCGGTAGTTTACTTATTTACAGCTGGCCCTACCGACTCGCAGCTGATCCACAGTCAAGTATTGGCTTAGTGGAAACTTCGCTGGATCGAAACATGCAGCAGCAGGTCTTTTCGAGTGGATCAGGGCCTTGGCCATTTCTGCTTCAGTACCAGATCGCCGACTCGACGAGCGTCAGTCGATGGGTCGGCTCACGAACGAGAAAGGGATCGTTTGTCACTGCGGGTCTTTCGGCCAAGGTGAGTCCTGTTAGGGATTCGATTCAGTGGAACCTTCGCTGGGATTGCAGGTGTTTAGGTAGTCGTCCGACGTCTTTGAACATCGGACTACCGATAGACGCTAGATCAATCGATGCCAAGCAAGCTATTTCGGATCTATCGGTTCAAATCGACAATACGGCAGTACCCGTTGAGTGGATTGACCCCGAGGTTTCGATCCCGGGTTACCGTTGGGCCAAATTGAGCATTCCGGAAGTCGCGATCGACGGGAGCAATCGTTTAGACTTCCTTCTAGAAGTTAAATATATTGGCGACCAACCCTTGCTCAAGCAATTAGATCAGCAGGTTACCTTGGACTTGGAACTGGCGATTCTTGAGTCAGCCAAACCGACCGAGCAGGTTTTGGTTGAGACAATCGCTGTCGCTACACTCGACTCTGACTCTTTGAGTTTAACACCATTTTCTGAGTCGAACCAAGGGATTTTATCGATCGATCCAAGTGAGCCACGAGTATCCCTAACGGCGAACCGTCGGACGAGCGAACCAAAGTCCAATGTCAACATCGAAGGCGAGTGGATTCAAACGATTGTCAATGCCCTTGAGCAGAGAGATCGCTATGTTGTCCGCTTTCAAACCGATCAAAAGTCAATCAGCATGCCGACTCAAGGCGCGACGATTCGAGAGGCCGAATGGATGCTCGATGGTCAGAGGGCTATTATCCGAGAGGATTCCGAGAAAAAGGGCTGGGCAATTGTATCTTTACCCGATTCGAATACTTTAAGTGAAACTAAAGCTCATGTGCTCGAAGTTTTTACGACTCAGTCGGTTCCCAAAGGATGGTTTCGCAAGGTTCAACCGATCGGACCGAGATTCGCTCCGAATCCTGCAAGAGCCCCTTTGATTTGGCAGATCATCGTACCCAGAACCGAGCATTTGGTGTCGAGCACACAAAACGCTTTACCCATGTACCGATGGCGATGGCGAGACTTGGTCTTGCGACGGGTTGGAGAAACCAGCCAAGAGCAAATCGAAGATCGATTTGGTGCCACAAAGCAACCGATCTTGGCTCGTCAGGTCAACCAGTACGACCTTACTAGTATCGCTTCGAATCAACCTCTTGAAGCGAGCTTTGTACCAAGCGCAGTGATATGGTTACCAGTATCTCTTTTCGTGCTTTGCATTGCGACTGTGATAAAGGATAACCGTTGGATTCGATGGCCATGGTTTTGGGGCTTATTGCTTGGTGGTTTCTTCATATTTTCGCAACTTGCGTGGGATATCTCGTTGCTCGTACTCCAAGCTACCGTGGCTTCCGTAGGGCTTGCAGCAATTTATACGATGACTCGCTGGTTGATGGATAGACGAGCCCGCAGACGCAGTATTTTTGTCTCAAGACAATACGCGTCATCCCATAGCAATGCCAAAGCCAGCCCTGGAGTTAGACATTCGAAGAAAGCAACCGGTGAAGATTCGGCACTGAAGTCTACGGTGACGGTTAAAACGAGGGAGTCTCGATGAGAGGACTTTCCCTCGTTTTCTTATTGCTACTGGCTCTGGATCCTTGGGGCTTTGTTCTCGGGCAGGAGTCCGATAGTAACAGGAAGGAATCGGAACAACCGATCGTCGAAAGACCCTTTCGACGGATCTTTGTGCCCCAAGCGGACTTGCCTGAGTCGCAACTCGATAACCTCAGACCACTTGAGGCCGACAGGCTTCCATCTGCTCTCGAAGGGGTTGTTCGACGTAATACAGAGTCGATCGATCCGTTTTTGGCATCCAAGCAAAGCCTCTATTCGTTCCACGCTGTGGCTCAGCTAATCGGTGCTGACTTGCTTTCAGAACGAACACGCTTGGTTTGGGACCAGACATTGACTCGATCGTCCAGAGGATCTCCCGAGGGTCAAAACCGAGAACGATTAGAACCATGGAATCTCGCAATCGAAAATGTCGCGGAGGAATCCAGCAACTCAGGGGCTTGGTTATACGAGTCCAGCGGGCGTCCCTTTCTTCAGAGAAACAGCGATGCAATCTGGATTCGATGGTCGCTACGCGCTGCCCCCGACAGTGCGCCGAATCTTTTGAGCTATGACTTGCAGGTTCCAAAGACCGTCGACGGATGCTTGGTGCTGCTTGTACCAAAGTCGGCCAAGGTGGATAGTTCAACAGTGGTCGTAAGAAAACTCGATGGTTGGGAGTCTGCAGCCAAAAGGCTAGAATCCTGGCCTGACCAAAATCCATTGCTTGGAACTTCTCTGGCATCAACCGTCGAGAATAGCTATTGGGCATTGGAGCTGAGCGGTCAAGAGACGATCTCCTTTACGATTGACCTTGGCCAAGGAACCGCTCGGGGACAGTTGCTTAGTCTGCCAGAGCAATGGGGCATCGATCGTTTATTTTCCAAGCAAACGCTTCAGTATTCAATCCATGCTCAAGAACTGCGTGTGCTAAGCGAATGGGAATGGATTGAATCTTCGGGCGACGGTCAATCCATCCGACTCGCGCTACCCGAAGGGATGAAGCTTCGATCGATCTCAATGAACGATCGTGAGGCATCGGTCGCATTCAACGACGAGACAATCGATGTAAGCATTCCAGAATTGACTCAATCCAGTTCAGCCCCAACTGGCGCGAAGCAACGAATGAATGCCGAATTCATAACGACTTTAGGTCAACTCCAAAGGGATTCATCTGGGAACTCCATCATTCCTCCGATAAAAACAATCAGTGGGACTGTCCTTTCTGGAACAACCATTTTGCAAGACCAAGTCGATGGTAGGTTTGTTGGGATTGCTCCAGAGCGTGGAGCCTTGGAATCGGTAAGAAAGTCATCCGATGGTCTCCATCGTTTTGAATATTCTTGGCATCGAAACGCGCCAGATATTCACTGTCATATAGAAAAGCTGACGATGCAAAGCGACTTTGAGTCGATTGCAGGTCTTCGAGTGGAATCGAATCGATGTATAGCCAACGTTCGCCTTAAATGCATGGCACCTAAAGCCATGGGAGAGGAAGTTTTAAGTATACCTGCGGGTTGGACAATAGCCCCAAAGTCAATCATCAACAAACCGCAATCCGCCATTGGATTTAGCGTCGTGGACGAAGCTAGTAATACTCTCAGGATTAGTGGGAAAAGGGCGAATGCTTCAGAGGCTACGATCGAATTTCAGATATTTAAAGTGCTCGATACGCCTACGGAACTCGATTTGTCCAATCTACCTTGGATATCACTATCAAAACACCCGATTCAACATTGCCTCTTCATTGAGCCTGATGTTTCGAACCGAATGAGTTTTCAAGGGCAAACAACCCAGTGGCTTGTTCCCGAAGAGGAGTTGACATCCTTTCAACGGGAATCTCTACCGAGACTTTCAAGGGCCCTGATTTTTGGAACTCGTGAGAATCGGCTACCTCCTCTAGTCATTTCTTCTCTTGAACAGAAATTGACAATGCCAGTCGATATGCAAGTCCGAAGTACGAAAAATCAATGGCGAATAGAGCATCGCTTTGGGCTTTCCTCGGATTGGCTTGAACTACCGCAAATCCGAATTTCGTTGCCTGAAGGTTTCGATTGGCACTATGAGTCCACTGAGCGTTTACCCCTTATTCATTCTTTCGACCGGGAATCTAGCCAATGGGTGATCGACACACGGAATCTAATGAATCAGTCCGACAGGGAGGAGTTCGGATCCCTTGTAGCGGTTCGTACGCAAGCCTCTCTAGACACGAAGCTTCATTTGGACATCCCTGAAATACCCGAGGCCAAACAGACTCTTTATAAACTGAAGCTGATGGATCGCCTTGCTGTAGAAAACAAGGTTGAGGTGACAGGCGAGTTACAACGTGATACTGCTGGGTATTGCTACCGATGGACACGTTTCGCTCAAGAGAAACCCGTTAACGACGCGAGTAAAGGAACGCAATTGAGCCTGGAGATAATCAATTCCAAGGAGCCCGAGAATCGATCGATCTTTCCTTATGATTCAAGCCTAGAATTATTTGTCGATTCATTTGCCAATCAGATTGCTGAAATAAAAACCAAGCTGGTTTTGCCTGAATCTCAATCGCCGGAGCTTAGTCTCGTTCTACCAGAGGGTTGGAAGTTATCCGAGTGTTTCTTCGAAAACGGGAAGATCAAGCACCGTATTCCATGGTTCGAGGATTCGATCGGCTCGACTAAATTGGTTATCGATAACACTAGAGAACCTAAATCCCCGTTACTCCACCTACGCATGGTTGGTCCACCAGCAAAGATCGAAGAGGACTCTTCACTGCCTCTACCTTCCTGGCTTCAGCCGAGACTACATCGCAAGTTGAGGTTCTCTTTTCCGAGTGTTGGTTTTGGCAATGATGAATTGTTTTTTTCAAAGTTTGCGGTTTGGCATCCAGAAGAATTGTCTTTGGAGATACCTGAGGCAGAGCCTTCTTTGAGTGATTCGATTTGGCCACTGTGGAATTGGACATCAAAAACCTGGGATTCGATGGTAGCTTCAGAAGTCAAAAATGATCATTCCAGTCAGGCAAGTAGCGATATCTCCTCAAGGTCGGAAATTCTCCCATCGGGTAATTGGAAAAAGACATCCTTTGATGGCTTTCGAGATGGCTCTGAAAAACAGATCGCTTTCGTCCTCACCGACCCCATTCGCTGGGGGCCTTGGCTTACCGTCTTTGCAGCACTCTTTTCAGTTAGTCTTTTCGGACGCTGGCCACGAGTGATGTTTACCTTTGCGACCTTGCTGTGGATAGGATCAATTTGGGCATCTCCAGTTCTTTGTATTGTTTGTCAGCAAGCTTTTGTCGGTACGGCCTTAGGTGCTGTATTGCACCTGTTTTATCAAACCGTTAGCCCGACGAGTGCAAGCAATTCACCAATGGCAAAGACGGATCGATCCAGCACCTGGGCTTGGTGTATTTTGCCCTTCGGATTTGTATCGCTGATCCTGACTCAGCCCAATCCAGGTTTCTCCCAAGATCCCTCAGAAAAAGGGGCAAGAGTTTTCGACATTTTGATCCCTATAACACCCGAGGGAGAATTGGCAGGAACAACAATCTACGTGCCTGAAGAGTTGCTCAGGGCAATTGAGCAAGATGACCGGGAGAAGCGTCAGAGAGATTCGATTGGTTTGATCGCATCGAGTAAGCACAATCTGCGCCTTGACAGTCGCACCTTCGGCTTCGGGAATGCCGACCAACCTTTGACGAGCACCTACGAATTCTGGATTGGTGATTCGGCCGTAGGCAAAGCAATTCGAATCCCCTTCCCATCGGAGTCCGTGAAATTAAGCCGCTTTAGTGTCGATGGTATCGAGGTTCTCTCAGGGAGGTTGAGCAAGACGGATACCGAGTTGATATGGTTTCCAGATCGTCCAGGGCGTCGAGCGGTTCAAATAGACGCCCAGGTGAGGATGCGGAGTGTCGAGAACCCAGGCTCGAGTGGTAATCCAATGAGCAGTTTTGGATCACTTGGGACAGAAAAACGTGGAGCGAAGCTCTGGGGGATCTCGACGAATGTGCTACCAGTAGGAAATGCTGTTTTAGAAGTCGAGACCGACGGTGCATGGTGGATTTCGGTTTCTGCTTTTGGAAGATCGGTCAATCCAGCGCAAGGGCGAACCGTTATACAACTTGGAAACAAGAGTCGTATCGAGGGGTTCTTTCAGCCACCATCGTCGGTGGCAAACCGCGCATCAACGCTTGCGATGCCAAGTGATTCCTCTCCGAGTGGCGTAGAGTTTCCTACGATGAATACCGAGTTGTTTCTTGATAATGACCAACTATTAGCTAGAACCGTTGTTGAGTTTCCTTCGAATATGGCGATCTCCAACGAAATCGAGATCGAATCGGATGCTCAATGGTTGCCGATAGGAACCCAATGGGGAGATGCGCAACTTATAGACGTGCGCACTGGCAGCACGCTCGATCGAAAACGTTATGCAATCCGATGGAAAAACCTTGAAGCCAGTGTATCTGAGACCAGTGGCTTGAATCTCCCAAAGAGAACAATCACCACAACCTGGATTCCCATAGGCGATGCTGGACTTCGAAGTATCCTGTTTGCGGAATGTCGCGATCGTCGCGTTCGGCAGGGAGTATTGCGTTATGCCCGAAGCCCTGGATCGGTTTGGACCTTGGACGGAATTAGCAGTTGGATCCCCGCGATCAATTCCAAGGATCGGTTGGACTGGCCGGAGTTGAAGGATCCACCCCTAACGACTAATCTTCGGATCCCCGTCAGTAGCGGCTACGGTGTTTTACGACGACAGTCGATTGATTCGTCAAGACAATTGTCAGCTTCCAATAGGATTCATCTTGAATCGCAGAGAGCCACACTTACCTCGACCGTAAAGATTACCGGAAATATCGCCGCGAATTCACCCTTGATCTTTGAGACCCCGAGCAATTATCAGGTTCAGAAAGTTCTTTCCTCAAACGGAACTCTTGATTTTTTAACCTGGGTCAATGACTCGAAAAACTACTTGCAGGTTCTCATCGATCGTCCTTCGAGTTTGATTGGGGAACTAACCATCGAGTCAAAGTCCAATCCACTTATGGGTCAATCTGCCTCTTATGATTTCATTTGGCCAGAGATAAAGTCATTGCTTCCTTGGTCTACTCCCACAACGATGGCATTATCAGCAGATCCGTCATGGACTGTTTTGGAAACTAAATTGGATCAAACACCCACCAAATTGCACGGCGCAGGAGAGGAAAAGACACTTCTAGAGACAGTTGATGCAAAAAACAATAAACCGCTAATACGAGTCGAAAGATCCGAGTCGGGTTGGGATGGAACATTGCTGATCAAGTCCTTGCCATCGGAATCTGGACAACAGGTTTTTCAAATTGTGGGGGTACGTGATCCTAACGCAACTGAAGCATGGTACGGGTTGGAGTTGTCGATCCCGCGTGACCTCTGCTCTTCTTGGTCAAGCGGAAATCCAGTTCAGGAACTAACGAGTCTACGATGGAACCACAGGCTTTTTCTTATAGCACCCATGAAGAGTGAACTGACGGATCAGAAACAACCTTTCGATTTTTTGATCGAACTGACTCCAGAGCAATCAAGTGGATTCGATCTATCCTTTTTCAAGCAGATCGAAGTTAACGGACGCAAACAAGAAGATTCGATTCGTATGGCTAATGGCCCTAATGCAGAGGATAGCTTTTTGGTGGTACCGACCCAAAGTTTGGATAACCAAGAAACCGATCAGCAGCCTATGGGTGCTGAGTACCAACAGCGCTTCGCAAAACATGTTCGACTTGGACAGGATCTAACCCTGTCGTGTTTTTGGCTCGAACGAAAAGCAGGCTTAACCTCCAGTAATAAGCTTGTGTATAGCTGCCCAGATGGCTGGGTTTGTATCAAAGCAAACATCAATGGAGAACGTTTCCCTTTTCGCCAAATGGGAAACATCGTCGAAGTTTATTGCCCAACGATGGAGTTTCGCGCCCATGTGAATATGTGGTTCAAGTTAGGAACGGAACAGTCAGCGAGTATCTCGAAGGATTCTTTACCGGCGTTGGAGGGCACAGGTAGCACCGGTGAAATCCTTTTTCTAGATACCCCACACAACCGAGGTGACAAGCAAACTGAGTTGTTATTTGAACAAAAAGCTTGGATCAGTATGCTCAGTCAGCCGATTCCTCATTCAGCGAATCCGTCCGACTCGCAGTGGTGGAAATATGGCGCAGGAGAAATGACTCGGAAGATATGGAGCATGTCCTCGACAGATTTCGGAAAAGCAACAGAGGTTCTTGCGGGCTTACCTTGGACCAGTCGAGGTCAATATCATCAGACGATCCAGGTCTTACTGGAAACAGACCGATCAGGCTTAGAATCTGCTTCAACCAAAGATATTCGAGTCGACCAATCTGCTTTTACGAATATTCGCTTAACGCAATCCATGGTAGCCTTGATCGTTTTTACCATTTTCGTGTGGCTCTGGAACCGCAATAAACTATGGCTTCAGAGCCGCAATTGGTGGAAATTGCTGGGAATCGCAGGCGGCTGGTGGTTGATTTCCGCAGATCTTTGGATTCCAAGTTTCCTGGCACTTGCTGCAACGATTTTAGTGATCGATAGCTACTGGATGATCAGCGCGCAGTCTCGACAAAGCGGGACTCTCTCACCACGGTAACTTTGATTTCCCCCGGATAGGTCAGTTGGTCCTCAAAGGCTTTAGCGATATCCCTGCAGATTTTTGCGGCGGTGGCATCATCGGTCTCTTTTGAGCTGACGATCACACGTAGTTCACGTCCCGCTTGGATTGCGAAGGCTTGTTCGACCCCATGGAAGCCCTTGGCGATTGTCTCGAGTTCTTCCATTCGTTTAACGTAACGCTCTAGGGACTCACGGCGGGCGCCGGGTCTTGAAGCACTACAAGCGTCTGCCGTCGCGACCAAAAGAGTGTATGGATACTCGGTGGTCAGTTGATCGTGATGTCCCAGAGCCGCATGGACGACATGCTCGTTCTCACCGGATCTCTTGAGTAAATCGGCACCGATCTTTGGATGCCCCCCTTCGAGTTCATGGTCGGCTGCTTTGCCGATGTCATGCAACAGACCGCACCTTCGTGCTGTATTTGCATTGAGTCCGACCATCTCAGCCATCATTCCAGATAAGAATGCAACTTCGATGGAATGCCTAAGAACGTTTTGGGAGTAACTGGTGCGGAAGTGCAAGCGTCCGAGCATTTCGATAACCCGATCGCCTAATCCTTGAAGATTAACTTCTTGTGCCGCCTCTTCTCCTTTGCGGCGGATAAATGCGTCCATTTCCTTTTCTGTTGACGCAATAACTTCTTCGATCCGTGTCGGGTGAATACGACCATCGGCGACGAGTTTTGCCATCGCTTGCCTAGCGACTTCGCGCCTTACCGGATCAAAACCACTGACGATGACCACTCCTGGGGTATCATCGATGATCAGATCGCACCCGGAGGCTTTTTCAAAGGCTCGGATGTTCCGTCCCTCTCGTCCGATGATCCTTCCTTTCATCTCATCGTTTGGAATATCAATCGATGACGTTGTGCTCTCGGAGGTTTGGGCCGAGGCATATCGTTGCATGGCGGTTAGCAAGATGTCTTGTGCCTTTTGCTGAGCCGATTCTGCTACCTTCTTCTCGTGCTTAAGTAGTACCGAACCGAGCTCGCCTTGTAGCTCTTTTTCTAGGAGCTCAATGAGTTGCCGCTTGGCTTCCTCTTTCGAAAGCCCGGTAACTCGCTGCAGGTCCGCTTGTACCTGCGTGATCAGCTTGCTGTACTGATCCGATTTCTTGCTGACATCATCCAACTTGTCAGCCAATTTCCGCTGGTTCGATTCAACAAACTTCTCTTGTTTCTTCAGATCATCCGAAGCCTGTTTGAGGGTTTGCTCACGGGATGCGATCTGTGTTTCACGGTCGCGAATCTCGTCGCGCTGTTTTTTCAGATCCGTTTCGAACTGATTCTGTAAGGAAAGCAATTTCTCCTTTTGCTGGAGCTCTGATTTTTTAGCAAGATTATCTGCTTCGAGCTGCGCTTGCTCTAGAAGCCTCTTGGCTTGAGACTTTGCATCTTGTCCGAGCAGTCGTTGAATGATGGCGACGGCCACTGCACCAAAGATCAAACCGGCCAATGCATACAGAACGCTGTTGTCTCCAGAATTGACAGGAGTTTGCGCTACAAGTAGAGAGGAAAAGCTTATGTTCACGCGAGGAAGTCTTTCTAATTTCAGCGAGTCACATCGCCCTAGGACGATGCAACTCGGTAGCCTTCGCTTGCTGATTTCCCTCGTTATATGACTAGACTTGTGCCCGATTCCGGTCGTTGCCTTGCCCGCCTGCCGTACTGTAAGTATGCAATGCTGGTCGCAATTCTAGGTGCAGAGCGTTCCCCATCAGAGGGGACGCAATGCTGTTCGAAGCGTGGAGTCTATCCCGCAAGTGCTCTGTTTCATCGACGACGGTGCTAGTAGGCACAGTATCCAATCCACTCGATTGCTTATAGCGATCGAACGCGTCACGCGATTGGTTGCCCGGCAGGTGGGTAGGCAGGATTGGTGTTGACCTAGGGCCAAAAGCCAACCATGCGATCCAACCGAGCACCATTAATGCGAGGACTAGGACAGGAACAAGCAGGGTCATTGGTAAATCATCGAAGCGATTTAGCTAGGTGCCGTCTCCCCCGATTTGCGGAAGGAAACCGCCGGCACCTAAGCATAGAAAATTGTATCAAAATGAATCCTTCATTGAAACAACACACAGAGGATTTCTGAAACTTGCCCGGGGTTTCGTCAGGCCTTCGTGTCCAAATCGTTAGATTCGTTGCGTTTCATGGCGTTCGTCATTGCCCAGCAACGCTTCGAATCGCCTCGCAGGCCCTTTGTATTTGGTCGTGGGAGACATCCAAATGGGTCACCATCCGTATTGCGATCGGACTAAATGCCATGACTCGAACACCTTGTTTCTCCAATTCCGATGCAAATCTTTGCGCTGTTCCCCACCTCTCCGAAACATGAAAAATCAAGATGTTGGTTTCCGGCTCATCGCCCATAACTTTCAGGAAATCGAATTCTCTTGCAGCTTGAGCCAACAACTTGGCATGTACGTGATCGATCGCCAAACGCTCGACATGATGGTCCAAGGCATAGAGAGCTGCCGAAGCGACCACTCCAACTTGCCTCATCCCCCCCCCGAAAAGCTTCCTTGCACGCCGTGCCTTGGATACCATCTCGTGGGTTCCTGCCAAGCAACTTCCTAGGGGAGCTCCTAAGCCCTTGCTAAAACAAACGCTCACTGAGTCAAAGGGTGCTGCGAGCTCTTTGACACTAATCCCCGTGGCGACCGATGCATTGAACAAGCGGGCACCATCGAGGTGTGTCTGCAAACCCGATTCGTGAGCCCACTTGCACACTTGCTCTACTTGCGATTGCGGTTGAACCTTACCACTTCCCCGATTGTGAGTATTTTCCAGGCAAAGCAAACGCGTTTGAACCATGTGTTCGTTGATCGGACGGACAGCCCCGTGCAAATCGTCCAGGGTCAACACACCCTGCTTGCCCTGGATTGTCTTGGCAACAAGCCCGCTTAACTGGGCGAAAGCCCCTTGTTCGTAATTGTAGATATGGCAATCGCTATCGCACAAAAATTCATCACCAGGCGAGCAATGCACACGAAGTGCAATCTGATTTGTCATCGTACCGCTTGGCATAAATATTGCCGCTTGCTTGCCCAACAACTCAGCGGTCCTTTTTTGCAAGCGATCCAAGGTTGGATCGACATCGATCACATCGTCACCCACCTCAGCTCGATACATAGCCTCCCTCATCCCGGCAGTTGGACGAGTTACTGTGTCGCTTCGTAAATCGATCATCTAAAACAAATCTTTCTCTTCTCTTGAATCTTCTTGATACCCGAGTTGGTGTCTCGTAAAAAACTGGCGAAATTGGCGTAAAACCTTTGGTTTTTCCCAAGAAACACAACAAATCGTCCCCTAAACATCTTACGATATCGCAACCGATCCGAAGCGCGTAGTAGATCAAATCCTGGCTGATACCCCAAGGAGCTTTCCAATGAGTAACCTCGCAATCTCTTCTCTCGTACAAACCGGCACCAAACTTTACCTTGATTCGATCGACCCAGATTTGGTGAAATTGAACCTCGCCTGGGGGGCCGTTGGTGCCACGAGCAACCCTATTATTGTTTCGAACCTGATTCGAACAGGGCGGTTCGATTCGATGATCGCCGACTTGATCTCCCAAGGGCTCGATGACCACACGATCTGCTGGAAACTCACCGACGCGCTGGTCTCCCAAGCTCAAGAGGCGTTCCTTCCATGCTGGAAAGAATCGCAAGGCAATACAGGTTGGGTCAGCTTCGAACTCGATCCGCTACTGGAAGATCCTGAGGTCAATATGCCCCATGCAGAGCGAGTCGAGCGATACATTGAGCTTGGAAAAAAATGGTCCGCAAATCAAACCAATCGAATGATCAAAGTCCCAGCGACACCTGCGGGACTCGATGCTGTCGGCCCACTTGCAGCTCATGGAGTGACGCTGAACGTCACGCTGATTTTCACGACCCGACAATACCGCATCGCTCGCGATAACGTCTGGGCTGGTGCAAAGAAGCGATCCACACTGGATCAATTTAAGAGTGTTTACAGCATCTTCGTATCCCGTGTCGATCAGTACACTGGGGAAAATTGCACAAGCCTATCGAGCGAGGCTCAAGGTCTTTATGGAATCTTGAATGCAAAACGTATCTGGAAAGAAAACCAAGAGTTCTGGGCCTCAAACCCAACCCCCCTGCAACAAGAGATCATCTTCGCAAGCACTGGAACCAAAAGCGCAGCCGATGCACCATGGAAGTACGTTGCAGCGCTAGCAGGATCCGATATCCAAACCAATCCGCCGGAAACCAATGCCGCAGTTGCCTCAAGCAGTCAGCAGTTTTCATCCAAAGTCGCAGAGTTCCCCTCGGAGTCAATCTGCAGTGAATTGGATGCGGCTGTCCAAATCCAGCACATGGAGGATACTCTCATGGAGCAAGGCGTTGCGAAGTTCGTTGCTCCCCAAAAACAACTTCTTCAGACAATTCGGGAAAAACGGGCAACTCTGGCCATTCGTTAAACCTTCCCCTCTCGGCAAACGATTCGGATATCCCAATCGCTACCAATTGCACGATCCACTCCCGGTGACGAACCGGGAGTGCTTTTTCTAGATCTGCCGATTATAGTACAGGAGTCGATGCCGATCTCTAATCCACCTGCGGGCCTCGGTCCGTTCCCACCCGGTGGCGCTGGTTTCTCGAACTATTTTAACAAACCATGATTTTCAGGCTCCTTTCGCGTGCTGCGACAATCGTATTGCTTTTTGTCGCTGCCTCCACGATCGCTCTTGGGCAAACTCCAGATCTTGCTCGGCTTGTTCTGCCTGAGGTCGCAGAAAGACTGAGCCTCTCGGATTCCCAAAGAGTTGAAATCCAGAAGCTTGTCCAAGACCAATCCACGGCAGTCGCTGCCGCGACCGACGCCGTGACCAAGGCCTCCACGAAGAAGTCCTTTGATGAAAAGATAATCGCTTTGTTGACCCCAGAGCAAAAGGACTTGCTGGCTGAGTTGGATGCAAACCGTAAACTTCGATTTCAGTTCCGAGAGATGAAATGGGACGATGTTCTCGAATGGTTCGCCGAGCAACAAGACCTTACCCTGGTGATGGATCGCACACCCCCGGGTACCTTCACTTACAGCGATGCAAGAACCTATACGCCAACCGAAGGGATCGATCTGATCAACAGCGTCCTGATGACGCGAAATTTTTCCCTCATGCGACGCAACAAGATGCTCGTGGTCGTCGAACTGAGTGACTCTCTTCCTCTTGAACTGATCCCAAGAATCAAGCTCGATGAATTGGCCTCACGCGGTCGCTTTGAACTGGTCTCTGTTGCATTTCCACTCGGTGGTCGCCCCCTCGATGCAGTGCTCGGTGAAGTGAAACCTTTTCTAAGCAGTTACGGTCGCGCAATCCCGCTTGCCCAAGGCAGCCAGCTTCTAGTTGTCGAGAATGCCGGGAAAATGCAAACGATCAATGAGTTGATCGCGTCGATTCCAGTACCCAAGGTTCCGCCAAAACCAGAACCTGTTCCTCCCCCGAAACCTGTTTTTGCTACCTACCCGCTAGGCAACCTCGATCCGACGGCTGTGATCAAGACGATCCAAACTTTGATCTCTTCAGACAATATCACGGTCGACCCGAAAACGGCTGTTTTGAGCGCCTATGTCCCTCCGGATACCCAAGCGGTTATCAAGTCGATCATTGAAAAGATGACCGAAAATGCCCATGGCAACAACCTCCTCGAATCCGTTGCCTACCAAGCCTCCAAAGCAGTACCTGAGGATCTCAAAAAGCAAATCCTCGCAATCGCCCCCAACGCAATCGTCTTAACATCGACCGACCGCGTTCAAGTCACCGCAACAAATGCCGAACAAGCATTGATTCGGGCCGGACTGATCGGACTTGATATCACCCCTGTGATCGACTCTCCTAGCATGAAGGTCTTTGAGATCGATCCGGCACTAGCATCCATCGCAGAGACAGCGATGAAAGCATTTCTGCCTAGAGCCCAAGTGGGAGCCAATTCAGGAGCCGGAGCCCTGATCGTGCGCGGCACAGAAAGAGAACTTCAACTTGCAACCGATATCTTCGAGATTTGGAAAAAATCGCAAGTCAATAAGTCTCTGCAAATGAAATCCTTTCCTTTGGATCGCATTGCAGATGCTAAATGGCTTGCAACAGTCACGAAATTGGTTCCAAATGCAAGCCTATGGTTGAACCCTGAAGGCAAAGAACTGCTGATGCTTGCCGTACCAACGGACATCTCGGCCGTCGAATCCTCGTTGCCAACGTTGCTCAATCTCTTGCCCAAGCCCACCACGCGGGAACTCAAGCTGTATGTTCTAACCAAGAACCAACTCGCTAGACGTTCTCTGCTTGCAGCGGAACTTCCAGCGGATCTGGCGTCAGTCAAGCTAGTGGATGGTACCAACAAGGAAGAGCTTTTTGTTTGGGCTGAGCCTACCCAGCACGAGATGTTTAAGGCCTTTTTAGATAGCCTAGACCAAGCTGTTCCGATGCCTGCGGCCAGTGTTTTAAAGTCCTATCCATTGGAGACCACCGAATCGACACTGGTTCAGACGCTGCTAACCTCTGAATTTGCCGAAGCCAAAGTGACCCTCGATACAGAAGGCAAGCGATTGACGGTCGTCGCTCCAGAAAGCGTTCAGCAGAAGCTAGCAGACCGGCTTTCTGCTATCGAAAAGGAGTTGCCTAAACGCCCCATGTTGCGTTTAGAGTCTTACTCGGTTCCAGGAATGAGCGCATCGGCACTGAGCACTGCACTCACACCGCTGACGACCAAGGCTCGAGTCAGCGTGGATTCAGCAAAGGATCGGCTGCTCATTACTACCGATGAACCCAATCACCTTGAGATCAAACAACTCATTGACGCGATGAGTGCTCAGGCTACTCCGGATAAACAAAAACTCGTTGTCGTCTATCCGATTCAAAATGCAAGCCCCACGCAAATCAAAACTGTTCTTGATCAAATCACAACCGGGGCGACCACGCTTGCAGATGAAAAGCTCAAGCAATTAACGGTTACCGGATCGATCGAAACTCAGGCTTTTGCGAAATCAACGATCGAGCAAATGGATCGTCCTCGACCTAGTGACGGAAGCCCCAAGGAAATCCGAAGCTTTGACACCAAGAAAACTTATGCTACCTACCTGCTGCCATTGCTACAGAAGATCTATCCTGAAGTTGAGCTTGCAGCCGACTCGACCACCAATCGGATCCTTGCAACTGGAACGAAATCCGAATTAGATCTCATCGCCAAATCCCTCGACCGATTGGTCTCCTCTCCGGATGGGACACCGCAGAACATCAAGACTTATCCGATTCCCAGCGGGGACATGACGACCCTTCCCGCCATCCTTGGACAAATTGCACCTCAAGCCCTGATAAGTCCGGATGTCACTTCGAGAACCGTTACGGTTTTCGCGACCGAAGAGCAACACTCGCGGGTTGCCCAGGCGATAGAACAAATCAGCAAAACGGCAACGAATGCCAAGCAGCCTGCAACCTACAACGTCAAACCAACCCAGACAACCGCAGTTCAAACCGCTCTGATCACGTTGTTTCCGTCGGCAAGCGTCGCGGCAGTACCTACTTCAGGGCAATTGATTGTCGTAGCTAGCGAAGAACAACAAGCAAAAATCGCAACCGTCATCAAACAGCTCGATAACCAAGGTGCGACAGGGGAACGAAGCATCCGCGTTGTCCGGGTGGATCCTGATCGCATGGACGCACCGACCATGGTCAATGCCCTTGCTCAATCGGTGCCTCCTCAGGTTCAGCTCGAGGCCAATGCTCGAACACAAACGATCACCATCGTTGGTACAAAAGAAGAGATCGATCAAGTCGCCAAGAAGATAGAAGAAGTGCAACAGCAATTGCCTCCTCCAGAGGCTTCCCAATCAATTGTTTACCCTCTTCAATTTGGCAACCCCGTATCTGCCTATACGATCATTTCAGCCATGATTCCAAAAGCTGTGGTGGTTTACGACATCACGGGCAAATCCGTGGCCGTGACCGCAAAGCCCTGGGAACACAACCAGGTTCGGGAACTGCTCAAGAGTTTTGACGCACCAAGAGGTGATGCATCGATCACCAAGATCTACAAGCTAAAGCAGTCCAATGCCTATGGACTTGCAACGGTACTTACGGCACAGTTTCCTACGGCCAGCATCTATGGTGGCCGTTCCGACGGAACCTTGATCGCCACAGCCAGTCCGGTTCAACACGAGAAAATCGCAGAGCTCGTCAAAGAACACGACCAAGGCGCGGTTGAGATAGCAACGCGGGTGTTCTCACTCCAAAAAGCGGAATCGTTAACCCTTAGAGCTGCGATCGCAGCATCTTCCGAGAGGATCACGGCGACGGCCGATACCACGACCAACAGTCTGATCGTGACGGCACCTGCAATTGAAATGCAACGTGTCGAGCAGATTGTTCGCGAGATCGACACTCCTGATTCAGTCGGCAAAATAACCAAGTACTATCCACTTACCAGTGCCGAACCGATTCCAATGTCGCGAGCTTTGGCAGAGAGCCATCCTAAAGCAAAGTTTTCCTCGGACTCCGTCAACGGGGGGATCTACATCACGGGAAATACTCAAGAGCATGAGGAGCTTGCCAAGCTCATCGATGAAATCAATAAACAGCCTGGAAAAACCCCGACGGTACGAACCTTTCTGATGCAGTACGCTAGCCCTGACATTGTTGCCCGTGCCATCACGGGCGCTTTAGGCACGAGGACGACTGCAGGGGTCAGTTACAATCGCGACGCCAAGACTGTGTTTGCGACAGGTACACCCCAAGAACTTCAATCCATCGAGCAGATGATAAAAGTCATGGACACACCAGGTGCAAAGGATAGTGCTCGACGATTGGAGATTTTCTCTCTGCAGGGTATCGATGGCAAGTCGCTGGAGAATGCGATAGAAAGCTTGTTTAAGGACACCACTGGCGCTTATGTCCAGTACGACAATGTCAACGAACAGCTTTTAGTAACCGGTAGCACCAATCAAATCGCCATGGTGCAAGAGGCCATCAAGAAGCTTGCACCGCCGGCTCGGACTCTTGAGATATTTAGTCTAGCTAACAATGACCCCTTCGCGATGAGAACGGCAATTGAAGCACTATTCCAAGATGAACCGATGCAAACGGCTCCAAGTCTTTCGGTCGACTCCAGTCAGCAACAACTCATTGTGCGAGCAACCAAAGAGCAGTTTGATGCCATCAAGCAACTCATGCAACGCATGGGCGAAAATCCCGCTGCAGCATCTCTCGGTGTGAACGCATCGACAGGGATTCCTGCGAATGCTCCCCCCGCTAACCTTGAAAACGCGTCATCGAATGCTCCGACGGGACAAAGGCTAAAGACGGTTCCAGTGAATCGTAACCCGAAGCAACTTCTCGAAGACGTCCAAAGGCTCTGGCCGCTGATCCGTTCGAATCCAATCCAAATCGTTGATCCAAAAGAATTGGAGAAGCCCAAACAAGACGGAGATAAGGGAGCAAGCAGGATCCGCTCGAATTCATTTCTAGGAAAGCTCATCTCTGCCCAAGAATACCGGCCAACTCAGCAAGATATCGACACAAAGCAGTCCCCGGTGGTCGTGGTAGCGGGCGATGGTCAATGGACCTTGGCCTCCGATGACCCCGAAGCGTTGGTAGCCATGGAGAAACTCCTGAGCACGTTGCTCAATCCATCCGTTGAGCCTTTTGCAACCGCTGGGAACTTCTCGGTGTATATTTTAAGGCACGCAGATGCCAAGCAAATTCGAGAGTTGCTTGGTGAACTATTCCGTTCCAACGAACGACGATCGAGTTCCGCTTCGTCAAGTTCCGCGTTGGATGTGCTCCAAAGAGTGAAAATCGTATCCGATGCAAGAACCAACGCTTTGGTCATCGGTGGCAACAAGGCTGATCGCAAGATCATCGAGGAATTGCTCGGAGTATTTGATTCCAAAGATCTGATCGATCGACTCCAGCAAATAACCCCAACGATCATTCCAATTGCAAGCGCCAGTGCCGATACGATCTCCGATTTGGTTCGCGACGTCTACAAGTCTCAACTTACTAGCGGTGCGGGGAGAGATCCTCTGGATATCCCAGAAGGTGTTTCGAGCGAGGTTGCGACGATTTTGCAACAGATCAACGCACAAACGTCAGGTCCGCTTTTGACCATGTCAGTCGATGAAACCTCGAACTTGATCGTGCTGCGAGGCCCGAACGAATTGACCAATGAAATCAAGACGTTCATTGACAAGATAGATCAGCAGGCCGCCGGTGCGCCCTCGCGACGTATTCAGGTGCTCAAACTCGAATCGACCAATTCGAAAAATCTCGAAAAGGCTCTGAAGATTCTCAGTGGGAAGTAGTGCGGTCGCAGAATCGATCCTCGAGGGCTTGCTGCTGTATTGGATTGATCAGCACGGCTTGTCCTGCCTGCGGGACTATTGGTACGAGTCGGTTCGAAATTATCTCGAGCAACTCTTGAATCCCTTCTCCCGAAATAGCGCTGACTCGGTGGGGCTGGGATTGCGTGTCAACAAGCTCGCTGTAGCGAATACTTCTCTGCTTCGGTAAGTCCGACTTGGTTTCCACGATCAGCGATTTCTTAGTATTCAGATCCAGGAGTTGCTGATGCTCGATTGTCCATCCTTGAGCCGGATCGACTAGGATCAATTGCAAGTCCGCCGAGCGACTTGCGAGAATCGCCCGCTCAACACCCGCTTGTTCAATTGCGTCGGTGGCGGTTCGCAACCCTGCACTATCTTTGATGCGCACAGGCCAACCATCGATGCTCGACACCTCTGAGAGCAGGTCTCGCGTCGTTCCGGCTTGTTCATGCACGATGGCTCTTTGGTATCCAAGCAATCGATTTAGAAGGCTGCTTTTTCCGACGTTGGGAGGTCCGCATAGAAGTATTTCGTAGGGGTCGGTAAGGTGCCGGCCAAGTTCGTTCCAGACCCGAAGGTTGTTAGCAAGTTGTTGTGCTAGTGGCATATCTCCTTGACTGATCGCCGAATCAATTTGCTTCAGAGCACGAACCGAGGCCCCTTTCTGCTGATCCAGGAGGATTCGAGTAGTTCGCAGTGTTTTAGCATCGATAAGTGCAAGGGTAGCATGGGAAATCCATGAATCATCGTGATTCTCGATGCACCAGGCTTCCTGCGTTGCGATGGTGATGCCATTTTTTTCCATCAGAGAGAGGATCGTCTTAGCGGCGAGTTTCCCCCCGTGACAATGCAATTCGAAGCAGTCATGGGCTGTTCGACAGACGATGATGGATTCTCCGACATCGGCATCGATGCATAAGTTCCCGTAGCGAATGGAATCAATTTTCAGCTCTTTCTGACCGTTAGCCGGTGACCAGTTCCGATCGATCCAGTCGCTTGCATCGCGACCTGAGAGTTCAATAACGCTGATCGCAGAGGGTGATTCTCCAGTGACTCGGCATGCACTAGCCATCATGATTGATCTGCCTTGTTATTGTTTGCAGGTGGATTCTCGCCATCAGCACCCTTTTGGGACTTTGGGAGTCGTCCAGACTGTTCGAGCGCTCGATGCAAAGCGAACTCTATCTGGCCATTGAGACTGCGAAACTCATCTTCTGCCCAGCCCCGAAGTGCTTCGAGCACTTCGGGATTGATCCTCAATAGAAAGCTATCTCTCTTGGCCATGCGAGTAGTATTCCGTCAAACTGCAAAAACTGGAGGCTTCAGGTATTGTTCCTTGGAAACCAATCAAGGGATTTAGCGGGTATACTCCAAGGCCACCAATCCGGCTTCGCGCCGGTTGGCGTTGATTTTAATGATACATCGTTCCTGTATTGACCACGGGTTGCGCGTGTCGATCACTGCACAGAACTACAAGTAGATTAGAAACCATCGCCGCCTTGCGTTCATCGTCGAGTTCAACAATTTTATCGCGGCTCAAGTGCTCTAAAGCCTGTTGAACCATGCCGACCGCACCGTCGACAATCTTGGCCCTGGCGGCTACGACGGCGCTGGCTTGTTGGCGTTGCAACATCGCAGCCGCGATTTCTGGTGCGTAAGCCAAATGGCATATCCGAGCCTCGATCACTTGGACTCCCGCCTTCTCAAGACGATCTTGGATGTCCCTGCGGAGTTGCTCACAAATCTCTTCGGTTGAGCCACGCAAGGAGACTTCGTGATCTTCGCTATCGTAAGGATAGCGCGATGCGAGGCTTCGAAGGGCCGATTCACTTTGAACGCCGACGAAGTCTTCGTAGTCATCTACTTCGAATAGAGCCTCGGCAGTGTTAACCACCTTCCATACAACTACCGCAGAGATCTCGATGGGGTTTCCGTCGCGGTCATTGACTTTAGACGGTCTGCCGACAGTTCGAGATTTTTGCTGAACAACAACCCCAGCTTCGTTTTTTCTCTCGGCAACGTTGGTCGAACCTGTTTCAAAGTTTCTCACCCGGAGTGATACCTTTTTCTTCGAAAAGAACGGATTGACCCAGTAAAAGCCGGACTTCGAAACCGTGCCTCGATAATCTCCGAACAAAAGCAACACACGCGAATCGTTGGGTTGTACGGCAATGAACCCAAATAAGCAGGTCAATGCGACCAACGCCAAAACCACCGCTGGCAGGATAAGCCAAAGGTAAAGCGGATTCCTGGCGCCAAATACGATCAATGCAGTAACAGCCAACATGGCGGCTAAAACTGCAATGAGCATTCCCCAACCGCTCGGGGGGAAATACGGTTTCTCTGTGACGGTCAACTTTTCATCGCTCATAAAAATCGCCCTTTTCTAAATCGACCAAAAACCCACAAAACGCACCTTTCGGCATTTTGCAACCGCCTTAAAGGATATCTGAATGATATCATATGGTTATCCTCATGCAAGCTTAGGCGGAAACAGATCGGTCTCAAGGCGCAAATTTATGGAGTTATGTCTGGTTCCAAAAACTTCAAATAAGCACACAATCTCTCGGAATAGCATTTTTCTAGCGGACTTTAAGAGCAAGCAAATCTATGAAACCCATCGACTACCTAAAAAACCTTGTCATCATGGCCTCGGCCGATGGCGCCCTGACGGAACGCGAAATCGATTGGCTAGTCGATCGCTGTAGCGAGCTTGGACTCGATGAAGCGGATCTTGGTACTGCCTTGGAATTTGCCATCAGCGATCATGCGACGATGAAGCTTCCGAAGGTGCGAGAAGAGCAAATGCAGCTGCTTACCGATCTGATCAAAATCATGGCCGCCGATGGGCAACTGGATGAGATTGAGAAGCGGCTCTTTGCTGTGGCTGCCGCCAAAATGAACGTTCAGCAAAAAGAACTCGATGCGCTCATCACCAAGCTTGTCGGCAACGATTGATTAATCGCAGAAGCCTTTTAGAGCCTCGATTAACGCGAGCATTTGAGATTTGGAAAAACCGCTCCATTCATTGGCGCGGTACCTGAGGATACACAATTTCAATGGGTCGATTGCCTCGACGATATCAAGGGGCAGATTTCCGAGGCCATCGAAAGGATTTTTAGCAGTGGTGGTCTCGCTGGACAAGTCGGGCTCGGTGCTCGCGCTGGCCGAGGACACTTGTTCAAGACCACTACCTTGTTCTTCGTCGCCGAAATCTGGGCCTTCGTCTAAAGGAGCACTCTCAAAGCGTTCTTTTGATGGATCTTGCGAATCTTCGATTTCTGCGGATTGGTCAACTTGGCTGATAAAACCGTCATCTGTTTCCGAGTCGATGCGAGTCGTCTCGGTGTGGACCACAGAATCGATCGTTTGACCATCTGCCAGTTGCATCGACTCGGCTCGCATGCGACACATCTTGCTAATACTCCATCGACTCCTCGATGCACCTTCGAGCCACAATTCCGCGTCATCCCAATCGATGGCAGCCCAAAAATGGGTCCAGTAAAGTTTCGGATATTCCCCATAGGTTTCTCCAAAACGATCGTAGACGCGTCTGAGTCTTCCTATGTGCTGGCAGGTCACATGACCGACGCGACTTGCCCAAGCTTCATCGCTGTATTGGTTCGCCGGGACGCCCGAGGCGATCAATGCGGCGCGCCACTGGGCGATGATGCGTCCCTTTTCCCAATTGGTCTCGCTGGATAATCGATGCCATCGACCGACGAATACTTGCGATTGGGAATCAGATTCTTCAAGACGGCCGGATTCGGAGGATTCCATCGAATCCTCCTGGATAGCGCCATCGGAGATCATGGAGTTCGATTCATCGGGTGGCTTTGTCATAGGTTCATCCAATGGAGGCGGATCGAGGCGATAAGCCGAACGGGGGGATCAAAGCCTACAGAAGACCAAAACTCGATCAAGCTGAAAATTCAAAAAATTGCTAAGGATGGCCGCTGACCAGTGGTTTCAGGGGCCGGATGAATTCGAAAGTTCTGGATCCGTTGAGTTTACGGATTGAGGTTCTGGGCTAGGTAGATATTTCAATTCTTCGGCAGGCTTCGCGAAGGTAATTTTTTGCCAAATGAGCTCTCGCCATCCTTCGGGAATTTTTTTCCAGGCCAATGGGGCAACAATTACGGAGGTCGCCAACAAAGCGATTGCAAAAAGCATCCAACGAAAGAACGACTTCTTTGCGTCCCGATAACGAAATCCCATCAGGGATCCTAGCACGAGCGACTCATCCTCGGACTCGCTCGCCACAAGTAGTTCTGCCTCGTCATCATGTTTTTGCAGACGTTTCCTCGAGGCCGTTGATTGGCTACCAAGGTTCAGCGGATCGCTACTATTTTCTCGTTCAGCGATCTCTCGACGACGTCGCGAATTACCAGGTATCCAGCTAGATAACGTGTTGGTCGTTCGCTCGAACCACGAATCTTGGTTGCTTTGGTCTTTCCGTTCTTGAGGCCCAACGGGCAGAGCCTTCGCAACAGGGGTAGTCGCCTGCTTTTTGTCGGGCTTTCGGAACCCCTTCGGTGGCTTTGAATTGCTTCGATTTTTTTGATCTTCAGACCTAGGGCTTTTCGGAGGTGCATTGCTTATCGTCTGGGAGGATTGCTTTGGCAAAGAATCCTTCTGCGCTCCATCATGACCATGCGGCTTGGAAGCAATGTCGCGATTGGCGTTCTTTTCAACAATCCCTCGGAGCAAGTCGACGGTCTCGATCATTTGCTGTGAGTTTTGTTCTAAAATCTCTGGGATAGAAATCAGGGACTTCTCGACAACCTCCAGTCGGGATCTGAGTCTCCCGAATTCTTCAGCGATGCGTTCCTGAGAAATCGCGACACGCTCCAATCCAGTGATCAACTCTGATTCGACCACCTGAGGCTTGACCCGTGTGTCCCTTGGCAATTCCTCGTTGGGGGTGTCCAAAGGAAAATGTACACCTGCCTTAGAAGTCTTGCCTGAATCGAATCCTATGGCACGAACCAATCGATCTTTCACCGAGTCGATGCTTTTTGCAATGGATGATGGGCGCTGTTCTAAGGGTTGATCCTTGCGCTGTTCCGGTATCGGAAGACTCGTAAACTGGCTACGCACTTCGACGACTTGCCCTGGTCGAGATGCGTTGTACAAAAACCTCACTGCCTCAAAAGTCAGATTCGCTATTTGTAGTTTTCCACCCACTTCCAGAACTTGACCATCGGCAGATGCATTTCCTACGAGGGTTGGATACTCGCCGAACAAATCAACGACTCGGCATGATTCACCTTGTTGCTCACCCCGAAATATAATCGCTTGGTATTTGCTGATATGCTTGTGATTTGCTCGAAGGTGGCAACTCGATGCGGTTCCCAGAACCGATATCGTCGAAAGAAACCGAAGCTGGGGTGGACTACCTTGATTCGCAAAGTATCCGGATCTTGCGACGAGTGTATTGGGAAAAACCCGAACATCTTCGACGTCGAAATTCTCCCACGAGAAACTCTCTGGCTCCTCGACCTGCGATGCCGATGGTTCAATCGACTCTACCGTAATTCTTGCATTTGGCTGAATCCATACTGTGGCGCCAGGAAAGGCAAACACTGGTTCACAAACCGACGGAGGGTCGCTCTCGATGAGTTCAATGACCGCTAGGTAGCTTACTCCTATTTGCAAATAGACACACACCGGGGCAGGTAGGCCAGGGATACAAAATTCGCATCGAGGATCGCTTCCAATCCTCGCAAAGGAACCCTCGAACTCAAAACGGTGGATTTTGCCAAGAAACGCACACTCTAGACGTACCTTCGCCCCTCCCCACTGAAGATGAGGTAGCCCCATCCCATTTCTCGACTCCTGCGGCGGATTGCCCATATTCTCCTTTGGCTCTTCAAGCAAACCTAACCCTACCAAAGACTCGGGCAAAAAAGTCGAGGCTGTTTCAAAATTTTTCGCCCCATATTTATCCTTGTATTTTTCGGGTCAATTGCGGTCGGGGTTTTATACTAAGCGAACAACATTGACATTAGAACGCCAATTAGGACGCCCCATACGCCATTGCCCTTGCAACTGCCAAATCAGGCATATCCAAATCGATCGAAACCACCTGCTGAAATACTTGTAGAATCGAAAAAACCCTTTATTTTTGTTAGCCATGAGGTCGATGCCGGCTCCAGATGGGGTCCGTTCAAAGGCCAGGGCTAACCAAAAATTCATGGATTCCTTGAAAGGCTACATGTTGCCAATTGGCCCTTTGCCGGTCATACTGTTTTGGAAGCCCTTCGGGAAATACTCACTTGTCTTCATTTCGGTCGATCAACATGTCAGAACCCGTGGCCTTGAATTCCTCAGATGCTTTTCTTGATAACACTCGGAGTCCGGGCAGTTTCGAGAACCCTAGGTTGTCCGCTATGCCGAAAAATCCATTCGAAATTCCTGAGGAACTTCGAGGTGAAACGATCGCTCCAGGTGTGTTGAACACCCTCGACGTAACACCCTATCACGATTGGAAAAGGCTTTGGGAATTCCCGCTTGCTTTGGTTCTTGCTGTGCCTGCTTTGATGATCACCGGAGTGCTCTGGGTTATTGTTAAACTCACGAGCAAAGGTCCAGGGATCTACGCTCAGCAACGTAGCGGCAAGGATGGTCGCGAGTTCACGATGTATAAGCTTCGTAGTATGCGTGTAGACGCCGAAAAGAACGGGATTAAATGGTGTGCTGGCGATGCCGACAACCGAATTACCCCACTGGGCTTTTGGTTAAGAAAACTACATCTCGACGAGCTACCCCAAATCATCAACGTGCTTCGCGGAGACATGTCGTTTTGCGGGCCCCGGCCCGAGCGACCTGAAATCGTCGAGCATCTCGAAAAATGCGTCCCCTATTACCGTTCGCGACTGAAGGTAAGGCCCGGAATCACCGGATTCGCTCAAATCAACCTGCCGGCCGATAGCGATACCGTGTCGGTCATGAAGAAACAAACCCTCGATCTCGACTACATCGAGAACGCTTCGTTGAGCTCAGACATCCGAATGGTTGGGTGCACTGCTTTGCGTTTAGTAGGTGTCCCCGGTGGTCTTGCTACCAAATTTGCGGGGTTGGTAAGAAAGCCTGAAAATTCAAAATTCAGCAATCACTACATTGACCTTTGGCAAAGGTGTGAAGCCTTCAAGAAGGAAAAGTCTCGGAGCGAAAAGAAAGTCTCGTAGGAGAAATCCCTATTCGCTCTGTGCCCAAGCATATTTTTTCGATCGACGTCGAAGACTATTACCACGTATCGAACTTCGACTCTATCGCTCCTCGCGATCGTTGGTCCGATTGGGAACAACGAGTCGAGCAAAACACAAACCGAATGCTCGATCTACTCGAGAGGAAATCGGTAAAGTCCTATTGCTACTTCCTAGGATGGGTCGCCGAACAGTATCCAGATCTTGTTCGGCGCGCAGTTTCCCAAGGTCACATTGTAGGTTCTCATACCTATTGGCATCGGATGATCTACCAGCACTCGCCAAATTCGCTACACCTGGATCTAGCGATGGCAAACGAAGTTTTGTCCAAATTGGCTCACTATCCGATACGACACTTTCGTGCTCCGACATTCTCGATCACCAAGAAATCATCGTGGGCTGTTGCCATTCTCAAGCAGCACGGATACGAACACGATAGCAGCGTGGTTCCAGTGCGGCATGACCGATACGGTGTTCCTGACTCGCCATTGGATTCCTACTACTTAAAGAGCAAGGATGCAGAAATTCAAGAACATCCCGTCAGCGTTCTTAACTTGGGCCCTTATCGCTTACCAATCGGCGGCGGCGGATACTTCCGCATCTTTCCTTGGTGGTTCACTCGCTGGGCTTTTCGAAAAATCGAAAAATCAGGCCGTACGATTCACTTCTATATACACCCATGGGAAATCGACCCCGACCAACCAGTAGCAGACAAATTGAGCAGATTGTCCAGATTCCGTCACTACCGAAACCTCAACCGTTGCTTCGAGCGTCTCGAAAGACTCTTCGACACATTCTCTTTCGGCAACCTCGATCTGCCGGCTCCTAATCGCACCTACTTGCTCGATGGGTAAAGAACGCGTGCGAGTTCCAGAAGTAGTTTTTCGAGATCGCTGTAGTACGCTTCTTCGAGCATCGTGGATTTCCTTTCTCGCAATGCTTCGATTTCCTTTTCAATCTGCTGGACTTTGATTCGATCGGACTCCGTCAGAGACTTGGTTTCTTCAGGCTCCGTAAGCCAAATGTGCCGAGCCAGCTCGCCGTCAACAACTCCTTTTTCCGAACCTTTGATCGGTCTAAGGCCACGGTAAAACTCGGCGCTGGTTCCCTTGCCATCCCCGTTGTCGTCAATCATAGGATGCTCGGTTGCAAGCAAATTCTGCTCCTGATAATACCGCTCCGTCTTACGACTCGCCGCAACGAACGCCTCTAAAACCGAGATCGATTCGTCATGATCCAAGTCCGAGGCAAGCTCGCGAATACTCTCTGCAAAAAAACCACCGAATCTCGAAAAATTCGTCTCCGACCCGCTCTTGGTCGCTGTGATAACAACACGATCGTGTCCTGCTAGAGCACCCAAAAAAGGGCCTGAACTCGATGCACACACTGCGATCACCCAACGATGCTTAGACCCCTTCAACCAATTTCCAAGCTCTTGAGTTGATACATCTGCACCCCTCAAATTGAACTTTGCCTCTTTGCCGTCATAGGTTCCGTGCCCCAGGAGAACAAGCCAACACGTTCCAGTCTTCTCCACACTTTCGACCGACTCGATCCACTGACGTAACTGATCTCGATCGGCCGGCTTTTGCCCAGCTTGCTCCAATCCTTTGACTCGCTCTTCACCAATCCAAACAGGCGATAGTCCTTCGGCCGATTTTAACCAACGGTTTCCCCATTCATGAAACATCGTTCCGTAATCGGATTCACCCGATGCTCCAACCACAATGCATACAGGTGATGGAGGCTCACAAGCGTTCAAAATGCCCCCCAACTGCATGCCCCATAAGACTATCAACATACCAGCGCGCAACCATACCCCCCGGTGCATGGTTCTCAAGGTACTAAGCCAAGCCATAACGCCGCCTCCACCACCATTCGATCGCTAAACAACCAATCGCGATACCCAAAAGCCATGGCGTATGCCATAAAGGCGAAATACGCGTCTGAGTATATGGCAACTGATCGACAGGTATCTTACCTAAGATCGATCCGAGCGACCTATAAGGTATCAACTCTCCACCACTCGACTTGGAAATCGACGCAAGCGTTTCTTCGCTAATGCTAATGTTGGCCAGTTCTTCGGCCTCTGGTTCGTAAACGAAAGCCATCTGCGATTCTTCGATCGCGTTTCCATCGGGGTCACGAGCCTTCGCAGTCACGTGGTAAACACCACTATCTCGCATGAGAAAACTCGTTTGGTACAACCCGGCGCTTTGCATCGATGGCGCAGCTTTAATCATCATCAACTCGCCCTTGGGCGGCTTGATGCGGATCTCGACGATGGCGTTATCCATCGATGCAAAGTTTTCGTCTCTGACTTGTACGTCGATTAATCGCTTGGCATTTTGCATCGCATCGACCCGCCCAGTCACCTGAACTCTGCGAGGAATATCGACAATCATGCCTCGAATCAGTTGCCGCCACCCTTGATAAAAGGGGCTGATCTTGTCCTGAGTGTTCATCAACGCCCAACGCCATAGATCACCTACCATCATGGCCCCGGTAGTTCCCTTTCCAAACTTCTGCATCACCAGCAAAGGTGCCCTCTGTCCATCTGGCAACGGACACTCAACAAGAATTCTTGCACCTGCCTTAATCTGACTCGTCTGATTCCACACCTGGAAAACGGGCATTTGCTCTAATCGCTTGCTCTCGTCAATCTCGTTGTCGTGCAACCGTAAATATGGCAACAGCCACCCTTCTCGCGATAACTGATATCGAATCGTATCGGGCGAATCTTGTTCGAGACTCGGGATGAGCATTTCGGGTTCACTCGGGTCACCGTACACAGGAAGCAATTGACCAAGTACCGAGTCACGGAACTTGCGCCCTCGCATGCTCTCTTGCCCCCCGAGCATCAACAGGGATCCCCCTCGCTGCGACACGAATTGACGAAGCAATTGCAGTTGGTCGACCGTAAAGAATTCCGTCTCCAAATCGTCGATAATTACCGTGGAATAAGCAAAGAGCTCTTCTGCATCCTTTGGGAATCCCTTGGCTAACTCCTCTTGGCCAACGACACCCAACCTCGCAAAGACAGGCTCATTGTATTTTTCCTTTTCCTCATCCGATACATCTTCAAAGCCTGAAAATAGTGGGTTGGTATCGTCGCTCCCCTTGGCTCGAAAACTGAACTTCGGCTGCTTGTTCGCAATCCTTATCAAAGCCGTCAAAGACACCTCGGCATCTTCACTCAGTGCCCGTTGCAAAAACTTGTACTCCCAATTGGGTCGTCCCGCTAGGTAGAGTATTCGATAAGGTCCCATAGCGCGGTCAACTGCAACATAGCGATGATTGTTGTCGAGCGTCATCTCCAACCCAGGAACCTCTCGCACGCACCGACAAACGATTCGATACCCGCTCGAACCAGACTCCTTGGGACGAAACTGAAATCGAAAGACTTGTTTTTTTGAACCAGTCGATATCTCAATGATTTGATTCTGTAGTACCGACTGATTCATGTCCTCCAATAGAACTTCAACCTTCTCCGAAGAAAAACCTCGATGCCCAAGGGTTCCTGAAATGGTTACCGGCGCAATTTCAAAGTCACTAGTTTGAACACTCACATCCTGAATCCATAAATCCCTTCGTTGATCTCCTTGAGGGGGGATCAGCACTGGATATACTGGAATCTTGGAATCGGACATCACTTTGTCCGTGTCTTGAAAACCAACCGAATTGGTGCTTCGACCATCCGTAATGAGCACGATCGCTGCAGGAGGTTGCGTCGCATACCGTGCTTTCAAACTCTCAAGTGCACCCTGTATATTCGATTCGTACTCGGATCCATCCCAACCTTGGAAATCCTCCACGGATTTCAATTGTCCTCCAAAAAGATATTTGCGGATCCGATATTGAGCTCCAAGATCCTTGAACCATCCAGCTTCGTCATCAATCACCTCCGAGAAGCTATCAACCAAATCCTTTCGTTCCAACCCAATCGGACTTGTGGCTAATACATCATCTGCTGATTTCGACTTTTGATACAACGCTTGCATCGATCTGCTGTTGTCGAGCATAACCGCGACGGTGTTCGCTTGAGATTTTGGAACCGTTACGCTGCGATTCGGATCCAGTAGGCAAAAGCATAAAACCCCAAGCCCTAACGAGCGAAGCAAGGTTCCAATCCAGCGAACTTTGACAGACTGATTTGCAGGATAGGAGAACCATCCTGCAATGCTCAGTATGGCCCACAGCGAAAATACCGCTGGAGCCCAAGCCCACTTCGCAAACACAATTCCATCGAACCAACTGGTCACTTGGACTGCTCTCCTCCAAGCCTTTCAAAGTATCGATCCAAACCCGAGCGGAACTTATCTGGAACTGGATCGCGATCCAACGGAACCAATTCATTCTGCTTGGCTGTTTTGCGCACTAACTCCTCCTGAACCTTGCGTTGCAGTTCTTTAAGTGGATCAGAAATCATCTTCTTCACTAAATCCCATTGAGGCTCCTTCGAATGCCTCTTGTACTCCATCCGAAACTCCCTCGCGGCCTCACGTACACGGGCCGCCTCAGCCTTCAAATCCGTGTCTCGAACCAACTCTTCGATGTCCCGTAATTGATCCGTCCATCTTGCGTAATCTTCACCCATCAATGGTGCACTAAGCTCCCCTTGGATCGGTCCTTGCGCTCTTGCAACCTGCTGGCGCAATTCCTCCAACACACTTCTCCCTTGGCCAATTGGATCCCGGGTCGATTGCCCTTGTTGCGATTGTCCTGGTCGTGGCTGCCCCTCATCTGGTTGTCCTTGCTGCGGTCGGCCTGGTTGTGGCTGTCCTTCTTGTGGTTGATCTTGTTTAGGTTGACGTTGTTCCTGATTCGGGCCGCGTGGTTGCATCTCACGAGGATCCCCGGAGGCGCTGCGCTGCGATAATTCCTCCTGGATCGCACGATTGGCTCGATCGAGCTCTTGAAGCGCTCTCTTAAGCGATTCCTCTTCAGAGCCTAAAACACTTTCAGTCGACTTTTGAATGCTATCTCTGAGTCCTTGCAAATCCTTGCTAACCTCCTGGGACTCTTCAACAGCGGGTTGATCCATCCCACGCTGGATCATCATCGGGATCCGCTCAAGCCGTTGCTGTGTCGGTTGACGTGTCGCATCCCGGTAGGTTTCGTAAAGTTGCTCGGCCAATAGCGGTTCGCTCCCCTCTGCCCGTTCGACAGTCTCTTTGATCCTCTCAAGCAATTCAGCATAGTCATTTCTCTGATCCTTCCAAGCTTCAAGACTTTGCTGCTGCTCTGAAGGCTGTTGGTTGAGTTCTGATTCACTTCGCAAAAGAGATTCTCGAGGCTCCTTATTCGCGTCTTGCGATTTATCGGATTCAGATAACAATCGGTCTGTAATCCCCGCTTGCTCTTTGAGACTTTGTTCCAATTGCGATTGTTTTTGAGAAACCCTCTCCGCCTGGTCAACAAGCTTCTGGACGTCCCTTTGCAGTGCTTCAGAGCTTTGCTCTCTTAGCCTCTCCCTTGTCTGCTGGACATCCTGCTGAGCTCGTGTCCCGGAATTTAAAGCCGCCGATGGCTTCGATTCGCTCAACTGCTGCTGACTCTCTTGCATCTGTTGTCTTGCATTCTCGATAGCCTGCCGAGACTCTTCGAGTTCATTTCTCGTTTCAGGGTTGTTCATTCGCTCAATCAACTCGTCGGCGTCTTGTACCAACTCCTGCTGCTCTTCCCTGAGACGATCGAGTTTCTCCTGCAGTTCCTTTTTCTCTAGCTCGTCATTGACGGCTTGCAGAGCCAAATCAAGTTCGCGAACCTGCTCATTGAGATCCTCTTGACGACGGGCGAGCTCGTCCAAGCGATTCATTACCTGTCGCATTTCCCGCTCGGCCTGCGTTTCCTGCTCCATCGGTTGAGATTCTTCTTCGTATCGATTCAGATCTTGCTCGAGCTGCAGTTGTTCGATTTGTTGTTGGCGGTTGCGCTGGCTGACAGACTGGGAACTCTGACTCTGAGACTGCTGCTGGTTTTGCGTGACTTCATGCTCTCGCGCTCGAAGTCTCAGAATCCCTTCGTAAGCAGCCCGCATCGGCTTGATCGCATCCCTCAAACCGAGTGTAGCAGAATTCGTATCGATGGATTTAAGCTCTCCCACAGCTTGGCTCATATTCGTCTGCACCTTGAGAAGATCCTCAAGCGATTCCGGACTTTGCAGACTTTCCTTAAGCTTCTCGCTCTGCTCGATGGCTTGCTGTTGGGATTCCTCGATGACTTTCACTTTATCCTGAAATTCCTGAGAAATTGCAGATCTTGAATTCGATACCCCTCGCAATAAATTCCAAGTGGCTGAAATGATCTTTTTCTGCAACTCAGCCAACTCTTCGGCTTGCTGAGCACCCTGTGATCCTTGTTGTTGCTGCTGCTGTTGTCGTTGCTGGGTTGCCGATGCATCTCCTTCTCGGAACAACTCCTCGAAGGGTCGGATTTCGGCGAAGAACATCTCGCTGTCGACTCTCCGAGGTTGACCATCGCGATCAAGGTCTTCGCTCCAAAAGTGGTAAGTGACCAACTGATCCGCTTTGGCTTGCAACGATTCAAGATCGATCAGGTGAAGAAGTTCCTTCTTTTTGATCGCCACTTCTTCTAAGCCAGCCCCCGTAAGCTCGATCTCCTTGGGCTCGCTATCACCCACCGAGACGCTAACGCCTGCGCGATGAATTCCAAAATCATCCTGAACCTTCGCTCCAACCATCATTTCTTGGATTGGAGATACCCGTTGGTCAGAAGTAGAAGTCAGCTTCAAAGCCGGCTCGCGATTCGGAATTACCTTGACGATGAACTCCTCGGATACCTTTTCAGACCTTCCTTGGTGATCTGTCAGGCGTAGCCGATAGCGAGTTGAAGCCGCCGGGCTCTCCGGAATACAATACAGCGTCGAATCCTCTTGCGTGGGAGTCAGTTGAATGGACTTCCCCGCTTCATCAATCCACTCCGCAGATGCAACCTCCTTGTTGAGCTTCAAATTCCATACAACCTGAGCCCCATCAACCACCGAAACACGTCGGGTGTTCGCTACGTTTTTCTCCTCTTGTCGTGCATACAAAGGGGATTGGATGAAGGCATCGCTTTTTAGTACGCCCGGATACTCAAAGATCTCAACTGCAAATGTTTCGCTTTTCTTGGTTTCGCTTTCAATACGATATCGTAGCGGCGTTTTAACCCTCCGTAGGGTCGTGCTGGCAATTGGATCCTTGAAACTCCGTTGCAAGCCAACTGAGTGTGTTTGACCATCTGGAGACTGCGCAACAAGCTTGATTTCCTCTTCGAATTCATCGGGGAATCGCACCGTTACCAATAGATCCGTACCCCTTTCAACCTCCGCATTGCCCGGCTCGATTTGCCAATCGGTAAGTAACTCACGCTTACTATTGGCCAATGGACGATTTCCAGATGGTACACCCCTAATAAGAAATGGTACGGAGACTGTAGCAAGTAGTAAGGCCCATTGCAGGCACCAAAGCACAGAGAGTCGACTCCCCGATACAGTCTTATCCCATTCAGTTCTCTTTGCATGCGAGAGTGCTTCTTCGACAAGCTTACTCCTGAGGAACTCAGACTCGTTAGGTTTCGCAGGTTGGATCGCCGTTAAAAGCTTCTGATCGAGATCCGGATATTGACGTTCCACTCGCTCGGCTAGAGCGTTCAAATCCCGGTACCCAAAACGACTCCCGAGAAACAAAAGTCCTGCACCTCCAAGAATCAGTCCCCACAAGAATTCAATAGAACTTACAACGCCTTGTCGAAACGCTACTGCAAAACCGATCAACAGCATCGTCCAAAAAACAATGAGCAATACTGCAAGTACCTGACTCCGTAGTCGCTTGGCTATCTGTTCTAGTCGATATCGAATCATTCGATCCATGATAATTCTCCTACGAACTGGCCGCTTGAGTTCGCAACGTACGCGAGCGAACGGCGGAAAAAATCGATTCCAATCCGGCGATGAGTATAACCGTTAATAAAATCCACCACCAACCGCGTTGCTTGGATTCGAGTTGCTCGGCGAGTTGATGCTTGCGTGAGGATTCCTCTTGCTTAAGATCCGTCACGAGCTTCCGGTCTAGTGAAATACCGAATCGAGCGAATTGCTCTAGGTCGATCGGATCCGTGAAACTTTCACTGCGAGCTAGGTTTACAGCGAAAAATTCTCCAGCATCTGAGTCGTTAAAAATCCCCGGCGATTCAAACCGTCCCGCAGGTACGCCGGGAATCGCATCGCCACAAAAAAATTGCGGAACAATCCGTGTGGGACTCGCTTGCTGAAACATCGACGTCAAGATCGGAACAAACTTGCTCGATAAAGCAAGCTGGCTTTCCGTCGGTTGCCAGCCCGCAGCAAGTACCGTCACTTTTCCCTTCCCAAGCGGCCTTTCAAGCAGCGCAGGTTCTTGGTCATCGAACTTTACAAACACCTTCCAAGAGTCGCCTTCGATCCCTCGGATACTGCGATGGTTCCAAAACCGAATTTTGGTGAAGTCATTGAATTTCGGATCTGCAAAAGCAGCAAACACCGGATGCGCCATGTCGATATTCTCAAGCAGATGGAACTTCTTTTGACTACCGTCTGATATCTCGATTGAATCGTCAGGGAACCACACCTTCCAAACCCCTTCGTAGTGCTGTGCATGGTCGCTATCTTCAAGCCGATCCAAAACCCACAGAATATGAGCTCCTTGGTCAATGACAGGTTTGAGACCCTGCGCCCATTGCTGATCGATGGAACCGGATGCGATCACCCAATGCGGATAGTTTGAATTCGACTCGGGGAACCCATCACCTGGATCTTTGACCTCCCACTCGACATCCAGTCCCGGTTGAGAAAGCGGGACGCTTGTGGCGAAATACCATAATGAATCCTTTGCATCGTGCTTCTGCGAATCGACACACCAAACCTTGGCCTTCCTCTGTTTACCGCGATAAACAAATTGACGGTTATCGAAAGGTTGATCATCCCCTTGCAATTCGAGGATCAATGGCTCCGTCGCTTTCTCTTCCAACGATTCAGGCATTGAGATTTGCACGATTTGTTGTTCCCCTGGAGGGACGAACACATCCATCGATTCGCCCGGCATTCGATTTCCCTGCGAGTCCAACCAGCGGAGCGTTAGCCTTTCACTCTTCGAGAGAGCGGAGTTTCGGATCGCAACGCGCTCGATGTTTTGTGCTGCGATCGGAGGAGCGTCATCGGATTGCGTCAACACCGCTATGGAAGCGTTTCCTGTGTTCTTGGCCTCGCAAACGATTGGAACAACCGTCACCTCGGAAGGCCAATGCATGGATCCGAGCGATTCGAGGGAATTGCCCTCCTGGAAATCCGAAACAATAGCAACCTCTGCATTCTTAACTGATTCGTCCTGGGTATCTTCTTGCTTCAAACGATCGAGTGATTGAAGCATTCCTTTTCCGAGATCGCAGGCGAGCCACGACGGCGAAAGACTTTCAAGGCTCTTCATGGCAAACGATTGACGCTCGGAAGCGGCACAACTGCGTGATTCTTCGAGCGAGTGGAGCGTTACGATTTGGTCGGTTACGGCATAGACAGCAATCGTATCTTGCGGGGCACTGGACATGATGTATTCCTTGGCTTTTTGAATCGCTTGATCCCAAACCCCTTCTCTTCGCATGCTTGCACTCGCATCGATCATCAAAACCCTTTTTACAGCAGGCTGACCCACACTTTCTGGTTGCACTAGAGTCTTCAAATAGGGCCTAGCAAACGCAAATGCAAACGCCATAAGAATCAGTGATCGCAGCAGCAATAACAACCAATGGTCAATTCGATTGCGACTGGTCAATCTTGGAGTCGTTGCGTCCATGAAGATGACGGAGCTAAAGTCCATCACCTCACGTGGCTTTTTACGCACTAAGTGTACGAAGATCGGAGCAAGGATGGCCAACCCGGCCAAAAGGTAAAGTGGTGTGAGAAAGCTCACGATGCTACAGTCCCTCCTCGCATCGAAAGGAACGAACTCAAAACCAACTCCATCGGATCGGTCGTCTTGAATACAACGCTTTGTACACCCAGTGGAGCCAAGAGATCTTCCAGAGCCCTGCGATGATCTTCAAAGCGCCGGCGATAACTCTGGGCCATCATTGTCGTATCTACGAATCTTTCATCCCCTGTTTCAAGGTCACGAATCAGCACCGGTCTTTCATGCTGGAACTCAATTTCAAGCGGATCTAGCACTCTGAGTAAAACAACTTCGTGCCGACGAGCGCGAAGAAAAGCCAGCGGAGATCTCAGGGACTCAGGATCCACCAAGAAATCCGAAACAATCACGATCAAACTGCGGTGCTTTACCAGCTCAGCCATTTGAGCTAGTGGCGCTACGAGATCGGTTGATCGCCCACCGCATGGCCTCGATAACATCGTCAGAATACGTTGAAACTGCCCTGTTCGAAATCGAGCCGTTAACCAGTCCGTGACTTCTTGGTCAAAACTCAGCGCGCCAACTGCATCCCGCTGTCGCAGCAAGAAAAGAGCGAGTGTTGCGATTAGCGTGCGCGCATATTCGTGCTTGCTGTAGTCGATCGATCCATAATGCATCGACTTGCTCTGGTCGATAACCAGGTAACAACGACGGTTTGTTTCATCCTCAAAGCGTTTTTGGTAGTAACGGTCGGTTCGCGCATAGAGTTTCCAGTCGATCGTCTTTGGATCATCCCCGAGCGAATAGGGACGATACTCACTGAACTCAACCGAAAATCCATGTTTCGGACTTCGGTGAAGCCCTGTCTGAAAACCGTCCACCACCTTTTGCGCACGCCATTGGAGATTACGAACGGCCATAAGTGTCTTCAGATCGATCCACTGCGATCCAACAGATTGCTTCGATGCACCGACATTGTCTGATGACACGATTTGTCCCTGTCGCTTAATCAATCAACGGGAAATTCATTTAGTAATCGTTGGATGACCGATTCGACACTCAGTCCCTCAGCTTCCGCTTTGTAGGACAGTAGCAACCGATGCCTTAGCACGGGTGCGGCCAGTGCTCGAATGTCCTCATATCTCACATGAGCCTTCCCTTGGAGCAGTGCTCTTGCTTTGGCGCCAAGTACCAGCATCTGTGCAGCCCGCAATCCAGCACCCCAAGTCACGGCGTGGTTGACCCAATCCTTGACCCCTGCCTGCCCGGGCCGTGTTGCTGCAACCAACTTAACCGCATAGCTTGCAACCTCCTGAGCTATGGGTACACGCCGGACAAGCCCTTGAAATTGCGAAATATCTTTTGCATCGAACAAAGGATGAATCGGCTCTGCCGTTCGGCTTGTGGTATCGAGCACAACCTTGAGCTCGTCATCGAAAGGCAAGTAATCGATAAGAACGTTAAACATGAATCGGTCGAGCTGAGCCTCGGGCAGCGGATAGGTCCCCTCCATCTCGATCGGGTTTTGTGTCGCAAGTACGAAGAAAGGCTTCGGCAGTGCGTATCTTTTCCCCGCAGCCGTGACCTGATGCTCTTGCATCGCTTCGAGCAATGCAGATTGGGTTTTTGGTGGAGTTCGGTTGATCTCATCGGCCAAGATCACGTTAGCAAAAATAGGACCCGGTACAAATCGCAGTTCTCTGCGACCGTCATTGTCCGTTAGGATTTCAGTACCGGTGATATCTGCAGGCATCAAATCCGGAGTGAACTGAATCCGACTGAAATCCAAATGGAAGGCTTGTGCGACGCTCCTTACCAACAGCGTTTTTGCCAAACCAGGCGCGCCGGTAATCAGGCAGTGAGTCCCGGAGAACAAGCAGATCAGCAGCTGCTCGATCACTTGTTTTTGACCAACGATTGTCTTCTCGAGTTCGCGTTCAAGCAGAACTCGCCCCTTTTGAATCTGTTCAAAAAGCTCTGCGTCCGATTCCGGATTTGCTTCCACACCTGTCGTTGTACTCAACGCTGCCTCGCTCTCTTTGGTTTAGTGTGTCATTGCATAAGTGACAATGTTGATGCCCATGGGATAAGCTTTCTTGACCGAAAACTCTTCAAAGTACCATGGATCCTCCCCTTCGCGTTCCCAGCCGTCACCTAGGTCTGTATTGTGACAAATGAAAACCATGATCCTTCCAGCATCATCGTAGATCGCTCGATAATGCGGAATGCTTGTGTCTGATCCATACCGAGGCTCCCAAGTAACTCCGCTTTGGCGGCCATTCCAAGCCGAATGGATAGAAGGCAACTGAGGCTTTTCTTTCAGATCGTAGACGCAATGGAAGATTTCATGCTCGAAGGGTACCTCTTGGGGTTCCCGATCGGGGAACACACGTTTCATCTCTCGATGAAAATTCTCGTATTCCTCGTCACCCCAAAAGTCATCAACCATCAAGAAACCGCCATTGCTGAGGTACTTTCGCAATGCCAAGACCTCGGGCTCATGAAACATCAAATCCCCCGGTTCGATGATGTAGATAAATGGGTATTCGAATAACTTCGGATCGGTCAACTGCAGGACGATTGGCTCGGGATTTACTTTCAACGTTGTCAACTGCTGTAAGCGCAAACTGAAATTCAATTCACTGTCTCGAAAATCAGTTGCCCAGCCACCCCCACGTCTATATCCAGACGAATCGTATTTGATCCGAACAAACGTAAAGGTGTCTTTGATAAATTTCTTATCCACTTCCCAACTCGGTACACCATCACGACCAACCGACTGCCAGTCCCGACGATACCGACGCCCGCCTGGCGGTTGGGCCAAAACCAACAGACCACTTGCGATCAGCAATAAACAGGTTAGCACTACCTTCCAGTTCATCTTCAGGTAACTCAATGCGGTCGCTCCTGCGGGTACCAATTCGTTCAGGTCACTCACTCTAACTTATAGGATTTTCCGAGCTCCAGGGGACTCTCGCAAGCAAAATCCTCATTACCTAACCTAGTTTGATCGTGGAATCGCCTGAACCTTACTGCAAAACGCCAAGGAATCAGTCATACTACTGATGATTAAAACGCTTGTCCGAATACTCAAGCACATCAAACCTAGCCTATGAACGTTTGTTCCGCTCGATTCTTGCGCTTTGCCTATCGGAATCCCCTAGGGATCTGCCCGTTGCATGCCGTGCTACCTTTGGTATCAGCAGCGTTTGCTACACTCGCAGTTTTCAGAGGTACTTGCTACGGCCAGGACAAAGCCGACAGTGTGATTGCGACTCAAATCGATCATCACTTTGAAAATAGCGTACGTCCTCTCCTTGTTACCAAGTGCTTCGAATGCCATTCCTCTTCCACCGAACAAAACGGTGGACTTGCACTAGATTCTCTTGAAGCAATGCTCCGAGGTGGCGACTCTGGAAAAGCTCTTCGAATCGATTCGCTCGATGACAGCTTGATTATTCGGGCCGTTCGTTATCGAGACCCAAAGCTACAGATGCCTCCTGACGGGAAACTATCAACCGCAGAGATCAAGACACTCGAGGATTGGGTTGCAGGGGGTGCCAAGGTATCCGCGGATTTCGAGAACGCCCCCTCCAATCGCTCAGTGAAATCCAGCGCACTTAGTGTTCAGCAAGCTCGTGAGCACTGGGCTTACCGACCCATCTCCAACCCCAGTGTCCCAGAATCTGAGGAAAGTAACCCGATCGATGCTTGGATCTCACAACGATCAACAGAGCTTGATATTGTTCCAAGCCCCTTGGTAGACGATCGGGTGTGGGTAAGACGCTTGGCGATCGATCTGCATGGACTCAACCCCACAACGGAACTATTCGCCCAAGCCGATAGGGTGTTGAACCAAACCGATCCAACACTTCGGGAACAATCAAGGATACAACTGGTCGACGAATTTCTGCAGTCGCCCAGATTTGGAGAGCGGTTTGCAAGACATTGGATGGACGTCGTCAGATACGCGGAGTCCTTAACTCTTCGCGGGTTTGTCCTTCCAGACGTGTGGCGTTATCGCAACTACTTGATCGACGCGTTTAACCGGGATCGCCCCTTCGATCAAATCATCATCGAGCAAATCGCTGGCGATTTGCTCGATGGACAGACAACGGACGCATCATCAATCCAAGAGCGTCAGAACCGCTGGATAGCGACCACTTTCTGGGCTATCGGCGACCACAATTATGAAGAGCAGGACAAGAAGCAGCTCGAAATGGATGCTATTGACGAGCAACTCGAAGTGATGGGTCGCGCTTTTCTAGCTCAAACCCTCGGATGCGCTCGATGCCACGATCATAAATTTGATCCAATTCCGACGGCGGACTATTACGCACTCGCGGGCATCCTCAAATCGTCGGTCTCGATGGAGCATGAAAACGTATCGAAATGGATACGCCTGGCATTACCTCTAGATCCGCAACAACAGAAGCATTTCGAGACAATCGAGGAGAAACTCTCGACCAACAAAAAGCTCATCGCCAATCTCAAGCAGCAACTCAAGTCTGGTGATGCAAACTCCATGATCGTGCAATCCAATAGAGCACAAGGCATCGTGGTCGATGATAGAAACACCAAGAAAATTGGTTCGTGGAAGGAATCTAGTTCGGTAAAATCCTACGTCGATGACGGATACTTGCATGACGAAAACAAAGACAGAGGCAAAAAAAGTGTAACCTTCGAGCCCTCCTCATTGGAAACGGGATCCTACACGGTGAGGATGTCTTACGCACACGGAGATAACCGCAGTAGCAAAACCCAAGTCCGGGTCTTCAGCGCCGATGGTGATTCGCTTATCACGGTAAATCAAAAATCACCTCCCCCTGAAGACGGAATCTGGATACATCTTGGAAAGTATCGCTTCGAAAAAGGTGGAGCCGCGTTTGTCATCGTCAGCAATGAGAACGCCGATGGACACGTGATAGCCGACGCCGTCCAATTTTTGCCAGAGAATGCGGGAGCTGAAAAGGAACCGATAGCTGAAGAAAACAACAAGGATCAGCAGGAGTCGTTGAAGCGAGCGATTACTGACGCTGAGAGGCTTCAGAGCGAACTACAAAAACAATACGACCTAAGGCCGATGGTAGAGACGATTAGGGCCTCGAAAACTCCAGGAGATATTCCGATCCACGTTCGAGGCTCAGTGCATCGACTCGGTGATGTCGTCCAACGCGGCTTCTTGAGTTGCATCAATACACACGAGCCACAGCTCGCTGAGTTGACCCGAATCGATCCTGCATCCAACGGCAGGCTCGAGCTTGCTAAGTGGATCGCATCCCCCCGAAATCCGTTGACCGCGCGCGTCTACGTCAACCGCATTTGGTACCACCTGCTCGGTCAAGGTATCGTCCCGAGCTTGGATAATTTTGGCACTACGGGTCAATTGCCCACACATCCTGAGTTGCTCGATTGGCTGTCATCGGAATTTATCGCCCATGGCTGGTCTACCAAATGGTTAGTTCGAACCATTGTCACTTCCAAGACTTATCGAAGAGGCGTTTCTGCAACGGCTCAAGCGATGGAGAAGGATCCTGATAACACGAGTTTTGCAAGGGGTAATCTTCGCCGCCTCGATAGCGAATCCTTACGAGATTCGATGCTCCAGTCGAGTGGCGAATCGCGATTAGGAGGTACTCTTGAATCGACGATCAAAAGCGGAACCAGTGCTGATTATAGGTATCAACACGAAAACAATATCAGGTCGGTCTACATGCCATGGTTCCGAAATGCTCTTCCACCCATGGTTCGAGAGTTTGATGGAGCGAACCCGAGTTTTTCAATCTCGCAACGGAACCGTAGCACGGTAGCAACCCAAGCTCTCGCGATGATGAATAACCCATGGGTCAGAGACCGAGCCAAAGCCCTGATCGCTTCGTTGCCCAAGCCTGCTGATGATCTTGACAGTTTACAATCCAACGCTGTTCACATCCAAACGGTATTCCAACGAATTCTGGGACGATCGCCCGACGAGGCCGAACTTTTGTGGGCCGAGGAACTACTCAAAACCGATGACCTTGAAGAACTAGCGCATCAGTTATTTGCATCGATCGATTTCCGTTACGCACCTTAGTTAAGAAACGATTTAATAATGTTCACCCGTCGAGAATTACTCCGCAATTCAGCCTGTGGCTTCGGGGCATTAGCAACCTACGGACTTTTTTGCCCTGCAACCCGTGCGATCGCCGATGAAGCGAATGCAAGTTTCGGGAGACGAATCGTCGGTCTGGAAGGGTTGCACCATCGTGCGAAAGCCAAACGGGTGATATTCCTGTTCATGCAGGGTGGGATCAGCCAAGTCGATTCGTTTGATCCCAAACCGATACTCGATAAGCGGGACGGGGAGATGATCGCATTCGACGACGCTCGAGAATTTGCCAACACTCGTAAACTCGGTGGAACGCACCGAGTGATGAAATCCCCTTGGGCTTTCAAGCAATACGGCCAGTGCGGTCACTGGGTATCGGATCTTTTTCCGAATATCGCACAACACGTAGATCGCTTGCAGTTTATTCACTCGATGCACACCGAAGGTGTCGCGCACGGGCCATCGACCCTCTTTTTGCATAGTGGATCACTCAACACCGTTCGCCCATCAATGGGCTCCTGGACACTCTATGGCCTTGGTAGCGAGAATGAAAATCTCCCTGGCTTCATCTCGATCGCTCCATCGATTGGAAACGGGGGGTTCCGTAACTACGGTTCAGCTTTCTTGCCAGCGAGATTCCAAGGTACCCCGCTCGGCAAGGCCACCCAAGGCGATCTTCGGATCGAAAACATCGAAGAGCTTAATTCGAGCGATAAATCGCAGAACGCAAGATGGCGGATACAACGCCAATTGCAGCAAATCCAATTGCAAAGATTGATTAATCATCCCGCTGGACATGAGATGATGTTTCCTGGCGCCGATGAACTAGAGTCGCTTATCGGTAGCTATGAACTGGCCGCTCGAATGCAGTCTTCGTCTCCCGAAATTTTTGACCTTTCGACTGAAACCCAGGAGACCCGCAATCTCTACGGTATCGACCAAAAGGAGACGGAGACCTATGGGAAACGGTGTCTGCTTGCTCGGCGACTTTGCGAAGCGGGAGTAAGGTTCATTCAGGTCAATTACGGAGACGACTCTGCGAACCCAGCATGGGATCAGCATTCGAACTTACCGAAACACTTGGATCATGCCACGGCAGTCGACAAACCCGTTGCAGGTTTATTGACCGATCTGCATCGACGCGGACTCCTTGAGGATACGATTGTGTGGTTTGGGAGCGAGTTTGGACGCCAGCCTTATGCTGAAAAGAATGGAACCGGACGAGACCATAACCCGGGCGGCTTCACCGTTTGGCTAGCAGGCGGCGGACTTAAGCCAGGGCATTCCTATGGGCACACCGATGAGTTTGGACAATTGGCGATTCAGAACAAAGTCCATATGCACGATCTGCATGCAACAATCCTACACCTACTTGGGATCGACCACGAGCGATTGGTCTATCGGTATGGAGGTCGCGATTTCCGACTTACAGATGTCTATGGAAAGGTAGTACACGACATCATCTCCTGATCCAAATACTCAACCGCTGATACACACTCATGAACACTCATCCCAGCGCGCAGATCAGCGGCTAGTTTCAAACCGCTGATACACACTCATGAACACTCATCCCAGCGCGCAGATCAGCGGTTGGTTTTCAAACCACTGATACACACTCATGAACACTCATCCCAGCGCGCAGATCAACGGTTGGTTTTCAAACCGCTGATACACACTCATGAACACTCATCCCAGCGCGCAGATCAACGGTTAGTTTCGGAACCGCTTATAAACAATGGAAAACTTGGCTGCTCATCAGCGTTCATCAGTGTTCATCAGCGGTTGGTTTTCAAACCGCTGATACACACTCATGAACACTCATCCCAGCGCGCAGATCAGCGGTTAGTTTCGGAACCGCTTATAAACAATGGAAAACTTGGCTGCTCATCAGCGTTCATCAGTGTTCATCAGCGGTTGGTTTTCAAACCGCTGATACACACTCATGAACACTCATCCCAGCGCGCAGATCAACGGTTGGTTTCGGAACCGCTTATAAACAATGGAAAACTTGGCTGCTCATCAGCGTTCATCAGTGTTCATCAGCGGTTGGTTTTCAAACCGCTGATACACACTCATGAACACTCATCCCAGCGCGCAGATCAGCGGTTGGTTTTGGAACCGCTTATAACCGATGGAAAAATTGGCTGCTCATCAGCGTTTATCAGTGTTCATCAGCGGTTGGTTTTCCAACCACGGATACACACTCATCAACACTCATCCCAGCGTGCAGATCAGCGGTTGGTTTCGGAGCCGCTTATAACCAATGGAAAACTTGGCTGCTCATCAGCGTTCATCAGTGTTCATCAGCGGTTGGTTTTCAAACCGCTGATACACACTCATGAACACTCATCCCAGCGCGCAGATCAGCGGTTAGTTTCGGAGCCGCTTATAACCAATGGAAAACTTGGCTGCTCATCAGCGCTTATCAGTGTTCATCAGCGGTTGGCCCTTTCTGAAAATCAGCGGTCTTATTTTCGCGTGCTGGAAGAATCGCCCAAGCGAGTGCGACAATCAGTGTCAGCGGTATACTCACCAGGATATCCGAGAGGTAGTGCGCACCGGCGATTAGTCTTTGCAGTGCGGCAATGCTCGCCATGAAGAGGAATAGCGGTTTGCCTCTTGGGTAGACATAACTTAGACCGATTGCCATGGCGACTGCCGTTGCGGTATGACCGGAAGGAAAACTGCGGATCGACTCATTGAACCAAGATTCCGTCAGGGGGGTCCCCCAAGCGTCCCAGCTAGATAGAAATGGAATATCCGGATCCCGATCTGGATTGAGCCAACTCCAGGGCTCACGATCGTAGGTGTTAGGTCGTCTGCGTGGGATCAGATATTTGGCGAGATTTGCAAGTAGACCGCAGGTCAGGACAAAAAAAGATGCCTTCCATAGCTTGACTCGATTCCTGTGATCGATCCAAAGAAGCGTGCTTAGGATCATCAGGCAACCGAGCGTGTGGGCAAAAATTTCCATGAGGTGGATGAAACGCCTCAAGTCGCCCGGGATGTGCTTGAGTCGCACCCACTGAGAGATCTCTAAATCCCAGGGCAAGGCGATCATGGCAGCGATCAAGGCGACTGCTGCGACCAGTATCGAGCCAACGAGAGTACTTTTTTTGCTTTTGCCTAAATGAAATAGCACGCAGATAGCCCCAAATATTCTAGGCTTTGATTTGGCCGATTTCGGCGAAACGATCTTTTAGCGATGCGTACAGTTTCCGGTAGATAGGGAACCCCAAATGATAGATTTTTTGTGCGGACCGATCAGGGCTGATTTTCTCGACAACACTGATGGTAGCTTTGCATGCTTCTTCGATATTCTTGTACGCACCGTCGCCGACAGCCGCCAGAAGAGCAACACCGTATCCCGGCCCTTGCTCGGCGTTGATCGTACAGACTTTCTGCCCAAAACTATCTGCCAGTAGTTGCTTCCAGAGGTCACTCTTGGCCCCACCCCCACTGAGTCTGATCTCCTTCATTGGAATATCGAGCTGAGCTAGGATGTCCAAGCTCTCGCGGAGCGAGTAGGCAACACCTTCCATAACAGCTCGGGCAAGGTGTCCTCGCGTATGTTTATTTGTCATTCCGATGAAACACGCTCTTGCTAGAGGATCAGCATGAGGCGTTCTCTCACCGGCTAAATACGGGAGGAAAAAGAGGCCTTCGGATCCAGCAGGCACCTTGGCTGCCTCCGCGTTGAGGACCTCGTAAGGATCAACTCCTTTTTTGGCCGCTAAATCCGAGCAGATATTTTGAACAAACCATTGGAGCGAACCTGCGGCCGATAAGGTAACACCCATCATATGCCATTTGCCGTGAACCGCATGGCAGAACGTATGCAACCTACCCTGACGATCGTACTGAGGTGTATCGCTGTGGCAAAAAACGACACCGGAAGTGCCTAGACTTGCCGTCAGCACGCCTTGTTTGACGATTCCGTTTCCAACGGCTCCAGCTGCACAATCGCCTGCCCCTGCAACAACTTTGCATGCCGTACTCAGACCTAACTCCGAAGCAACATCGGCCTTGAGTGTCCCGGTGACTTGCTCCGACTCGTAAACGGGGGCCAAGATCGATGGATCGATATCGAGTTTGCTCAAAAGCTCCTTCGACCACTGACGCTTGACCACGTCGAGCAATAGCATACCGCTTGCATCGCTGGCATCGGTAGCAAGCTCGCCGGTCAATCGACGACGAATCTCGTCTTTTGGTAAGAGCAAATAGCGAAGCGAGTCGTAATGTTTTGGCTCATTGTTTCGAAGCCATAAAAGTTTCGGTGCCGTGAAACCGGTCAGCGCAGGGTTAGCAACCATGGCGATGAGCTTCTCTCGACCACCTGCACGCTTGGTAATTTCATCGCATTCGGCGATGGTTCGTTGGTCGTTCCACAGAAGTGCGGGACGAATCACATTCCCTTTCGCGTTGAGAAAAACCGAGCCATGCATTTGACCCGAAAGCCCGATCGCACGAACCTCTGAACCTTTTATCTTTGATTTTTTAAGAACACCTTTGATCGTCAGCTTGGTCGCTGTCCACCAATCCTCCGGATTCTGCTCCGTCCATAGGGGCTTAGGCGTCGCAAGAGAGTAATTTGCGGTCGATTCCGCGATAACCTTGCCCAAGTGGTCGATTAAGAGACTTTTAGTACCTGAAGTGCCGATATCGATCCCGAGATAATAAGCCATAATGCGGTGGTTGTTTGACAAGAATGGTCTAGGAAAATTCTGCCGGTTAGGCCAAGATTTCTATCGTAACTGATTTGCAGAAACCTAGGAGACGGTTCAGATGGAATCCAAAAAAATCATCCTCGACAACCCAGGATCGACTCCGACAACCACTGGTCGCAAAAATCGATCCAGTCTGAGTCTCCTGACGCTTCTTTCCTGCTTTGTTTTTCTTTGCTCGACCGGATGCCCATCGCAAAGTTCCCAAAAAAAACAGATTGGAGAAACTGGCAAGAAGGTTGGAAGAGTTGATCTGCCCCCGTTGAAAATCGGCATCGTCGATTGCGATGAGCTGACCGAAAGCATTCAGACGCGATGGCAGGAATTCTCAGAGCAGCAGATCGAGCTAATCAAACTCGAAAGAGGGAAGATCAACAACACCGAGATTCCATCGCTCGACGTGATTCTCTACCCAGCCCATTTTCTCGGTACGATCGCTGAAACAGATTGGATCGCCCCTGTACCAACTCCCTTGCTCCAACGGTTGGGAGTTGGAAGTAGACCCGGTAAATCAAATCAAGAAGTGTCCGAAAATCTCGAAACGGGAATCGAAAATTGGTCAAGTCGCTGGCGATCGATCGCCAGATACAACGGCAAGTGGATGGCACTCCCCTTGGGAGGTCCATGTTGGGTCGCAGCAACCCGCGGTCTCGATGTGGAACCCCTGAGTCAACTGCAACAAGCCATCAGTAGCAACCAAAACAATTCGAGTATCTGCACAAAAGCCTTCGACGAATTTTTGGCCGAGGCCGAGAAATCTCTCCTTCCGAGCTTAGACGATCGAAGAGCCACCTTGGAAAAGACCCTTAAGGATCGTAACTCGATCGATAAGCGAGCGCTCGTAAATCGCTTCTTGTGGATCCTGAACACCAGCGAGTCGAGGTATCGTGGATTGGTCGATCCCTACAAGGTCACTCCTCGGCTTGCACTGCCTGAGTTCGCACGCACCGCGCGGTACCTGCAACGATTGGCATTGATCGAACCGACTACGATCTTGTGCTCTCCGGTTGAAGCGTGGGAGAAGGTCGCCGAGGGAAATGCGGTCTTTGGGATCGGATGGCCTCGAAGCGATGGTTTCCAGAGAGCTACAATCCGTTCCGATGCGAAACCTCTGAAACTGATTCCGATGTTATTCAATGGTGGTGACGGAATACTCGTTTCCATAGGTCGAAAGACCCGTCAGTCCTCGATGGCAGCGGAGTTTATGTTCTGGTTGAATCGAGAGGAGAATCGTTCGGCCATGCAAAGAGAAACTCCACGTATCGAAGTCTTGGACATCGATAACGATGCGAATCGCATCCGCGAAGACTATCGAGAGTATCAAACGCTACAGCGTTTGGAGGCTTCCAACTCCACGCTCGATATGACCCCTCGTTTCCTTCAATCGGATCTCTTTGTCGATTCACTTGCCGATGCGATCTTGGACATCCTTGAAAATCCGGGAATTGCCGAATCCCGATTAGAGGAGTGCAAGAAAAAATGGACTGAACTGATCGATGCGACGGGATTGGAGTCTTTGAGAAATAGCTTAGAACGATCGACGGGTCTTTCCAACTAAGAGGTAATCCGATGGCGAGGAGCGGCTTTGGGAGAATCTTCGCGACCTTAAAAGGGATCGTATTCGCACCATTCCGCGCCGCTGGAGAATTGCTTGGACTGTTTTTCGTCAGCAAATCGTCACCAATAACCCCAGCACTGGTGGCTCAAAAAAATAAGCGACGTCGAACTCTCATTGCCGGCCTTCCTGCACTTATCGGATTGCTTTCTTCAATGGGATTGTTCGCTTGGGGAGCAACCAACCAAACGCGAATCGCAAAACAGTATGAAGAGAAACTTCTCATCGCGACTTCGCAAACCGATCGAATACAAGCCGATCGAATTGCCCTGAAGGTTTTCCGAAACGGTATCCGCAGCTTGCCCGATGCAGCATTGAACTATTGCACCTTCATCGCCTCCCAAAAGGACCTCATCCAAGCCAACAGCATCATCGAGAAACTAGCACCGGATGATACTCCAGGTTTCGCGCCCGCCCACGCTCAGCGCGCGATCGCTTACTCGAATCTCCTAAGTCAGGGAGCAAGCGAACGTTACCTGCCGATCCTCCAATGGCACCTCAAACAAGCGGGCGACCCGACAACCGAAGCTCTATCGATGGCTTGGGCCAATTACTTTCGTCTTACCGGCCAAATCGATCAATCGATTCTAGCTCTGGAAATGGCTGCAAAATCCGAACCTAAGCACTGGTTTTCGATCGCCGATTTGTACGTGCTCGATGGGAAACCGGAGTTGGCAAGACGTTCATTAACAAGTGCAATCAGCAGTTACCGATTGCGGCTTGGCAAGGATCCACTTTCGACAGTAGATCGACTTCAACTGTCCATGGCTCAAGCTCGTTCGGGAGAGTATCAGCAAGCAGCAGAAACACTCAAATCAGGTTTGGATTTGATGCCGCAGAATGAGGAGTTCCTAAAAGCTACATCCCAGATCGAGATCATCGGTCTCGAGCAGTCGTTGAAACAGGCGCCGAAACTTCCTCAGAAGCTCCGAATTGCCAAGGAGATCGTCACGAAATCAGAGGATCCTTCGCGAATCTACCAATCGATTCTTGAACTCTACCAGCAAGCAACGACTACAGAAGAGAAGAATTTAGTCGAGCAGTTTCTGACCGAATCACTCCAAGAGCGTGGACCGAATGCGTCCTTAGGATTTGCGCAAAGTGCGATTTTGCTGCAACAGGGCAACATAGCCCAATCCATCGAAAAGCTCCGGGCGAATATCGATGCATTTCCCAATCACGGATATTCGCTAAACAACTTGGCTTGGTTGCTTGCTACCCAAGAGCCGAAAGACTTGGACAAGGCCAAACTCTATGCCCAAAGGGCCATTTCGACCGATCCCCAAATGGCAACCTTCCACGATACGCTCGGAACCATCTTGATCGAACTCAAAGACTGGCGATCAGCCATAGCCGAACTCGAGTTAGCGCTAGCCCAGTCCCCTGCTCAGAGTCGCGTAAAGATCCATGCGAAACTCGCGAAGGCCTACGAAGCCATCGGTGATCAAGTGCTTGCGAGCCTTCATCGCGAACGAAGCACAAAGGCTCCGTGAAACTTTTGCAAACGCCCGACTAGAGTTTGCCCTCGAGCGCCAACTGATGGAAGAAGTGCTGTACGTTGCCTTGATTTTTCAGCAACCATTCGATCGACGGCTCACAGTTCATCGCCTTGGCGATCGCCTTGGTCGTCGCTTCACGATTCGTCTTGAATAGCACCTCTGGATCGTACTTGGCCGTGACGATCGAAGGATCTAACCAAACCGAAACGATGATCCCCAAGTCGTTTGCTTTGGCTTTTGGAATATACCCTTCTCGCACCGCGTCGAGAACTCCGTTGGCAATCGCCGCTTGGACGGTACCCATGAGAATGTTCGTATATTTCTCGTTGTTGACAGTCACCTTGCTGACCATCACCGTCACGGGTCGGACTTGGACATCGCAGTTGAGAATCGCATAAATCTTTGAGTGCCCCTTGGTTTGATTGCCAATCATGTTGGCGATCGAATATCCAACGGGACCGTCGAGCTCACCGATGACCACTTCGGGCTCGGCTGCCGACCAAGCTTCCGAGGACTCGACGAGGGCTTCGCCTGTCCTCATGACGATACGGCCTTTGTTCGACACGGTGGATTTTTTGGATGGAGATTTCTTCTTTTTAGCCATGATGAACGTCGTGGTGTTTGAATTTGTAGAAGGACGAGAAAGGTTGAAACAGGAACACTGCCAAAGATGATACCCTAATAATCACCCTTTCTCCACCACTAAAAAATCCAGCACTCCAAAACGACAATCCCTGACTCAACCCATCAATTCGAACTCGGGAATTGCGAGGGTGGGGTCGTATGTCCGCCTGCTCCCACTGCGGGCACTTCGAAAGCAAACTCGTTTTCTGGCTGCGAATTTTGGAATCCATTGACAACTCGGATCGACGGGTGATCGAATGGAGCTTTCTCGTACTGTACCCGTTGATCGGTCAAGCACAAAAGGAAAAAGAGTAAGGACTCGCTGTCTTGAACCTGCACCAAGTTGATTTTCCCGTCTGGTGCTCCAGCGATGACACCATCGTCATTCAAGGGAAGTCGTCCCATATCCGGATGAAGATCCGGATTGAGAACTGGATCGGCTGGAATCAAGTATGGATTATCAAAGCTGTAGAAGTCGAGCACCTGCCTGAGTGACAGGAATCGACCGTTATGCATGTAAGGCTCAGTTAAAGCAATGTTTCGAAGAGAGGGCGTCTTGAAAGCTCCCCAACCCATGAGTTCATTATCGGAGATGAAAGGTTTGCGATGCCCCCAAGTCTCTTCGGTCATGACAATCCGACGAGCTCGCTTAAAGAAGTGGATGTCCTTGCGTTGACCAAACTTTGCATAGTCCAAAAAGCTGCGATTGGCGCTGTGATCGACACCGCGTGTAGTGATGTAATCCAAAAGCAATTTAGCGTCCTCGCGAACGCTCTTTGGAGCCAACGCAATCGCATCGAGGATCTCCTGGTTCTTTTTCTTATCAACGACAGCCGTGTCGCGACCTCGCTTGAGTTTGGGTAATCGGTATGCATTGCCAAGACTAGGGATAGATGCAGCGCCCGGGGCCTTCTCGTCTTCATCCTTCAATTTTTTGTCTTCCAAAGTTTTCTCAACCAATGCCTTCAAACCTGAAAGTGTTTTCTCATCGACGCCGCTCTTCAAAAACGCCTTGGCCTCCTCTTCCCGAAGAAGTTGCAAAACCTCTTCGATGGAGATCGACTCCTCGGATCCTGAATAAGCCCAAACGCCCCAGTCGTAACGCGGCTCTGAGACCCCAAGGTTGTAGTATCCAAGATCATAGAAAGCGTAAGGATCCACGGGATCCTCTCCCGGTTGGGGACTTGGGGCAAATTCCAAGGGTGGACGGGTTCCTAGCCATGTGATCATCGGATTTCGATTCGGCAGTCCAGCTCCGGGCGCGACCGTGACCGGAACAATGGTTGTTGGTCGCTTGATGGGGATTCCCATAAGCTCGATGAGCAATGGTCCCACCAACGCTTCGATTTCGGGAATACGCTCTTGATCAAAAAAGAAGCGGCGATTCCCAAGTAGTGGCCTGACGTTGTCGTTAACACCCACTCCTGGAGGTACACCTTGGGCAATCATTCGCTCCTTGAAAGCATCGGCAAAGGCCTTTCTTACGAGGGTGTAGGAATGGATTTTCGCAATTGGATCGGGCAGTTCGGGTACCAACTCCAGATTGGTCGCGGTGGTGAAAAAGGGAGGTTCGTGACACTCTGCGCAGTTTCGCACAAAAACCCTCAATCCTCGCTGAAACATTCCCGTCGCGTCGAGCACCGGTGGGGCATTGAGCGTCGGAAACTTATCAAGCATTACCTTGCGCACGACATCGTCAGAATTCGGTTCCTCGGGAAGTACCCTCAGGCGGTTGTTCTCTGCTGGGTTGGGCTCGAGCCGAAGCACGGCAGAATTTGCAGCGGATTTTTGCCATACATCCTCAACACCGGCAGGATTGCCCCGAAGCATTTGATCAAAGGGAGAGTCGTTGGAGATCAACGTCGATTCGTAGAGCATTACCGCGATCCCGAAGTAAAGACTGAAATTATTGACCATCAAATCGTCTTGGGGCAACATCCCATCTGGATCACCGCAAATCGCAACATTTGCAAGTTCTTCATCCAACCTCAATCGATAGGTTCTAAGGTCCTCGATGTCATAGACTGCAGTTCGAAGCGGCAGGATTTCTCCTTCGATCCCTGCCCATTCTTGGGCCGCATGCAACAAATCCGTAAACTGCTGTAATTGAATGTTATCCAAATCCGGATGCGACTTTCCATAGGCTTCTACACTCAACAAAACTCGCTCTGCAGGAAAGCGTAGTGACTTGTCGCCTAAAACCTGTTGCACGCCGACGGCCAGATCGCCCTGAAGCGATGACTTGGACAAAACAAGCTCAAAGTGGGCTCGAGCATGATCGAGCCGACTGACGAGCGATTTTTCCTGGGTCAAAGGCCGGCTATTGTCCCACCACTCCTTGCGAAACGCCTTCTTGATCCATTCACGGTAAGACAGTTTTTCACCCGGGCGACTGGGATCATAAAGTCCCGGCAAGGTCGTGCAACACGCGGCTTGGTCAGGAACTTGAACGATTTCCTGTCGAACGTATTTTCGCAGAAGACTATCTGCGGTATCTGTCGTTTGGGAGGCTAATGGTTGCGCACAAAGCAGACGCATTGCGATATCATGGAACGTTCGACCGGTATAAGACATCTCGACATCGTTGACGACCGGACCGACAGCTTGGGATGCCAAAGAAGCATTGACAATGGCTACCGAAACTGGGTGATACGATAGCAGCTTTCCGTTCGGATCGAGCATCGCTTTCTTCAATACCAAACGCTTATCGAAATCTCCGAAAATCGAGAATCCGTTGAAGGTTGACTCTGCACGTCCATCGTGAAACTGCCGATCGTTGAAAACCGAGTTGATCACCGAGGGCGAATTGCGACGAGTGACTTGCCTCGTCACCTTTTCGTCCTGGCCAAACATATTGTAGGCAAGGTATCCCCAGTCGGGCCGACCGACAGGCTTGAAGACCTCGATCCCATCCCAGTCAAAGCCATTGAAAAGCCTTTTCTGGATCCCCTGAGAGCCGATCATCTCATGCTGGAACAGTCCCAATCCCTTGCCTTGGAACAGCTTTGCATCGACAGGCTTTTCACCTTCGGGCTCGAAGGGCAATGACAGCTGAGTGAATGGTTTTGGGGGTATTTGTTTCTCGTCGAGGTCATTTTGTATCTGATCAATGTCACGACCAACACCGAATTTATCCCAGGCTTGATATGCCATCGCTTGGGTGTTGCGGTCTCGAGCATCGGCACCGAATCGATAATGACACGATGCGCAAGCAGTTCCAAGTATATTGCCGTCGGATGCCTTGCGTCCGTAATCACTGCCAAGTTGCATGTCCCAGAACAGGGCTTTTCCAAGCGCCACAGCTTCGTCGACATCGGTCACGAACTCTGCGAGATCAGGCCTCCGCAGAGCAAATCGTTTGCCCTCATCGGTATAGATTCGCTTGATGTATGGACTATCCAAGTAACGAGGATCCCACTCTTGAAGCGCGTCTTCAATCCGCTTCATCAATAGTGGGTTCTCATGCCCAACCAAATGAGCAGACTCTTCGACTTCTCGCGCAGCCAAAGGGCCTGACTTTGCACCCGATTGCGCCGGGAAATTGTACTGACCAAACGCATTCGAGCCTTGGATGCCGACGACACAGGCCAAGCATCCGACGAACCAAAGGACTCTTCTTGATCCAAAAAAAAGGTTGATATTGCTCATGATCGGTTTCTAGCTCGGTTTGCTTGGGTTGGTATGCCGAATCGTTCCTCGTTGGTTGTTCCTAGAACTCGCCTGAGCGGCTCAAAGATCAACCCATCTCGGATTTGTGTTGGGGATGTCGACCAACGATCGTGTTGGTCGTTTCCAAACAAGAGAAACGACGCGTGACGCGTTATGTCCTGGTCAACTTTTGAATCCAAATCGTAAAAGCCGAGACTTCTGCGCAGCTCCTCTGTGTCGTTGATGCTGGCATTTAAGAAATACCAATCGCAGGTCTTGCCATCCGCCTTCTTCCCCGCACCGTAGTTGTCGGCGTAGTCGAGCAGAGCTCGCGTGTCATCGACCGCAGGGTCGATCGACAGCGATAAGAGGGTAACTCGCTTTCCAAACAGTTTGCTCAAAGGTTGCCTGAGCCTTTGAAGGGTCTCGCTGGTGCCTGGACAACTACCGCGACAGACCGTGAACATCGTATTGATGATAACCGCCTTACCACGAATCAAATCCTCTCGGAAGAAGTAAGTGCTGCCGAACTGATCGGTTACCTGCAGGTTCGCAAACAGATCCGAGCGTTTCGGAGTCGTGTACGTATTCTTTGCGATAAAAAATGGCATGGATAATCTCGTCTTAAAAACTTCTCAATCGGTTCATCGTTATTCGGAAGTATCAAGCGTTAGGGCTTGTCAGTTTTACTCGGTCGGCGTGCGGGAATCAGCGGTGCCCTGGCTTTATCGACATCGGTTCCGGGCACCGGTTTTTCTTCCCATCGATAACTTGGGAAACCATCGATAGCCTCCCAAGGCATTTCGCCAATAGCACTCGGGTTGGTAAGCAGGTCCGTTACATCCTGCCCGTGCGTACGAGCAGCCGGATAGACATTTGGATCATGGCGATTAAGCTCATCGACTCGCCCGCTCATCGTGGGCTCGAAATTGTCCATCATCCGCATGTCTTCGTGCTCGACATTGTGGCAATGGAAAACAAGAGGCCCACTCCAAGTTCTAAACCTCATGCGGATCCTGGCAATTGTATTAGGCCCCAATGCTTGAGTGTCGTGATTGCCGACGACGTCTCCAGCCCATTGCAATCGCAGTCGGCCAAGCCCTTCGAGAACAGAACGCGCAGCGGCCGGCAACAAGAGCAACTGCGGATTGAGTTTGGCTAAGATAATTGAATAAAGAGCAGCACCCGAACTAGGGCGATCTAGCAAGATCGCAAACTTGGGATCCTTTGCCAATTCAGCGCTAAAGAACCGTTCGATCGACCAACGGCCAATTCGGATTTGCACGTCTGCTGGAAATGAATCGAACCACTTGACCAGCCCAGTATGGATTTTCGGAGACCAATCTTGATCAAAAAACTTGCGCTGCGTTTCGGTCATTGCGATCCCCGAAACATCTAGCCAAGTTCGGAAATCTCCCTTGTTTGCGATCAATACCGATAGGTTCCGGGTACCGATGAGAGTATCTCGCAGATCAATGAGTGCAGGGTTAGGATTCATTGCGATCAGTGGATCGAAACCAAAACTTCCGACCAACTGAGCCCAATCAGGCAGTCGGGCCATCTGTCCTTGCCCTTGAGCCCCTAGTATTCCATCGGCTCCAACAAGCCCGTCGGCTTCAAAGTCCTTTTCGTATCCGATGAGTTGATGGCCCTCTAGATGAACATGGATCGGATGCCACCATCCCCCACCACCATTTCGAAAAATCCACTCCTCGGCATAACTTAGCGAAGGCTTTATCTTTGGCTCGTCAGCTGGTTGTCCCGAGGGTACCTCGAAGTTCTGACCTTTAACGCCTATGATCGCACTGGCATTACTAATCGTCGGATCATAGAAACGACTATTGATCATCCAAGCCCCTTTTCCACGCTCGAAGACAAACTCGCGAACAGCCATCACCTCATCGTCAGCGATCTCATGCCTAGGACGAAGGATTGTCGCTTCATCGATCGTTGCATCGGGACCTTCTCCGACATCTGGGGTGATGACGAACTTGATCAACGCGATGGGCTGATCCAATTCCCTCAATCGAGCGACGGGCCCGTCGCCGAGAATCGCCGGTGGAACAACACCCGCAGCCACCATTTGCTGAACGACAGGATTGGCGGCATCGAGCTCAAATGGCAAGGGAAATACATTCGGATCGCCCGCATCCTCTGCCAGCTTGCCCTTGGGTCCACGTCCATCGAACTGAGGCATGGTGTTTACCATGTAGACCACTGCGTTCCCATCGGCATTGAGCCGACCGGCTCGCTTGGCCGCTTCGAACCAAGCCTTGAAGTCGACAATAAGGTCGGAACGATTAGCCATGTTGAGCAAAAGCGATTTGCGCTTTTGTGGAGTAGGCCAAAGCCAACTGTCTTTACCGATTCGCAAGAATTCCAACGAGTTCTGTTCGAGAACCTGCTCAGAAATTCTCGCCGGCTGGATCGTTCCATCAGGGCGACCCGTGGGATGCAGCCCTAAAGTGTCGGTATCCAAGAATCGCAATCGATAAATTCTCGCATTGGATCCATCGAGTAATCTAAGTCGATATTTCCGGCTCTTGACCTCGATGACCGGCCAAGGAACGCCGTTGATCAATTGCGTGTTACCGATGTACCCATTATGTCCATCGCTATCGTAGATGATCTGCCCGGTTTGCGGATCAATCACCCGATCTTGCAATACCAAAGGTAGGTCGTACGGGTTGAAATACGGTGTTTCAGCCTCGCGATAGAACCGATTAAGATCCACCGCAGGATTCTCATCGGGATCAGGCTGTTTCGACTCGGCCAAAGTGTGCCGTCTGGACCAATAGCTTCCAGGGTTTTTTGCTTTCCATCCCAACCAAGCAGCATCTAGCTTGATTTTCTCTTTCTCGATATCGGGATCCAAGGCAGAAATCGCACCAAGGCCCGGCAAAACCCCTTCGCGTAGGAGCTTCAACTCGACTTCGTCAAACCAGAGAGCAAAGCCTGAAAGTCCCCTCATCACATTGAAGGCAGTCGCATCGAGTCCGTGGTCATGGTACCAAGTGGTTGACTGCCCTTCGCCAAAATCGATCTCAGATAATCCTGCCTTGTTGATCCTCAATGGCAAGATGTTTGGATAAAGATAGTCGCGTGCCTCTCCCTGCAATACATAGAAACTGGGGAATCCATCGGCATGCGTTGGGTTATGCCCCCCGTGATGGTGGATCGACACCTCTGTTTGCAGTTTGTTTTGGAAACGAACAACCGCAGGCATACCATGGCGGAAACGGAACATCGGCCCAGGCACAGTACCTTGATAAGTGTAAAACAATGCTGGCGGAAAGTTCGGAGCAACCCTCTTGAGGATCTCGAACATCTCAATCTTGTAACACCGAACTAAACAGTCTTTGGCGTCGGCCGGTTCCGGACTCTCAGGTCCAACACCGAACTTGCCCCAATTGCCAAGATCCTTAACTCCGTATTCGTCGGTCGTCTCTGGACGAACCCGCTCACGCATGGCCTCCCAAGCCGAAGCCGCCGGACTCCATGTTTTGGTCGCCGAATCGTATTTGAGATTGCCACCGATTAGGTTTCCGTTCCACTCGACGGCAACTCCGTGCATGACCTTGCCAATCGGCTCTTGGTCACCCAAACTTGCGAAAGGAGCTACCTTGGGCTTATGCGAAGTCCCACCGCTGAGATTTTCCCAAGTCTCATGCAAAACGGGCCTTAACGTATGCGGAACGATCCCAAGTGGAGATCCCTTCGGTGCTTGGAACGCCCATGCCGGCAAAATGTGTTGCTCGCCTTTGTTAAACAGCTTGGCGACACGGCCTTTGTCGGCAGGCTCATAAGGATCTTGAGCAATCGGGCTCGAAACTCCGGTTTTCGATACAATGCTGGCCCCGGCGGCAACTGCGGAAGTAGTACCGATGAACCGACGACGATTGATAGTCATGGGATAGATGAATCCGTCACAAGGGTATGAATTGCTGGATCTTGGCGAACAGACCTGCAAAACAATGAGATTGCGATCAACAACATAGATGTGTTGTTAGATATAATCCACAAACCGGCTAGTTTCCACAGAACACTCAAAAAAAACCGTCGTTCCCTACCAGCCGGCTCTTTTTCCTTTAAAAAAACCAACTCGATACAATCTGTTACGCGATCAATAAATCCATGAAAGATACATCAACCCGCTACGGCGCAGCCCAAGGTAGGCATCTTCTTGAAATACAGACGCGTGCCCTGCGAGGTTTGGCCACGCGATGGAAGAAACTCTCGGAATCCTTCGCTGTCGACTCCGTGGTGCTGTCGGAGAAAATATCCGATTTCCAAACTCAATTCCGTCGGCAATCAGCAGAACTGGCTGCCGAGCACAAGAAACAGATCCATGACTTGCAAACGCAATGGGACATGCAACTCGACGAAGCGCTCGGTAAATCGGAACTAGGAACACTTGAAAAGACCCGATGGGAAAGGCAAACACTCAAAACCCTGAAAGCCAAACGCAAGGATGCTGAGGCAAAGCAGGAATCGGACTATGCCCACGCGAAATCTAGATTGCAATCGGATTTAGAAAAAGCCCGCTCGATCGCAAAACAGAACCTCGATCAAACCCTCTCAAAACTCGATGGACAGCAAGAGAGCATCGATGAACTGAGCACAGAAATACAAGAGTGGGTCAGCTTGAAAACCGGCAGTGCTGCCTCAACCAATTCAACGGCGCTTGATTCGATCCCTCCAAGATCGCTTGCTCATATCGAGTCGCTCAGCGCCATGGCTAAAGAATTCGAAACCATCAAAGCCAACTACATCGAGAAAAAGAAAACTCTCCAATCGAATAAAGCCGCAACAATCGTCAGTGCGCCCCTGCTGTTGATCATCGCACTTCTTGCCGGAGGAGCCGCTTTTGCCATCGCATCCATACTCAAAGCCTCTCCGCTTATCCTCGCGATCGCTGCGATCCTTGCCGCAATCTTGTTACCGATTCTCGTATACCTTGCGGCCCTACCCTTCATTGGTCGCTCGATCCGATCTTCCCTAAGCGGCTTACTCGAAGACGAGAAAACCCTCGGTCAATTGCTCGATCGTGGTCGTGCGATCGCCGAAGCCACCTTGAAACGCGAGTACACCAAACTCGACCAGCACCATCAGCAGAACCTAGCTCTCGCGAGCCAAAAACACCATGAGTTGCTCGAGAAAATCAGCGTCGACTACCAGGCGAAAAAAACAGCGACGATCGAATCGACCGTTCGGGACAAGGCGAACTACAGTCAGCAACGGATCTCTACTTTCGACACACTCAACACGCAGTTTCTTGAGCAATTAGGAAATCTCAAAGTTGCTCAGGACAAGGCGACCGCTGGATTCCAGCAAAAATCTAAAGCAACCCTCGATTCGCTAAACGCCGCTTTTCGCTACTCGCAAAAGTACCTTACTAACCGATGGATCGACGGAATCAAAGCACTCGATCAGATCGGTAAAACCACCGACGAGCAAATCCAAGAACGGTTCCCAAGTTGGAATAGCGACGCCTTCTCGAACGAGCAATGGAAACGCGACGAAGCCTCCTTGGCACTTCCTTTGGGACGCTTCAAACCTACACAACCATTAGCGGAAGATCATCCAGCCAAAAGCCGACCCGTGGAGTATCAAATGCTTCGCGAACTAGCCAGCAAACTCGAATCGATTGGTGAGCTGCCCCTTGCTTATGACCTTATCGGTAACGGAGGTTTGATCCTGCGAAGCGAGGATCCAGAGTGCCGTGAGCAAGCTCATTTGTTGATGAGGAATCTCCTGCTAAGAGCCGTCACCGCATTACCGGCAGGGATGTTGCAAGTCACAGTGATCGACCCCGAAGGACTCGGAAAGAAATACAGTTGGCTGATGCATCTAGCCGACATCGATCCGGAACTTGTCAATCACAGGGTCTGGACTCAACCGATCCATATCGCCAACCAACTGGCTCTCACCACGAGGCATATCGAAGATGTCATTCAACAGAGCTTGCGAAATCAATTTCGTAATCTCTACGAATACAACCAAAAAGCTGGTCCCATGGCAATCCCATACCGTATCATCGTATGGTCAGGATTCCCGTTTGGCCTCGATGATGCTTCTTGGCAATCCCTTTGCTCGATCCTTTCCTCAGGTAGCCGCTGTGGGGTCGGTGTTCTTATCGATTGGCCTTCTTCGATCCAATGGCCAACGTTTGCAGATTCACAGAAGCTCACGGAGTTTGCACTTCTTGGAGGCATCCAAAAGTCTTCGACCAACGGATTCGATTTTTCGCTGGATGTTCCCGAACTCAGATCTTTACCAGGGAAGATTGAATTGCCACCCGACGAGGCGACCGTTGCAGCCATCATGGAAAAGCATCTTGTTGCTGCTGTAAATATCGGCAAGCGGATCGTCCCTTTTTCTTCAATCGCCACACAATCCGAAAACCAGCATTCCCGCTCCTCGGCCGACGGACTGGAAATTCCGATCGGAATTTCAGATTCTGGTCGAACTCAATCGCTGGTACTGGGCGAAGGAACCTCGCAACACGTCTTGATCGCAGGCAAGACCGGATCTGGTAAATCATCACTGCTTCATACAATGATTAGCAGTGCAGCTCTCGAATATCCACCCGAAGAGCTCCGACTTGTCCTGTTGGACTTCAAGAAGGGGGTCGAATTCCAAGTCTATGCAGAACTCCAGCTTTCCCACGCCGACATCATCGGTATCGAAAGCCGGCGAGAGTTTGGACTCAGCACGCTCGAATACCTCGATCGTATCCTGAGTGCTCGCGGTGAAGCCTTCCGTCAGTGGGGTGTCCAAGACTTACCGAGTCTCAAGAAAAAGCACCCTGACATTCGTTTGCCGCGGATTCTCATCGTGATCGACGAATTTCAAGAACTTTTCGTCGAGGACGACAAGATATCGCAGCAAGCCTCTATGCTGATGGACAGGATTGTTCGCCAAGGAAGATCCTTTGGGTTGCATCTGGTTCTAGCCTCCCAAACCCTCGGGGGCGCCTACTCGCTGCCTCGTACGACGCTTGCGCAAATGGCCGTTCGCATCGCCTTGCAATGCGATAGCTCCGATGCGATGCTGATTCTCAGCGAAGACAATACGGCTGCTGAGCGACTGAGGCATTCCGGACAGGGAATCTACAACACAGCAGGAGGTAGACTCGAGGCCAACCAAAACTTCCAGGTCGCTTACTTACCCAAAGACGAGCAACTACAAAAGCTCGGCCTGCTCCCTGCCGTCCCTGTTCCGTTCTCGCCGACGACCAACTCGATTGGTCGACGTGTGGTCTTCGAAGGGCATAAAATGGCCAAGTGGGACTCGGAGAGTCTTAAGTCAACCCTCTCGAATGTGATTAAGCCCTCAGTCACTGCTTGGACTTTAGGTGACAGTGTATCGATTGAACCACCTGTTGTACGCTCGCTCCAAGCCGCACCGGGTCGAAACGCAATGATCGTATCGAGTCACGACGACTTGGTCGCTTCGCTCGTTGCGAGTTGGATTCAAACCAACCGTCTCGCCGGATCGCAAACCGATGCCTTCTGGCTGCTCGATGGTAGCCGCAGCGAAGACCAACATGTGCAGCGGATGATCCAATATGTCAAACAGAATGCCCAGTGCAAAGTGTTTGGATCTCGGCAGGTAGATGAAGCCATCGGTTTGCTTGATAAGCAGTTAACGCAGCGACTTGCAGAGCCAGATGGTCAACACCCAGCTTTGGTTCTATTTATTATGAATCTCGCGAAATTCAGAGAGCTCAGGCGAGAGGAAGACTATTCGTTTTCAAGCTCTGAAGGGCAGCCAAAACCGGATGCTGTTTTGGCAAAATTGCTATCGGAAGGACCTGGTGTGGGAATTCACGTGTGCATTTGGTCGGATTCCGTGGCAACACTAACCCGTTGGCTTTCACGTGGCTCGTTGCGAGACATCGAACTGCGTGTGCTCGGTCAGATGTCTGCGAATGATTCGAACCAATTGATCGACAACAACCAAGCTAACCGCTTGGATCGAAACGTAATGCTGGTTCACGACGATGCGGATGGCAAGCAAACGAAATTCCGGCCCTTCGATCTTGATAGCGTGTTGAAGAGTGAGTGATTGGTTTTAAGCCCAGAGAACCGGCACCCGGGATGTGATTCGTTATCAGATTGATTGATTGGACTCCGTGGGAAAAAAAGTACCACGGTTCCATGGGGCAACATCCAATCGAGTATCGATTCACGAATTTTGAGTACCGAAATCAGGAGCCTCATTTCGAGATTCCAAATGGCTATAAACCTCAAGCGAGCGTCGCGAGGATCGAGTCGATTTTGAACAAACTTAAAATGATTCAAGTCCCCACGGTGTGGAAACCTACAACAAGGCGGTCTCGGATATTGACCAGTACCTAAGCTAATCACCGACTTGAAGATGCCGTCTTGGCCGCCCACAGATTTTTTGTGGTGACCGATAGTGATCAAGGGCTTCGCGATCTACTAACGCGTTGCGGTGGTGTAGCAGATCGCAAGATCAGGCGTGTCGTCTATGCAGAACGGTGTTGACAGGATTGACCGAGTTGAACTTCTTGAGGGCAAATCCTATCGCCAATGGCTAGCAGGTACCCTTAGAAGATGGTTTAGTCGACAAACGAAAACTCATTGAGATTGAACACCAATCTGCACGTATTTTCTAAACCGTGCTCTTTGGAATATGCCTCCATCGCATCCTGTTCGTCGGGTTGGGGGGCCCTGCCAATCGCAAGCTCAAACATCGTGTTGATTTGAACACTGCGATCCTGCGACTCGCTCTCCAGTCGCTTTGCGAAATGCTTGCTCATGGTCACCATGAAGCCATTGTTGAGCAAAGCCAACGCCTGGAGCGGACTGAGCGACTCGTTGCGTTTGTCGACTCGCATCGACGGATCCGCACAGTCGAGGGTTGACATAAACGGCTGCGGTTGCGAACGAACCAAGAATCGATAAATGCTGCGCCGATGCGAGCGGGGATCTTCCGGATCGTGCAAATGGTACTCGTAATGGGGCGAGTGCTCAGGATGCTCGATCACAAAGTCCTGGAAGCTGGGTCCACCCATCGTTAAATCCAATTTTCCAGAAACCTGCAAAACCACATCGCGAATCGCCTCGGCCTCCAATCGCCGACGGTTCGCTCTCCATAAATACCGATTGTCTGCATCGAGCGATCCAGGATCCAAGTCGCTAACCTCTCCTGGTGAATTGGACACTTGCCGGTAGGTATGGCTGGTGACCATCAATTTGTGGAGAGCCTTGAGCGATTGACCTCCGTCACGAAACTCGACTGCCAGCCAATCCAAGAGCTCCGGATGGGTAGGCTCGGATCCCATGCGTCCAAGATCGTTGGCCGTTTCGACAATCCCCCGTCCGAAATGGTATTGCCATACACGATTGACAATGCTGCGCCATGTAAGAGGATTGCGATCATCCGCTAGCCAATGGGCAAGTGCCGCTCGTCGATCCGCTTCGGTATGCCCCTCAGGGAGTTCAAACCACTTATCCAGTTCGCTCAAGCTTGAAAGTCCCCCCGGGGCGACTTCGTCCTTTGGCTGAGTCACGTTGCCCCGGTCCAGGACGTAGATCGCTCGAGGCTTTCCACCGTTGCTACCTGTTCCTGTGAACGCACCACTTCCTGAGTAAACCATCCCCGAATAGACGGTCTGTTGAGGGGGAAGCTCCTTCTTGGTCTGCTGTACTTGGGACAAGGCTTTCGCTAATTCTCGACGCTTTAGCCTCGTCGCTTCGTCCAACGTCTTGTCGATTAACTCATTGCGTTTTGCTTGCAGTTTTCCTAAATCAGACTCTACGGTGCTTGCTCGTCCAAAGTAATAACCATCGACTAGATTGACTCGTTGCCATCTAGGTGGAGCTTCGATCGAATCGAGCGATGTGACCGGTCGGCCAGCCGATACTCTATCTCCCTTGAGATTCAAGACAGACAACTCCGCCAAGGCAAAGATGTAGTCGGTCGGCAATCGATGTACCAACTTGGTCGCCGTAACTCGTACGTAACGGGCTGCAACATGCTTGTCCTCTTTCATCGCGATAGCAAACCGCTGAGGGATCACACCAGGGTTCGGGAAATCCTCCGCGGTTTGATCCACTAGCGTGATTACCCCAGACTTGAACTCAGGGTCGTCACAAGCTTGTAATAGAAATCGAACAGGAAATCCGAAGCCTGCTCCGATGTTATTGAATGTATCGTGGCAGCCTACCAATTCGACCGAGTCGATTTCCGTCGTTTGTCCCAAATCCACTTGAACCCACTTGGCCGAGTCCTCGCGTGACTCGATCTGACTATGATAGCCAAACTCAGGCAATTCGTTGCCCGAGGCGGCTTTGGTTGCTTCCGCGATTTGCCGATCGAGTTCGACCAGAGATGCACCGGCCTGTTTGAGGATGTGATCTTCGATCGCTTTTTGTTCTTTTGTGATCTCGGCGAGTTGCTGATCCAACTGAGCTCGCCTCGTGGCAACCTGGGGGTCGCGATCATAGGCTCGATCGGCCCTATCGACGGCTGCAAAGACCGCTTGTAGCCGGTAATAATCTTTCTGAGGAATTGGATCGAACTTGTGGTTGTGGCACTGGGCGCATCCAACGGTCAGGCTGTTGAAAGTGCCTATGGCCGTTGAAATCATATCGTCTCGGTCCAAGTGCCTAGCCACTTTGCCGTCGATCTTCGATTCGGGCACCTCAGCATGTCCGATGAAGTCCCAAGGTCCAGCGGAAATAAATCCAAGAGCTTCGAGTCCATCAGGCGTGCCTGGGTAGAGAACATCGCCTGCGATTTGCTCTTCGATGAATCGACGATAAGGTTTATCGGAATTCAAAGCGGCAATGACATAATCGCGGTAGGGCCAAGCGTTTGGACGAAGTTTGTCTTTGTCGTATCCGTGCGTCTCACCGAAATGGACCACGTCGAGCCAGTGCCTTGCCCATCGTTCACCATATCGAGGCGATTCGAGCAATCGATCTACAAGTTCGTTGTAGGCATGTTCGTCTTGCCTTGGATCATTCACAAAAGCGGCGATTTGCTCGGGGGTTGGAGGCAAACCAATCAAATCAAAGCAAAGTCTGCGAATCAAGGTTGTGCGATCGGCTAAAGGGGATTGCGGAAGTCCCTTCTCCTTCAATTTGCTCGTTATGAAGGCATCGATTGGGTTAGAAATTTGATACCCACTCGTTGCATGGTCTGGTACCGTTGGACGAACCAATGGCCTGAGCGACCACCAATCGGCATCGGGAACATGTCGATCTTCGAGTTTCCTACCCTCGGGCCACTTTGCACCTTGGGTGATCCAGAGTTTGAGGGTTTCGATCTGTTGAGAAGAGAGTGGTTTGCCTGTTTTGGGCATCTGAGGCTGATCACCTTGGACATAATCGATCAGGATGCTTTGATCGGGCTTTCCTGGAACAATTGCCGATCCGCTTTCCCCGCCCTTGAGCATCGCATCGAGCGACTCGAGACCTAATAACCCTTTAGGTTTCGACCCGGCATGGCAACTTAGGCAATGACGCTCGAGGACTTCGGCGGCCGCGTTAAACGTCTCTTCCTGAGCCAAGATGAACGAGTCGAGTAGTCCGGCTGTAAGAACGTTAAGAAACAGTGTCAGCTTGCAGGAAAAAGATCGCATGGCTTACGTTATAATCCGAGGGCGGCTAGCAATTGAGTTGCACTCATTTTACTCTCCTTGTTGGTGATCGTGCCATGGCAAAGAAAAAACAAATCGGTCGGCGACGTTTTCTCGGTCTGAGTTTGTCCAGTACTTTGGCTATTTCGCCAATGTTTTCCGTTCCGCATACCGTTCATGCGAAGAACTCTTGGAACAAGCTCAGGCTTTGTGTGATCGGCATAAGAGGTCGCGGCATGGGACTTGCCACAGGTTTTGCCTCAAGACCTAACGCCGTGGTGACACACGTCTGCGATGTGAGTAGCAACCTATTTGGAGATGCGATTAAGAAGATCAAGGATGTGCAGCAAGTCGAACCGATGGCAGTCCAAGACTTACGTCGAGTCATGGATGACAAGACTATCGATGCGATCGTGGTTGCTACACCTGACCATTGGCATGCGCTTGCAACGATCTGGGGTGCTCAGGCAGGCAAGCATGTGTACGTCGAAAAACCGATCTCACAGAATGTTTTCGAGGGATGGCAAGAAGTTCAGGCGTCTCGTAAGTACGATCGGCGTGTCCAGGTAGGTACGCAATGCCGAAGCATGCCGCACTACCGAGAGGCGATCGAGTACATTCGGGCTGGTAAACTTGGCAAGGTGCACGTTGCCAAGGCTTGGAACAGCCAGTTGCGTCGCAGGGTGCCTGCGGTTGCAGACTCATCGATCCCTGAGGGCCTCGACTGGGACATCTGGCAAGGCCCTGCTCCCGAGCATCCCTACAACGACAACCGCTATACCTATGGCTGGCGTTGGCTCTGGGATTACGGCACGGGAGATATGGGGAATGACGGTGTGCACGATTTGGACGTAGCCCGTTGGGGGTTGGATGTCGACTACCCCATCGAGATCCAGTGCACAGGTGGAAAATATCAGTTCGTAGACGATATTCAGCAAACGCCTGACACCCAGTATGTCACTTTCAAATTCGCTGAAAGCAAGATGCTCGTCTACGAGCAAAGGCTTTGGTCGCCTTACCATCAAGAGGGATTGGAAAACGGAGTTGCCTTCTATGGCAATAGTGCTTACATGCTCATAGGACGTTCGGGCTGGAAAGTGATCGAACGCGGGAATAAAGAGGTATTGGATCGGCAAGCGGATCGATCTGAGATCCCGCACTTGGACAATTTCCTGTCGAGCATTGCTGAGGGAACCAAGTTGAATTGCGATATTGAGGAAGGACATCGTTCGACGGTGCTTGCCCATCTTGGGAATCTAGCTTACCGACTCTCTCGCCCCTTGAAATTCGACCCGATCAAACAAACGCTTATTGACGATCCCGAAGCTGAAAAATTTCTTAAGCGACGAGGGCGCAAGTCGTTTGTGATTCCTGAGAGTGTGTAGGAAGGTGCTTCGTACCGGTGGTTCACACCACCGGCAGAGGGTGTGCTAGCCCTTGGGGCTTGTAGCTGTCCCAGGGGCAAAGTGAGGATGCATGGGATCACATAGATGAAGGTTCGTGCATCGAGCCGAGCCAATATTCGACCGCGAGCGATTTGATATCTAAGAAATTCAGAGCTTGGCTAAAGCAAAAATTTACTTCTCGGTTCTTCAGGAATTATTGTGGGTGAAAAGTCGCGCATCGCATCGGGTTTCTTCGTACTCGTACTCAGCGAAGCGGTACTCAGTGCAACGGTACTCGTACTCGAAGCCCCTGTGCACCACCGTTGCTTTTCGAGTACGAGTACCATTTCATTGAGTACGAGTACGATAAAAGCCATTAGCGTATACCACTAGCCACGATAATTCCTGAGGAACTTTCTTTTCAATGATTGGTTCTACATACTTGGGGTGATAGATTGGGGGTTATCAATGGGTGGCATGGGTGTCACCCATCGGACCGGCGTCTAGCCGCAAGTGCTACCAATCCAATTGGACGAGCACTTGGTATATCCTGAAAAAGAACAGATCCGCATAATCTAGAAACCCCTAATTCAACATATCCTTCGTAGTTTCAAGCGGTTGGCACGAAGCTAAGATCCGGCTTGCAAAGAGTTTAGGGTCCCTGGAAGGTTGCCGCCTCGGTGTATTTGATAGTAAATTATGGTTTTTCTGGGTTATGGTAAATTCCGCATCCTATTTTGTTCGTCCTTAGAAATTCCAATGCACGCCAACCCTTACGAACCGTCAACAGCGAGTAATCGACAAGAAATGACGGAAACTACGTCAACGACATCGTATGCCGCGACAAGCGTCAAATCCGGGCTTATCATTATCGGCATGTCTCTGTTCTTCTCAAACGTCCAGCGTGATGCTCACTTTTATCGAACGATTCTCGAAAACGAAGGCTTTCCGACATCTAGCGACAGCATTGCGATTGGAATTGCGGGGTCTTTGATATCGACTGTTGTATTCACGCCGGTGGCACTGTTCCTGACCTGGTACGGTTTTGGAAACTGTAAACGACTTCAGATCGTTCCTCGCTTCGATAGGTTCACTTTCGGTTGGGGGATTTTCGCTTCAATCCTATTGATCTTGATGCTGATGATCGAGGCCGACTACCTAATCTATGCTGCTCAACGTCCGCAACACTGGAAAACATTGCTCGCTTCATCCGCTTACGTTGTTTACATTTATGTCTGGTGGTGCAACTCGTTGGCACACGGAAAAGTTCGGACGAATAAAGCCATGCGCACCGAGCACGCGATCGGCCGTTTTTAACATGGTGGCTTCACTCGCGCGTGCCGGGTGATGGCTGCCGTTCGTCGAAGGAGTCATATTGCACAATGATGTTTTTGCCTTTGCCTACATTGTCAATGGTCCAAATGCTACAGGCACTCTCAACCGAACTTGATTGGGGGATTTGTTCCGGAAAGGTAATTCCATTCGGCGATGGCACGAATCCTTGCCTTATGTGGGAATCGAACAAGTGGCGTGATATGGACCTTACTTTCTGCTGCGTACAAAGGGAGCTGACACGAGCACAGATTATTCAAGGTGCAAAACCACGAATGGAGTTTCAGGTCTGTGCTGTCTCATGGAATTATCGGATTTACGCTGGTACAGTACGTTTTTCACTGCCTTCGACCTCCGGAGTATTGGGATTGGCGAAGATCCTGGCTCCGATGCTTCATCGCTCTAATTTCGAAACCAAGAAATCGCGCCTCGCTTATGTCGCCAAGTATCCATCAACAGTAGTGCCAAACAATACCGACGAAACACCCTGGAAATCCACCGTGTATGAAGTTGTTAGGGGAAAAGTCGTCGTTGATCAATCGATTCACAAAGAATGGCTAAGGCACTTGGCCAATTTGCAAAGAGAAAAGACGAACAACCGATTGAGCCGAAGCCGACGGTCGGCCGAAATCTGATGGAAACCCTATCTCGTCGGCTCGGTGAATCCAACCGTTTGGTCCTCTGGACGTCACTACGCCCTCAACTGGCTAATTCGATACATGGATCAAGAATGGGACGATGTATCTACAGACACCTAACATTCAGTTCGACCGGAGCCGACGCCCGATAAATCGTGTCGGTACCCGAAAAAAAAATGAATCCTATGGCACACAAAAACTTTTTGCTGGCTTGCATCTTTGCTATTCTCTTGAGCACAGGCTGTAAGCCTAAGCCGAAATGGCAACAGCATCTCAGAACTGAAAACTGGCCGGTCAATGAACTACGCGGTCAAGCCCGTGAACCGGAGATCTCGCTGACTATCGATTAGGAATCAAGAATTTATGATACTACTCACGATTGCCTGTTGGCTGCTACTCGGATACATAGGTGGCTGGATCTTTGCGAAAAAAGGCTACCCTCCGAAAATGGGGATTTTGATAGGGATATTTTTTGGGCCAATAGCAATTGCACTCTGTGCGGTTTTACCCAGAACACGGGAGGGTCGTGAGCAAGCCGCCTTGGAACGCGAGATCAACCATGAGAATACGATAAACCTTGGATCGAAGCGATGTCCTAAATGCGATCGAGAATGTGGGATTTCAGCTCGCTTTTGTCCTCGATGTGAGCACCGTTTCGAAGCAGTATAAATTAGACTGTTGGCTGCCTAAAACAATACACTGCCAACGATAATCGAAAAAGCGATCGCGGAACTGTTAGTGAAAGGGTGATTCCTGGTTTCGATGTATATCGATCTTTACAATGAAGAGGGGCTGCCGTCACTCTCATTCCGTTTGGAATGATTCGCAGCAAAGACGGTTGCACTTCGGGCTTGAAGATGTCCAAAGATTTGCCTACCAGTAAAACAAATTGCTGTACAAACTCCCATCGAGCACGAGCACGAAGAACAACCGAAACAATTCCATGCGCCGAAGTGGCCCGGCTGCGGCCAATCGTTGATGGGCACCGAGGGCAAAAAGATCGGTGGGCAAAAAGATCGTTGGGCAAAAAGATTGGTGGGCAAAAAGATTGGTGGGCAAAAAGATTGGTGGGCAAAAAGATTGGTGGGCAAAAAGATCGGTGGGCAAAAAGATTGGTGGGCAAAAATGAGGTGCTGCTCAGGCTCGAGGGCAAGTGGCCAGTTGACCTAATGACTCAAAAGTAGCTTGTGCATTGATTACCCTTTGGCCAACCACTCGGCGACGCGAGGGGCAAAGTAGGTCAAGATGGCGTCGGCCCCTGCTCGACGAAATGCCAACATGCTCTCCATAACACAGGCCTCTTCGCTTAGCGCGGATGCTTGGGATGCGAATCGCAGCATCGCATACTCCCCAGAAACTTGGTAAACCGCAATGGGGATCGAAAAACTGTCGTGCAATCGGCGAACGATGTCCAAGTACGGCATGCCGGGCTTGACCATCACGATATCGGCTCCCTCTTGGATGTCGAGCGCGACCTCGCGGATTGCTTCGTCGGTGTTTGCCGGATCCATTTGATAAGTTTTCTTCGAGGCCCCCCCAAGGTTCTTTGCCGAGCCGACGGCGTCTCGAAACGGACCGTAGAATGCCGACGCATACTTAGCCGCATAGCTCATCAAGATCACGTGCTCAAATCCAGCTTGATCCAGCGCCGTTCGTATGGCACCGACCCTGCCGTCCATCATGTCCGATGGGGCAATCACACTCGCTCCCGCTTGGGCCTGCAGCACCGCTTGCTTGCAGAGGACTTCGACGGTCAAGTCATTGACGATGGTGTTGTCGATCATGATCCCATCGTGGCCATGGGTTGTGTAGGGATCCAGAGCCACATCGCAAACAATACCGAGTCGATCTTGGCACTTTTGGCGGATAGCCCGAGTGGCACTGCAGATAAGATTCTCGGCCACGAGAGCTTCGTCACCGCGCTCGGTTTTCTTCGCTACCGGTGTGACCGGAAAGATCGCTACGGCTCCGATTCCAAGTTCCGCTGCACGCTCGGCAGCGTTGACCGCAAGATCGACGCTCATCCGCTCGACCCCTGGCATCGTCGCGATCGGTTCGGTGCGACCGGAGCCTTCGATGACGAAAATCGGCCAGATCAAGTTGGAGGCCGAAAGCTGTGTTTCTTGGATCATTCCTCGAACCCAGTCCCAACGTCGCATGCGTCGCAATCGGGTATGAGGAAACTGGCCAAAGCTCGATAAAGAATGTGTCATGTACTTGCAACACCTGAAAAACCGATGAAAACCCCGATTGCTTACCCAGAAGATCGGGTCTGCATAGCAGAATATCCGGAATGAGGATAAAATAGCAGGGGAAATTGCGGGTAGGAACCTGCAAGCTGCAAAGGACTGGAAATTCCAACCCTTTCGTCCTTGGTGGCTGTTTTTAACGACAAGAGTTTGTATACCCGTTTTTTGAATTCGGTGCTCACGATGAAATTGCAGCGGAAAGATTTCCTTTCGGTTTGTTTAACCTCTTTGGCGACTCTAGCCATGGCCCAGATGGGACTTGGCCAAGACGCTCCGGCCAAGGAAACGGTTGTTCGCAACGAGAACCCGAATGGATTGCCAGTTCCTGCTGGGGACGGATGGAAATCGCTCTTCAATGGCCAGAACCTCGATGGCTGGCAACAGAAGAACGGTTGGGCTGTCTACCGAATCGACGGTAACAGTATCCATGGCGTGACCTCAAAAAACAGTCCCAATTCGTTCCTATGTACGACTCAAGACTACACGGATTTCGAACTCAAGTTTGAAGTCAAGGTGCACAATGCACTGAACTCCGGAGTGCAGATTCGTTCCAAGAGTCTTGCACAGAAAGACAATGGCCGCGTGCATGGCCCTCAAGTTGAAATTGAGGCCTCTCCGGGCGAAGCTGGATACGTCTATGGCGAAGCGACCGGTCGAAACTGGATCTCCCCAACCCAACCACCCCACTCGTATCTCAAGAATGACGATTGGAACCAGTACCACATCCGAGCCAAAGGCAAACGGATTCAAACATGGATCAACGGCAAGTTGGTCGAAGACATCACCGACCCGCTTTCTCACGACTCAGGTTTTATCGGCTTGCAAGTTCATGGAATCGGGGCCGACCAGGGTCCATTCGATGTTCGTTGGAGAAATATCGAAATCCGAGAACTCAAGTAAAAAGTATCCTGACTCAACGGATTTGCTTTGTTGTTCGTTCCACTTTCTAGTGTCAAGAGAATGTTCAATTTGAAATCAAGTAAGCTTTCCAATTCAGCCTCGAAGCTCACGGGTGTGTTCGGCTGTGGTCTACTCGCTTTGGCCCTGAGCGGGTGCCGCGAACCTTCGCAAGTAGCGAACCACTACGAGCCAAATTTCCTGTTCGCGAAAGCGACGGAGATCGGCCAAAGCAAAGATGAAGGCGAGCTTGATCAATCCTTCAGTGATACCAAGGATCTGCTGGTCGATTGGTTCGGAACACTTGACGAGCCAAAGTTGCCCGAGGTGCTCAAGGAGGGAGATTATGAGGACTTGATTTCTCTGGAGAACATCAAGTTGGCAGTCGGCACCCCTTCGGCTCCAGGGATCTACGTTCAGCAGTGCGTCTCGTGCCACGGCCTGAGCGGGCAAGGACGTGGGGTCACGGCCGCGAGTCAGGATCCTTATCCGCGCGATTTTCGTATGGGTATTTTCAAATTCAAATCCTCGCCGCGCAGCGCACGACCTCTCAAAGAGGATATCGAAAAGACGCTGCGTGTCGGACTCTCTGGATCGCAGATGCCGCTGTTCAATAAGCTCAGCGATGAAGAGATCAAGGCTTTGGTCGATTACGTGATTTTCCTGAGTATTCGCGGGGAATTTGAGCGTCGATTGATCCAATTGTCAGCGACCGAACTCGATGAACAGCGGATCTATGACCGCACGGCCGAGAAATCCGTCCTCGATGATCAAGTCTCCACTGCTTCCGAAGCTCTCACTCAAATCGCCGATCGATGGGTGCAATCGGTCGATGCAGTGGAAGAATTCCCAAGACCAGACTTTCCTATCTTTGGTTCTGAAACCGACGAAAACAAAGCTCAGTTGGTTGCATCGATCGAAAAGGGCAAGAGCCTCTTTGCCAGCGAAGTCGCATCATGCGCCAAATGCCATGGAGTCAACGCGGACGGTAAAGGAAACCAGTTGCCTGATTACGACGATTGGACCAAGGACTGGACATCCAAGATCGGTTTGCAGCCAACGGACCTCGATGCTTTGTTGCCACTGATGGCACGCGGAGGATTGAAGCCCCAACCGCTCAAGCCCAGGAATATCGTCGAAGGTCATTTCCGTGGAGGTCGCACTCCCGAGGATCTCTACAGGCGTATACGCTATGGCATCGCCGGATCCCCAATGCCGGCTGCGGCCGTGGTGCAATCCCGCGAAGAACCTGGACTGCTCGACGAGGATCTTTGGCACATCGTCAACTATGTCCTCTCGATCGCTCAGGTTCCTCCGCCAGCGATGGAAACCAAAGTCGTATCCTCGCAGTAGCCTGCTGTCTTTTCAACATCCTTTTTCCCTTTGGTTCCAGTGTGTTCGACTCGCAATCGAAATTGATGTCCGCCAAACAAGGCGATGCTCAAGCCAAAGGGGAATTGCTCGATCGGTTTCGTCCTTATCTGAATGTCATTGCTCAGCGGTTGCTCGACGATCGGCTTAAGGCACGTATGGATTTTAGCGATTTGGTTCAGGCCACCTACTTGGAAGCTTCTCGGGATTTTGAATCGTTTCGTGGCGAATCGATCGAGTCTTTTTTGGCTTGGCTGAGGCATATCCTACGCAACAACATTTCCTCGGCACACCAAGAGCATTTGGCGACCCACAAACGATCAGCGAAGCTTGAGGTAAGCATCCGTCCGAACGGGAATTCCGGGTCGAGTCCGATGCAACTCGAGCATTTGATCCCCGCCGAAACATCCTCGCCAAGCCAACGGATGATGAAGACGGAAGCGGCCGCAATGTTGGCAGCTTGCATCGAGCATCTGCCCGACACCCAAGCCGTTGCGATACGCATGCGATACCTCGAAGGAATGTCTTTGCGTGAGATCTCAGAGCGGATGAGCAAGTCTGAGATGGCAGTTGCTGGATTGCTTAAGCGAGGTCTTCAAGGACTGCGAGAGGAAATGGCTCGCATCAAGTCCGGTACGAGTTCATTTTGGTAGGTTTTGAAGGACATCTGAAAACAACAACGTGAAACCAAAATCAATGCAAATACAGAGCAAAGCGATCGGCGATCCGACTTGGCGATCCGCGTGGATGTTGGCCAAGCGTGAGTGGATTCGATTCTTTCGCCAACCGTTTCGGGTGATTGCCGCCTTTGGTCAGCCGATTTTGTTTTGGATCCTCTTTGGCACTGGATTTCATAGTGCTTTTCAAGGCGGCTCGCCCAATGAGAATTACATGGGATTTTTCATTCCAGGAACGGCTGCTTTAATCCTGCTGTTTACTGCGATCTTTTCGACCATATCGATCATCGAAGACCGGCGCGAAGGGTTTCTCCAAGGGGTCTTGGTATCGCCAGCTAAACGTTGGGGGATCGCCGTTGGCAAGACGCTCGGAGGGGCCGCGATCGCTTGGGCCCAAGCTGCCGTGTTTCTTTTTCTGTCGATCCTTGTAGGGATGGTTCCCCTCGGCCCGAACCTAGTCATCCTCAGTCTGTTTTTGTTCCTCGGGGCCTTAGCACTGACTGCCATGGGGGTTTGCTTTGCTTGGCCTATGGAGAGCACTCAAGGCTATCATGCGGCGATGAATTTGGTCATGCTCCCGATGTGGATGCTAAGCGGTGCTTTTTTTCCGATCCCAGCGGCAAGTGATGGAATGCCAACGGGACAAAAGATCCTGCAAACACTCATGCAATGGAACCCCATGAGCTATATCGTGGCTGGAATACGACATCTGTGCACAAGTGCCGAGCAATTGGGAGTTGGACAAGCAAGTGGGAGAATTGACTGGATCCCTACGATGCAAGCGAGTTGGTTGGTTACCGGCGGATTTGCTCTGTCGATGCTCGTCTTGGCTACAGGCTTGATGCATCGAAGGCAAAAAGGGGAATTGCAATAGAGGTTGATGAAGAGATGACGAATCGGCGAATTTTTCAGGTGCTTATGATCTTGCTCGGGGTTGTCATCGGAACTACCGGAGCGATCCTCAGGAAGAAAATAGGACACTCCATGGCATCCAAGGACAATGGCGAAGAAATTCTTCGACCGTCCAATGGGGACTCCCAAGATTCTGGTGACCTCGGCGATGAGCAGATGCAGTTGCCACGGGATCCGGGGAACCGAAAGCAACTTGCGGAATTGCGTCAGGCATCGAAACTCGAACCGAACTGGACCCGTTCCTTTGAACTGACCGAACGAAGCGGAGAAACGGTTCGCTCGGAGGACCTTTTGGGGCAGCCCTATGTCGTTTGCTTTTTCTTTTCCACCTGTCCAGGTACTTGCAAACGCCAAAGTGGCGAAATGCGTTTATTGCAGTCGAAGTTCAAGGATAAACCGATTCGGTTGGTGAGTATTTCGGTCGATCCAGACAACGACACGCCCGAGGCTCTTCGGGCGTATGCTGAAGGTTTTAATGCCGATCCCAAGCAGTGGCTGTTTTTGACAGGGGAGCTGGAGAAGATCATCAAAGTCGGTACAGAGATGTTTTACTTACCGGGCGTCGAGAAAAGGGGGCATCCAGATCGCTTCTGCTTGGTCAATGCCCAAGGTGAGTTGGTCGGATCCTATGTATGGCTCGATAGCGAAGAGCGGGAACTACTGGTCAAACACATCGAAGAACTGCTGGCGGATGCTAGCAAATCCTAGTGGTTTCTATGTTGCCTTGAAGACCTCACGTTGCTGAGTATTACTACGAATTCAAGCGAACCTTTAGCTCGCTATTGGACTTGACGCAAAACGGCGTTATTTCGTAGCCTATCTGCCGGGTCTAGTGGAGTCGACGGAGGATGATGTCGGCGTGGATACTTGGCCTGATTGCCAATATGAAACAACAAGGATGGGGGTTGTCATGTCTAGCGAATCCAAGAAGACTGCGCCGGTTCCGATGCTCGATGTGGGTCGAGGGAATCAACCGCTCAAGCAAGAGTTTCTCGAAGCTCTTGAGCGTGTGATCGACAGCGGGCGTTTTTTGCATGGGCCGGAAGTAACCGACTTGGAGTCCACGGTTGCAAATCTCTGTGGAACCAAGCATGCGATCGGATGTGCGTCAGGTAGCGATGCACTGCTGCTGGCGTTGATGGCTTTGGATATCGAACCGGGCGATGAAGTGATCGTTCCTAGTTTCACGTTCTTTGCAACGGCTAGTGCCGTTTCTAGGTTGGGTGCCGAGCCGGTCTTTGTTGACATCGACCCGATGACCTACAACATGGATCCAGAGTGTCTCGAGAGCAGCATTACCGCTCGTACCAAAGCGATCATTCCCGTGCACTTGTTCGGGCAATGCGCTCCGATGGATCGCATCTGTGAGATCGCTTGCGAGCATGAATTGCCTGTGATTGAAGACGCAGCACAGGCCATCGGAGCCGAGTGGGATGATCGTCCAGCAGGAAGCTGGGGTATGGTTGGTTGCTTGAGTTTTTATCCCACCAAGAATCTTGGCGGGATGGGTGACGGTGGGATGCTCGTTTGCAATGACGATGCGTATGCTGCCAAGTTACGGTTGCTCGCTTCTCACGGCATGCAGCCACGGTATTACCACAAACTCGTCGGGATCAATAGTCGGCTTGATACGATGCAAGCGGCGGTTTTGGGTGTAAAGATTAAGCATTTGGAAAGCTATGCTGAGGCGCGTCGCACCCATGCCGATCGATACAAGGAGTTGTTCCAGGGGAGCCAATTGCATGAGATCGTCGAATTGCCTAGGAAGCACCCTAAAGCGACGCATGTTTGGAACCAGTATGGCATAAGGGTTCCGCATGGTAGGCGAGATGCGCTCCGCGCCCACCTCCAACAGCAAGGTATCGGATGTGAGGTTTATTATCCGGTGCCTTTGCACATGCAAGAATGTTTTTCCGATCTAGGTTACTCGCTGGGTTGTTTGCCCAATACAGAATCTGCGGCCAGGGAGATCTTGCATTTGCCGGTTTATCCCGAGTTGGCCCCGAGCGAGCAGGAATCTGTAGTCGATGCGATTGAGTCATTCTACATGACAGGTGCTTACCGCCGCGTGGCCTAGTTTGGCCTGATCTCGCTGTGGTGGCCTTGCGAAGAACCGTGTTTCCTTGAAAATTGGGCTTCCTATCGGTTCTGATCCCTGCCAGCGGTCGATCAGGACGATGATCCATTTTCAGGACAAAACTTAATGAGCAATTCTTCGCAACCTATCGAGATCCCCAATCGCTTTGACTTTGTAGGGGCATCGGATCGAATCTATCTTGAATGGATCGAGGCCGGTTGTTTTGATGCGGATGTCGATCCCAGCAAGAAACCCTTCACGATTGTCATCCCACCGCCGAATGTCACTGGTGCATTGCATTTGGGGCACGCTCTGAACAATACCTTGCAAGACATCCAGATTCGGATGCATCGCATGATGGGTGAGGTTGCCTTGTGGATGCCAGGCACGGATCATGCTGGCATCGCAACTCAAGCGGTGGTCGAAAAGCGGCTCAAGGAACTTGAGAACAAAACCCGACACGATCTAGGCCGTGAAGCGCTGATTCAGCGTATATGGGATTGGAAGGAGCAGTATGAGGGCAGGATTCTCAGTCAGCTCAAACGCCTAGGATGCTCCTGCGATTGGCGACGAACGCGTTTCACACTCGATCCGATGTGTGCACGGGCCGTTCGAAGAACCTTCTACGATCTGTTCTCGAAAGGTCTCATCTACCGTGGCAAACGGCTTGTCAATTGGGATACCTATCTTCAAACAGCCGTAAGCGATGACGAAGTCACCACGGAGACCGTTGAAGGTAACTTTTGGCATTTCCGTTATCCGGTGATCGATCCCAAACCGGGCGAACCGAGTTTCGTTATTGTTGCAACAACGAGGCCGGAGACGATGCTCGGTGATACCGCCGTCGCCGTCCATCCAGACCCAGCAGGAGCGCTGGCTAAATCGATTGTTCAAGCCGAGCAAAAGTTCGCCGAAGCTGCCGCGAAAGACAAAGAGTCAATCGCCTCGCAAATCGATCTTCTGAAACAAAGACAAAGCGAGTTGTTGCCGTCCCTCGAAAAACTTGCAGCGATGGCGCGCGATGGACGCAAGATTCGTTTGCCGCTGGTGGATCGTGAGATTCCCCTGGTCGTCGATACCTGGGCCAAACCCGATCTAGGTTCCGGATGCGTTAAAATTACGCCGGCACATGATCCAAACGATTATGAGGTTGCTCAGCGATGCGGCTTGCCGCTGATCAATATCATGAATACCGATGGAACCATCAACTCCAATGGTGGGCGGTTCCAAGGCTTGACGATGTCCAAAGCCAGGCAACAGGTTGTCCAAGCGATCGAGGGACTTGGGCTACTCGAACAAACCGAAGACCGACAGATCGAGCTCAAGCACAGCGATCGGAGCAAAACACCGATCGAACCCTACTTGGCCGACCAGTGGTTTGTGGCCATGGCCGATCTTGCCCAGTCGGCGATCGATGCGGTCGAAAATGGACAGGTCAAAATCTATCCGGAGCGCTACGGCCAAGGCTACGTCGATTGGCTCAGTGAGAAACGCGATTGGCCGGTCGGGAGACAGCTTTGGTGGGGGCACCAGATCCCCATATGGACTCGAAGTTATGAAACACTCCAGGCGGCCACGGATGCGAAGGCTAAGATTTTAGAGATGCCCGAGGCGACCGCAGGTCAGTTGTCCGCATCGATCGAAGAACCAGCGGTTTTGCACGTTTGCATTCAAGATGACAATCCTGGCTTGGAACTGAAAATTCAATCGTTGGGATTGGTTCGCCAAGAGGATGTGCTCGATACATGGTTCTCCTCGGCTTTGTGGCCTCATTCAACCCTCGGTTGGCCCGAGAAGACATCGGAACTGGATTATTTCTATCCGACCAGCATGCTCATTACCTCGCGCGACATCATCACCTTGTGGGTAGCCCGCATGGTTCTCATGGGGCTAAACAACGTCGGAGAGGTACCATTCCGTGAAGTATACATCCATCCCAAGATCCTTGATGGATTTGGGGAGACGATGTCCAAGAGCAAAGGAAACGGGGTCGATCCGATTGACGTGATCGACAAGTTCGGTGCCGATGCGTTGCGGTTTGGATTGGCTTGGCTTACCACCGAGACACAAGACGTCCGCATGCCGGTTCAGTACGAGTGTCCAAATTGCCAATCTCTGATCAATCAGACCAAAGAGAATCGCATCAAGCATCGAGTTGTTTGCGATAAGTGCAAAAAGCCGTTTTCGACACAGTGGGCAGAGAGTGCTGAGGACAAGGCGTTGCCGAAAGCTCCGGTCGTCAGCGAGCGATTCGAGGTAGCCAGAAATTTCGTCAATAAGCTTTGGAATGCTTCTCGGTTTGTGATGATGAACCTCGAAGGATACAGTCAAGTTGCGATCGATTGGTCGAATCTACCTCTGGAAGATCAGTGGATCCTTTCGCGGCTTACGACCACCACACAGACCGTCGATCGAGAGCTCAGGCGTTTTGGTTATGCCGAGGCGGCTCGGGCGGCTTATGATTTCGCTTGGGATGATTTCTGTTCGTTCTATGTCGAGATGGCCAAGCCTCGTATGCAGGATCCTGCATCAAGGCCGATGGTGCAAAGGGTCTTGGCCCACTGCCTCGATCAGATGCTTCGAATTTTGCATCCGATGATGCCTTTTGTGACCGAAGCGATATGGCAGGAGCTCTCGAAGTTCACGCAACAGCGAGATTTGTTTTCCGATCAGCAGGCATCGCGTTGGTTGATCCAGGCACCCTGGCCAGAGGCTCGCAAGGAGCTTGTAAGGCAGGATGTCGAATCGCAGTTTAAGCACTTCGTCGCACTGATCGGTGCGATCCGAGAGATTCGTTCCAGACAGAACATTGCACCGAAGCAGCGAGTCCAATTTTCAGTGCGATGCGAAGATCGTTTTGAGCGATTATTAAAGCCCATGGGAACCTTCCTCGAAAGCATGGCTGGTGCAAACGGGATTGCGTGGGGGCCCTCGATAGCGATCCCGGATGTACATGCCCACGTCCCGATCGAAGGGATGGATGTGTACGTGGATCTGAGCCAGTTCCTCGATGTAGGAGCCGAAATCGTTCGCAATGAGAAGCAGCTAGAGAATTTGCAAAAGCTCATTACGGGTAAGGAAAGTCGGCTCTCGAATCAAGCGTTCGTGGGCAAAGCACCACCTGAGATCATCGACAAAGAGCGGCAAGCCTTAGCGGAACTAATCGCCCAGCGGCAAGGTGTCGAGCAGGCTTTGGTCAAACTTCGCAGTATGAAATAATTGGCGATTCAAGCCGGTCAATCTGAACATGCACTCTCCGGTTTGTGATGCCAATCGGCGCCACATGACAAGCATTGCTGTGCCAAGTTTGTAGCTAGCAAGTTATCACAGAAGGGGCATCGCTTTGTGCGTTCCCTTTCCTTCTCAAGCTTTTCTCTAGCAATCTCATTTTCTCTTTGTCTTGCCAGGAACTGTTCCTTGGCGATGCGCTCATTTTGAGCATGCTGATCTCTGGATTGGGTGAGTGCTTTTTGATCCAAAACCGCCCAGCCGATTTCCGGGCGCAGTGCAAGGCTCTCGTGATCTTGACGAACCCCTAGCAGTCCACCGACAAACACCATTTCAAAAACCTGCCCAAGGTATTTCCATTTGAATGGGGCTTGAGCTGGAAATTGCGGGAAACAATGGAAATCAGGTCCCCGACCGCGAGCCACGGGCTGATTGATCCACCTATTCATCGCGAGGCTAAATTTGGTCGGGTCTCTCTCACAAGGATCCTCTGCGTTTAGATAAGGAAAAAACTTTGTGATCCATCCACTGACATAAGGCCCCGTACCGCTGCCCTCAGCGTCATTCCATTTGTATATCGATTTCCAGAATTCAATGTCGATCCTTCCTCGCACAGCAGCGACAAACTGATCTAAGATGGGCTGAAGCGGTTTGACCCACCACTCCAGATCAAAGAGACTCCACTGCTGGACTCGACGCCCGAGACTCTCCCAGTCTTCCGCTGAACCTTCGAGCATGATCCGTGGAATGCCACACAGTGTATGACCTTCATACTCAAAGTAAGACTGCATGGCGTCGAGCAAGACGACTTCCGAGGCGGCGCGTTCTACGGGTCCGGTCGTAGAATAATCTGCAACGATCAACGAATGGGCCGGGCCAATATGCTCTTTGATTTTTTCAGAAAACTCACCAAACACCCCAGACCATGGGTTCTCGGGTGAACCTTTTACGAAATCGTCACGTTGAACCACAAGTTTCAATTTCCCATCGTGCTCCACAAACTGCCTTCGCAATTTCTCAGCGTTCATGTTGACGTGATTCGCTAAACCTTGCGTGAGCGTTAGCCAAATGATATCGGGAGAGAGACAAACGGGTCTATGATCAGCAAACGCTAGGTGTAGTGCTCCTAACAAGGGATGACATAAAACACCGTCGACAAGTTTACCGTGGTAGCGAGAGCAGGATTCCAAGAAGCCACGCGCATCATCTTGCTGATCCTTTGCGTAGTATCTTCGGAAACTGCGAGACCTTTTGCCTCCCAAAGCGAAATCCTGAAGGAAGAGTTCTACCGCCCTAGGGTAGGGAATCTCCCGCAGTGGGGCGGTTGCCTGCTTCACAGGTGCTACATTGAATTCTATCGCTGAGGTATCGAAGGTCATCATTTGCTCCTTTAGACGAAAAATTCCATTGGAAGTGTTTGGAGTTCCAGGTATTTCACAAAAGGAATTGTGGATTGATCTCCAGTACTATTGTTATGATCGTATTGTGAAGTTCTTCGTAAACCACATTCAAGGGACATTTTCCGATTTCCGACAAAAATAAAGGAATTTGAGTTCTGGGGCTTACGGCGAGCATCAAACCGCTCCATCTTTTCAGATACCCGTAATCCAAGCCATTATTGAGTACGAACAAGAGTACGACTACTGGCACTTCGGATGCGTTGATCGATAAGTCGGGCAGCATGCAGGCTACGGACTCCCAAGGTGAGTCATCGATCGCACAGGCGATCGAGAGTACAAAGAAAGAACTCGCTCAATTGGATGATAACGTGATCGTCCGGCTAATTGAGGCCGTAGGCCGGGTCTCCAGGCCCGGCGGTGCCTACAACAACAGCGGCGTGCGGGTCAGAGCCCCGCCCTACAACAAGTCCGTCTACTCCGACTCATCACCCGCATTGCGAAAATTCGCGGGCCAATAGATCGGCGGATCGGCCAAAACTTTCAAGCATGCTTTTGTAGTTGGATGCTCAAACTCCAAGCGTTGGCAATGCAACGCGATCCCCTGCGGAAAACCCTCCTTGGATCCATAGAGACGGTCGCCAAGGATCGGACATCCGATGGCCGATAATTGACAACGGATCTGATGCTTGCGGCCCGTGATCAATCGGATTCTCAGAAAGGATTGCGATTTTAAACAACTGACTACTCGGTACTCAAGCACGGCTAATTGACCTTCAGGGTGATCGGACGAACAAACCTTGGTGATGGTTTCATTCGGTCGTCGAAGAAGCGTTTGTTCCAGTCGCGCCTCGATCGCCTGTGGGGCTCCTGAAACAATGGCCCAATATTCTTTCGAGACCGATTGACTCCGAAATTGCTCGCTCAATCGCGCTGCGCATTTGCTGGTTCTCGCAAACGGAACCGCACCCGTAACGGGTGCATCAAGCCGACTAACAACTCCCAAGTAAACGTTTCCGGGCTTTTCGTACTTGTTTTTGATGTACAGCCTCGCCGACTCGAGCAAACTGCGTTGATCGGTCGAAGCCCCCTGCACGATCCAATCCGCAGGCTTGTTCAAAACCAGTAAGTGGTTGTCTTCGAATAGGATTTGCGATGCGTGCACGCTCGGTCTGTTCTCAGCTACTCGAGGCCAAAGTTTTTCCAAACGAAACCGAGCGTATCGGCCGCAGTATCGATGAGTTTCGCAACGGGAGTCCCCGCACCATGCCCTGCGCTGGTCTCGATGCGAATGAGCGTTGGCCGAGTCCCGCTTTGGCAACTCTGGAGCCTAGCAGCGAACTTGTAGGAGTGTCCTGGTACGACCCGGTCGTCATGGTCTCCTGTGGTGATGAGTGTTGCAGGGTATCGTGTCCCAGGCTTGAGCCGGTGTAAGGGCGAATATCGAAGAAGGTTCTGAAACTGTTCTGGATTTTCAGAGCTACCGAATTCGCTCACCCAAGCCCACCCGATGGTGAACTTATGGAATCGCAGCATGTCCATCACCCCAACGGCAGGCAACGCTACGGCAAATAAATCCGGTCGCTGGGTCATCGTCGCACCCACCAACAAGCCGCCGTTACTTCGCCCAGAGATCGCAAGTTTCGAACTGCTAGTGTAGTTCTCTTGGATCAAATACTCTGCTGCACCGATGAAATCATCGAAAACCCTCTGCTTGTTCTCTAGCATGCCCGATTCGTGCCAGTCTCGACCATATTCACCTCCGCCTCGAAGGTTGGCCACTGCGTACATTCCTCCTTGCTCCATCCAAGCCACGTTCGCTGGAGAGAAATTAGGCGTAATGGATATGTTGAAACCACCGTAACCGTAAAGAATGGTTGGCATCTGTCCATTCTTGTCGATCCCCTTTTTCCTCGAAAGGATCATCGGAATTCGGGTTCCATCCTTGCTGATGTAAAAGACACGCTCTGTAAGATACTTCGCTGGATCAAAGGCGACCTTCGGTGACTTCCAGGTAGTCGATTCGAGCGAGTCGAGATCAAGTCGAACTACCGTCGGCGGAGTGATGTAATTGGTAAACGAAAAATAAGTTTCTTTGGTCGATCGCTTTCCTTCAAAACCTGCAACGGTCCCAAGCGATGGGATCTTGAGTTCTTGCCCGGGTTTTCCATCGATCGAATACTCCCTGACGGTACTGGTGGCATCTTGGATGTAATGGACGAGGAATCGATCCCCCAACAAGCTCGAGCTCTCGATCGAGTGCTGCGTTTCTGGAACTAACGTTTTCCAATCCTTGGACTCTGGAGTATCAAGATCGATGGCGACGATCCGATGCTTAGGTGCCGAGTCATCGGTTTCAAAATAGAAACGCTTTCCATCGTTCCCGAGGAATTGCCAATCGGCGGTAAAATCAGAGATAAGCTCGACGACTTGCTCCTTGGTGGGGATCTTGCCATCGGCGATTGGTGCGTAGAAAAAGAGACTTTTCTTTTCTGTCCCTCTCCAGACCGAGATCGCCAGATATTTTCCGTCATCCGAGACGCTCGCACCGAATCCCCATTCCTTCTGGTCTGGCCGCTCGTACACCAGGACATCTTGGGATTGGTCTGTTCCGATGCGATGGTAATAGAGTTTTTGGAAGTAATTCACTCCGGTGAATTCCTTTTCCTTGGGTTCGTCGTATCGGCTGTAGAAAAAACCAAGATGGTCGCTGGTCCAAGCGACGGTGCTGAATTTCACCCAGCGGATCGTGTCCGATAGATCTTGGCCTGTTGCTACATCTCTGACTCGCCAAACGTTCCAATCGCTCCCCGATTCCGCGACTCCATAAGCCAAGTACTTGCCATCATCGCTGGGAACATAGCCACTCAGTGCGACGGTTCCATCTTGACTGAGCAGGTTTGGATCCAAGAGTAGCTTCTGGGTTGTCAGACCGGCTTCATCGATCGAGGAAGCGGTGTAAAGAACGTTCTGATTCCGTAGGCCATTGTTGTACGTATAAAAGTAGGTCTTGCCATATTGGCGTGGCAATCCGTACCGTTCGAAGTTCCAAAGCTCTGTCAGTCGTTGCTTGAAGCGAGCACGAGCAGGGATGCTCTCGAGGTAATCGAAGGTCAGTTTGTTTTGCTCAACGACCCAATTCTTGGTCTCCTCCGAATCCACATCTTCGAGCCAACGAAATGGATCGTTGATCTTTGTTCCGTGATAATCGTCGATTTGGTCAACCACCTTGGATTTCGGATACAGCAGATTGCTTGCTGGGTTTTGCGCGTAGGCCAAATCCGAAATCATCAGGGCTACAGAAACAGCCAGAGACATCGTCACGACAATCGATCGATAATGGCGAACCATAGAAACTCGTTGAAGGATAGAAAAGGGGCGGTCAAACCGTCTAAATTTCGGGATTGTATTGTAGCCGAACTTATCCTGTTTTCATGATCCCCGGCGAAAGACTTTTGGCAGCAGGACGAAAAGGATTTGGTAAGATGGATGATCATGAAGACCATCGATCCGATCCAAATCTTAGAGCAACTCGTTCGTATCAATAGTGTGAATGCTTTTTACCCCGATGGGCCTGGTGAGGGGAAACTAGCCGATTACGTACAGAGTTTTTGGAATGACCATGGGATCGCCAGTCGTCGACAGTCCGTTCTTCCTGGTCGAGACAATATCATCGCCCAGGTGCCTGGACTCGATTCGAATCGTCGACTGCTGCTCGAAGCGCACATGGATACCGTATCGGTCGCCGGCATGACGATCCCGCCCTTTGAACCAACGATATCCGATGGAAAACTCTTCGGCAGGGGATCCTGCGATACCAAAGCAGGCTTGGCATGCATGATGGCCGCACTTGCGAATTTCAAGACTAGCGGCCAGACCCCGAAGAGCTCGATCATGGTCGCTAGTGTGATCGATGAGGAATATTCGGGCCTAGGAGTCAAAAAACTTTGCGAATCGCTCGAAGCAACTGCAGCGATCGTCGCTGAACCGACAGAACTAAAGACCATCATTGCCAGTAAAGGGGTTCTTCGCTGGTGCATCGTCGCGAAGGGAAAACAAGCCCATAGTTCCAAGGTTCACCTAGGGGTCAATGCGATTGAACACATGGCACACTTGCTGGTCGCTTTGCAAGATTACCATCGTACATTTTCGGAAATCCAGCATCCCCTTTTAGGGTGTGCTACCGGGAATGTTGGGTTGATCGAAGGCGGCGTGCAAGTGAACTTTGTACCCGATCGGTGCGCGATCCAGATCGACCGAAGACTCTTGCCGCAAGAGCGTTTAGAGGATGTGCTGTCGGGATACCAAGCGGTGGTTGACCGTGTTTCAGCATCAATCCCGGACTCACAATTCCATATGGAATCGCCGATGCTCTACGATGCCGGACTGGAAACGCCCGCTGATGCACCGATCGCCAAACTCTCCTGTCGGATCCTCGATGAAATGGGATATAGTGATAAGGTCGAAGGGGTCGCTTACGGTTCCGATGGCACCCAGATTCGGGCCTTGGGTATCGAAACCATCATCTTTGGACCTGGAAGCATCGACCAAGCGCACACCGAGTGTGAGTATGTCGAAATCCAACAGGTTCGAGCCGCGTTTGAATACTATCAACGAATGATCCAGGAGTTTTGAAATGCCTAATCGAATCGATCGCAGAGGAATACTCACGGGTGCCGGTGCTGTGGCACTAAGTGCTGGCTTATTGAACAAGTTTCCGATAGCCCATGGGGCTACTTTTCAAGCCGACCAGTCTGCAGGATATGTCGACTCCCATGTCCATGTTTGGCCGAAGCTTATTGAGAAGTATCCTCTCGATTCAAAATACACTACCGCCGATGTTGTACCGGTAGCCTTTCCGCCCGAGGAGATCATGCAACTCGGTCAAAAAGAGGGCGTGCAAAGAGTGGTGCTGATCCAGATGAGCTTCTTTGGCTTTGATAACAGTTACATGCTTGATTGTATCAGCAAGTGGCCCAAAGTCTTTCGCGGGGTAGCGATCATCGATCATGATGCTCCAGGAGTACCTGAGAAGATGATTGCCTTAAAAAGGCTCGGCGTGCGGGGATACAGACTCTACGCAAACGCGAAGAATGTTGCTTCCTGGGACGGCAGTCCTGGGATCGATGCGATGTTTAAGACGGCTGCTCAAACCCAACAAGCGATCTGCCTGTTGTCGGATCCGGAGGTTCTGCCGGGTATCGACAAGATGGCTTCGAAGTATCCCAATACGAAGATTGTCATCGATCATTTTTCACGGATCGGAATGAAAGGGCAAATCGATCAAGGGGACTTGGAAAAGCTTTGCAAGCTTGGGCGTTTCGAAAACGTGTTTGTCAAAACCTCGGCATTCTATGCACTTGGCCAAAAGAAGGCCCCCTACAAGGATCTATTGCCGATGATCAAGCAACTGCGGGATGCTTATTCTGCCGATCGATTGATGTGGGGTAGCGATTGTCCCTATCAAGTCCAGGACGATCATACTTATCCATCCTCGTTTTCCCTGATTGCGAAACATGCCGATTTCCTGAGCGAAAACGAGAGAATTGCTATCTTAGGTAAGACCGCTGACAGGGTCTTTTTCCAGGATTGACTCTGAGCTTGCGATTTTGCTATCGTTAAGTGGATTCGTTTCATAAGTAAAGGTACGGAGACCTTCGAATGCGGCAACTCGTGTGCGGTCTAGTGGTATTTGGATGCTTGAGCTTGGTAGCTTCGGATAGTTATGCTCAGTCTGGTCGGGCGAAAAAGCCGATCAAGGCGACACCGGCCAAACAGGCTGTTGCCGATCCAGATGAGATCGTAACGCAGCAGGGAACGAAGCTTCGTAAAGTCGAACCCAAATTGCTCAAAGAGACCCCCGCAACCGAGGACGGTGAGAAGTACCTGTTGCGTTATCGATTTGAACCGGGTTTGGTTCTGCGAAGCGAGGTAACTCACTTGTCAAAGAACATCACGAGGATCAACTCGGTTCTCCAAGACGCGTCGAGCCGAACCATCACCGATAAGGCTTGGCAGGTTCTCGAAGCCGATGCGAATTCGACCACCTTTGAATACATTGTCGAGGCGATCGATTTGAGCCAGCAGTTTGGATCTGCCGAAGAGATTCGTTACAACACCAAGGAACCGGCAGAGCAAGTGCCCGTGCAGTTTGCAGGAGCCCTCGATACGGTTGGCAAGGTGGTGTCGACGATTCGCATCGATGCCCGTGGGATGGTGGTAGCAAGAAGCGATTCAAAGGATCCGCCTCACATGGGCATGGGAGATATCACATTGCCACTTCCAGAAAGTCCCGTATCGATCGGTGCAACGTGGGAGATTCCTCGGGAGCTTAGGATTGACCGCAAGGATGGGACTTCGCGGATGGTCAAGTTCCGAGAGTTTTTCAGGCTGGATAAGGTAAGTGCTGGGGTTGCTACGATTTCGGTTCGCAGTGAGCCGCTCTCTCCGGTCAATGATCCGACGGAGGAAGCCCAAGTGATGCAGCAATTGAGCAACGGCACGATCCAGTTCGATGTTGATGCTGGTCGAATGATCTCCAAAGAGTTGGCGTGGGATCATCAAGTCGTTTCATTCTCGGGGCCTGGAAGCTTGCTCGAGTATTCTTCGAGGCTCGAAGACCGCGTGGTGTCGGCCAAGGTTGAGCCAAGAACCGCGAGCAATGCAGGAACCGGGCAAAATCGCGAATCCAAGAAATAGTAGCGATTGCCCTGAATCGTTTCCTGAGTCGCTTTCGCGCCGCGTGAGGCTGTTGTTAGCCGAAAAGCTCCAGCGGGCCGTTTCTTTAGTGCGATTGATTGTACGTTTGTATTTCAATCGGAGCGCTTTAGAATAGGATTTTCTGAACCCGCTGAGGTGCGATTAAGCAGAACGATTGCAGTGAAATAGTTGGATCGAATTGGGAATCGTAAATGAATGTCGATCGATCGACTTTATTGCTCGTCGGAGTCATAGTAAGTCGTTGGCCATCTTCGCGAGAAAGACTCACTGTTGGGTCCTCGCGAAATGCTGGATTGTCCTTGCAATGAACGCCAAGTATCGCTCCATATCCTGGAGCGTATTGAGATGCTCTTGCAATAGGACTTTCAAGCTGCTTGGTGTTTGATCTTGAGTTTGGGATTCCTCCTTGTGCTCGTCTGTTACTCCATCAAGACTGGATTAGAATACGCTTTCGGTTATCTTTCTTCCACTTCAAATGGTTCTCGATTTCATACGATGCAACACAGAATGACCATCACAACCACGTTAATAACCAGCTTGCGACTCGTCGTTTCGGTAGCAATCCTTTCACTGAGCATCTCACACGGTGTCCGAGCAGGAGATGTTGAAGTTCCGACGATCGATTTGGACAACCGAGAGGATCTGCAAGTTATCGTTGATCGACAGCCTGGGCAGTATCTAGGTCATCCCACGACACTTTTATTAGAAGACGGACACACGATTCTTTGCGTGTATCCCAAGGGGCACGGCAAGGGTGCGATTCTTTACAAGCGAAGTAACGATGGTGGGAAGACTTGGTCGGATCATCTTCCGACACCCAAGAGTTGGGAGACTTCTAAAGAGACTCCGACGATCCATCGTGTGGTGACTTCAGAGGGCAAAAAAAGGATTCTACTCTTTAGTGGACTTTATCCAGTTCGCCAATCGATCAGTGACGATGACGGGATAACTTGGTCGGAACTTGAACCCATCGGAAACTTTGGTGGAATCGTCACGATGGCCTCCGTGGTGCCTGTTCTATCAAAACCCGGTCACTACACGGCTCTTTTTCATGACGACAGTCGCTTCATTCATGCAAAACCCAACCTGGTCCGAGGCAGATTCACACTTTATCAGACCACCACACAGGACGCTGGGAATCACTGGTCCGATCCAGCACCGATTTTCGTATCCTCCGATGTCCATCTGTGTGAGCCTGGAGCGGTTTTTTCGCCGGACAAGAAGCAGATCGCTGTACTTCTTCGAGAGAATCGTCGCAAAGCCAACTCGCACATCATTTTCAGCAACGACGAGATGGCAACTTGGAGTATGCCCAGACCTGTTCCCAATGCTCTCACCGGAGATCGCCATACAGCCCAATATCTGCCCGACGGTAGGCTGTTTATTTCCTTTAGGGATATTCCTAGCCAAGGAAATACAAGTCCAACGGCCAATAGCTGGGTCGCTTGGGTGGGACGCTACGAAGACCTAGTCAAAGGAACGGCCGGAGATTTCCGCATTCTACTTAAGAGGAACTACAAAAGCGGAGACTGTGCTTACCCAGGAGTCGAAGTACTGCCTGATGGCACGGTCGTCACGACAACTTATGGTCACTGGACCAAAGACGAATCGCCCTACATCATGACCGTGCGATTGAAGATTCCCGAGATTGAAAAAGAACTTAAGAAATAGGGTACTTATGTAGAAGTTTCGCGTTGGAACAGTACTCGGTTCGAACGAGAGCTCCTTCTTTTCGCTTATACCGAATATTCGCCGAGTCTCAAGCGCAAGGATCTTTAGCAAGATCCACTACCTGTCGCGTTTGTTAGTATGACTGTTGCTGTGAGCATGCCGCTGTGTATCGCACCTTCGATACTCGAGCTTTGCGTGTAATCACCGCATGCATAGAGGTTTTCGCCCAGCCAAAAGAATCCCCGATTCGACGTATCGAACACCGGTAAACTTGGACTCACAAATGCGCAAGGCACCTGGTAAGTCCTAAGATGCTTCCAAGTTGAAACAGTCCAACCAAACCAATGCACTAACTCCTTGTGAACTTGCTGAACCAACTCAGCCCCTCTTTGTTCAGTCGCTGCATTGATGTTCACGCTTGCAAGAACCCTTCCTTTTGGTGCATAACTAGGTTGCACCAGACTAGGGAAAGCCACATGATTGATCACAATGCTCTCGGATCGGTTTTGATCCTTCGAGACACCTAAGGCTCCGAGGTTACCGTTGAGAAATAGAATTGGTTCATGCGTTGGTGCGGCACTAGTCTCCATCGAGAAATACAGACAAGTAGTCGCACGGAAGGGTAGCTTATCGGAAATCGGTAAGCGTTCTCCAAGCAAACGCTTGGCTCCCGATGGGTCGAGAGCAACCACTACCTTTCTTCCAAAAACCTTTTCACCATTGGACAGTTCAACACCACCATCAAACACCTTCGCAACCGTTGAGTTGAATCGAACGATGTTTGGTCCCAAAATTTGGCACATCGAATCAGGGATCGCTTGTATACCCTGCTCAGGTAAGGCCGCTGTACCTAAGCCCATTTCACGAAACACAAACTCCATCCGACTCGAGTCGATATCGAGTCGATCATCGAGAAAAATTCCGCCGAGAAACGGGCGAAAGAATCGCTCGATAATCCGTTGTGAGAGCCCTAATTCCTTCAGACGGTCGAGGGTTGGCACACTCGGTCGATCGAGGACTTCGAAAGAGTTCAATTTCGAGAGGCTATGTCGGTATCGAGACAAAATCCAAAAATCTTCCCACGTCGCAATCGGACTTAAAATCGTCTTGAGCGCATCGGGAATCATTCTGCTCCAAGAACTCCTAAGCGGATCTTTGAACGTGTGCCAACTGTTTCCACAACGGATCATCGCGCCGGGTTCAAAGGATCGAAGTTTCAGTGATGCAAGATTGATGAATTGGCAAGCGGTCTGGTAACTTGTCAGATAGACTTGAAACCCATGATCCAGCAGGAATCCGTCGAAGCGATCGGTTTTGAGTCGGCCACCTGCTCGGTTGTCTGCTTCGAGCACCACCACATCAAGCTCCGCATGATGAAGCAACCTGGCCGCAGTTAAACCCGCAAGGCCCCCCCCGACGATGACCACATCATGCACTTGATCGCTCGCATAGTGCAACGACCCTTGCGGATTCTGTCTTCGGGTCACTGTCTTTCTCCATCGATCGCCTCTGTAGCAGAGGTATTCCTATTTCGAAGTTTAGGGTTTTCCAGGTAGGACAAGACAAGAGATATATCTGCAGGTGTGATCCCGCTGATGCGTGAGGCTTGATCAAGATTCACAGGGCGCACGCGAGTGAATTTCTGCTTGGCCTCGTTCCTCAGACTGACGATCGAGAGATAATCGAAGTCGCTCGGAATTTTCTTATCCATCATGCGTTGCTGTCGCTCGACTTGCACTTGCTGTCGGGCAACATAGCCTTCGTATTTAATATCGTATTCGACTTGAAGCCCGATTTCCTCTGGGAATTGGGCCAAGGACTCAGGGAATTTTTCGAGCAGTTCGCTCCAAGTGACTTCATTGCGTTTGAGGTACTTGTCCCCTGGAATATCTCCAATACGAAGGCTTGCCACGGCTCTTTTAGCCCGTTCGATCTTTTCTAGCTTCTCAGCAAAACGGTTAAATCGAACGGCATCTACCAAGCCGAGTTTATAACCGATATGCGTGAGCCGACGATCGGCGTTGTCTTGCCGCAGCATCATCCGATACTCGGCTCGGCTAGTGAACATTCGATAAGGTTCATCGACTCCGCAGGTGACAAGATCGTCGACGAGCACACCGATATAAGCCTCATCGCGATGGAGGACAAATTCCGATTTACCCTGCAGACGCATTGCAGCATTTGCCCCTGCGACTAGACCTTGAGCAGCAGCCTCTTCATAACCGGTTGTTCCGTTGAGTTGTCCAGCAAAATACAAACCCAACACCGCCTTGGTTTCGAGCCACGGATAGAGTTGGTCAGGTGGGCAAAAATCGTACTCAACCGCATAGCCATACCTCATGATTTGGGCACGCTCTAAGCCTGGGATCAGACGAAACATTTGGTCTTGGACATCCCGAGGTAAAGATGTTGAGATTCCATTGACATAGATTTCCTGGGTTGTTCGACCTTCAGGCTCCAAGAACAATTGATGGCGATCTTTATCGGCAAACCGCACAACCTTGTCCTCGATCGAAGGACAGTATCGTGGTCCCGAGGATCGAATCTGTCCGGTATACATCGGAGCGCGATGGAGGTTCGCCCGGATAAGTTCGTGGACACTTTCGTTGGTATAAGTAATCCAACAAGGGAGTTGCGGCTCGGGTAAAGCGTCGGTCATAAACGAGAAGGCTTGGGGGCGATCATCACCTGGCTGCATCTCGGTCTTGGAGTAATCGATCGTTCGGCCGTTGAGCCGGGCCGGTGTACCGGTCTTGAATCGCTCGACACGAAACCCCAGTCTTGCGAATGCTTGGCTGATCCCTGATGTCGTGCCTTCTCCGGCTCTCCCGCCAGCAGTCTTGGCTTCTCCAGTATGCATGATGGCTTGCAGGAACGTCCCAGTTGTCAAAACCACAGCGTCGGCAAGATAATGAGCGTCACCTCGAACTTGCACACCGCGCACACTCGTTTTACCGTCGTGGGTTTCCGTAAGCAGATCTTCGACAACTTCTTGCCGAAGGTCGATGTTTGGATTCTCTTCGATCTGTCGTTTGATATCGAATTGATAAGCCTTCTTATCGGCCTGAGCGCGAGGAGAGTGCATAGCAGCCCCCTTGCGACTGTTGAGCAACCGAAACTGGATTCCCGTGCGATCGATGGTCTGTCCCATCAGACCTCCGAGTGCATCGATCTCGCGGACGATTTGGCCTTTGGCAACTCCACCGATCGCGGGGTTACAACTCATTTGGCCCACGGTATCGAGGTTTCCGGTCAAGAGCACTACGCGTGCACCGAGCCTTGCTGCTGCCGCCGCGGCTTCGGTACCCGCATGACCCGCTCCGACAACGATTACGTCGTACTTGTATTGATTCTGCATCATCGAAAATCTACTGCTTTGTTATTGACACTCGCCGCACGTACTCGAAGTTCCTGAGTCCCAACGCTTCTTTCGAGTACGAGTACCATTTGATTGAGTAGTGCGCGAGCATTCTGGTGAGTCATAGAATATCCGCGATTTCGCAATGTTTTTCACCGGACGGCTCGCGCCGTTCCGCTTTTAATTCAACGCAATCCAATTCCACCACAATGACTCCTTAAGAACCTAGAAAAGTAATCTTTCAGGGATCGGTACCACCGCCCCTCTTTGCGTGCAGATGTATGCTGCAATCTTCGAAGCTTTCAAATGGATCTGACTCAGTGGCTTTCCAGAGAGTATCCCCATGATCAGCACAGCCGAGAAGGCATCACCAGCTCCGACAGTGTCAATGGCCTGAATATCTAACGCAGGTTGGCGATCCCACTGACCTCTTAAGTATACCGCCGAACCTTGATCTCCTCGAGTCAACGCCAATGCAACCAAACCGTAACGATCGATGAGTTTTTGACATTGCTCCAACTCACTTCCGAGGTCGAAGCCTAATAGACTCGAAACAATTGGAAGTTCCTCGTGGTTTAACTTTACAACGCTCGCCCTTTGCATCGATTCGGCGATCACCTTGGCTGAGTAAAACTCTTGCCTAAGATTCACGTCAAAGACTCTTAGCGCTTTGGGTGCTGTCCGATCGAGGAAGTCCATAATAGCTCGAGAACTCTTTGGACTTCGCTGTGCAAGTGTCCCAAAACAAACCGCATCGCAGCAATCGGCCAATTGCTGCCAAGGAGGATTCAGATCAAGAAAATCCCAGGCGACATTCGAGCCGAAATGGTACTGGGGCATTCCGTTCGCGTCGAGCGAAATATTGACACTACCGGTGGGATGATCCGGATCTACATCAACCCAATTCCTGGACAAAGCGTGATCGTCCAGCCACTTGAGTGCCTTAGTACCTAGCTCGTCCTTGCCCACTGCGCTAGCAATCCGCGCATCGGCTCCCAAACTCGCTGCATGGCAAGCAAAATTAGCTGGCGCACCCCCAAAGAGCGCTTGATCTGGATAAACATCCCACAAGACTTCGCCCAGCCCGACAACAACCTTTTTCATCCCAACTCCCTGATGGCTTGTACCATTCTTTCGATGTCGTTTGCGTCATTGTACGCGTGCAGCGCAATACGCAAGGCACCGTGCCGGACACTTAGGATCACTCCCGCACGCATCAAATCTCGACGCACTAGCTGAGGATCCTTACCAGGTAGATGAAAGGAGATAATTCCACTGGCATGGCCCTTCAAGCTGAGGGAATCCAAAGGAGTCTTCCAAGCCAATTGGGCTCCTACGGAAAGGAGTCCCTCTCGAGCTTGAGCCGCCAACTGCAAAACACAGTTGGCAAATCCGCTTTGGGAGTCATGACAACCGAATTCAAGTAGCATCCCGAGACTTGCCTCGAGTCCTATGAGTCCAACGTGATTGGCTGAACCACCTTCATATCTGGCCGCCGATGATTTAAGAGATTTGCCATCGCAGACAAACTCGTGGCTGGCCTCAAGAGAGTTCCATCCTGATAACACATTTTGCAGGCACTCCAGATTGGAGCGCCGGATGTACAGCAACCCGGCTCCTTCGGGTCCGAGCATCCATTTATGCCCATCGGCGGCCGCATAATCGATCGGGATCTGTTTTGTGTCTAAGGGAAAAACCCCTAATCCTTGGATTGCATCGACGAAGACCTGAGCCCCCTTGCGGTGCGCCATGTCACAAACCTCATGCAAATCGACCCGGTGGCCGGTCGCATAACCCACCCAGCTGAGGCTCACCAGACGTGTGGTCGAATCGATGGCCTCTCGGAGCTTAACCAAATCGATCGATCCGTCGGATTCAGGCGATACCAACCTGATCTTCACGCCCCGATTTTCCAAAGCCATCCAAGGTAGCTGATTGCTTGGAAACTCATTGCTCGGCAAAACAATGCTGTCTCCCGATTTCCAAGGGAAAGCCAACGCTACGGTTTGGATCCCAAGCGTCGTGTTTGCGACGAGTGCGATTTCTTCGACTTCGGCACCTAAAAGCCTTGCACCGTGACTTCTTAGTTTCGAGGCCGAGGCAGACCATTGCGGCCAATGAAAATCGCCATCTGCCGAGGCGTCGTGGGCAAATCGTGAGATTGCCTGGGCCGCGGTAGCCGGAAGCGGCCCGACAGCCGCGTGGTCAAAATACGCCCATTTTTCCGCCACGGGCATCTGGGCTCTGAATTGCGTCCAAGGATCCATAAATTCCGGTTTTATCAAAGTTTCCCGCCAAACAACTTCGGACGGGAATGTTTTTTAAGAAAAATCGTTCGAGGCGTTTGGGATAGCTGACAGTTAGAAATTCTCAACTATACTAGCCTGCCTGATTGGATTCGTCGGCTTTGGTGAATAAGGAAGGCTTTTTCGCCCAAGCCGGATCATGGCTCTCCTCCACGCAAGCGTCCGGACCCTTTGGTATTATGCATTATTCGAACCTGACGCGTGCGGGCCTGTTTGGTGAGCGACGAGGTAATTGATGCCCAAAATCTTGTGTTTACTTGGACTTGTTGTAGCAGGGTTGATCGGCTTATTGTTCCTTGTCGATCTGATCATGTCTTTCGCCAGCTCTGGCGGAATTTTTTCCTACCCCAGCTTGATGATGGACATTGCCTTTATCGCCGCCGCTGGCATGCTTGGCTATCTGGCTTGGACAGCCTTCAAGGAACTTAAGTAATCCTACCGATGAGATTCGACGCAGACACCTGGGTTTTAGAGCGTAAAGTCTGGGGTGGATTAGAATCGATCTTAATCGCACCCCGAGGCAACGAGCCTGCGGTGCTCGTTACGTTGTGCCACGGATTTGGAGCCCCCGGTCGCGACCTTGTTTCCCTGGCAGAGGAACTCGTCCCACTGCTTCCCGAGGGAGACGCTAAACCAGCGTTTCTGTTCCCTTGCGGCCCGTTGGATTTAGAAGAAACCCACGGGATGCCAGACGCACGGGCTTGGTGGCCAATCAACATGGCAAGGCTGGCACAGCTTGCAACAGTAGACAATCTTGATGAACTCCGAAATGAGATCCCGCCGGGAATCGACCAAGCAAGGAGAAAGCTCGAAGATTGTGTCCTTGCATGCCTAAGCGACAAGCAATGGAACTCGACAATCTTGGTCATGGGTGGTTTTTCCCAAGGTGCGATGCTATCGGTCGATGTCGCACTCCGCTCGGCAAGGCTCTCACCCGTAGGCCTGATCGCTTGGTCGGGTGCTTTGATCTGTGAATCGAGTTGGAATCAAGCTTATCGAAATGATCCACGGAGAATACAGGTTTTTCAGAGCCACGGCAGGCAGGACATGATCTTGCCGATCTCGACTGGTAGGGCTTTGAGCGGCTTCCTCCAAGGTCTATCGCTACCTGTCGACTATGCTGAGTTCCATGGCCCTCACGCTATTGGGATCGAATCGATCGAGGGTGCTGCTAGGTTGCTCTCAGGCCTGCTGTCGGAATCCCGATAGCCTAGGCTACTTGCCTCCACGAAGGGAGTCAAAGTACTCTCGGAGTTGATCTCGCTGAGCCTTGGGCAACTCAATGTTCTCGATCGCATCAGGATCATCGGGCTGAGCCGATTTGACGGCATCGCGTACTTCTTCGCGTGTTAATCCTTTTCGATTCTTGCCACCGACTTTCTGGCCAGGAACCATTTCGCCTTTTCGCATCTTGTCGCGAACTTGGGCATCGTATTCTTTGAATCCCGCTTCCTTTTCATCGCGATCTCCCACCCCGGTTCCTTCGCCTTGGCCATCACCGGGCTCTCCATTCTCGTTTTTCCCTTTACCCTTCCCTTTCCCTTTGCCTTTACCCTTTTGTCCTGGCTCTCCATCCTGATCGTCTCCCTCCTCCTCTCCTTCTCCGTTCCCTTTTTTATCCCCCTTCTTGCCGGACTTGTCGCCTTGTTTGTTTCCTTGTTGGCCCGACTTGCCGGACTTGCCCGACTTGTCACCGGGCTTCTTTCCGCCTTGGCACTCCTGGCATCCTTCCCCATCGCACTCTTCACACTTGCTCGATTGCTTTGCGTCCTCGATTTCCTCCATCATTTTCTCAAGCTCTTCGGCAGCTTGCTGATCCCCCGAGAGTTCCTCCAATTGATCTTGGATCTCTTGCATGGCTTCGGTTGCTGCTTGATTGTCGCCTGACTTCAAGGCCTTCTGAGCCTGATCGAGTTGCTCTTGGAGCTTCTCGGCAGCCTGATTCATCTTTTCTCCTTCTTGGAGTTTCTCAAGCTTTTTACGCAACGAAGCGGTCTTTTGAACATCCCCTTCTTTTTCAGCGTTCTTAAGTTCGTTCTTGGCTTCCTGGATCAGGTCTTCTCGCTTTTCTTTAGCTTCTTGCAGTGCATCTTTCATCTGTTCAAGTTGTTTCTGAAGTTGGTCAGCTTGGCCAGGCTCCATATTTCCGGACTTTAGGGCATCGACGATTTTTTCCATTTCCGTCTTGGCTTCCTCAAAATCCCCTTTTTGAAGGGCCTTGGCCATGTTTTCGGCGGGTCCTTTGTCGAGATCCTTGAGCGTTTCGAGGGCCTTTTTCATTTGGTCCGAATCGCCGAGAGCTTCCTTCTTGCTTTGCAACTCTTTTTTGATTTCGTTCAGATCCGCGATCGCCTGCTTGGCTTCCAATTCGGGTTTGTTCTGAAGGCTCTTGATCTGCTCTTCAATCCGCTTGTATTCGTCGACCGTTTCGAGATCTCCTTGCTCTTCTGCCTCCTGTCGTTTCTTTTGAACTGCCTTGAGGATCGGTTCGGTGGCGTTCTTGATGTTTGTCGACTGCTTGGCTGTCGCACTGGCCATAGCCTGAGAGGCCGAGGGCTGAGCATCGGGAACCCAAAACAGGGCGACGCAAGCTGCCAAAGGGAGAGCGACCCAAGCCCATTGAGGGGCTGGTCGGACCGGGAACTGATCTCGCAAATCGATGCGATCAACTTGCTTCTGAGCATCTTCGATGAGTGCTTGGCCGACTGGGGATTGTCGCTGGTCTTGGTCGATCGCAAGGGCGCTTGAGCATCGTTCGCGAAGGCGATAACGGCGATCGATTTCAACGGCGGCTTGGAGATTCGATGGACGACGAAGCCAGGACACCCAAGACGCCGCTATCAGAGCCACGAGCGACGAGCCGATCCACCAACCCCAGACCCAACGATCGCGTTGAATCGCGGGATTCCAATCGATAGGCCATATTTTCGGAACAAGCAGGGCTAAAAAGCACAGGCTGAAACAAGCCAACAAAGCCCAATTGAGCCAAAACAACCAGGAGTGGAAGAACAAACGACGGACGGCCCTGAGGACCTGCTTTTGAATGACTTCCATAATCGGGGGCCTTAAACCTTTTTAATCGGTCGTTTCGGTGGTGGTGGCTTGAGCATCTTTGCCTTGTCATCATCAGGCATCGGCGGTGTATTGGGTGGAGGCGGGTTTCTATTGGCCGGGTTGCGAGCCGGTGGGTTAAGATCGGTGGTCGATTCAACCCACTCCCAACTGATCGGATTATCTAGTTCTCGTCCTGCGAGAATTCCCCAGGGTGTGCCTGCATGCTTCTGGACGACATTTTGAAGCAATTCTTTGGCGAGCTTGGCCTCTTTTTCCAGCTTGCTATCGACGGTGACTTTGTCGCTAGGTGTTAAATTCCAGGTGTTGCTTTCTGGCTTGGTGAAATTCATCCCACGTTTTGCTTTGGCAAGCATGGCGTTGAAGGACTCGGCTCGTATTTTTGCAGCTAACGCGGTCCCGTAGGAAAGCTCATAACTGGCCAGCCACCTGGGTGAAGTTTCTTTGCCCCTAAACTTTTCACCTTCGGCCAAGATCGAGCACATTTCGGAGAGCTCTGGGTAGAGGCGGGCCGATTCAAGTTGTGCATCGGTGAGTTCCTTGGTAAATGACGCCTCGTCGCGCTTGATGAAAACAGTCTTGGGCTTTGAGAGCGTTCCAGCTCGGGACAACTGAGCTGCATTGAGTACTGCGTAACGCAATGGACTCTTTTTGACGCGTGCCAAGTACTCGGATTCAGATAGATAATCAGGTCGGTAACGATCCATCACATCAGGATCGAAAAAGTAGGACATCTGAGAGGCGAACGCTTCGGTTTCTCGCCGTTCTACTTTGGCATTGAGCTTTCGATTTGGATGGATCGAGAAATAGATCCCACCGGTCTCATAGCAAAGCTTCGAGAGTGCATAGGGACCAAAGCCTGAATCCAAAACAGGCTCCTCCATGTAGTTGTCTTGATAGCCAAGCTTGACTCGCTCGGGGTAGAGCGTCTCAGGGCCTTGATCGACCTCTGCCCAGTCTTCAACCTGTGCATAGGCTGGATCGAACTCGACGAACTTGATGAAGGCTTTGTCGCGACCAAACGGAGCCGGTACGCCTAAAACATAGCAAGGGATCGTCTGGAATCGGCAAGCTTTGATCGTTTCTTCAGCGAGTTGCAAATCGTCCCCACGCTCATCGGTTACCACCAGGAGCATGACATTGCGTGCTGGGCTGTTGCCTTTGGCGACTCGGAATGTTTTGTATTTGTCGACCGCTGTCTTTATGGCATGGAAGACCATCTCGTCGCCACCTTCGTTTCCAATCTTTTCGATAGCACTTCGGATTTCAGCCAAGTCATCCGTCGGCTGCTTGGTCAGCACTTCGACCTCACTGCCAAACGACAAGATCGATGTCAAAAGAGGGGGGACTTCCGCAGCACCCTCGCGTTTTTCTTTTTCGGCTTGAACGATCCCGAGTTGCTGGTAGATGCGATCAAAGCGATCGCTGATCTCCTGCCGACGCTTGACCATCGAGATGCTGCTATCGAACACCCACACGACCAAGGTTGGCCGTTCTTCGAGCGATTGAAGAATCTCGTAAGTCACTCGGTCTACGGCACCGTCGGTACCAGTGGTGCCTACGCCCGTCATGCCGCGAACGGCTTTGGGTGACTCCGTAAGTCCAACGGCTTTCTCGACGGTGAACGTTACATTGACATCCCCATCGGGAATCGTGACGTCTAAATCGGAGGCTTCGACCGCAGAGACATCTGCAACGAGCGGTGCACTCGATAAGGCCATGTCTACAGATCCGATCGAATCAGCACCGAACTCATCGGTCGGAGTGTCGGAGTAAGCGATGTCCGTGACAACATCCAGTGGAGCTAGCTCCTCGGCAATCGGAGCAGAATCGATAAAAACCGACAACAAATTCGGTTGAGTTGCAATGCTGATCGAAGCCAACCCAACAACGACTAAAATGTGAGCACCGATACTCAGCAAAAAAGCCATCGAATCGCGATCAAACCAAGAGGAGACTTCGCCAAATTCTTCATGCTCGTCCTCGTCGTCGACATCCTCTTGATCCTGGTCTGGATCGAATTCATTGAGCGTCTTGGAATGGGACGAATTCTCCGATTCCTGTTGGTTCGAATCTGCACCGGAAAGTTCGTCTGAATCGGATTGAGAATCGTTCTCGTCGATACGTTGGCGGAGTCGCTTAAGCATACAAACCTCATCCCGCAGTTGGTGCTGACCAATCCAATCCGAATTGAAAACGCAAAATATTATCGCTGAACAACTTCAGGTAAGTCGCGTCATCTTTCTTCGATGGCTTATTGTCGGAGCAAATTCCCTCAATTTCAACAGGAATAGCATTCAAAAGAGAGTTTGCAGGCACAAGAATCCCGAAAAAAACCCGCTTTATTTCCCAAGCGTAGCTAACTTGGATCAAAAAACCCTTTTTTTGAACTTTTCAAGCGGAAAACCTCCGTCTTCTTGTACCCAGCTAATCGGCACTATCACCGGTTGTCGTCGTCGGAACACCTAAACCCACCGAGATCGCAGCGATCTTTGGATGACGTGCTACTGCAGCGACTGCTGGCCGCTTAAAAGGGATTGCCAAGAAAACGATCGAGAAGCTGACTCCGAGGACCGGGGCTTTTCGCACAAAGAAACGATGCGTTGGATCTCGGCTTGGTCAGAAATCTCAGAGATCAGCTGCGTCTGGCCTGGTTGCTGACAAATCAGAAGGAGTTTGTTTCCAAATCGCATGAGCATCCAGGTCTGCTTAGGTTGCAACTCGGTACTTGCAAGCACTTCAAAAACGTCCCCTGGCATCCTACCTGCCGACGTACTTGGCCAAACTCTCTTGGCAATCAGAACGAATCCAAAAAAGACCACCAAGACCATACCAAGTGCGAAGAAGCTACCTAAGAGACCTGAGGCCCCGGTGGGGCTTGCGCTGCGTTGGTTCGTGTAAGCCTCACCTGGACGAGTCAAACCATCAGATTTTGACTTTGGCAATGGGATCAACGAACTTGCTTGGCGAACTTTCGATTCTGAAGAACCCCTTACAGAGGCCTGCTGCGCACTAGCAAAGGGCATCGATACAACCACAAGCACCACGAAACCAGTCCATAGTTTGGCAAAGAATGAATTTACAATAACGCTCATGGAAGACTCTCTTTCGGATCGACAATCTCTACAACTCGAAAGCAGATTCGGCCTTCAAGACACAGCACCTCTCCCTTTGCCAATCGATGCTGGTCCACATATAAATCAGCGAGTTGTTGCTCTGGTGTATCGAGCAAAAGCAAAACCTCACCCCTTAATACATAGAGATCCTCGGGGAGGATTTGTAGTTTTCCAACTTCGATTCGGAGTTCTTGGCTCTGATCCTCTTGGGTGGTCTTTGAATCGACAAATGAGGGAAGCCCTAAAGCCCTTTGGGATCCTTCAAAACATGGGTTCGTTTTCGAGAGATTCGAATCTGACCAATCTTCGAAAGGGTAGGGATCGAGTCCTAGAGACAGTCCGCTCGAATCTGCAATGTTCAAGTCTGCTACGGCTTGCTCGAGCATCCGTTGGGACTCGGCGATCGACTCTTGACCCTGCTCTTGCATACTCACACTCGATTGCTAGCAAACTCTCAACTAGTGAACACAAAAGAAAAACCATCTCGTGGTCGTTATGTGTTTCTCAAAAATTGCCTGGAGAATCAAGTCGGAATCGACCAGTTGGCGCATGCAAATGCTTGTTTTTGGTAAGATCTACGAAATGCTTGTGGTCGGCTAGACCCATAGCCTAGTTGGTGCATGGCAGTTCAAGGAAATTTAAAAACAGGAAGAACACACGTGGAAGAGCAGCAGGACGAGCAACAAGATCAAGAGGGCCGGGTTTTCGTCGAAACGATGGTCTTGCTACTGAAGTCGGCACCGACAATCGATGAACTCAAAGCGGTACTTGGGGAGTTTACGATCAACAAGGTGCGAGAAGAAGGAGAGGACACCTGGGAGCATTGCGGGCCAGCGATTTTCTTGGAGTATCGAGAGGAGTGCTTTGGGCAATACGTCATCGACATCGTCGATCGACCTTGGCCCGATGAGTTAGATTATGACAAACCCGACTCAAAGCTTCATCGAGCTTGGAGGGAAGGTTGTTTCGGCATCAGCACATGCCCGGGAGCTTTGGATCGAGCCAAAGAGCAGTCTTGGATCTGGCCCGAGGCCCGCGAAGCGATCAAAGAGGCCAAAGCGTTTCTTCGGGTACGGACGACATTCATGCTCGATCGAGACGAGGAGTTCGAGGATGACGACTGGATTCCTTGCGACTACTACGCACCTGAAGAGCTTATGGAAATGCACTGGGTGATCTTAGCTCTCTTCAAACTCCCTCAGGTGATCTGCTACTTCAATCCACAAGGTGAGGTGCTTCGCGATGAGGCTTCCTTTGACGAGACCGACGAACTCTACTACGACAATGAACTTCCGGCGCTGGAGCTTTGGAGCAACGCAAGACTCTTTCGAGTCGACGAGCAGTGGACGTTAATGGATACGGTTGGAAATTCACAGCTTGGCGTTCCGGACATCGAAGCGGTCTTCTTTTCGGAGGCTTATTCCCCCGTGGATGTCGAACAACTCTTGAGACTCACGACGATGTACCTCCTCGATGCCCCCGAGGAAGACATCCAAACCATGGAGGACGAGAACAAAACGTCTTGGAAATTGTCGTTCGAGAACGACAGCATCTGCGATCCACCAAGGCAAGTCGTCAGGCTGACTCCTGACGATGGCCGTGCAGCCCCTAAGATGTAAGGTCCCCGAGTGATTTTGCCCCAATCCCTTGGTCCAGTGGCAAATCAACCTTGGGTGCGATAAACTAGAGGACTCTTTAGATCATCCACGTGCAATTCAGCCTTCGTCAATTTCATTTCAAGGTGTATCGATGTCGATGCGATTTCGTTTCCTGGCCATGGCCTTGTCGGTTCTCTTCTCAGCCCCCTGTCTTGCTCAGGATGCACCGGCACCAGTGGCCAGGGAAATCCAGAATTTGATCGGAGCCAAAGATTTCGATGGAGCTTTAAAACTCCTTGACGAGTCCAAGGACCTACCTCCTGCAACGCAAATTATGAGTCGTAATCAAATTGCCACCTTTTTGATGCAAGCCAACCGCAAAGAGGAATCTTTGGCTCAGTTCAAAAAGGCCTGCACCGATGCGATCGCATTGGCCAAAGAAGGGAAGATCACCAACCAGAACTTGGTCAGTGCTGTGATGTTGGCAACGACCATGAGCCGCTCTCTCGATGAAGATCAACCGAGTCAGTGGGTGACAAGCTCGCTTGAAATCGTTAAGAGCAATCTCTCGGAAAAGGAACTTACCCCCGATCATCGTCTCTTGGTCGACTTGCTACGCATGAAAATGCAACTCGAAGACTCTTCGAAAATGGAAGCCAACAAGAATGCGCTTTTTGAGACGATCGCCAAGTGTGAGTCGCTCTTTGACAAAGAGGATTCCACCGTCAGCAAAGCCACGACGATGCTGAGCATTTGGAACCTCAAAATGCAATCTGTAGATGCTCAGCAAGCAGATCAAGTTTTTGAGAGATCTTCCAAACTCGCAGAGAGCTTCACCAAAAACTCTCCGAGCCCCAATGTCCTCAACGCCTATATCGCCATTGCTTCTGGCTACATCAGCCGCACCGCTCGATCGGCTCCCGACTCGGCATTCAAAGCCCTCGACTCGGTGAAAACCTTGCTCAGTGGTATTGAATCCGAGGATGCAAATGTCACCAAAGCAGTCGAAGGGTTCTTGAAGAACTCCAAGAACATGGAGCGAACCATTGAAGGTGCCAAACGCCTCATGGCGATGATCGGTCAACCCGCACCCGAGATCGATCCCATGGAATGGATCAACGGAGAACCTCTATCGACGCTTGCCGATCTGAAAGGCAAAGTCGTGCTAATCGACTTCTGGGCCGTTTGGTGTGGTCCTTGCATAGCCACGTTCCCCCATCTGAAACATCTTGACCAGGAGTACAAGGACAAGGGCCTAACTATTCTAGGAGTCACACGGCAATACAACATGCGTTGGGACGAGAGCACTGAAAATTACGCTCGAAGTCAGACACCTGTCGCACTCGATGATGAGATGCAGATGCTAGGCAAATTCATCGCCAAGCATCAACTGACTCACCGAACAATGGTCACTCCAGAAAAAAGCGACATGCAAGAAAGGTATTCAGTCACTGGGATTCCCCATGCCGTTGTGATCGATAAAAAAGGAATCGTAAGGCTTGTGAAGGTCGGCTCGGGTAGCCAAAATGCCGAAGAGATCGAAAGCATGATCAAAAAGCTCCTTGATGAATAGGAACTGATGAAGACCAAATGGAGAGCAAGGCTTAGGCTCTGGGGTAAAAAAAGAGGAGGGCGAATGACGGGCTGGTGGTTCATCGGCTCGTTAGGTGAAGCCCTCTTTTTTGCGACGGTATTCCTTATCGGTGTTTTCCTCTCGGCGATTCTCATCAGTTGGCAACTGATGTCTCAAAGCACCCAGCCGCTGAAGATCTGGAATGGCTTTTGGCTGTTTCTTGGGGTCTGTCTGTCTTTTGCAGTCATCGGAATCGTAGGTTTTTGGTACCGCGTGCTCAAGGTCGTCACAAGCGATGAGCATCGAGAGGTCATCGCCCAAAGAGGAATCATCCCCGAACCGCTTAGCGGTTCGCAGATACCGAAGCGACCACCGTTGGCCCCTAGCATTCCTGATGTTAAGCGATTTACGGACAGTCCTGGAGCCAGGTTGTCCTACAGACTTCCTAGCCAGATCCCCGAGAACGGGGCTCTGGTTGCCATGGGGATCTTCGCCATGGCTTGGAATGCGATGATCGCAGTCTTTTTGGTGATGGCCGCAGAGAACTACTTTCGTTCTCAAATTCCCTGGCAACTCCTGCTGCTTTTAATACCTGGGATCTATGTCGCAATCCGTTCCGCGAGACTCTTTTTTCGATCGTTCATTCGAATCCTGGGGATCGGTTCGACGACCGTGGAGATCGAAGATTTGCCGCTGGTGCCCGGGCGTGAGTATCACCTAGAAGTCGTTCAGTACGGACGATTAGTCATAAAAAAAATCGCAGTACGCCTCGAATGCGAAGAGGAGAGCACTTATCATTTCGGCACCGATCTGCGAACCGAGAGGCAGACGGTTTTTAGCCAAGAGATAGCTGCTCACGGTAGGGATCGTATCGATTGGGGTTACCCGCTTCGACTAGAATGTCGGTTTTGTGTACCTGAGGATGCGATGCATTCGTTTCAGAGCAAGCATAATGCGATCCATTGGAAAATAGTTGTCGACGGAGAGGCAAATCGATGGCCATCGTATTCCCGAAGTTTTCCCGTAATAGTCTACCCGCAACCCAAGTCGAGCCGACCGACAGCCGCGTCATGATCCGATTAAGCGGCTTGCAGCCAACCTATATGCCCGGAGAAAACATCGACTTTGAGTACCGAGTCGCTAATGTTGATCGAGGTTCAATCGTTGCCGTCGAATGCTCTGTATGCTGGCTGACCGAAGGCAAGGGTACCGAAGATCTTGGGGTCCACTTTTTCCAACGACTCGCAGGAGATTCGTTGGCGGCGATCGATTGGACAATCGCTCAGAAGATTTCTTGCCCACTTCCCATCTCTCCCGTTTCCTACGAAGGCAAGTTGCTAAAGATATCTTGGTGCGTACGCGTAAGATTCTTTCTTAACGATGGCACAGAACTGATGGCACAGCAACCCTTCTATCTAGGTACCATAACGCGAGAAGTATGACCGAGAGGTTAATGCCGAACCGTAACTCGAACCCTTTCTCCTGCCGCTACTTCGAGCCAGGCAATATCCCATTTCTTTTCCACAACGAGCATTCCATCGAATCGCTCGCCTACAAATTACAATCCAGCTCAAGACAAAGACCAACGGTCCGACGATGGGCCATCGTCGGACCGCACGGAAGCGGAAAATCGACTCTCATCAAGCAACTCAGCGAGCAACTCGATTGCCAAGTGCATGTCTTGCATTCATCAACTAACAAACTCCAAGCGATGCGCGAGATTCTAGCCAAACTCGATCGAAGCCCGTTGTGTCTGGTCGATGGCTATGAACAGCTTCCCCATTGGTCACGTCTATGGGTCAGAGCCTACAGCCGGCTTAAACGGGTCACATTGTGTGTCACAGCGCACCGTCGACCCTGGGCATTTGACTTGCTCTGGCAAACAAGGATCGACCAGCAAGTCGAGCAGCACGTGCTTGATTGCCTTCTAGGAGGCAATGATCCAGCCTTAAAAACCGCACTGCTGGAATCCCAAGCTTGGAAGGATTCCCGAGAGAAACAAAAGGAAAATCTGCGAGAGTCGCTTTTCGACATGTACGACTGGTGGCGAGATACCGTCGACGAGTATTCTCGCGCTCGTTAGACTATGGCTCGTTGAGTTGCAGTCGGTACACCCCATGGAGTGTTTCTATGTCTATCGTGATGAATCTACCCGGATCTTTTTACCTCGGTCGTCGATATGACCTTGCAGACAGAAAGCGTACCGAATCGCAAGTTCATTATGAATCCAAGCATCTAACGACCCATGCTCTATGCGTGGGGATGACCGGTAGCGGCAAGACAGGTCTATGTGTCAGCCTGCTTGAAGAGGCCGCACTCGATGGTATCCCGATCATTTGCGTCGATCCCAAAGGGGACCTCGGGAACCTATTGCTCACCTTTCCTGAACTCAAGCCGGATGATTTCCGACGCTGGCTCGATAAGTCCGAAGTGTTGGCCAAACGAAGCGATGAAGATGGCAACCTGTCCGATGAGGAATTGCTGACCAAGACCGCATCGCAAACCGCCGATGCCTGGACCAATGGCCTCAAAGATTGGGAGATGAACCTAGAATACTTAAAAACACTCCAGCAGGTCGAAAAAGTCATTTACACACCCGGTAGTAATGTCGGTGTCCCGCTGACGGTGCTCAGTAGCCTCGATGCTCCATCGAGAGAGGTTCTTGAGGATGACGAAGCACTCCGCGATCAGGTATCGAGTGCCGTCTCTGGACTTTTAGCTCTATTAGGCATCAATGCCGATCCGCTGACGAGCCGGGAGCATATTCTGCTCTCGACGATCCTAAAGGATGTGTGGTCCAAGGGTCAAGATTTGTCGATGGAAAATCTGATTCGATGCATTCAAGCACCACCGGTCAAAAAAATTGGTGTCATGGACATCGACTCGTTCTTTTCCCCCAGCGACCGAGGCAAATTGGCCATGTCGCTCAACAACCTATTGGCCTCTCCGTCGTTCGCAGGTTGGATGCAGGGCCAAGCGTTGGATATCGAATCGTTGCTTTATACACCAAGCGGTGCGGCCAAGATCTCGATCATATCGATCGCCCATTTGAATGATTCAGAAAGGATGTTTTTTGTAACCATCCTCTTGAACGAGTTGGTTTCGTGGATGCGAAGCCAAAATGGCACCAGTGCTCTTCGGGCCATTTTCTACATGGACGAAATCTACGGCTATTTTCCGCCAGCTGCCAAACCGCCGAGCAAGGGGCCGATGATGACCTTGCTCAAGCAAGCCCGTGCGTTTGGACTTGGGATCGTCCTTGCTACCCAAAACCCTGTCGACCTGGATTACAAAGGTCTCTCGAACATGGGGACTTGGTTCCTGGGCCGATTGCAAACCCAGAGGGACAAAGACCGAGTTCTCGATGGGCTCGAGGGTGCTTCGCTCCAACAAGGTGGCTCGTTCGATCGCAATGCGATGGACAAGAATCTATCCGCGTTAGGAAAGCGAGTGTTCCTGCTCAACAACGTCAATGACAATGCTCCAACGATTTTCCAAACCCGATGGGCCTTCTCGTTCCTTCGCGGGCCGTTGTCCCGTCCGGAAATCAGCAGTCTGATGCAAAGCAAAAAGAATGCGACACAGACTTCGGTGGCTCCAAACGCTAGGAACGCTCCAGACAATTCGACTCCCGTGGCCTCCGCACAGACGTCCAATGCAGTGGCGAGCAAGAGCTCTGGCCCGCCGATCGTTCCCTCGGGGATCGATGTTCGGTACTTTGTCCCGAGCAAAGCGTTTCGTGCGAGCAACCGTCTCGAGTATCGACCTGCGCTGTTTGCCAATGCGAGCATCCATTTCGTTCGCGCCGCAGGCGATATTGACTCTTGGAGCGATCTTCAAATCCTCGCACGTATCGGGGATCAAGTTACCGAGCATCTTTGGGATGATTCTCAAAGGCTCGAACCAAAGAGCTTTGAATTCAGCGATCCCGAGCGGGATTTCGTCTTTGCCGATCCTCCTGCGGAGTTGCTTCAGATCAAGAACTACAAAGCCTGGGAAAGAGAGCTCGCCGAATATCTTTTCCGTCATGAAAAATGCATCTACTATCAGTGCAAAGCTCTAAAACAGAACACCACACCAGGCCTAAGTGAATTGGATGCTCGAATGGAGCTACATCAATTGGCTCGCGAGGCTCGGGACAAGGAGATGGAGAAATTGAGAGCCAAGTACGAAGACAAACTACGTACGCTGCAAAGCAAAGTCACCGTTGCTCAGCAGAGGGTTGATAAGCTTGTCGATGAGGCCAAAGCCAAACGGATGGATGGACTAGTGAACTTAGGCACATCCATTTTCGGAGCGTTGCTTGGCAATAAATCCCGAAGCGGTTCTAGGACTTCATCTGCCGTCCGAGATCTAACCAATGCGGCCAATAAAGGAAGCGACATATCGCGAGCCCAAGACACTCTCGATGAACTCGTTTTACAAAAGAATGAGATGGAGCGCGAATGCATGGCCGATATCGAGCGGGTCAAACGCGACTTCTCGGTCGAAAACCTAGTGCTTGAACCGGTCGAGGTTCCACTCCGGAAAGCGGATACCAAGATCAAGAACCTCGCACTTGCTTGGGTTCCCTGGCAGATCGACTCCCAAGGCAACGAAACGTGCTTGATCGAAACGCTCTAGCGAATCATCGTCATCAAGTCTTTCATCGAAATCCATTGAACAATCCTTCGAATGCATCGCCCCAACGGGGCGCAATGATATAGCCCAGGGTAGAGCGCAGCTCCACCCTGGGTGTCGTTACGGAAGGATCTTGCGGTAGTGGATCTTGCGGTAGTGGATCTTGCGGTAGTGGATCTTGCGGTAGTGGATCTTGCTAAAGATCCCAGCGCTCGAACATTCCCCGAAATACGCAGCGTGGCCGATCCGATGATTCCCGATGGAAATGCGCAGAGTGTTCCAACGAGCTCCTGGAGTTCTGGTTTTGTGAATTTTCCCAATGGTTGCAAGCGCTGGGATCTTTAGCAAGATCCACTACCTTACGTTCTTGCTGGGATCTTTAGCAAGATCCACTACTTTACGTTCTTGCAACAGTGGCCGCGATACCGAGGTTACGCATTTAGGCTGCCGGATAATCCGTGTAGCCCTTTGGGCCAGTGGGTAAGTACCAATCTGACATCGGTGCATCGGCGGCCAAGGGATAGCCGTTTCGGAAGCGTTCCACAAGGTCGGGATTGCTGATGAAGGGGCGTCCAAAGGCAATCAGATCTGCATGCCCCTGAGAAATGGCCGTCTCTGCAGTCACTTGGGTGTAACCGCAATTGCCAATCAATGGGCCCCGGAAAACTCTGCGGAACTCCGTCAGAGTCATTGGCTCACCAAGCTTGTGGAACCCAAAAGCCAGCCCGTCCATGACATGCAAGTACGCCAGATCAAAACGGTCGAGTTGACTGGCAACAAACGAAAATTGCTCTCGATAATCTGGCGATCCCATGTCATTGAACACTCCATTAGGTGATAGCCTCACGCCAACTCGATTCGCAGGCACGACAGAAGTTACGGCTTGGACGACTTCCTCCAAAAAACGATAACGGTTCTCGATGTTGCCTCCGTAATGGTCGGTACGATGATTCGTTCTGGATTGCAGGAACTCGTCGATGAGGTAGCCATTGGCTGCATGGATTTCGACACCGTCAAAACCAGCTGCCATCGCTCGATGGGCGGCTCGGCGGTAGTCATCGACAACCCTTGAAATCTCAGCGGTTTCCAAAGCCCTCGGGACTTCGTGCGGTTGCTTTCCGGTTGGAGTATGGATGTACTCTTCATTGATCTTGATCGCCGAGGGGGCCACGGCCAGTTGCCCGTTATGGAAGCTACTGTGAGAGGCGCGGCCCATGTGCCAAAGCTGCAAAAAGATTACTCCACCCTTCTCATGAACAGCATGGGTCGTGTGCTTCCAGCCTTCTACCATAGCGTCGGTGTAGATACCCGGCGACTCGTTCCAACCGTTTGCCTCAGGCGAGATCGTCGTAGCCTCGCTAATGAGCAGCCCAGCGGAGCTTCGTTGGGAATAATATTCAGCCATGAGCCGATTTGCGATGCGAGAAGTCCCGGCCCTCGAGCGGGTCATCGGTGCAAGAACGACACGGTTTCGGAGCGCGAGATCACGAAGAGCAAAAGTTTCGAACAACGCACCAGTGGACATAGGGAATCATCGTTTCTGTTCTGGAAAGTAATGGATCGAGGTCGGTGTTAATCATAGGACGAAACAATCCCTTGGCCAAGTACGCAGAGCAAGCAGCAAAACGATTGAGGACAATCGCTTTACACGTTTATTCGCTATATTAGGGTCCTTCAGGTAATTTTGTGGGTAGAGAATCTGGATTTCTCGTACTCAGCAACGCGGTACTCGTACTCCTACTAGCCACAATAATTGCTCAAGAACCTACCCACAATAATTCCGGAAGAACCCATAATAGAATTCGTTTAGGCAAGACACGGGCTGGAAGCCCGTGCTACACGACGTGACACAACTAGGGTACACCCCAGCGTTTGCGCAAGCCCCATTGCAAGATGAGCAAACCTGCGATCGATAGAAAAACGATCCAGGAATCAAGTGCTGTATCGCCCAATTGAAATGTCTCGACTGCCGTCTCGGTCGCCTGCCGCCGACGCTCCAGCAGTCGACTTATTAAATCCCCTGTCTGCTCGGGACTTACCAACATACCACCTGCATCTTCATTGAGTTTCACTAGCTGACTCATCAACTGCCAATCAGGTAGCGGCTGCAGCGTCTCTAAACTCTGATCGATCACCACAAACGGCAACCTTGCCTGGAGCATATTGCCCTTCGAACCCGCCGCCGATGCTCTCCACTCGTATCGACCCGGTTCCTTGACGCCATCAAACGCCATCTTCATGCTCGTGGCATCCCTAGGATTGAAACGAAACTCTCCTATGGGTTGCTCTTTGGCCGGCTGATCCTCTTGCGTCGAAGTCTCGTATTTCCATAACTGAAGACCTACTTCCGTTGGCATTTTGACCTCTTTGCTCCCAGGGTTCCAAGTCATCATCAACTCGGATCCTTGTTGCAACAACAAACGCCGACGCCCCATACTCAGTTGCATTCCCTCTTCGACCGCCTCACGCCTCAAACCCCACAGGGCCATCTGTCGCCAAAACTGCTTGAACTCTTTGCTCTTGCCCTGCCTAAGCCATTGAAACGTGGAATCAAAAGCCAAGCTAAGCACTCGACCGTTTCCCGCAATGCCATTGACCATAAGTGGCTGTCCCGAATCGCCTGTGGCCAAGACCTTCACCCCCGGTGCATTCTTGATCCCGCCCCACCGATTCGCCCCCGTCAGTGGCTTCATCTCTTTCCATGATGCCGAATAGTCCGTTCCTGGTTCGCCGATCTGCAACAAACGGTCAATCGCCACCGGTACAAACGGCACAGCACCTTCGTAGTGGTTCCTCAATTCGATAGGTCCGTTTCTAGGCTGGCGGATCGCTGCCCCCATCTGAATCGGTAGTACCTCGGCCAGTGGTGTGTTGTTCCACCCCCCTGCCCCGTAAGCAAAATATCCCCCAAGTGTGATGATCCCGGCACCTTGCTGTACTTGCTCAACAAGCAGCTTACAACCCGCAGCACCAATGGCATCGGAATCTAAATCGCCGAGAATGAATAGGTCATACACGCCATTGGATAGGCGCTGACTCAAGTCGATCGGCCATTTTTGAATCGGCTCTCTTGCGATCCACAAGCGATCGACTTGCATGTCCGGGGACTCAAGAAGTGCATTGGCAATGAACTTCGACTCCGTCCTCGGTTCACCCTCGATGAACAAGACCCTCGCCCCCCCACCGCGTACATTCAAATACGATGTCATTCGGTTGTTCTCTAAAACCGATTCGCCATCGACCGGCTTGGCCTCGATCCACAATTCATAGGAGCCTTCGTCGGGTGCAACCAAGGGTAGCTGAAACGAGATGGCTTGGTCGCTCTTGGTCGGACGCACTGTCGTCTGCTCGGCGAGCCTGGCTAGTCCATCCTTACCGACGATCTTCATGGTGATCGTGACATCGCGATTCGCTACACCTCGAGCCTTGAGCATCCCTCGAACGTAAATCTGATTCTTGGTATAGGCATCGAGTTGCTCGGGAACCCCTTCGAGCCCTAGATCCCGAGCTTGATCGCTATCCCCCCGAGGTCCAATCCCTACCAAGTACAGGGGAATATCCTGCCTAGCAAACTGCTTGGCCATCTGTTGCGGATCGGTCTTGGCCGGCGCGAGCGTCTGAGAGCCATCTCCCATCCAAATCACCGCCATCAAAGGACTCGGGAACGTCGTGCTCGTTAGTTGAGACAACGGGCCCCCGATATCGGTGCTGGCCCCCTCGGCCTTCGGAGGCAACATCGGAGGTGTCGTTGCCGAAGCCTCGATATCCCCTAGAGATTGCAACTGCGTGTCGTAGACAAACGGGGCGAGTTTGATCTGATTTCCAAGTTGCGAGCGGTTGCCCCACAGGCCGTTCCATACCTCTAACTGCTGATCCCAACGGCTCTTTTTACCATCCCCTGAACTCAGTTGCATGCTTGATGATTTATCCATCAAGACGGCGATTGTTCCTTCCGGCTCTCGCTGCTTGGTCCAACTGACACCTGGCTTGAGGATCGCAAGCATCAAAAGCACGATCAGCATCAGCCTAATGAGTCTCAAAATCCACTTCTGGAACCGAGTCAGCCCTTGCAGATCCATCACAAAGAACCAAACAAAAAGTAGCCCGATCGCGATCAGCAAGACCAAGCCGTAACTGCCAAAGACCGGGGAAAGGGTCCATTCCATCAGGACTTCCCCTTCTGTTTCGAATTCTGCTTCGAGGAATAGAATCGACTCGACATGGTTTGCTCGGCCATCACCATCATGGCCAAGATCACCCATAGAAACGGTGTCAAATCTCGACCGTACCGCCCTTCTCCGATCGAGCTTTGTACTTGCTCTTTGTCCTTCGCGATCAAGAGATTATCGACGCCGATGGATTTCTCCAAGACGCTCCGATCTACGGCTTCGAGCGAAACCTCGTTGCGATCGACATTGACACTAAAGCCTCTGCTTAGAACCCCGCGAGCTCGGATCCCTCGCAGCCGATAATGCCCTGGTTGCTGCGTGAATCCATAGGTGATCAAATCGTCTTCGGCATCGACGCGAATCTCTTCGCCACTGGGCTGCCTCAACTCATAGGTCTTTGGAAACTCCTTGGTGTTGTTCTCCAAAACAGCCGTGGTACCTACATTGTAATTCAAAGGATGCTTGTTCTGCGTTGCCAAATAACGGACCGTCCCCAAGAACAATGCGAAACCAGGCCAAGCGTCCGAACTGGTTGTGAACAACTCGCTCCAAGCTCCCTTGCTGGCCGTAGCCGAAGGCTCTGGATAAGGGAGCGTCATAACGATGATTCGACCCGAGCCCCGTATCGACTCGACCATCATGGGAAGCTCACTTTGCGTGTAACTTGCGATCACCGAAGCGGTCGGATCGAGTTCAACCAAGTTCCAATGCTGATAAACTGGATAGTTTACCCACGGGATCTCCTCTGGAGGTCTTTCGAAAATACTCCAAATCGGATGATTCGCCAGAGTAGGTCTTAGAACCGTGATCGAACCGTCCATGGCCGATTTGGTTATCCCGCGAATTTTCCCTGGAAGCAAACTAGGCACCCCACCTTGAGCCCCTTTCTCCAGAAGTGAGCTACCAAGTGGTGTCGCCTGTCCGTTGTTGCTAGGAGCCTGCGGCCCGAGAGCACCCGGTCCAAGCACGATCAGTAGGCCGCCTCCGTTTCGAACCCAGCCTGAAATGCGGTCGGCTTCGTCACCCGTTAATTCGGATGGATTGAATAGTACAAGGCTCGAGTACTTGGATAGATCGATCTGGCTGATCCTCGCCCTGGGCTCTACATCGACGCTGTTGGCCGCCTCTGAACCTTTGTCTCGACTTGCCGCGATCGAGGGGTCAAGCATCAGTGCCACCAACTGGCCATCGTTGGCATCATCGCAAATGACTACCGATTTGCCCTGCTCTCTGGCTTCGATGGTCAAATAATAAGCGTTATCGATCTCCAGCGGATCTGGCCTAGCCAACCGCAAGACCGCGTGGTTGGTTCCCTCTGAAAGATCTTTCCAAGGGATCTGCACACTTGCCGATCCCTGCTCATTGGGTTGGACGACTTGCCGATCGAGCAGCTTTGCTTCTGGGATTTGCCACTGGCCACCTCGACCCGAGGAGGCCTTTTTCTCGACAGGCTCGGCAGCAAGCTCGACCATCAATTGCTCTTTGATCTCCCCTTCGAGTGCCCGAAGATCTGCCTGCAAGGTAACACTTCCACCGGGCACCACGCTTTCGGACGAGAGTCTCAAGTTTTCCAGCGACCAGTTGCGTATGTCCTTTTGGGGAACTCCCAAATCGATGATTTGCAAAAGTATACGTGGTTGCTTCTCAAGATTCGGATCAGCGCTTTCGCCTGTGATGTAGGGAACCAGGTCGGCATTCTCGGCATTTCGCCAAGCGTTTTTTCTCATGTCAGACAAGACATACACCTCACGTCGCTCGAGCTTGCTCTTGCGCAATGTATCTGCAGCAAGGGTGATTCGCTCGATCAAGTCGCAAGCTTTGCCTTCCACAGCAACGCGATCGAGTTGCCTTTCGGCAGACAAACGATCTTGGTTCACTCGAGCACCATTATCGCTCCCGATGATCGCAATCTCGCTACCGACGGGCAATCGATCCATAAGCCAGATTGCCATCTGCTTGGCATCCTCGAGCCGCGTTTGATTCAGGTACTTGTACCCCATCGTCGGCGATGTATCGATCACGATCGCTGCGCACACAGGTCCTTGGTTATTGGCCAGTGGTGTGTCACTGGATCGATTCAGCACTGCCCAGCCATAGAATCCGGCACCAATCCAAAGCCCCAAAGCAAGAATCGCGGGGAATGCGATCGCGACCCATCCTCGTTTTCGCCCCCAGAGAACCATCGCTGCAAGGGAACCGAGCGTGGCCAAAATAGCGAGCAATCCACCTAGCAAACTATTCGCAAAGAGTCCGCTTGCCACTCGCGGTGCTGCCAGCGCGGCAGCGAGCAACAAGACCATCAGGACTCTGAGCGCAAGGAGTATCCAACGCTTGACCGACCAACCTCGCTGGGCCTCGACCGCCGTCTTTTTCACAAAGCGTATCGCAGGAAACTCGAGCGTCTTTGGCTGCCTTCGCCCGAGCATATGAAAAAGGATCGGTGCCAGCGCTGCCAAACATCCAGCCAGAACAGAGACGTGTAGGAAGGTCATCGATCTACTTGCCCCACTTAGAAGCGATTCCTTCGACTGATCAGATATTCCATCAACGCCTTGTCGTAAGGAACACTCGTATCGAGCGGTACATAATCGATTCTCGATTGACTGAAATTCGATTTCAAATCCTCACGAAACGCGCGAACATTTTCCCTGTATTCGTGACCGATGTCATCGGCATTGACCGGTACGATCTCGTCGGTCTCTGGATCTTTCAGTTCCACCAAGCCTTGGAATGGAAAATGGACCTCGGCCTCATCGAGCACATGGAACACGATCACATCATGACCAGCATGCTTGAGCATCCGAACCGCATCGAGCGACGACTCCGAGTCAGTTAGCAGATCGCTCATGATCATGATCAGGGATCGATGGTTGAGCATCGCCATCATTTGCTGGATCGGGCCCCGCAGTTCCGTCTTACCCGAAGTCTTGAGCTTGACCAATTGACTAAGAATGGCAGCAAACTGGCTTCTGCGCGATCGCGGATAGATACTCGCCTTGATTTTTTGATCGAAGGTCACCAAACCGACGGGATCTTGCTGCATGAGCATCAAGTAGGACAAGGCAGCGGCGAGACATATGCAGTAATCGAACTTGGTCAATTGCTGCCGGTAGGTGTAAGCCATCGATCGGCTCGTATCCATCATGATATAGCCGGTCAGGTTCGTCTCGGACTCGAACTTTTTGACGTAATAGCGATCGGTTTTAGCATAGGCCAACCAATCAATATCCTTCGGGTCGTCGCCATGCGAATAGCGGCGATGCTCGCTGAACTCGACCGAAAAGCCATGATAGGGACTTGCGTGCAACCCCTGCAGGAAGCCTTTGACCACAAGCTGGGCACGCAGATCCAGACGTTTGATCTGCGAGGCCAACTCGGGCTTAAGGTACTGCTCGACTGCAACCATACTGCATCGATATCCGGCTAGGTTTTATTTGGATTTCCAGGGGAGTCGGCAATAGCCCCACTGCCCGTTGTTTTCATCGACTCCGATTTCGATCCACTTCAAGCGATCGCCGATCTTTGGATAGAGTTTTGCCCGCATTTGACTGGCGATCCAACCGGCGATCTCTTCAGCCGTGGTATTGACGATTGGCATCAGCATGCAATCTTCCTTGGGAAAGACCCAGCGTTTTTGCCGAAACCGTAATACCACTTCTTGGTCTTGCTCCTCGACGTGGATCATCGGATGATTCAATGCGACGAGCATGTGGTGATCGAGTTGCTTGACCAATTCCGCAAGCGAATCGCGAAAGGCAATGAAATCGATCACATAACGATTCTCATCGAGCTCTCCGGCAACTTCGGCTTTAAGCCCATAGTTGTGGCCGTGCAAACATTCGCAAATGTCACCCGCGAAGGTGATAAAATGCGCTGATGAAAACACGAGTTGCTCTTTTTGCAACAGAACTCGAAACTCTTGCTTCTCAGTCATCGTTCCAAAACTTGCTGTTAATTGGATTTAAACATCGGGGAATTCGGATTGCCGCGTGAGAGCAAGTAAGCGATCAGATCGAGCGCTTCGTCCTCGTTTAGTTTGTTCATTAGCTCGGCCGGCATCAAAGAGAGTGCAGAGGTTTTCTCTTGCTCGATGTCTTTGCGATCGATGGTGACTGTTTTGGTCGCGTCTTCTGGATCGACTACCATCGTCACCTTGCCGGCAACATCGTTGACGATACGTCCGGTGTGAACCGTACCGTCTTCCATTTGCAAGACCATCGTTTTGTACTGATCCGAGATGACTTGGCTAGGACGCACGATTGCATCGATCAGGTCGCCAATTGCAAATCGCCCAGCGGCTTGGGTCAGATCCGGACCCGTAGCTCCACCGTCACCTCCGAATCGATGGCAAATCACGCAGCGGGCTGCGGCATACATGTTCTTACCGTTTTCAAAGTTCCGACCTTTCATGTTGTCTGAAGCCAATTTCACCAAGGATTCTGTCGTGTACGGCTTACCAGGCCCTTTGGGCTCAGGAAGGGTCTTGGGCAACGCCGCAGGTTTGCGTACTCCGAGGGCCTCGAGCACGAAGCGTTCTTGGTCGTTTGAGAATGAGTAAGCGTCATTGGCGGCGTTGATCAGGAATTTTTGGTAACTGTTTCCTCCGCTCCAAGTTTGCGCCTTTTCAAACCACTGAAAGAACTCTTTGCGTTGCTCGACCGTCCAACCCTCTTTGAGATTTCTCATCGAGAAGGCCATATGGAACTGCTGCAAGTCGGGTTGGTTTTCGAGCATCGCAACGATCGGCCCACCGTAACCTCGATTGCGTTCCAAGATTTCCCGATAGTCGGCCTCGGTTTTCCTGCGCTCTTTGGAGAGCAGCGGCAAGGCTTTCTTCGAGAGCACCGGGGATTGCAAATGGGTCAGCAAGATCACCAATTCCCGATCGAGCAAATCATCGCCAGACGGGAAAAGAGGTTCGATCGCCCCGAGCAACGAGTCTCGGAAGGAATTATCGACATCTCCTAGGCGAATCAATACAAGCTGTGCTGCCCGTGCCAAATCGAGCCTCTGTGAAGCCGAAAGGGAAGAGAGTTGGAGACTTCCAAGCTGCCTTAGGAGCAATTCTTTGATATCTGGTTCTCCGACGCGAGCTAACCCAACGACTCCAGTTAGAACCGTATTCGCATCGTTGCTTTTCAAAATTTCCGATTGCCACTTGGATGCAGGAACCCGTTCGAGGGCTACACGCGCAGCGTAGCGAATATGACGATCACTACTGCCAAGCTGGGAAACCAATTTGGCTATGGTCGCATCGTCCTTGGGCTGATCATTGTGGAACGCTTCGATGGCCCGACGCTGAGCATGCGCTTCGTTGATGGCAAGCTTAGGTGCAGGAGCCGTTGACTCATTCCCAACGTATCGAACGCGGTAGAGTTCCGACTGAGTCCCCCGTCCTCCGACAGTAAAATACAGATGGCCATCTTTTCCAACCGTCACGTCCGTCAGTGGCAAGGGAGTTCGCGAGACAAATTCTTCTTTGGTCGCGGAATAGGATGCTCCGTTGGGTTCCATGTGGATCGCGTACATGGTTCCGAACGTCCAGTCGCAGATGTACAAGGCCCTTTGATACTTGGATGGGAATTTCGCCCCCGTTCCAAACTCAACTCCAACAGGAGATCCAGGGCCTATGTTGACCAAAGCCGGCAAACTGTCGGCATAGTACTCGGGCCATTTGCCTGTACCACTTCGCCATCCGAATTCGCTACCGCTGGTGGCATGCACCACACGGGTCGGACGATACCAAGGTGTACCGACATCCCATTCCATATCTGCATCGTAGACGAACATTTCCCCAGCGGAGTCAAAATCAAAGTCGTATTGATTTCGATACCCAACGCTGAACATCTCCCACTCTTTGCCTTCGGGATCGGTTTTAGCAACCCATCCGCCCGGTGCTAAAATACCGGCAGCATGTCCGTTGGAATCCCATTGACGCGGGAGCAGGAGATCCTCGTCCCAACTCGGGACAATCCTGCTGGTGAAACCCGAAGGAAGGGTCGCAGTAAGTTGTTCATTACGCGTTCCACCCATCGTTTGCGGAGGCGCATTGGTTTTGCGATCTGTCGGGGGCAACGTGTGATTGCCGCAGGAAACATAGATCGATTTGCCGTCGGGTGATAGCCTTAGAGCGTGAGGACCATGTTCACCGCCTCCGCGAAACTCTTTCAATTTCTTGATCTCATCGTACTGATCATCCCCGTTTGTATCCTTTAAGCGATAAAGCCCACTTCCGATGCCACCGTTGACGCACACGTACAAACTATCGAAGGCATAGAGGAGGCCTTGTGCTGCCGAGATATTCAAAGGAATACGTTCAACCTTCGTCTCCTCTTGCGTTCCAGGCTTGGCTGGGGTGACTCGAAACAAACCTTTGTCACCTTGATCGCTAACAATCAAACGCCCTTTGGGATCGGTGGTGATACAAACCCATGATCCAAGTTCCTCTTTGGGAACGCGGAATAATTGATCGATGACAAATCCAGGAGGAACTGCAAATTCGCTCGAGGAACCGCCGCCGGAGCCTTCGAGAACGTTGCCCCAAGGCGAATCACCATACTTAGCGATCACCTTGACCGCTTTGCTTTCGGTTGGTTTATCTTTGGGAGCGGCGACCCAAGTTTCATCGCTTTGGAGAGTCTGCACCTTGCCGCTGGCATCGACCCAAGCCAGTTTTGCCACCAAAGCTGCCACTCCACCGGCATTCCAAACCTCAAAAACAATTTCGTTCTTACCGGTGACCAAAGCGTTGCTGATATCGACTTGCAATCCTTCTTCCCATGATTCGCTCTGTCCGATGGGTTTACCATTGAGCACGATCGACATGCCGTTGTCGGCCGAGGCAGCCAACCAGCCTTGGGTTTTGCCCGATACATCGAATGATTTGCGTATCACATAACGTGTATTTTCATTGTCACCCCAAATCCACAACGGACGTCCACCTTCTTTAAGTGCTTTGTCCCGAAGTGCGGCACCTGCGGAATCGACCGCACCTTGGGGAGTTCCCTGAATCGGTGCTGCGATGCTTGGTTGGCTATAGATCTTTGCCTGTTTGCCTGAAGACTCCTGCCCCCTTGCGATCCCTGTCGCAATTCCTGAGGCAACGGCAGGTAGGCAAATGAGGATTCCTGCGAGGGATCGACCAAGCAGGCTAAAGCGAAAAACACGACGCATAGATACACCAAAAATGACAATGTGAATGAAGAGGACAGGAACGGTTACCGGCTTCAGGAAAGCCAAGAGGACTCCCAGTCTACCGCAAAACAGCCTGTGGCTGGTAGGTAGATGACCCAAGAACCCTGCGTAACACCGGGAAAAGAATTCAGCTATTCTGTATCGGATCCGAAATTTCCTTTAGAATACAACGCTTCCTGTTGAGATGAATCCGTCACCTGCGGTGACTACCTATCCCGTTTTCGCTTGAGGTCCTCGTGCGCATTGTAGTTTGCGAATCGCCTGATCAGGTCGCTGTTGTTGCAGCCGATGAATCGATCGAATACCTGGGGCTTGCTTGCAACTCATCGAACCACTCCCAAGAAAAAACCGTCTTAGGACTAGCAACCGGTAGCACTCCGTTAGGCTTGTACCAAAAATGGATCGAGCGATATCGATCCGGTGAGATCTCCTTTCGCAACGTCGTGTCATTCAATCTCGATGAATACTGCGGAGTGCCGCCAGGAGCCCCCCAAAGCTACCACTATTTCATGCAGGAAAATCTCTTCAAGAACATTGACATTCTGCCCCAAAACACACACATTCCCAACACCGCTTGCGAGGATCTTCCGGCGAGTGCCGAAGCTTATGAGATCGCGATTGCTCAAGCCGGGGGAATCGATTTACAGATCTTAGGTATTGGAACTGCAGGGCATATCGGATTCAACGAGATTGGATCCTCCTTGTCCTCGGCCACTCGAGTCAAAACGCTTACATCCAAAACGCGGCAAGACAACGCGAGATTCTTTGAATCCCTCGAACGTGTCCCCAGGATGGCCATCACGATGGGACTCGGCACCATCATGAACGCTCGCGCGATTTTGCTGCTTGCGACAGGCTTGCATAAAGCCGATACCATCAGGGAAACGGTCGAAGGCCCCGTGACGGCCATGGTTCCTGCGTCAATCCTCCAATTCCACCCCAACGCTACGTTGGTTTTGGATCAAGCTGCTGCAAGCAAACTTGCCCATCTCGATTACTACTTGGAATGCGAAAGAAATCAGCAAGCCCTATGAACCCCAAGAACTATCATACTTCAACTGCCGAGCACGCCAGACTAAAGGAATCGAGTAAGCGGCAAGCCAATTGGCAGCGATGGGGAACCTATCTTTCCGAACGCCAATGGGGCACGGTACGAGAGGACTATTCAGACAATCAAGAGGCATGGTTTTTTCTGCCCCATGATCATGCACGCTCGCGAGCCTATCGCTGGGGCGAAGACGGATTGATGGGTCTTTGCGATCGCCAAGGCAGGCTCTGTTTTTCATTCGCTTTCTGGAACACTCGAGATCCGATCCTCAAAGAACGCCTCTATGGCCTTTCAGGACCTGAGGGAAACCACGGCGAAGATGTCAAGGAAACTTATTTCTATCTCGATGCAACCCCGACTTGCTCGTATGCCAAAGGGATCTACAAGTACCCTCAATCTCGGTTCCCCTATGAGAAACTCACCGATACGAATCGTTCTCGATCCCGCTTCGAACCAGAGTTTGAACTGGCCGACGCAGGTGCTTTTGATGAGAACGATTACTTCGATTGCCAGATCGAATACGCCAAGGAGTCCCCGGACGACATCCTGATGAAGCTCACGGTCTTCAATCGCAGTTCTAGACCTGCGGTCTTGCACTTGCTTCCTCAGCTGTGGTTCCACAACTCATGGGTTTGGGGTTGCACCCACGAAGGCTGTTCAGCCAAACCCCGAATGAAACTCATCTATCCCGAAAACGAACCTTCAGGGGTGGTCTTTTGCGATCACGAAACGCTTGGGCATTTGGAGTTTCGTGTTCAATCGGAACAAGATCTCGATAAACCCGAATGGCTCTTTACCGAAAACGAAACCAATACCATTAGGCACCCCGGTGCGCTGTCAAGCGGCAGCCATTTTAAGGATGCGTTCCACGAGTACATCATCCAAGGCGACAAAAGCAAAGTTAATCCCAAACCTTTTGGAACCAAGTGCGGTGCCCATTTCATGACGATCGTCCACCCGAATCGTCCTACAGTTCTACGATGCCGACTGACGAGTTCGGGTGACAAAGATAGGCTCCATGCGATCCCAGTTATCGGTGGCAAAGCTTCCGAAAACTACACACCCCTTGCAACCATCGATAACCGATTCGACGAAATCTTTGCGAAGCGAAAAAAGGAAGCCGACGAATACTACCAGGCGTGCATCCCCGAGGAACTCAACCAAGACGAGAAGACCGTCGCAAGGCAAGCTTACGCAGGTCTGATTTGGACCAAGCAATTCTACTATTATGTGGTCGACGCTTGGATGCAAGGAGACCCCGAAGGAAAACAACTGCCAGCGTCGCGATTTCAGGGCCGCAACGCTGACTGGAAGCATCTTTTCAATCGCGACGTGATCAGCATGCCTGATAAGTGGGAGTACCCTTGGTATGCTGCTTGGGATCTGGCCTTCCACATGATCCCGATGTCAAGAATCGATCCGGATTTTGCGAAAGCCCAACTGCTACTGTTCCTTCGCGAATGGTACATGCATCCCAACGGCCAAATCCCAGCCTACGAATGGGCCTTGAGCGACGTCAATCCTCCCGTTCATGCTTGGGCATGCTGGCAAGTTTACCAGCAATCTGGCGATCGCGAGTTCCTCGCTAGAACCTTCCAGAAACTACTGCTGAATTTTACTTGGTGGGTGAACCGCAAAGACACACGCGGCCAGCACGTCTTCAGTGGCGGATTCCTCGGATTGGATAACATCGGAGTCTTTGACCGCAGCGCTCCACTGCCTGGAGGTGGAATTCTCGATCAAGCTGATGCGACTGCTTGGATGGCCTTCTACTGCGGATGCATGCTCCAAATGGCCTTGGAATTGTCGGACAACTCCAAAGCCTATTCGGATATGGCCAGTAAGTTCTTCGAACACTACGTCGCAATTTCCGAGGCCATGAATTCACTCCACGGTACCGGACTATGGGAGGAACACGACGGATTCTATTACGACCACCTTTACCGCGATGGTAAGAGTATTCCCCTAAAGGTTCGGTCACTCGTAGGACTGATCCCGCTTTGCTCTAATGTTATCCTCTATGATAAGATCATCGACAAGCTTCCGGGCTTCAAACGTCGAATGGACTGGTTCCTAAAAAATAAGCCTCATATGTCCAAGTACATGACCTACTTGGAACAAAAACCTAGTAACCAAGGAGACACTAGCTCAGGAGGTATGCGCCTGCTTGCGATCCCGTCGACCGAAAGACTCAAGCGGCTTTTGACCTACATGCTCGATGAGTCAGAGTTCCTCTCTCCGTTTGGTATACGATCCCTCTCGCTTGTCCATCGCGATAAACCATTTGTCTTTGAACATGCCGGTGGCACTAGTTCCGTAGGTTATGTACCTGGGGAAAGCAACTCGGGAATGTTCGGTGGAAACAGCAACTGGAGAGGTCCGGTCTGGTTCCCGCTGAATTATCTGATCGTCGCGTCTCTGCGATCCTATCACGAATACTACGGTGATAGCTTTACCATGGAATGCCCAACCGGATCGGGACAACACCGTAACCTCAAACAGATTGCAGACGAAATAGAACGCCGTTTGGTTCAACTGTTCTTGAAAGACCCCGAGGGGCGACGCCCATGCCACGGCCAAGACCCCCGATACTGGAAAGATTCCAACTGGCAAGACCTCATCCTGTTCTACGAGTACTTCCACGGCGATAACGGCAGTGGGCTTGGTGCAAGCCATCAAACTGGCTGGACTGCGCTGGTCTCGACGATCCTTGAGCACCAAGCTGCAGCCCGTGCGGACGCTTGAGTTCTTCGCGGGTATTGGCGGACTTAAAGCCGCTTGCCCGTGGCTCGATGTCCAAGCCGCCTTGGATATCGACCAGGACGCTAGACACGTTTATACAAGTAATTTCGCAGGAAGCTATATCTGCTGCGAACTTAGCTCAGTGCATGCAAATCAGCTTGATGAATACCAAGCAGAACTCTGGTGGATGAGTCCTCCTTGCACTCCCTTTACTCAAAAAGGAAAACGAAAAGACAACGAGGATTTACGAACAAGGGCACTTGGCCATTTAATCCAACTCGCTTCGAAACTCGGTCCAAGATATTTGGTGATCGAGAATGTGCCCGGTTTCGAGCGTTCTGAGTCATGCAATCAATTGCAAGCAGTGCTCACGCAGGCGGGCTATGAGACCCGAACTTGTCAGCGATGTCCAAGTCAGATCGGTTGGCCGACCCGTCGGCAGCGGATCTATCTGCTAGCTTGGAAAAGACCTATCTATGAACATGTTGAAGAGCGAATCGAGCGAAACTGGATGGAGGACCCCTTGAAAGAAACCATATCCCCTCCCCTGCCCCGGAATCTCAGCGAGTTTCTCGATCATTCCATCACACGTAGCCGAAATCCCGAACTATGGCTCGATGAAAGCCTTTACCAGCAGTGCCGCCTATCCCTCGATCGAGTAAATCTTGCGGATGCACAAGTCACGACCGCTTGCTTCGGCTCATCCTATGGCAAAGCCATCACCCGATCAGGATCCTATCTATGGCAAGACAACGGCTATCGGCGATTTTCCCCACGCGAGGTCGCAAACCTCTTGGGCTTCCCAAAAGATTTCATCCTACCCGAAACGCTCACTTGTCGGCGTTTATGGAATTTGCTCGGCAACTCGTTATCATTGCCGATAGTTAGGGAACTCATGCAATTCACTTTAACGAACGAATAGAAATCCACTACGCAATGCTTAGAGACGCTCTCCTTATCAGAACCACCGTGGTTTGGTTTTTCGTGGCGATACTAAACTATCTACATGCCGGGGAGCCTTCTACCGCTAAGTCCCCGAATTTCCTGGTCATCCTATGCGATGATCTGGGCTACTCGGACTTGGGTTGCTACGGTAGCGAAATCAGCACACCGCAACTTGATGCAATCGCCTCATCAGGCTTGCGGTTCTCGCAGTTCTACAATACGGCTCGATGCTGGCCGACGCGTGGTGCTTTGCTAACGGGATATTATGCACAACAGATCCGACGCGACACCGTTCCTGGAGTTAAAAGCGGTGGGCAAGGGATTCGTCCGAAATGGGCTAAGCTTCTTCCTGAGCGAATCTCGGCCTATGGGTATCGCAGTTACCATTCGGGCAAATGGCACGTCGATGGACTACCCACCAAAAATGGATTCGAGAAATCTTATAGCCTTCAAGACCACGACCGGCATTTCCAACCCAAGAACCATACGCTCGATGACAAACCTCTACCACCCGTAGCACCTTCGGACAACTACTATTCGAGCAACGAGATCGCCTCTCGCGCGATCGAGCAATTGAAATACCATCAGGAAAACCATCGAGGAAAACCGTTCTTCTCTTTTGTCGCCTTTACCGCACCGCATTTTCCTCTGCATGCCCCTAAAAACCTAATCGATAAGTACAAACCCATTTACCAACAAGGCTGGGACCAAATCCGCCAACAGCGGTGGGACAAACTCAAACGCCTAGGGCTTGCTCAAGGAGTCCAGAGCCCAAGCGATGTTGAGACAGAAATCGGACCTCCTTATCATTTTCCCGACGCGATGGAAAAACTCGGACCGGGCGAACTCAATCGTCCTCTTCCTTGGAGCAAAATCACCCCGGAGCAAAAGGTATTTCAAGCAGAAAAGATGGCTGTCCATGCAGCGATGATTGAAGGAATGGATATTCAAATCGGGCGAATTTTCGATTTTATAAAACAAGACCCAATCGGCTGGCAAAACACGCTGGTACTTTTTTTATCAGACAACGGAGCGAGTGCTGAGATCATGGTTCGAGGAGACGGACACAACCCAATCGCACCGGCGGGTTCAGCCGAATCCTACTTATGTCTTGGCCCTGGTTGGTCATCGGTCTCAAACACCCCCTTCCGTAGGCACAAAACCTGGGTTCACGAAGGAGGAATCTCCACACCGATGATCGCCCATTGGCCTGCGGGGATCCAACCAAAGAGTATTCCCGTATCAAACCCATACCACGTCATCGATATCGCCCCAACCATCCTTGCACTTGCCAGTGAGCACGCGGCACCTCCCGAGTCGGATGGGACCGAACCGACATTGCCCGGACAAAGTTTCGAAAAGGAATTCAATCATCACCAAACCCAATTAGCCAAGTCGTCGACGCGAGTTATTTGGTGGCAACACGAAGCGAACCGAGCCTTGCGCGATGGAGATTGGAAAATAGTTGCATCAGGAAAGGATTCGCCCTGGGAACTTTACGATCTTTCTCAAGATCGCGCAGAAACAAAAAACCTTGCCCAAGACCGACTGCAGGAACTCGAGCGATTATCAAAAATCTGGATCGATCTTACTGATCAATTTCGTAAGCAAGCAACCGCTGATGAGTAAACGACCCTGGGATAGAACCGCTGATCAACACTGATCAACACTGATCAACATCCGGAAAAGAAAGCGGTAAAAACCACTGACCTCGCCCTGGAATCAGCGTTCGTCAGTGTTCATTAGCGGTTCAAACCCGAACCACTCACCGAACCCAGGAATCAGCGCTCTTCAGAGGTTCAAAAACCCGGACCGCTGATGAACACTCATCAACGCTGATCAACAGCCAAAAAGAAAGCAGGAAAAACCACTAACCCCGCCCTGGAATCAGCGTTCATCAGTGTTCATTAGCGGTTCAAAATCGAACCACTCACCGAACCCAGGAATCCGCGCTCTTCAGCGGTTCAAAAAAACCGGACCGCTGATGAACACTCATCAACGCTGATCAGCAGCCAAAAGGAAAGCAGGAAAAACCACTGACCTCGCCCTGGAATCAGCGTTCATCAGTGTTCATCAGCGGTTCAAACCCGAACCACTCACCAAACCCTGGAATCAGCGTTCATCAGTGTTCATTAGCGGTTCAAAATCGAACCACACACCGAACCCTGGAATCAGCGCTCTTCAGCGGTTCAAAAACTCGGACCGCTGATGAACACTCATCAACGCTAATCAACAGCCAAAAAGAAAGCAGGAAAAACCACTGACCGCCCTGGAATCAGCGTTCATTAGTGTTCATTAGCGGTTCAAAAACGAACCACTCACCGAACCCTGGAATCAGCGTCCATCAGTGTTCATTAGCGGTTCAAACCCGAACCACTCACCGAACCCAGGAATCAGCGTCCATCAGTGTTTATTAGCGGTTCAAACCCGAACCACTCACCGAACCCCAGAATCAGCGATTTTCAGCGGTTCAATTAGCCGTTGGATTCAACCGAAACTGGTTTTTGGGTCATTGGAACCCCGTCGCTCTTGGGAGCCGATCGAACCACGGCTAACCCCGCTACGGTCAACACCATAAGCAATAAAACGTACTCAACCGGTCCTGGACCTGTCTCACTTTTGAATATTCTTTCCAACATCTTTGTTAATCCACTGCAAATCGAGTGATATTCAGCGCTACGTCCCTCCGACGGATCCTCAGATCCAATCATCGTGCGCACCCTCCAAACCTTCCTTGTTGTGTCAGTTATCGACTATCTGGAATTGCCCCCCCACCTTTATTTACCCCTTCCCCCTAATGCATTCGGTCAGCAAAATCCGACCCACCCGGCCTGAGTTGTTGACGGCCTAAATCGATTCGTGAACAATGATCCACCGGTTCGGGATATAAATCACGGGAATCACAGCCTAACATAAACGAAGTTAATCGAGCGGCCTATGAACGACTTAAAGACCCAAGACCCAGCGATTTGGCAAGCGATCCAGGCAGAGGCCAAGCGGCAAAAGGAGGGGCTCGAGATGATCGCCAGTGAAAACTACACGAGTTTTCCTGTGATGCAGGCTGTCGGTAGCGTGCTTACGAACAAGTACGCCGAAGGGTATCCAGGAAAACGATATTACGGAGGCTGCGAGCATGTCGATGTCGTCGAAACCATCGCAATCGAAAGAGCTAAGCAACTCTTCGGTGCTGAGCATGCCAACGTCCAACCCCACTCGGGCTCCCAAGCCAATACCGCCGTTTATCTTTCTCAGTTGCAACCGGGCGATGTCGTGCTCGGACTGGATCTTGCCCAAGGTGGCCACCTGACCCACGGCATGTCGCTGAATATCAGCGGTAAACTTTACAAATTCTATTCCTACGGTGTTGATCCCGAGCATCATCGTATCAACTTTGACCAAGTCGCTTCGCTTGCCAAAGAGCATAAGCCCAAGCTGATTATTGCAGGAGCGAGCGCTTATCCTCGCGAAATCCCACACGCCATGTTTGCTGACATCGCAAAGGATGTCGGTGCGAAACTCATGGTCGACATGGCTCACTACGCCGGATTGGTCGCAGCCGGTATCCACAATTCGCCTGTTTCGTGCGCTGACTTTGTAACCACGACAACTCACAAAACACTTCGAGGACCACGTAGCGGATTGATCTTGTGCAAGGCCGAGTATGCCAAAGCGATCAACAGTGCCGTTTTTCCGGGTACCCAAGGGGGCCCACTGATGCATGTTGTTGCCGGCAAAGCAGTGTGCTTTGGAGAAGCGCTCGAGCCATCCTTTAAAGAGTACGGTCGACGGGTTGTCGCCAATAGTCAAGCATTGGCTGATACGCTGCTATCGCACGGATTGCGATTGATCAGCGGAGGTACCGACAACCATCTTGTACTGGTCGACGTGACCGTTGCAGGCATCGGAGGCAAGATCGCAGAGAAAACTCTCGATCGCTGTGGCATTACCGTCAACATGAACATGATCCCTTTCGATACCCGCAAGCCGATGGATCCGAGCGGAATTCGAATTGGAAGCCCCGCACTGACCACGCGCGGAATGGGTATCGAAGAGTTCAAGCAAATCGGACACTGGATTGCCGCTGCTTTAAAATCTCACGATAACCAAGACGCTTTGGCACGGATCCATGCGGATGTCCAAGTATTGGCAAATTCGTTCCCCGTTCCTGCAGATCGTTGTGAAACGGGTGCCGAATCGAACTCCTGCTATTCCTAGGTTTTCATAGCAACAATCCATGAACAATATGCCAACACCTCGCATCCTCATCGCCGACGATAACTCCGCCAACCGCGAGTTACTCGAAGCCCTTTTAGCCAACATCGACTGCGATACCGAAATAGCTGTTGATGGACAAGAAACACTCGACAAGGTCAAGAGTTTCAAACCCGATCTGATCTTGCTCGATGTGATGATGCCTAAGAAAAACGGATTTGAAGTTTGCCGAATTGTCAAAAGCGATCCGACAACATCGCGCATCATGGTCTTGATGGTCACGGCACTGAGCGAACTCGGCGACGTCGAACGAGCCGTCGAAGCCGGAACGGACGACTTCCTATCAAAACCGGTCAACTCACTTGAATTCCAAAAACGGGTCAAGAACATGCTCAAACTCAAGGGAACCGAAGACGAACTCGAACGCTTGAGAGCATACATTCGGGAGATGGAAGAACGAACTTAGGATGCACACGCTGGCTGACCCAAGAAATGCGCTGAAATTGCTTAAGCGCCTCGAACGCCGGGTCCAAATCGTACACGGACAAACTCAAATCGCAGGCCAAGACTACCCTTGGGCAAGGGTGCTCGATCCCGATCAATTGCTCGAGCAAACACTCAGCAACGATCGGCCAGAGTCCGCAGCACTCGATCCGTTCTGGGCCGCCAATTGGCGAGCCGCACAAGGTCTCGATCGGTATCTCGATAGGCTTGGGATTACAGCCGATACTCGGATCCTCGAACTCGGCGGAGGATCCGGCAGGGCGGGCATTTCAGCCGCGCTACGAGGAGCACAAGTTTGGATTACCGATGCATCAAGCATGGCGCTGATCATGTGTCGATACAATGCGAGGTTTCTCACAAATCGAATCCAAGTACGCAAACTCGATTGGTCTGACACCAAGGGCTTCGAGCATCGGTTCCCCATCGTCATCGGCTCGGACATCGTCTACAACCCATCGCTTTATCCTATCCTGGAACCTTGCATGCGCCAGGTCATCGAGCACAATGGTATAGTGTTGCTGAGTGAACCACAGCGGCACACCGGCGATCGTTTCGAAAGCTGGATTCGAAAAGCAGGTTGGCAGTGCAACTCTCACCTGATCGATCTTGAGGATGGCCAACGAGAAATCCGTATCTTTCAATGCCGATTGAATCCCGATGCATCATGAAGCCCATTCGCCCCATTCAACACCATTTCGTTTGCACAGTATCGATCGGGATGCTTGCAATGATCGCGATTGGGTGCGAATCAAAGTCTAAAAAACAATCCGGCGGCAGTTCCCAAACGCCAACGACTCCTACTGTACAAAATGAGGATGCCGGCAAGAAAACCACTTCGCTTCGCGCCTTAAAATTGCTCGAAGCAGGTCGCTTCGATGAAGCCTGGGAGGAATGCCAAAAGGTACTTTTATCAACTCCAAACGACGCTCGAGCGATCTATGTCTCGGCGCAAGTTCTTTCGCAACGCGGAAAACTCGAACAAGCATTGGCGATGATCGATCGAATCGATGTCGGAGAACCTGAATACGGCATCGTCGCACATCGTCAAGCGCTGGCATGGTGCCAAGAACGTTTTATGCTCCAAGCAGCAGAGGAGCGAGCACAAGCAATCCTTGAGCGCAAACCGGATGATTACGAAACAATCAAATTGCTAGCGGCTATTCTGGATCTCCAAGGACGCCGATTCGAATCCTCGGTCTTGCTTCAGAAACTCCTGAGCCTCGGAGCAACCGACCTTACGACCATGGTTTTGGCTCTCGATACGGTCAAACCGATCGAAAGTGACAAAATCGCTCAAAAGCAATTCGAACAAAACCCAAAGGAACTTCGACTCAAAGGCTCGATCGCTTTCGGAGCCCTCTACGAAAAGAAACCGGATCAAGCCGAAGCGGGCTTTCAAGAGATCATTCAATCTGGACAAGCAACACCTGCGTATTGGATCGGACTTGGACTCTCTTTGATCGAACAGGAGAAATGGGATCAGCTCTCAGATTGGTACAAGCAAGCTCCTCGGGAATCGATGGAAAGCTTTCCAGACTACTGGCGCGCAATGGGGCTTTGGTGCCAACATCTAAGTAAGCACAATGAAGCCGCCAAGTGCTTTACACGCAGCCTCGAACTCGATCCGATGAACCCCTTGGCTGCAGGCAATTTAGCCCAATCGCTGGCCATTCTCGGAGACAATGCCGGCGCAGAGCGAGCCGAGGCGATCTTTCAGGAAACCCAACTTGCCAATCGCAATCTAAACTACTGCCGCGATGGAAATCGTCGCTCCGAATGGATTTTGCAAATCGCAAGTACTCTTGAAAGCCGTGGGCGGGTTCTGGAATCGATCCTTTGGCGGGAACTAGACCAGCGAACCAACAATCCAGCCGGCACGCTCATCAAGGATCTCGAAGCACGACGCAAAGGCTTATCGAAAGCCACTCCACAAGCAATCGTCACTGGCCTTGAAAAACCATCAACCGCCTACCCCGAGATCGATTGGAAAGCGATTGCCGAGTCCAAAACGTCTGGCATGCCAACGCAGCGAATCCCAACGCAAGGGTTCGGAGTGGTTCAAGCGAAATTCGCTTGGTCGGATATCGCCAAAGAACTCCAAGCCGATGTAGTCTATCGCAATGGAGACGACCCCAATGTTCCTGGCATGCAGACCTACCAAAGCAATGGCGCGGGTGCAGGCGTAATCGACTATGACCTAGACGGTTGGCCTGATCTTTTTGTATTGCAAGGTGGCGGCGATCCCAGGCAACCAGGTTCGAACGACCCAAGTGTACTCCTGCGAAACATCGCAGGAAAAGTATTCGGAAATGTCGCATCGCAGGCGGCAGTCGACCAACGGGCTTATGGACAAGGTGTCGCGGTTGGCGACTGGGATCAAGACGGATTTGCCGATATGTTTGTGCTGAACTTTGGTGAAAACCGACTTCTTAGAAACCAAGGAGACGGAACCTTTGAAGTGATCCCAGTGGCTTCTATGAAACGCGACATCGCCAACAATCCAGTCTGGAGCGTAAGTGGTGCAATCGCCGATATCAACGGAGACCACTTGCCGGATCTGGTCGAAATCAATTATGCCTCAGGCATCGATGTGATCACCCATCTTTGCATTTCGCGTGAAAACATACCTCAAGTCTGCCGTCCTACCGAATTCCCGGCATCCGAGGACTATATCTATTTGAGCGATGGACAAGGCGGCTTCACTCTCGCCAACCAAGCATGGAATCTGCAAATGCGAGACGGACGAGGCCTAGGAGTGATCGTCGGCAATCTTGATCTCAAGCAAGGTAACGATATCTATATTGCGAACGACATGTCTGCCAACAATCTCTACTTGAGTTCTCAAGACCCTGCTCAGCAAGGACGTTATTTACTGGCAGACGAGTCGGTACGAAGAGGATGTGCGGTCGACACCGCTGGGAAACCCCAAGCGAGCATGGGAGTGGCCTGTTCGGATTTCGACCGCAATGGCACACTCGATCTGTTCATGACAAACTTCATCGATGAATACAACGCGCTGTACCTACAAAACGAGTCGAACTTCTTTGTCGATGCATCGCGACGGTATCGACTGATCGATCCGAAAAAGAAAACCCTTGGCTTTGGGACTCAAGCGTTGGATATCGATTGCGACGGTTGGCAGGATTTAATGGTTGTCAATGGACACGTCGATGACTTCCGCGCCAAAGGTCAACCTTATGCAATGAGGCCACAAGTCTTCTTGCAACGTGAAGATAGTTTTGCGGAGCAAAATAACGAATCTCTCGGTGATTTTTTCAACAAAGAGTACCTCTCTCGGAGTCTGGGGCTTTGGGACTTCAACCGTGATGGATCGGTCGATAGTTACATCACCCACCTGGATCATCCACTTTCAGTACTTAAGAACGAGACCAAGTCCAATGGAGCTTGGATTGCGATCGAACTTGTAGGTACCGAGTCCGAGCGAGATGCAATTGGGGCGACGATCAGAGTCACCGCAGGAGAGCAAAGCTGGATGCATCAGAGACTGGCGGGTAATGGATTCGAATGCGCCAACGAAGGCTTCGTCCATCTGGGGCTAGGCACACTCGAGAAAATCGACTCGCTTGAAATTACATGGCCAAGTGGAAAGACCAGTCGATGGGGGGATCTTGGAGTCAACCGTCGATATCGAGCCATAGAAGCCCAGTCCAACCTCGACGAGGTGAGACTTGCAAATGCCCCGAACTAATCGGAGATCTCGTTTAACCCGCAGCCAACGGCGAGGAATTTAAATAAGCCCCCTAGGATCCTTCGTTTGGGGCTCAATCGAAGCCCTCCAGGGGCGATGCCCCTGGCTATGGTGACTTTGGCCGTTGGCCACTGTAGCAAACACGCTCTGCTGTGCCGTCTGAATAGCATCAGAGCAAACCTGATTAAATACGCTCGACGGCACATGGAATGTGCCTACTACTTTCAAGAATTTTGGGTTCTTCAGGTAATTTTCTGGGTAGAAAATCTGGATTCCTCGTACTCAGCAACGCGGTACTCGTACTCCTACTCGAAACCCCTAAATCCAAACGGTTCTTTTCGAGTACGAGTACCATTTCATTGAGTACGAGTACGAAAAAGCCAGAAGCGTATCCTCCTAGCCACAAGATCACCCAAAGAACCGAATTTCGTTTAACCCGCAGCCAACGGCGAGGAATTTAAATAAGCCCCCTAGGATCCTTCGTTTGGGGCTCAATCGAAGCCCTCCAGGGGCGATGCCCCTGGCTATGGTGACTTTGGCCGTCGGCTAATGTATCAAACACACTCTGCTGTGCCGTCTGCATAGCATTAGAGCAAACCTCATTAAATACGCTCGACGGCACATGGAATGTGCCTACTACTTTAAGTTTGACTCAAGGTTCCAGTAGCCGATCCGACCGCTGGCTTCTTGAAGATCACAATCGGCTAAATGCCAATCGAGCCAACGCTGAATTTCTTGCCCCTTTGACGCAAGCAACTCCAATTGGGCCTGGATCTGCTGTGACTTGTTCCCCTTTAGATCCCCAAGCGCACTGAGCCTCTCGACCCGCTCGCTTAAAGCATCCGATTTTGCGATCGCCAATTTCCATCGCTCCAATGCCGTTGTTTTATCCGTATAGGCGTTCGATGCCTCAACGCGTATCTGCTCAGAGCGGTCAGCAATCCATCGATCCAAGATCGCTCGACGCTTGGCAAGTTCCTCCGCAGGCAACCTGCGATGCAGCACCCCTAAAGGCTTCACCGAACCCAAAAGGGATCGCAAACTCTGGGGAACGCCTCCAAGTCCAACTAACACATCAAGCGATTCCTCGTTGATCAACTCGGCATTTTGTCGCACATATCGCAACACCTGCAACTCTCGACGCTGATCGATTGCCCAGTCTTCATAGTTGCATCGGTCGTTAAGCTCACCGGTAGGGGCACAAATAAACTCGGGATCGTAAGTGCAAGCGATCTGGTTGCCCACGAGCAAGGCGAGTTGTTCTCTAAGCTTCTGCAATTTAGCATCAAGCCCCAAGCGTTGATCCTCAAGCTCGATCTTCGTACGCTTGATCGCTGTGATGTCATCGACTTGGCCACCAAGCTCAATGAGTTCCTCCTGCAAGCTTGCCTGTTGGATCGCGTAAATGATCGCTTGAGAGTTGATCTCCAATCCCATCCGACAGGCTGCTATACCATAGTGCAATCGCAGGGCATTGACTGACGATTCAAAGCGGGCTTGGTTCTCCCATTCCTTAGAGATGCACAGCAGAAAGCTCATTTGCTGTGGGCTCGGGGACCGTGTGATCAACGACCCTTTCTTGGGAATCGACCAAACCACCCTCGCATCAGCAATCGCTTGCGCTTGCTTGCTATTCCAGAACGCTTGATCAGCTAGTTCCTCGAAACGACTCTGCGCCATTCCTCGATGGCAAATCAGGCACCCAATCACGAGCGAGAATAGCGCGCATGCAAGGCATCGTAATTTCGATCGCTCTGAATCCATCGCTTACCCGAATGAGATACCTCGTTTGAACTCCAGGGCTCCCTCAACCGCAACAAAAAACCTTAGCTAGCAAACAATCCGGTTTCTTGCCGATCCTAGGATATAAACCTGTCGTCACGGAGTAGCATCGATAAGCGGTTGTAGGAAACTCAACGATTCCCCTTGATTTTCTAACTAGGAAAACTGCGTGGAGTTTGACGGGGCGATGCCAAAGAACTAATCAGGCTTGCTGGAGGTCGACCATGCGAGTCGCGGTCGGATGGCTGGGCCGTACCAGGAGCCCAAGTACTCTTTACGCATCGCTCCGGTGTCCAGCACACGAAATGCCAAGACATTTTCGCACTGAATCGTCGGCTTACCAATCTCAGGCCCTAAGAACAAACTCAGCACGTATCGGGAATCATTTAGAAAATTCGCGGGCAAGACGCATTCGGCTCGGTACACGCCAGTAGAAAGAGGCGTTCCATAGGTGCTATCGACAGCCAAATTCATTGAGGGTGCGTTGGCCGACGACAGAACAAAGACTCCGTTCTCATCCTTCAAATGGAGCTGAACGGTATTGATTGCACCTTCGCGAAGCACTTGGTATTGAATCTCGATTGCAATCGGTTGATCGATGTCAACTTGGTTGTTGCTCGTGATTGAATTCGCGTTCCGAACCCCGATCGAAATCAAGCGAATGTCTGAGCTAGCCGGAGCAGAAGCCTGCTCCCAAACAACGTTGCCGGTGTCGACTCGCATGCCCTTGAGGTAATGCTCGATCACTTGCTTGGGTTGCCCATCAATCACAACCGATCCGTGATCCAAGAGCAATGCGCGGCTGCAAATGTTTGAGATGGCCGCTAGGTTATGCGAGACCACGAGGATCGATCTGCCTTGATTACCAAGTTCGGTTGCCTTACCCATGCAACGATCTTGGAAAGACTGATCTCCCACACTGAGGACTTCGTCGATGATCAACACATCGGGTTCCATGTGGGCAGCAACAGAGAACCCCAGCCGCACAACCATTCCATTTGAATAACGCTTTACAGGCGTATCTAAAAATTGACCGACTTCCGCAAATTCAACAATCTGATCAAAACGACTTCGGATCTCCGATCGTTTCATGCCTAAGATCGCACCGTTGAGGAAGATGTTTTCACGACCTGTGAGTTCCGGGTGAAAGCCAGTGCCGATCTCAAGTAAACTTCCAATTCGGCCTCTTACACCGATCCGCCCTTTTGTTGGCGTTACAATTCGAGATAGGATTTTTAGAAGAGTACTCTTGCCAGCCCCATTGTGCCCGATGATACCAACGACCTCTCCTTTGCGAACTTGGAAACTGACGTTCCTGACCGCCCAAAACTCCCTGGGATCGCCAGCCAAAGCCTTAAAACCTCCGAGCAATAGTGACTTGAGTCCCGAAGAGATCGCTTCGGTGAGCCGATGGTGCTCTCCAAAGGTTCCCAAGCGAAACTTCTTGGAAACGTCTTCGACGCTGATCGCAATCGGTGTTTGTTCGTCGATGTGCATGGACATCAAATCCTGTCAGCCATCCACTGGTTCGAACGCTGAAACCAAACCAAGCCCGAGATAACCAAAGCGACCGTTAAGACTGCAGATAGCATTAATCCTGCAAGTGGCGGCATTGGAGAACCTAAAACCCCCCAACGGGCAAGCCCAATACAACTGGCGACCGGATTGGCACAGTAGATCACCTGCCAAAATCTACTTAGCGAACTCTCAATCTTATCGAACCCGTAGACAACCGGCGATAGAAACATACCGATCTGCATAACGAACGGAAGTACATAACCGACATCCCGATACTGCACATTGAGGGAACTGAGCCAAAGGATAGCACCAAAGCAAAACAAGGTCAGCCATACGATTGCAAGGATTGCTGACCAACTTGTTGCCCAGTGGACGGACTGCCCCAACCAAGCGACAAGTGGGAGTAAAATGAGTCCGCCGACGGCCAGATCGAAAAGTGCGCACAAAAGGCTCGAAAGAGGTAAAAGCACCCTCGGAAAGTAAATTTTCGTGACAACATGCCGGTAATTGACAAGCGAACCCGTAGCATCGCGAAGTGAATTGTTAACTAATTGCCAAAGTAGCATCCCCAATAGAATCACCGATGCTTCACGCCAAAGGCCAGTCGAGTCCCCTGCAGGAATTCGCTGGGTGCCCATAAAGTAAAAAAGGAGCAAGAAGATCAAGGTACCCAAAATCGGTTGGATCAGAACCCAAAGCACTCCGATCAAAACCTGACGGTAACGGATCAGCAAATCTCGCTGGAAAAAGCTTATCAACAACTCACGAGAATCCCAAGCCTCTTTTAATTGCTTGAGCCCCATAGCATCGGCTTGCCCGAAATAGACCAACTCTTTAGAGCTGTCGTTTTTCTGATTCGTGTCAGAATTTACCACAACGCATCGGCCTAACTTGAAACAAAGACTCAATGAAAAAGCCTCCCTGCACTTCGCAGGGAGGCTTTTGAATTTTTCAGAACGGTAAGTTTAAAACGATCCGTTCGGATTACTTGACTTCGGCAGAAGCCGTACCGCCACTGCTGTCGTCACCACCACCTGTTCCAACACCTGCTGGCTTGGTAGGAGGCAGAAACTTTTCAGGAGCAGTTACTTTGTTACCGCTGTCACCGCAACCAACAAAAAATGATGTTGCGACGACCAACATTGCGAAAAACTTAAACTTCATTATTACTCATCCCAGTTAGTAACGTTACCATCACCAATGCCCGATTGCATGATGAAGACAGTTGCGTCAACAGTGTTTGGAATCGCTCGAACCGAGCCGTCGGCCAATCCGAACTGAATCGATCCACTATGGAAGCTCGAAAACTTGTGCCAAACCTTGGAGTTTTGCAAGTTGTAAACAGATCGGTGCCATTCGGAGAACTGAGGTCCAGCGTTCCAAGAAAGCGACCATTGACGACCGGTACCGCGAAGGGCGTCATTGAACAAACCTGTAACTTCACCGAAAGCGATGGTGTTGGAGGTTCCGTCAGTGATGTTCCCTTGCTTGATCTTCGAGTTGTTGAAGAACAAACCGCGGAGAGCGTTTCGGCTTGTATTGTTCGCCCAAGCCTGAACGTTCTCGTAAAGAGCAACGGTTGCTGGAGCAGTACCCAATTGACCCGCACAACCAAGGTAGTTGGTTCGACCAACTTGGGTTGGTTCGAGCCAACCGTACATGGTGCAACCCGTGGACGTGTTGATCAGTTCTGTACCGATCGCGTAGGTGTTCGAGTACGCATCGTCACTTGGGCAGAGCAAGTTCGAAACGCGGTACTGATGCTGATCCCACAGGGACTGTTGCGGATACGTTCCATCAACCCAGCGAATGTAGCGAGGACGCTCGGCTGTTGAGTATGCAGATGCATTTTGAGCATCAACATCCATGTTTCTCTTGTTTTCCCACATCATGTAAAGCTGGTTAGCTTCCATGTACGGAAACATATGAACCAAGTGGCCGACGTAGCTACGGTTTCCAGCGTCCATCGGCGTGTTGAAGTTACGACTTCCGATATACCCCGGAGGAAAACGCTTCAAAGCCGACTCAAAGTTTTGTGCGGCCAATCCCAACTGCTTGAGGTTGTTGCCACACTGCATCCGACGTGCTGCCTCACGTGCCGCTTGAACGGCTGGCAACAAAAGTCCAACGAGGATGCCAATGATCGCAATCACGACCAGTAGCTCCACAAGTGTGAAACCCTTTCGGCGATTCATCCTGCTCATAGTAAAACCCTCATACGAAAAAACAAAAAAACAACACAAAATTAGTAAACCCGCGAATCCTCGGGGAATAAACAGCATGATTGTAGCCCTAGACCCTTGCGCGGTAAAGCTTTAGCTGTCTTAAAATCGGAAATTCGTAGAAGAAATCCTGTAAAAAAGCAAATTAAATCAGGATTATTAATGCAAAAGACGTCTGTTGGGGAGTTTAGGGTGGGTGGATCGAGGGAACGCCGCCCTGCGGTCGGCTACGCACGGTTGAGGACAACCGTGCAACATCCAAGTTCGTCCGCACGGTTGAGGACAACCGTGCAACAGAGGACAACCGTGCAACATGAGGCGTTATCTCAGGGAATCGCCAAGAGTGATCGCTTGCCAAATAAGACGGGCCACTAAATCGCGATTGCCAACGATCACCAACACCCGAAAACTCGCCTTTCGATTGCTGAGCCCAGGCAATTCTCGATGCCTGAAGACAACATTCCACTTCACAACACGCTCTGCCTCAAATCGAAATCGTCCATACCCAGGCTTGGACACTATCCAATCCGAATGGCCCACAGCGATAGCCCCCATAGCAAACTCGCCATCCGCGGTAGCAAGGATCACAGGGTCGGGCTGTTCGCCTGGCCCATCATCAAGCCTTAAGAGCCGGCCATCCTGAGAGGATACCTTCCAAAACTCAGAAAATTCGCTGGGCAGATACCCGGTCAGAACCTCGAACTGCGCAAAGCGATGGTTTTCACTCTGCGGCCACTCGAAGGTGTTGTCCACCCGAATGATATGCGGATCGCTGTAAGTTCCTAACTCGATGCGTTTGTGGAGTATATGTTCGGAGCATGAAGTCTCATTGAGAGCCAATCGCCCCTCGGATCGCTCACCAGGATTTAGCCAATAAGCCATCTGCGTCGAAGTGCGCAAAACCTTATCGGCAACCTCGATACCAAGCAATCGACTGGTGCTGCGATTCCCTGCCCCATCGCGCCGCGAACCGGCTTCGGTCGGATTGTATCGCTCGGCCCAAAACGGTTCGTCCGACAGCGCATCAAAACTACATGCCGACTGCAATTGCCTTCCATGATCCGCACTATCGATGAACTCTTTACCCTTCCACCGAATCGAATGCACTGCCCCTGCCAGTCTAGAAGTGGTGGTGATCTTCAATGGATCCCCGTCGACTTGGATCGAAATCGACTTGTTGCCATCGATACTAGAACCTGAATCGATCGTCTCTTGGCCATGAGCAATCGACACGAACAAAGCCAAGCATAATGACAATCTCATTAGAAACGATCGTGCGCAGTTGCTCTGGTTATTCGCATTCCTCGTACTGATCATCACGCTGTTCTTGCTCACGCTCCTGTTTGTACTCGCAAAGAAGCATTGCGACACAGGGGCTTCAAGTACGAGAAATCAAAGAAATGACCTACAAAAGCACACGAAGAACTGCATTGTATTGGTCCATGTTGCTAGTGCCTGGACATTGGCATGACCACATAGGTATAGCCATCCTCGGTGGTGTACAAAGCTGGTTCGGTATTGGACTTTACGTGCAAAGTAAAAGTGCTTTCGGGTGGTAAAACCTTGAAAAAATCCAATACAAATCGGTAGTCCATGGTCAATGTCAACGGGGCCTCGTGGAAATCGATCGGGATCTCGATCCGAGACTGCCCGACATCGGCCGTCTTGGCTCCGACAATCATTGTCCCATTGCCGAATTGGAATTCGATCCCACGACTTTCGGGATCAGCCACGATCGACGCTTGACGAACCGACGCAAAAAACGGTCCGACCAACCCCGAAATCCGCGTGCGTCCTTCTTGCGATGGTATCACCGATTTCCAATTTGGATAACGGCCTTCGACCAACCGCGAAAACAGCGTACATCGGTCTGTTTTGAGCAAAATGTCGCTTGTTCTAGCAGCAATCTTGACACTCGAATCGCTATCGGCAATCGAACGCTCGATGGTCTGAAGGGTTTTTGTGGGAACGATCGTCGAAGCCCCTACGTTCTTGAATCCGTTGACGGAATTTCCCTTGCCTCTCATGCAAGCCAATCGACGCCCATCGGTCGCAACGGTCGTGATATCCTCACCTTCCATCTCGAAGAGAACCCCACCGAGTTGATACCGTGTGCTTTCGGTATCGGTCGCAAAAATGGTTCGTCGTACCATCTCACGAAACGCAATCGCAGGCATTTCGAAGTACGTGTCTTCGATGAATTTACCAACCGATGGATACTCATCTGGATTCATCAGTTGCAGATGAAACTCGGAATTCACACCGTGAATGTCGAGTGCATTGGAACTGGTTTCGAACGTCAGCAGTTCATCGCTGGCCTCGCGAAGGATATTTCCAATTCGCTGAACATTCAAAAGGGCCTTACCTGGCGTGACGATCTCGACTTCTTCGATTTCAAGTCGAATCCCAGCTTCCTGGTCGGTTGCCATCAGCACAACCTTGCCATCGATCGCCTCAAGCTTGATATGGCTCAATACATCCTTAGGGCTCCGCGTTGGAACCAATCCTGCCACAATCAGAAAACCGCTCAAGAACTTTTCACGTTTGCATACAATCTTCATAACGTCGATTTTCGCTTCCACAGGTTCAAAACAGTCGATTTACGTCCCTATGTTGTAGCGGTTTTATCGGCCTTTTGAAGTATGCTTCAAGCGTTGCCAATTCGGTTGCTGAGAAAATACGGCACGGTTGGAAATATTGTGGCTCAGAGGTTCTTCAGGTAATTGTTGAGTATCGTCTGAGTCCCAATGCGTCTTTTCGAGTACGAAAAAACTAGCAGACCCCTGGCCCACTCGAATCTAGCCCAGGTGCAATCCGGCCGTGTGGCCGGTGCTCCAGGCAGCTTGGAAGTTGTAGCCTCCGATGGGACCATCCAAATCAAGGATCTCCCCTGCCAAAAACAACCCCGGTTGCAAACGGCTCTGCATATCTTGAAAATTCACTTCGCCTAAATCGACCCCACCTGCGGTGACCTCGGCCTTGGGATACCCAAGCGTCCCTGAGATCGCTACCCGATGGTGCTTGAGATTTTCGAGCATCTTGACGCGTATCGACTTGGGCAACTCTGCAAGATGCGGATCATAGGACGCTCCGATGCTCTCCAGGATCGATACGGCTAGTCGTTTGGGAACGCGACTTGAAAGCACTGTCGAAATAGCTCGATTGCTCTGGCGTGTTTCTTGGGCGATCCATTCTTCGAGTCCCTGCAGACTCAAGTCTGGAAGCAAATCGATGACCAATTCCAGTCGATCCCCCGCGATGCGATCCGAGAAGCATCTCGAAACATTCATGCAAGTCGGGCCACTAAAGCCCTTGTGAGTCCAGAGCAATCCCCCCCGCGATTCCCTACGCTCAAGCTTCATCGCCTTGTCCTGGCCCCCTTGGTAAACATCGGCACGAACCATGACATCTTCAAGGGTCAGACCACTGAGTTCGTGCACTTTCGCATCGGGCGAAGTCAGTGGCGTTAAGGCTGGCTTGAGGGCCGTGATCGTGTGCCCCATTTCTTTGACCCAAGCGTATCCGTCGCCTGTCGTACCGCACCCACTGTAGCTAAGTCCGCCGGTGGTGATCAGCACGGTTTTGCTAGTCAACTCAACAGATTGATCCTGAATCATCGCTCTGACGGTGAATCCTTGGCCCCCGACTGCTGGCCGGACGGACTCGACAGCACATCCGCAAAGCAGTTCTGCACCGTATCGAGCCAACCTTCGTACCACCGCATCGCGGACATCGATGGCACGATCGCTCACCGGAAAAACCTTGCCGGTCTGCTCTACCTTGGTGGCCACACCTTCACTCTCAAACTCCCGAACGACATCCTCTGGAGAGAGTCGCTTGAGAACCGAAAGTAAGACTCGGCCTTGTTTGCCAAAGGCTTCTGCGATTTTTCGACTATCGCAATGGTGAGTGATATTGCAGCGAGTGCCACCGGACATGAGGATTTTCACACCGGCTTTGTTGTTCTTCTCTAAAACGAGAACTTTCTTACCCCGCTGAGCCGCCGTCCCGCTAGCCCATAACCCAGCCGCGCCTCCTCCAACAACAATCGCATCCCAAGTCTTATCCATCGGTTTTTGGTTTCTCGAGCTGATCCCATTTTTGAAGCAAACGATGCAATCCCGGACAAGTATCGGTTATACTCTGGGTCGTTGATCCAACAAGCTGACCTCGAACGAGCAAGGTTTCTTTCCCGATGAATTCTCCGATCGCACGAAGACAAATTCTCTCCGCAGGTCTTGCAGCCACCAGCAGCCTGCTTGTTCCCTACCGCGAGACGATCGCGGCCCTTCAGGATTCTCCTGTTAAGCGAGTCGGGCTCATCGGAACCGGATGGTACGGCAAAGCGGATCTATTCCGGTTGATCCAAGTCGCTCCGGTTGAGGTTGTGTCGCTTTGCGATGTCGATAGCACGATGCTCAGCGATGCGGCGGATATGGTCAAACAGCGACAAAAATCCGGCAACCGCCCTCGTACCTACTCTGACTATCGAAAGCTCTTGGCCGAAAAAGATCTCGATATAGTGCTGATCGCTACCCCAGATCACTGGCACGCGCTGCCGATGATCGAAGCGGTCAAAAATGGAGCCGATGTCTACGTCCAAAAGCCCATCAGCGTCGATGTGATCGAAGGCCAAGCGATGCTTGCGGCCGCAAGGAAATACAACCGCGTGGTACAAGTCGGCACGCAGCGTCGCAGCACCCCTCACTTGATGGAAGCCAAGCAACAAATCGTCGACCCAGGGATGTTGGGCAAGATCTCCCATGCGGAGATCTATTGCTATTACCACATGCGAGCTCGCGAAAATCCACCTGATTCCGCTCCACCTGCTAATCTCGATTACGAGATGTGGACCGGCCCTGCCCCAATGTTGCCCTACAACAAACTCGTGCATCCACGATCTTGGCGCGCTTTCAACGAATACGGCAATGGGATTCTTGGCGATATGTGTATCCACATGCTCGATACAGTTCGATGGATGCTAGGACTCGGATGGCCCACGCGAGTATCAAGTCAAGGTGGGATCTATGTCGACAAAGCATCGAGGGCAAATATCACCGACACACAAACGGCGGTCTTTGAATTCCCTGAACTCAACGTGCAGTGGACCCATCGCAGTTGGGGCGATCCTCCCGATCCTGCTTATCCATGGGGAGCAACCCTCTATGGCGAGAAAGGAACTTTAAAACTAAGCGTCAATAGCTTCGATTTCATTCCGCGTGGCTCCGACGCAAAACCGATCCATCGAGACGTAAAAATGGAACTCGAAGAATACCCAGAAGACAAAACCGAGAAGGATCTCGAAAGGCATGTTGCTCCGGCGATCCGTGTGCACATGCTCGACTTCCTCAAGGCCATTGCGCAGAGAAGTAAGCCCGTCGCGGACATCGAACAAGGACACATTTCGACCGCTTCTTGCATCCTTGCTAATCTATCGATGAAGCTCGGTCGTACCCTTACGTTTGATCCCAGCAAGCACGTTGTAGTAGGGGATGACCAAGCCACCGCGATGCTGCGGCGTCCTTATCGTGCCCCTTGGATTCACCCTGAACCCAACCAGGTTTAATGCGTGCCCTACCGACTGCCCCCTGATTCGATCGCGAGGGTTTTGGAAACCATCCCAGACCCATCGGTTCTCTGGAGCCCAGATGCCAACTGGGCGGTTTTGGCTTCGCGCGACCCGCTTCCGGATGTCTCAGAACTAGCACGTTCGATGCTCGCGCTGGCCGGAATGCGGATCGATCCAAATTCCAACTCGGGATTTCAAATCGACTTTTACAGCGGCCTGACGCTCCGTGATCGTTCTGGCAAGAACTTCACCTCCATCTCGCTGCCAAACCCAGAGGCTAAGAAACCCAATCGCATCGGCTTTGTTTCTTGGTCACATCGAAGCGATGCATTTGTCTTCTCTCGCAACACAGGATCATCGACCGAGCTGTGGTATGTTCGATGCGATGAGCCTTATCGCCCGGTCCTTCTGACTGATCGACTCCACACGGTTCTCATGGGGATCGATTGGATGCCCGACGGCTTGGGTATCCTCTGTGGCACTGTTCCCAGCGAGCGAAGTGGGCCCCCAAAAGTATCGTCGGTACCCACGGAGCCGAATATTCAGTTTGCCGATGGGCGCAAGTCCCCCGCAAGAACTTATCAAGATCTCCTCAAGAATGCCGATGACGAAGCACTCTTTGAATACTACGCAACATCGAGGATCACGATCGTCAAACCTGGTTGCCCACCGGAGTATCTTGGAGATCCCGACCTTTTTACCCACGTATCGGTATCTCCAGATGGCGGACACCTTCTGACGGTTCGACTCAAAAAACCTTTTTCACTCGCGTTACCTTGGGAGTTCTTCCCTAAATCGATCGAGGTTCGGCGCTCAGATGGCTCGTTTCTATTTCAGATTGCCGACGTACCCCTTTCGGACAACATCCCGATCGAGGGAGTTCGGGTTGGACCAAGATCGGTGCAGTGGTGGCCTGGTCATCCTGCAAGACTCCTGTGGACGGAAGCTCTGGATGGGGGTGATCCAAATCGTAAGGTTCCGCATCGGGAGCAGTTGTTCTACCAAGACGCTCCGTTTGCTCTCAAGGCTCGGTCATTGCTGAGGCTGTCGGGTCGTTACTCGGGTAGTACTTTTTTTCGCGATGCGAATCTTTGGATGACCACCGAGTACGACCGAGACCGACGCTGGACCACCTCGACGGTCCATCGCATGAGCGATTCCAGTGGATCAAATCCACACACTCATTCGCATGTCTTTTTTGATCGAAGTATCAAAGATCGTTACGGGGATCCGGGGCGCATCATGCTCGAACCGGATTTAGCAGGTTTTTCGATCGCAAAGCAGATCAAGGACAATGTCATACTGGCCGGTATTGGAGCAGGCCCAGAAGGAACTCGACCATTCTTGGATCTAAAGAATCTTGTAAGTCTTGAAACCAATCGCATCTGGAAATGCTCGAAAAATCACTCGGAAAATGTCGTTGCCGTATGGAGCCGCGATTCAGAAATCACTCTGCTGACGCGTCGAGAGAGCCCCAAAGAACCGCCCAATTATTTCCTGCGCAATCCGCATTCAGATTCCATCGAAGCTTTAACGCATTTCGTCGATCTGAATCCGGAACTAAGAGGAATCACTAAGCAAATTGTCCGATACAAACGCTCCGATGGAGTACCACTCTCGGCAACACTGTATCTTCCAGCAAACCATCGTCCCGAGAATCGATTGCCGTTGGTTCTATGGGCCTACCCGATGGAATTCAATGATCCAGATACTGCCGGTCAGGTCTCAGGAAACCCAAACTCGTTTCTTCGTGTGGCAGGTAGCACCCATTTAGCACTTCTGTTGGAAGGCTATGCAATCCTCGATGATGCCTCGATGCCGGTCATCGGTGATCCTGAGACAATGAACGATACCTTCATCGCGCAGATTGTCGATGCAGCGCACTCGGCGATCGATCATGTGGCTTCCATGGGAATCGCCGATCCAGATCGAGTCGCTATCGGTGGACACAGTTACGGTGCTTTCATGACGGCAAACGTCTTGGCCCACAGCAATCGCTTTCGGGCAGGGATCGCTCGCAGTGGTGCTTACAATCGCACCTTGACACCCTTTGGATTCCAGAGCGAAAGGCGTCCGCTTTGGGAAGCCAAATCGGTTTACACCGAAATCTCCCCGTTGATGCATGCCGACAAAATCAAAACACCAATGCTTCTGATTCATGGTGAAATGGATAGCAATCCGGGTACCTTTGCCATGCAATCGCTCAGAATGTTCCAAGCCATTCAAGGCAACGGAGGGGTTGCTAAGTTGGTGATGCTACCGTTCGAAGGTCACGGCTACCGCGCAAGGCAATCGGTCATGCACGTTCAATTTGAAACCGTCCGGTGGCTCGATAAATATCTAAAGAACATCAGCGTCGATTGATCTGGTCGATTACAAAAAGGACGTCCAATGGATCCAACGCGCCATCGCGATTCGGATCGACAAACAACAATCCAGCATCGATCAGCGGATCCAAGACGCGAGTGCCGCGTCGATTGATCTCATCGATCAATGTCAGAACATCCAGGGGGTTGAGTCCTCCCGAATTATCGACATCGAACACAAGGCTTGGATTTGTCCAGCGAGCTGGGTCATTGTCGCGAACTAAAAAGGTAACGGCTCCAGCGATCAATCCATTGCCACTGCCTGTAAGATTGATCGATCGAGGATTCGACGGCCGATCATTGTTAATTACCGAAACTTCAAAATTTGCTTGAAGCGAGCCGACTGGGATCATCACTGTGCTCGGGAATACCAAAATGCCCGCTTGGCTTGCGGCCAAACTAACCAAGACGCCACCGACAGGAGCCGGTGATCGTATGCTTATGGTCGCTTGTGTCGCAGAACTTCCCTCGACACCTTCGTCCAGTTCCGTTCGAGTCGCTGTTAAGACCAGAGGTTGAAAGTCTGTGACATCCAGAGACACGCCGATCAACTCCAGATTCCCTACGACGGGACTGAAAGTCACACGTTGCGTTCCGTCAAAGAATGCATCATCCACCGCCAAAACCGAAACGGTTGTTGAAGCTTCGTTGGCAGGAATAGTCACAGCCGTTGGTACGGTGGCTTCGGTCGAGTCGCTACTGGTAAGGTTTACGACCAGAGGATTGGCAAAGCTCGTCCCGCTACGAGTGACCGTCATGAGTGCAGCACCAGCCCCCGCATTTTCGGCGATGGATGTTTTGTCCAAAGTCAAAGTAATCCGCCCTGCTGGACTTACGACCACCTGGAAAGTTCGCTCGGCAAAATCACCGTCATCATCGGATACTCGGGCTATGGCCGTATAGGTTCCCGGATTCGCATAGGTATGCGAAGCATCAAAGAAACCCGTGGTCGCTTGGCCTGGGCTACCCAGACTCAAAACCGTTGCAGGTCCCGTGCTATCGGGTGAACCATCACCCCACTGGACGCGGTAGGTAAATGTTTCGGATTTCGCAGGGGTGACAAGAGGCATGCCGTATCCATTGTCTGTAAATTGCCCCAAGCCAGAGAGATTCAGCAGCACACCTGCTTGTGCAGCCTTGTTCGCTATAGGCGAAAGCACCGGTGGAGCATTGGTTATGGAGAGTGGGGTTGTGCTGCTTTTGGTTCCGAGCAACGAGCCGCCGAGTGTCACTCGGAGATTTACATCCGCATTGTCACCATACGTATGGTTGCCCGTAACTCGGACGTTTTGGGGGATCAATTGCCAACCGATATCCTGCAAGGCAGCCAGATCAAGACGGCTAGGTAGGAGTCTTTCGCCAGTATTAAAGACTTGAACCATGGATGGGCGCCTGCCATCGATCGTTGTTGTATTTGCGAAGTGTTCGGCATCGGCAAGCGGCACTGGGCCGCCAAATACGTTGATTGCATTGGCCCCGGCAAATCTGCTGTTGACGATCTTGTTGTTCCAAACAGTCGTTGTACCCCAGCCCATAATGTGCATGAGTTCGTGAGCCACTACCGAAACAAAGTCGAGTTGGTTGCTTTGAAGCCCATTGGGATTTGTGCCGAAATACCAACTCCTAGCAGTATCGAAGGCGATCGATCCGCCCCAAGGCCCGACATCCGTGGGAGGACTGGCCAAAGCACCAGTTTGTCCTCGTGCTTTGACCGCATCGGCGAATGCGGTGCGGGTAGTGCGAACCGAGAAGCCACCTCGATTGGCCGATCCACCCTCAGATCCACCCAAAGAGCGACCGCCGACGAAAACTAGTATTTCGTTGGCTGCGATGGTTAGGTTTGTCTTCGAAGTCTGAAGACCTGTCACTGGATGACGAAAGGTTGCATCCCACGAGTCGCCTGCCTGCGGCTGGATCGCCGCAAGCGAATCACTGAATTTCGATGCCACTAGGTCAGCAGCCGTTTGAAGCAGGTTGCGCCGAGAAGCTTCCAAGAAGAAACCCGAGTTATCGAGGCTGTAATCAAACCTTATTTTGATCGGCCCTGCGACAGGTGGGTTTTGAACCGTCGCCGAGGAACCCGAACCGTCTCCCCAAGCGATGGTTCCGGTGATTGCACCAAAAAGATCCGACGTATCGAATGTGCGATCCAAATCAAAGCTCTGGCCTTCGGCAGTCATCGCCCATCGCGATTCGAGCTGCTCGATGGCAAATCTACGTTTCTTTGGATGTCTTTTTTCACGCATGGAATACTCACAGAGCAAACCAACATACTCCAGTCCCCATCTAGGTAGATCGTACTCCTTGTATCGTACGCTTTCCCCAAGGTAAAAGACAGCCAAATTCGGAAAAGGGCACTTCAGGAATTATTGTGGTTGAAAGATAAGTTGTTTGAGCTCGCAAGCTCTCGAAGTTCATCGATGATTGTTTGTCCTTATGCCCCGAGAGCAGTTTGCGTTGGCGGCATGCGTTCACCCACAATAATTCCCGAAGAACCTCCTGAAGAACCTTTTTTCTTGACCCTCCACTGATTTAATGTCACATTACGCCTCCGCCAAAAACCGGCTGGGATGTGCAAATTCTTCAAACCAAAAAGTACACGGGGAAAAAATGTTAGAACTTCTAAAGCGGTTTGCTGTTCAAAAGGATCATGTGATGTTGGTTTTGGCAACAAGCCAAAGATCTTTTTATCGCTCTTTCATCTGTGTCTTATCTATCATTCTCGGCTCCAAGATTACCAGGGTGCAGAAATCACGAATTTGCTATGCTTTGGCAACTTGGATAATCATCGTAGGTAGCCTATCCGATGCGCAAGGTGGAATCGTGTATAACGCTGTTAGCGAGTTTTCTACCGGTTCCAATCCAAATGGCAGCTGGAGCTATAGGTTTTCGAACGACACGCTTCGAGATGGAGTCTATCCACTACTTACAGAAATCGCACCGCTTACCGACAATGGATCCCTTTCCTGGCATGCCGATCCAGGTGTCAGCCCCTCGCGTCGCCCCTGGGCAGCTTTGAACACAACATCGACATACGGATCTTGGCTCGCTGGAGAATTGGCTATCCATCCGGGGCAAAGTAATCTTGGATCGGGGCCCGGTTTAGCCATTCTATCCTGGATCAGTACGGTCAACGGAACAGTGAATGTTCAGTTTTCTTTTGCACTTGGACTACCGGGTGATATACTCTGGTTTTTCGAGCACAACGATAGTAGCAAGACGCTTGATTCAGGGGCTCTTTCTGGTTCCGGATCGGACTCAATTTCCCTCACAAACATAACGATTAACCAAGGCGATCGCTTAAACTTTGTCGTTGATAGCAACGGCGGAGTAGGAGCAGATTTACTTCGTATATCCTCTGCAACCATCGCGGTAAACGCTGTTCCCGAACCCACGAGCATCGCATGCTTTGCGTTGACATTTGGTTCGGCGTTAATGCGATTCCGCAGGGTAATTAAACAATAACGGTTCGACATTGCCGTTCGGGTTTTGTTCGAGTGATATCTCGATACAATCACGTCGCTCGCCCGTGGCTCCTTTTAGAGATTTTTGAGGTGAAAAATGTCTGCTAAGGCTTGGGTCGGACTACTCGCGATCCTCTCGATAAGTATCCATGCGGCGAGAGCCGACGTAAAAGTTCCAGCGGTCTTTGCCGATCACATGGTCTTGCAACGGGATCACCCCCTGAAATTCTGGGGGTGGGCCGATTCCCAAGAAACCGTCGAAGTCCGCTTCGGCAGCGCCAGCGCAAAGGCAACCGCAGATGCAACCGGCAAGTGGCATCTGGAACTTCCTGCCATGCCCGCAAACAAGACCCCTGCGAGTCTTTCGATTCAAGGCAAGAACAAGATCGAAATCAAAGATGTGCTTGTCGGTGAAGTATGGGTATGCTCGGGTCAATCCAACATGGAGTGGTCGGTTGCAGCCAGCATGAACCCTCAAGAGGAAATCGCTGCAGCGAACCATCCGTTGATTCGACACATCAAAGTCCCTTTGGTTCCCTCGGTGGTTCCACTGGAAAATTTTCAATCGAGCTGGCAAGTTTGCTCGCCTGAAACAGCCGCTGGCTTTACGGCCGTAGGTTACTACATGGCCAGGGAAATCTCGGCAAAGCTCGATATCCCCGTCGGATTGATCAACTCCTCTTGGGGCGGCACACGCGTCGAACCATGGGTCCCCCCCGTGGGTTTCCAAGGGGTCGAGAAACTCCAAGGCATCTATCAATCCGTCATCGGACGTACCCCCGGGACTCCCGAGTACTCCAAAATACTCGAAGAACATATCCAAAGCCTCGAAGCTTGGCTGACAAAAGCCAAGTCTCAAACGGATCGCAAGGAGGCCTTGGGACCTAGCCCCAACTACCCGAGCGAACTGGTTCCCTTTGCAAGTCATCAAGAACCATCGATGCTTTACAACGGCATGATTCACGCGATCGTCGGGTTCCCCATCCGAGGAGCGATTTGGTACCAAGGGGAATCGAACCATGACGAAGGAATGATGTACTTGGAGAAGAAAAAAGCCTTGATCCACGGTTGGCGAAAACTCTGGCGCCAAGGTGACTTCCCCTTCTACTATGTTCAGATCGCACCTTTTCGATACGGCGATCAAGATCCAACGACGTTGGCAAAGTTCTGGGAGGCACAAGCAGCCATTCAATCCGTGGTTCCAAAAACCGGGATGGTCGTGATCAACGATATCGCAACGATCAATGATATCCACCCACCCAACAAGCAAGAGGTTGGGCGCCGACTCGCATTGCTCGCGCTTGCCAATGACTATGGCATGAAGGATCTGCCGGCCCGCAGTCCCGAGATCCGAAGCATCGAGCCGATGGGTAAGCAACTGAAGCTGACCTTTAAAAACACCGCAGGCGGTCTGAAGACCCGAGACGGTAAATCTCCTATTCTGTTTGAAGTTACAGGAGTTGGCTCCAATGGCTATCAATCCGCATCGGCTACGATCCAAGGGGACTCGGTCTTGCTTTCGAGCGACAAGGTACAGGAACCCACTGCAGTACGATTCGCTTGGAATTTGCTAGCCGAGCCGAATCTCTGTGGCATGACAGGATTGCCTGTCGGTGCGTTTCGCGCTGGGAAGGAACCTGAGTTTTTGGATTCGATTCCTGGAGCCAAAGAGTATCGTTTGGTTTACGATTTGGATCTGAACAAACTCGCAGGTGACATTCGATACGATGTCGATCATAGCGCTTCGGTCGGCTCGTTTGAGCGCATCGGATATCTACTTGAACTCGGCAATGCGTCTGGACAAGAGCAGAAGGCCTTTGTCTCGATGAAGGCCTTTACGAAGGATCCAACGAAGATAGGTATACCGACATTGGCTTCGAAGGCTCGATTTCAAGTGCCCGTTGAGAGCATGGACATTTACAGCAATGTTTCTGGATTGTCGGTAGGCCAAGCGATCGAGTCGGGCAATATCGAGTTTTGGCCCGATAACTATGGGGCCAACAATGCAGCTTCTGTCGCTGGTGCTTCTGAATCAGTGTATGACTTTGGAGATCAACCAGTTCCACCCGAAGACGGGTATGGTTCAATGCAAGTCCATCATGGGGCCGCCAAGCAAACGGTCTTTGCGATCAACCAATGGAAAGCTGGCGCACGAGCCGACATTGGCATAGGCAACAGCCCAGGCGATACCCGCGACTGGACCTTCAGCAGCTCGGCTGCAAGTTTCACCACGAAACGCCTTCGAGTTTACGTCAAGTAATCAGATCACTCGAAGAATCCAACTTGGCCAACGGCCATAATCAAGCATCCCAACGTAGCACGGTCTTCCAGGCCGTGGGGCCTTCTACTAATTCCAAATATAAAGGGCGATCTCGAATCATACCCTGGAGGTGACCAAACAGGTCGGTTGTGTCGAGAAAAATTGCAATACAAGTTATCATGCAGTACTCAATTCCCTTCGTCCGGGCCGGGAAACTCGGACTACGGGACCGAGTCGATTGGGGGCGTGTCTTTTGCCCAGCACGCATCGTAGCACGGTCTTCCAGGTCGTGGGGCCTTCTACCAATTCCAAACATAAAGGGCGATCTCGAATCATCACCTAGTGGTGACCAAACAGGTCGGTTGTTTCGAGAGCAATTGCAATACAACTTATCATGCAATACTCAATTCCCTTCGTCCGGGCCGGGAGACTCGGACTACGGGACCGAGTCGATTGGGGGCGTGTCTTTTGCCCAGCACGCATCGTAGCACGGTCTTCCAGGTCGTGGGGCCTTCTACCAATTCCAAACATAAAGGGCGATCTCGAATCATCACCTAGTGGTGACCAAACAGGTCGGTTGTTTCGAGAGCAATTGCAATACAACTTATCATGCAATACTCAATTCCCTTCGTCCGGGCCGGGAGACCCGGACTACGGGACGAGTCGATTGGGGGCGTGAACTACTCCGTTTGGGCCCCAGACGAGCAATCCTGGCGGGCTTATTTTAATTCCTCGCCGTTGGCTGCGGGTTAAACGAATGTTCGCGTTTTGCGAATTTCAAAATGCAAGGTGCGGGACGGAAGCCCGAGTGTCATCTTGCGATGTCGAAAGCGTAGATCAACTCTTGGTCGCGAATAAATAGCTTCTGACCAGCTACTACCGGATGCGCCCAAATCGCTCCTCGCTGGCGATCCCCCTCCCATGACTTCGGAAGCTTTACAGCCCCTTTCTCTTGCCACCCCTCTCGGGACGGTGCTACCAGATAGCAAACCCCCTCGGCGTCGTCGTAGCAGTAAAGCATGCCGTCGGCAAAAGCAATCGATCCCGAACGGGCCTTGCCCGTCTTGTGATTCCAAAGGATCTCACCCGTTTTGAGATCTTGGGCGACCCAAGCCCCCCGAAGCGCGTTAGTAAAACCATAAATCGTACCCTCATGAAGAACATAACCTCCGTGATGGTTCTCCATGCTTTCTTTATCCAAGTGATACACCTGCTCCATATTTACCTTGCCCCCGTCGACGGACAAATTCAGCAGAGCATTGCCAGCTTTGTAAGCCGACGAATGATAAATTTGATTTCCAGAGAGGATCGGAGTTGGGATAACCGCCGTTGGGTTCCCCGTCTTTGGACTGGTAAACTGCAGCTCTCCAGTCTCGGCATGAAACGCGACCAAACCTGGCTTGGCTGCCGTCACGTAAATCGGTACTCCGCCAACGGTCGTTTTCATGATCGATACGTACTGCGAGGCGTTATCGAACCCCTTGGACTCATAAACCTTCTCGCCAGTCTTCTTGTTGAGTCCCACCATGAATGTCTTACCACCCGGTGTGCACAAGAGCTTGTCTCCATCGATAAGCACCGATTCGCTGCAACCCCACTGAGGGACTCCGCCACCAAAATCCTTGATCAGATTCCTACTCCAAACCTTCGATCCATCGGAAGTCTTCAAACAAGCCAGTTCACCGAGGTCACTCAAAAAGTAGGCGTGATCCCCATCGACCGTCGGAGTGCTGCGTGGCCCACCACCCCACCCCGTCAGATAATCATCGGACTTGGGTCCTCGATCGAAACGCTGAGCCCAAATCTCCTTACCCGTCTTTGCATCCAAACAAATTGCCACGCAGTCATCATTGCGCTGACCAATCGTGTAGAGCCGACCGTTGCTAATGGCGCTCGATGAGTATCCAACTCCTGCGGCAGGGAATGTCCAAGCCAGCTTTGGACCGCCCTCGGGCCAAGTCTGTAGCAAACTTTGTTTTCCGGCGATTCCATCTCGTGCCGGCCCACGCCACTGAGCCCAATCGCCATCCTCGGCATGTCCGATGCTTGACCATCCACAAACGCCCAGCACACCTGCGATCAAACCCTGTTTAATTCTCTTCGAAAGATCGTTTTTGTTACCTGCAAACCCTTGGAATCGCATCTTCTATAGCCTTCTTGTCGGTCGAGTAATCGATGAAAAATTGCCCTGCGGCAGTATTGTATTGTAGTTGTTTTCGAGTGTTTTGGGATCGGTCAATAGAGATCTTGCGATCAGCGCTGATAGATCGGCAAATAGTGGTATTTGACAGACAAACTCAAAACGGCCATCGCTGTGCAGTAGACCGAACCGGCGTTCTGCTCTTCACCCGAAGAGGACTCCCAAGCTCCGTTGTCTTTCTGTTTTGATAAGAGCATCTCCGAAACAATACTCGCGGCTCTCTCGGCATGAGACCCACCTCGCTGGTGCATACCTTGGGCAAAATAATAAAGCCCATAGAGAATGAATCGCTCGTTCCACTTCGGAGGATGCTCCAGGAGCCAATCTGCCGAACCAACAACCAGCGGAGATTCGTACTGACCGCAAACTTGCATGGCTAACAATCCTGCAGAGGTCATCGTAAACGAGGGGCCTCCCCCATTTGGTTCGTACGAAAACCCTGCCTTGGAATCTTTCGGATTTCCCTGGGCATCCAAAGGTGAAGTAAAAGATCTTCTCAGATATCCCACCGCATCGTCGATCGTCGCTGATGCCACATCGAGTCCGTCGTTCTTGGCACTCCGCAGCGCCATAAGCTGCCAAATAGAAACCGATAGATCGCTGTCGCCTGCATCGGGCGTGTACCTCCAACCACCGCGCGCATTGGCTCCCTTTTTGATCCGCTGACTTCGAACAATCAGGTCGATCGCTTTTTGACAAGCCTCATGCAACTGCTTATCCATCTCCGGATCGACTCCCATTCCGAGCATTTCGGTGAGCATCAGAGTAACGATCCCGTGTCCGTACATACGCGATCCGTCGGAAGCCCCAAAGTAACCCGCTTTATCCTGTCTCCCTTCACCTAAGAGAAACCGAAGCCCGCGAGTCATCGCAATCCCCTCGGGCGTTGCGTCGGCAGGCTGATGCCCAACAGCAGCCATGGACATGATGGCAAGTGCTGTCATGGCATTCTCGTGACCGCGATCGGTGATCGAACCATTGGGTTTTTGTTGAGAGACCAAATAGCCTATCGCCTTGCTTACCCCTGCATCGATTTGGTCTTTTTTAAAACTTTCCTGACCAAGGCACATCGAGCCTTGGCAGACGACGCAAGCAATAATCGTGAATATTCGCAAAACCTTTTTAGATATCATCGGCTTTCTCATTTACCTTTTCGAGGATATCTAGCAACACGCGATCGCATTCGATCCCTTCAGCCTGGGCTTCGAAGTTGAGCAATACACGATGCCGTAACGCCGGCAGATAGACGCGTCGAACGTCTTCATAACTCACGTTGTAACGGCCATCGAGCAGCGCACGCACCTTGGATGCTAGCGCGATGGTCTGCGCACCCCGAGGACTTGCTCCCCATCGGATGTACTGGTTGGTAACGTCCGGAGCGAGTGCTCCGCCCGGATGAGTCGCTAGGATTAATCGAGCCACATAATCTTGGACATGCTTGGCCAAAACCACCTGCCGGACCAAGCCTTGCCATTTGACGATTTCCACCCCATCCATCACCTTCTCAGGTTTGATGCTCACACTCCGCGTCGTTCGATCGATGATCGTGTTGAGTTCCTCGCGGTTGGAATATCCGACGACGAGTTTGAACAAGAAACGGTCGAGTTGGGCTTCGGGAAGCGGATAAGTACCTTCCTGTTCGATCGGGTTTTGCGTCGCTAGGACAAAGAAGGGCTTTTGCAATTCGTAGCGAGTCCCCGCAACCGTAACGGTTCCTTCCTGCATCGTTTCGAGCAAAGCCGACTGAGTCTTTGGAGTCGCGCGGTTGATTTCGTCCGCCAAACATATCTGCGTAAAGATGGGCCCTTTTTGAAACTCAAATTTACGCCTCCCCTCTTCTTCGACAATCATGTTCGTTCCGAGAATATCCGAAGGCATCAGATCCGGAGTGAACTGGATGCGATTGAAATCCAACGAGAGGGTTTCGGATAGAGTTCGGATGAGCATCGTCTTTCCGAGCCCAGGGACACCTTCGAGCAGGCAGTGTCCGCCCACAAACATGGCCGTTAAAACGCCATTTACGATTTCATCATGTCCGACAATCACTCGTCCAATTTGTTCGCGGACAGCGGCAAAGCGATCGCGAAACAACTGGGCTTGTTCTTGCATCGATTCAGCAACATTGCTCATGTAGTTGGGCTTTCATTGACTAAGGCTAATTGAATAGATCTATTGTTTGGCTCAATTGCTGTTCTTTTTGGCTTTTCGTTTAGCCTCCAGCAACCTGGCTGTGTAGTTATCACCGTCCCCCTCATCGGGCTTACCCGTTGGCTTCGCTGCACCGCTAGGCTTCTCGCTCCTGGGAGATTCGACGGTGCCGAAAGCTTCCGAACTGGACGCTTGATCAGCCCCTCGTCTAACTTCTGGTTCAGGCAATTCGAAGGAGGTTGCTGACTTTTGTTTATCGAGTTCGCTAGATACCTTGGATTTTCTCGAGCGAAGTTGATCGAGGCTCTTTTGCCTTGCTTGGTCGGCTTCAGAAACTTTGCGCCTCGTGATCCATGAAGTAAGTTTTCGCAACGGCCATCCGAAATCAACAGCGACTCGCCTCACGAAGACATCGGCAAAGAATAGGGATGCTCCGAGCAGGACCGCAAATGGCCAAATGTCTTTCAAGGATCGGGCTGGGGGAAGACCGGGACGGTAGGTGTCAAAACCCAAAAGCTGTTCCATCTCCGTATCGCTTAACTCCGGAAGCACCTTGCCAGCCTCACCGCCAAGAGGTTTGCTCTCAGCGAGATTTTCAATCAATCGCATGTTGGCTTGCCGGATCCGATATTCATCCGAGAAAGGAAGATTCACACCGGTGGTGAGAATCTGGCGGCCTCCGCCCGGAACAACGCTGAGCATGTAACTACCCGAACTATCGGGAATAAATTCGCCGACATAACGGCCTGGAGCCTGCTGCCTGAGCGGTACGGTGATCGGAACTAAATCTGGGCCAGTGGCAGAGGCGTTCATGTCGAGGAAGTTTAAAAAGTTATCCTCTTTGTCCGTTGCGTTGACGATGACTTGCACTCGCCCGTCTTTTACCTGAGTGGCGATACTGAATTTGTCATCGTCTTTGGATGGTCGCATGGTCCAACGAACCAATTGCGAGAAGAACTGGTCATAGTGCGTCGAGCCGACCCAATCCTTTGCCCATCGCTTGCCACCGTCAGTCGTAAAGACCGCGGTTCTTCCCAGCCCATAGTTCCATGTGGCTAAGATGGTTGCGTTTTCTTGCTCGGCAGGCTTGGTCGATAACAAGGGAACTTCCACCAACGGACTGTCCTTACGCTCGGTCAAAACAAATCCTCGAATGTTCGGCAAATCGGATCGAATGCCCGAGAGGATCTCGTGGTTTGGGAGTTGTCGAATCGGTTGAACTCCTCCCTCTGGTTCGAAGATCACAGGCCTTGCAACTCGTCGAGCCTCCCTCATGAATATCTTTGGAAGGGCAGCCGCATTGGTCACCACGTAATAGTTTCCGCCAGTGGTGTTGGCGATACGTTTGAGTTCGGCCGTACCAACCGATCCATGCGCCCCGACGGCAACGGTGCTGATCTTGATCTGATTCTTGACGAATTCATTCAATACACTGGCTGACGCGGGGGTCGGATCGCCATCGCTAATGACGATCATGTGTTTGACCGATGCTGGCACATTCTTAAGCGAGCGGATCGCCAACTTCAAGGATGAATCGAAGTCGGGCATATCTCCGGGTGTCATCTGCGACATCCGAGACCGCATCAATTTGCCATGTTCACCGACCTTGAGAAGACCTTCGGAGCCTCCCCAAAGCCAGCTATCGCCTGACTGATCGTATTTGATCACTCCGCAATAATCGGCAGGACCGAGCGATTCCAGAGCCGATTTCCCGATGACCTTCTGCCAGTGATTTCCTTCGGGCATCTCCGATGCGTGCATGACCATCGCCAGTGCTCCAACGGCCTCAACTTTGGTGTTCTTGATCGTGAAGTTTACAGGCATGGCCTCTTCGAGCTTGGTGTTGCTCCATCCCCCGGCACCAAAAGCCTCTGGGCCTCCGAGCATGATGATCCCGAGTCCGGTTTGCCTGGTACTTTGAACCATCATCTCGATCTGCTGATCGCTGATCGAAAAAACTTTCTCAGCGCTATCTCCACCGGTTCTTGGCACTCCGGCAAGAATGATCGAGTCGTAGATTTGCAACTCGACAAGATTCGAAAACAAATTGCTCGATGGACGCACATCGACAACGATGTCGTTCTTGCGCAATGCATCGACCAAGGGATCATAATCTCCCAAATTATTTGCATCTTCGATCAGAAGCACTCGCGATTTGCCTCGCGCAAAGGTAAAGGCAGTCGCTCGATTATTCTGTCCGATCGTATCATCCGCAGCCGAGTCAGGTATGAAATCAGCTTCGTAAGTATAGCCAGCCGTTTGTTCAACCTTGTGCGGCACCGGAATGACGTTGATGTCTTTGTCCAGCACATAGGGAGAGTCGACTAGCGTCTCGGCTTGATTGCCAATCTTCCTGACCACACGTATTCTACCCGGGATATCTGGCGATGGATTGTCAGTCGAACCGAAGCGATTGATCACGACCCTAGCATCGATCGTCTGGCCCTGGCGAACCGAACCGGGTATATCGATCTTCTCTACCATGATCTCAGCATTGTTGTCCAATCGAACTGGCACAACATCGATTCCGATCCCTGATTCAGCAAGCCGCTTGGCCGCCTGCTCGGCAACCCCAAGTGTTTGTACTCCGTCGGTAAGGACGACGATTCGCTTTGCAGAGTCCTCTAGGAAGCTTGCTGCTGCGAGTTTCAAGGCACCTTCTAAGTTCGTTGCATCAGGCCGCCCGAAATTGCTTTCGGGTTTCGAAAGCGGGGGAAGATTCTCATCCAACGGAGGGATTTCGATCGAAGCCTCTCTCCCAAAGAGGATCAAACCGGCTCGATCAAACCGCTTCTCTCGACGATGTTTCTTGACGCTGTCGATCGCAAAACGAAGCATCAACTGTCGCTTAGCCACGGGAATCGAATCGCTCTGGTCAAGCAAATAGATCACCGTCTGACGATCGCTGATCCAAATCCACTGGATGCCTGCGAGTGCAAGTGTGATCAGTAAAAGAACAAGGCTACGGAAGATTAGAGCTAGTAGTTTGCGGGCTTGCCCAAGCCCCGAAAGCGATCGATTCGCCAGGTACCAACTCACCGGAATCAATACCAATAGCAACAGCATCCACGGGTGCTCGAAACCGACCTGGAATTTACCAAACATAGATGCTGCTTTGTACAATGGTCGTTGGACGCTCGGTTGCCAATACGAGCGGTTTAAGTGCCGATTTGGATCAACACCGCTCCCAATTATGGTCGAAAAAGGATAGTAATTGCCATACGGCAGATCATATTTGTCCTTGATGTTGTCATTTTTTTGATTCTTGAGAAGAATTCCTCTGATAAATACCCTACCGTCAGAGAATTCAGCCCCATATTCGCCCCCTCGCATTTCGTGCACTATGGAAATCCAAGGTATCCCAATCGACGATAATTTCGCGGAGGCCTTTGATATGGCAGCCACTCGGCTAGTGATCACCGCGGCCGAGGCTCCTTGGGCGATGCGGGCCGCAGAAGCCATGACAGGTTTCGCCACAAGCGTCATCGGCTGCGGAATCGAAGCTGGCATCGAAAAATCGCTCGATCCCTCGGAAACCCCCGACGGACGCCCCGGAGTCGCGGTACTGGCCTTTAGCATCAACTTTGAGACACTTCAGAAACAACTCGAAAAACGCATCGGCCAATGCGTTTTGACCTGCCCGAGCACCTCGGTATTCGCTGGACTTACAAGTACTCGCCCAATGCTCCTGGGTGCCCACATCCGTTATTTCGGTGACGGCAAACAGATATCAAAAAGGATTGGCTCGCAGCGCTATTGGAGGATCCCTGTGATGGATGGTGAGTTTGTTTGCCAAGAGTCTGTCTATGCCACAAAAGCCGTCGGCGGAGGCAACTTTTTAGTCCTTGCCAAATCAATCCATGGTGCACTGCACGCTTGCCAAGATGCTGTCGAAGCCATCCGCAAAATTCCTGGCTGCATCGCTCCATTCCCAGGCGGGGTTGCACGAAGCGGATCCAAAGTGGGATCCAAATACAAATCCTTGAAGGCTTCGACCAACGATGCCTACTGCCCTACCCTTCAAGACCAAACCCAAAGTTTCATTGTCGATGGGGCAACGGCATGCCTGGAACTTGTCATCGACGGACTAACCCCCGACTCAATCGCCCAAGCCATGAGAGTCGGGATCCTTGCTGCTTGCCATCGAGGAAAAGAACTCGGAGTGGTAAAAATCACCGGCGGAAATTATGGCGGCAAACTGGGCCGCCATCATTTCTATCTGCACAAGGTTCTATCGAACGTTTAAGGGAGTGGATCTCGCTAGAGATCCTCTTCCACGGTAGTGGATCTCGCTAGAGATCCTCTTCCACGGATTGGGTAGGCGGGGGGCTAGCTAAGCCCCCAACCCCCCACCGAACCGTACAGGCGGTTTTCCCGCATACGGCTCTCCAGTTAGTAGCCTCTCGTGGATTTAACGAATCGAGCATGGGCTTCACG